>Ga0209006_10005539_pt1 | contig 11461 bp, 8 predicted proteins | sample JacPin_JW_Ref_O2_FD_188567 | JGI IMG/M metagenome (GOLD analysis project Ga0209006, IMG submission 188567) | Forest soil microbial communities from Algoma, Ontario, Canada - Jack Pine, Ontario site 1_JW_Ref_O2 (SPAdes) (version 2) | ecosystem: Environmental > Terrestrial > Soil > Boreal... | reverse complement strand
TGACGCCCGAGATGACCAAGGAACAAGTCGGTGATCGCTTTGCGCTCGACCTTCAAGGGGCCTCGCAGGGACGGCGGGTCCTGTTCTACCGCGGGCACATCCTGGTTGACGCGCAGTTCAGTCAGGAATCCGTCATGTCGATGGAGCAGTTGCGGGAGTTGGCGGGAGCGCTACCACGACCGGGCGGAAGTGCGGTCAATCTGCCGGAGTTCATCAGGTTCATGCCCCAACGGGCTTACATCGTCAACACGCTGAAATATGCCATGGGCCCGGCGGCCTTGTCCGCGCTGGCGCCGCCGGTGCCTGCTGAGTTAGTGGATTTCGGCGTAAGCTCCGAAGTCTCACTGGGCCGCTACAGCACGGACAGCGGGGAAGCGACCCTGATGCTCATATCCTATCCAACGCCTCAATTGGCCGCCGCTCACCTGGGGCGGATTGAAAACGCGTTTCATCTGGCGAAGCCGCAGGAGGGAGCCTCGAGCTTTGAAAGCGCAGGTTCGTTTTCCGCCAGACGCACTGGGCCGATCATAGCCATCGTCGCCGGGCCGACCTCAACGCGCGATGCCAAGTCGCTACTCGGTCTGGTGAACTGGGAAGCTAACGTCACGTGGAACACTCCTTCCGAAAGCGGACAGGTGCGCGAACTCTACTCCTTGGTTCTCAATATCGTGGTTCTCTGCGCGATTCTCGGAGGACTGGCGATCGTGGCTGGGGTAGCTTTCGGAGGAATCCGCATACTGATGAAGCGCTGGTTCCCCGAGAAGGTTTTTGACCGGCCCGAACAGATGGAATTCATCTCACTGCACCTCGGAGAGGCCGGAGGCGGCAGTGCCTCCCCAAGGGGGTCCGACGCTGGCCATTCAGGCTCTCAGACCCGGTCTTAGGGCCCTCCCAATGCCCGGTAAGTAGCTTTAGAAATATCGGGTTAGGGCCTGATTAAAGGATTTCGTCTCAAATTGTTACACTTTTTCCTTCTGTTGATCGACTCTGTAACACATTGAAAACAAAGACGTTTATTTACGAAAAATCGCTTGACACCCCTGTTTTTAGGCTCATAAGATTTCTGCAGAAAGTTTTGACGGCTTTGCCTCCGTTGGAACTATTCTCCCTTGAAGAAGAGGCCACCCAGTTGCCGGGTGGCCTTTTCGTTTTCTTCGGCTGCGATGTGCCAGGAAGCCACATAATGCGACTCTGCTCGGAAGTCGAGGGAACTCCTAGGAATTTTCAACGTACCAACTGATGAAGGATTTTGTTTGACGAATTGAACGAGCAGTTGAAGCGAGCCACTCGAGGAGAATTCATGTTTTGCGATGGATGCGGCGGGGCGGTGCAAGCGGGGCAGGCGTATTGCAGCAAGTGTGGCAAACCGATCGTCGGCCCGGTGGCGGAAGCCTGGATGCCTCCGAACCGTGTACAAGGTCATATTCAGTTACTGGCGATCTTCTGGTTTGCCCTCTCCGCCTTCAACGCAATCCTGGGCGCGATTCTGTATATCATCGCCAACACACTGCTCGCCCCAGGCGGCCCGACGGGAGCGCCACCGTTTCTGCGTCCCTTGCTGAGTGTAGTTGCCATCATTATCATCGGCGGATCAGCCTTTGGATTTTCCGCGGGCTGGGGTCTGATGCATCGCGAGCCGTGGGCCCGCATCCTGGCCCTGGTGCTGGCTTTTCTGGTGCTATTTATCAATATCCCTGTGGGAACAGCCGTTGGTGTGTACACGATGTGGGTATTGCTGCCAAGCGAGTCGCAGCACGAATACGATGCGCTGGCGGAAAAGCGCGCGGCGTAACGTCGGGAGCAGTTGAGATGTGGAATGTCCCCGGCGCGGCCGTCGCTCCAGTGACGGGACTTCTCCTTTACGCTTTTCGGGCCTGCATTTAGAATCGATGACGAAGCCGACGTAGCTCAGTTGGTAGAGCAGCCGATTCGTAATCGGCAGGTCAGCGGTTCAAGTCCGCTCGTCGGCTCCATTCCTGCCATTGCTTACCCGCCATCCTTCGTTGTGCCTCTTCCCGACAAACAGAAATGTGCATCGAGGAGGATCGTTCCGTGCGCAGCGGACTCGGTCGGTTACTGGTTCATTAGGGTGGACTGGCTAGCCACGGCCAGCCAACTATCGCCCCGGCGGACCCATGTATCGGTAAAGCGCTCTATAAGCGCGTAAGGCTTTCCCCTTCGCACTCCGGATTCGCGACACACGCCGTTGACCACCGCCACCGAGCCGTAATTGTGCACCGTCATGGAATCATTCACGAGGTGCGCCGGATGCTGCCAGGACGACTGCATGCTATCGAGGTACTCGACTTTATTCATCAGCGTGCCGTCGTAATCGACGTAAATCAGCTCCGGGGCGAGCAGCATCCTGAGGGCTGCCGCGTCTTTTAGCTGCACTGCCTGATTCCACGCATTTTCGAGCGAAAGGATTCTGTCCCGCTCGGGATCGGCTGGCGCCGAAGTCTGAGCGCTGAATCGACTGGTGGCCAGCAGCAGCAAGACTGGAAGCAGACTCCGCATTCAGTTTTCTCCTCCACGTGACTTGCAGGGCTTCCACGGGCACGGCCGGCGCTAAAATCCCACCTCACCTTGGCAAAGGCGACGACGCGGCCGCAACCAGCGTCCAGCCTGCCTGCTTCTTCACCCAGGTATCGATAAATCGCCAGCGCGAAAGCGATACCTTTCCGTCTTTCATATCTTTTTCGCGGTAGACCCCAACCACGATGGCGGCGCGGCCGAAGGTTCGCACCGTGGTGCCTTCCATCACGATCTGCTGCGTGTGGGGTTTTTCTGTCCTTATCCTCGTCAGATATTCACCCTTGGTCATGACCTTGCCGTATTCGATGTACACCAAGGCGTTGTCGAAGATCAGGTCGAGGGCTCGGTTGTCATTGCGCGCTTCGCCTTCACTCCAGGCACGTTCCAGAGCGCGAATTTCCGCGGCAGTGTTCTCTCCTTCGGTCGCCTCCTGGGCGGCAACGGACATGGGCGCGCAGACCACACAAATCAGGACGCCTAACCAGGCTATGGCTCTCATAAGAGTTTTGCTTCTGTGAATTGCTGCTCTCGCTTCGTCTGCGAGCCGGAAGGCCGTCAAAACGCGACCGGCGTTGCCAGGCTTGCGATCGAGATCCAGGAGCCATGCCTGTAGCACCAGGTATCCACGAACCGGTCACGACGCACAAATGGTTTGCCTCGCTCCACGCCCTCCGTCTTGTAAATTCCAGTCACGACGGCCGTCTCGCCATGCAGGTGGACAACCATCGCTTCCGACGCGAACCGCATCCCGTGAGACGCCTTCACGTCCGCCAATACCTGTGCCTTGGTCAGCAGCCTGCCTTCGGGGTCGACATAGACGAAAGCGTCGTCCAGAATCCTATCCAGCGCAACCATGTCCTTAGCCTCGGCGGCCTGGTTCCACAAATTCTCCAATGCCACGATCTTCGACCCGGAATCCGCATCGGAAACCTCCTGCGCGCGGCCCGGCAAGGCCCCCGCGCAACCCAACAGAACAAGCAAGGCGAATGCTTTCATCACAGAGAGGCCCTGCATGTTCTATCGGCTGGCGGAGCTGTTCCTTGACCTGCAGAACCTGCTGTGAAACGAAAAGCGGCGGAGCTGTAAGCGCGTCCGCCGCTTCGTTATTCCTGAGCTCAAGAGCTACTGGTGGTGTTCTCCGCCACCGTGTGGTTCGCCCCCGTGAGAGCCGTGCTCCGGCGCACCGTGGGGCGCACCGCCGCGCGCTGCCGGTGCATGAGTCCCACCTCGGGAGGCATTTCCGTGATACGCGTTACCGTGCGGGCCCGGGCCATGTCCGCGATTGGCCGCATAAGCACGATTCCCGCCATAACCGGCCGGCCGGCGGTATCCGCGGGCACCGACAACGTACCTTCCTCCTCTGGCACCCTCGAACCGGTGACCGCCCCAACCGTGGCCATATCCCCAGTTCGACCACGGGCCTACGCCCAGAAAGATGCCGTTGTAAAAGTACCCCGGACCATAGTAGCCGCTGGGCGCGCAGCCATAAGGTTGATAGTTGTAATAGCCGTAGGAGCAGACTGGCGGGCCCGCGCCAACGCCGATTCCGACGCTAATCTGCGCACCGAATGCCGGCACGAAGGCCAGGGGCACGAGCATGCTGGCGCCGGCCAGAACCAGACTGCGCATCGCGAGCTTGTGAGCCCAGGTGGCCACGCTCTTGACTTGCCACATTTGATAATCCTCCGGAACATCGCTCTCGAATCGAAACTGTTATTCACTATCGGCTCAGAACTCGCAAATAGCTGATCAATACAGACCGCCGTCAGCAAAGCGTGCGTGGGAGATCGAAAAGGCGGAATACGTCCCGTTGCGGGACAATGATTAGGCGGCCGGGACTACTCTTTGGGTATGCATTCCGGCACTCCGGGCAGGAACACAGGCTGAGATCCGCGGGCAATATGCGCAGCGCTGGTGTAAGCGAACGCGGGGCGGCGTCAGGGCGGCGCTTCAGAGCCGCACAAAGCGCCCGCGATCAATATAAGCTTTACGTCCTGCGGATAGCCTGTCCAAGCTACAAGAGAAGGCGACAACCGGGCTAGTCTGCACTAGTTTCGTCGTTATGTCAGCCTTACCACACGTGGCAGGCATTCTCCGCGACCATCGCCTGCCCGGCCTTGCAGCCGAATGCCTTCTGAAATTCGGGCATGTTCTGCACCACGCCGTTGACGCGATATTTGCCCGGCGAATGCGGATTCGTGCTGACCTGCATGCGCAGGAATTCCGGCCGCTGTTTTTCGCACCAGACGCGTCCGAAGCCGAGGAAGAATCTCTGCTCGGGCGTGAAGCCATCGATGCTCTGCCCTTCTTTCCCCGTCTTGTCTTCGGCGATCAGGCGTTCGAGCGCGGCCAGCGCGATGCGCGCGCCTCCATTGTCCGCTGTATTTTCGCCAAGCGTCAGGCGTCCGTTGAGCTTCAGGTTGTCGACGGCGACGAAGTTTGAATATTCATCGGCGACGCAGCTCACCCGCTTTTCAAATTCCTTGCCATCCTGCTCCGTCCACCAGTCGCGAAGGTTGCCGGTAGCATCCATCTTGCGTCCCTGATCGTCGAAGCCGTGAGTGAGTTCGTGGCCGATCACCAGGCCGATGCCTCCGAAGTTGACCGCATCGTCCATGTTCTTATCAAAGAAAGGCGGTTGCAGAATGCCTGCCGGAAATACGATCTCGTTATAAGAACCGCTGTAGTAGGCATTGACCTCCGGCGGAGTCATGCCCCACTCTTTGCGGTCGAGCGGCTTGTCGATCTTCGCGACGTCGCGCTTTGACTCGAATTCGGTGGCCCGTTGCACGTTCCCCATCAGATCGTCCGGCTTGATCGTCACCGAACTGTAATCGCGGTACTCGTCGGGATAGCCGATCTTGTTGCGGATGGCCTCCAGCTTGACCTTCGCCTGTTTCTTGGTGTCGTCACTCATCCAGGAAAGACTTTGAATGTCGCTGCCCAGCGAGCTTTCGAGAGCATCGACCATCTTGAGCATGCGCTGCTTGCCATCGGCTCCGAAGGTTGCCTCGACGTAACGCTGACCCAGGGCCTCGCCAAGGGAACTATCGACCAGGTCGGTGCAACGCTTCCATCGATCCTGAATCTGTTTCTGTCCGGTCAAGGCCTGCCGCATCTTGAAATTGGCATCGACAAAGGGCTCCGACAGCCACGGAGATGCCGTCCGGAGAACATGCCAGCTCGCATACGTCTTGAGCGACTCGATCGGCAGAGACGCTATCACTCCGTTGATCTGCGTGAAGTAGTCGAGGTTGCCGACGTTGAGGGAAGTGAAGTTTGGTGCGCCGACCGCGGCGAAGTAACGATTCAAATAGAAGTCCGGGGCCAGCGCGGTCGCCTCGTCCCGAGTCATTTTGTGATCGCGATTTTTCGGATCGCGACGCTTGGTGCGGTCCATGGCGTCGGCCGCGAGAAGGGTTTCAACCATCAGCACGGTATGCGCCGAAGCTGCCGCCTGTTGCGGCGTCTGGCCGGCGAGCGTAAACAGTTGCGTGGCATATTCCGCCAGGTGCTTGCGCATTTCGACTTTGTCGGCATCGTCTTTAATGTAGTAATCGCGATCGGGCAGCGAGAGTCCGCCCTGGTCAATATATGCAATTACCTGATCCGCATTGTGCAGATCGGGCGCGGCATAGAACGCAAATAACGAGGTGCCTCCAATCAGGCGGAGACGCCCGAGCTCTTCCATGAGTGCGCCCTTGTCTTTTGCGGCTGCGATGCGCTCCAGTTCCGGCTTGACGGGAGCAATTCCTTTTGCATTGACTGCTTTTTCGTCCATGCAGGAGCCGAAGAGGTCACCGATTTTCTGATCGATGGCGTTCCGTCCGGCGCCCCCGGCTGCGGGCTTTTCGAGGATTGCATGCTCGACGTCGAGATTGCTCTCGTCCAATTCAGAGAAGCTTTGCCAGGCCGGGCGATCGGCGGGAATCTCCGCTTTCTTGATCCAGTTGCCGCAGGCGTACTGGTAGAAATCCACGCAAGGATCGGCGCTTTTGTCGATGTTGTCGATGCTGAAGCGCGAACCGGGCTTGGCGCTCTCTACGGATTGCGAGAAACCGGCGGCGGTCACGACGAACAAGAAGGACAGCGAGAAACGGAACAGGCGCATGGGAAGAACTCTCCTAATTTTGGGCAGCGGTGAGATTCTAAGCTCCGTACCGCGTCCGGGCAAGGATTTGAAGAGTCCCAGGCTGTGCCTAGTGAACCGATGCCGCTTTTCGCACGCATAGCAAATTGTCAACGTATGTATTGTTGACCGATAGGCAGGAGCGCATAGGTTCGACTGCGCTTCTAGCAGATCGTTCGCCGGCAGAACCGGCACGATCCGTGTCACGTCGCACTCCTCGTGCGGCAGGCCGCGAGGCCTCCATCCTCCAGCAGACGGGGTCGCGGCGGGGCGGACGAAAGCGTCCGCCCCTACGAGAGTCAATTTGCTCTACTTGCTCTACGCCCTAGCTAGCCTTGCGGCGCTCGCTCTCGGACAAAGTGTCACCCGACGACGGCTTCGCATCGTCGCGTTTGAGATTATCGATCGACGATTGCAGCACTTCTTCACGGCGCTGCCGAAGCGTGTCTTCGAACGCCGTCCAGCGCAGCGACGGCCCCGCCGGGGACACTTCCATCGTCGCCTGAGCGTGAACCGGTTCCACTACTGCTGCGGTGTCGATCTCTGCGGTATCGGCTTCGGCGGGAGGAATTGCTCCCGTACCTGCATCAATCTGTTGTTTGGTTGTCGGAGTAATATTGCGGTCCGTAGCCTCGCGGTGCATCACCGGACTCTCCACCCATTTCGAGCGATAACGCTTTTCGTAGTCGGCCCACTTTTCTTCCGAGGTCAAGGCCTTTCCGTCGTAGGGAGGAAAGTTTTCGATCTGCTCTTTGGTGAGATCAACCAGAAAATCATCTTCGTGCTGCAGCGAGGGACGAACCTCCTGCGCCGGCACGAGGAACTTGTTGCTGGAGAGCCATCCGCCGGTGTCAACGATCAGGAATAGAATCGCTCCCGTCGTCTCATCGAAGATCACATCGTCAATCTCACCGAGCTTTTGGTCTTTGGGTCCGTAGACCTTTGAGCCGCGAATATCGATTGCAGCCTCCTGCGTGTCACCAAAGCGATAATCCCCTAACGTGCCGTAACGAGCCATGCTTTCCTCCTGGAAATAGTCAGTACCAGAGGTCAGTCGCGAAACTGAACCGAAGCTAAGATGCAAAAAAGCTGGCCGCGTTTGGCAAGCGAAAATCCGGCCAGAACTTTCTTGAACCTTTGCCCGCTTATGGGTCCCGGACGCCCCCGTCCAGGGAGGAAGTGAGGATATTCGTCCAACATGAGCAGTAAGTTTCGTCGCAGTTACTTGGCAAGCGGCCGATTCAAAGTCGTCTGCACCAGGTCGCCGAGTTGTTCGGACGTAAATTGGTTTCCTTCCAGGTTCGCGAAGAGCTTGCCCTCACGGTCGATGACGACGGTGTGAAAAGAATGGGTGAGAAATCCTTCATCGCTCCAGAACTCCATGCCAAACATGCGCGAGACGCGTTGCACATCCGGCAGGGGGCCGGTCAGAAAATGCCACGTCTGCGGATGGGCATTGAACATTTCCGCATATTTGTTGATCGCGTCGTTCTGATCGTGTTCGGGATCGATAATGATGGTGAGCAGCACCAGGTCTTTAGCCAGATTCGCCGCGAAACGCTTTTGAAGTTCTCCGAGGTGATTGGTCAAGCGGTAACAATAAGCGGGATTGGGACAGCGTACATAGGCAAAGCTGAGCGCGACAACCTTCCCCTTGAATTGAGAGAACGCGATCTTGTTGCGGGCCTGGTCGGTCAGGGTGAAATTGGGAACGGATTGTTGGGTGTGTAAGACATTGGCCGCGGCCGCAGGGTTGGCGAGTTTGCTGACGATGGACAAACGCCGCGCTTCGAGCGGCTCCTGCTCCAGGTTTTCGTAGCGATGGACGCGGATATCTTTCGCATAGGAGGAATTTCCATCCACTACCAGCGTGAAATCGATGCTGGCGCCGGGGCGGATGCCGTCAAGGTCTTTCGCCTCCCGAACGTCAAAGGGCATGGTCATGGCGTCCATGTACCCGGGAATGCTCTGGCAGGATACCGTGACGGATTTCTGGGCCGCGTCGACGGTAAGCACCAGGCCGGAGACGGCGTGACGTTCCACTGCCGAGCCGGGCGCGGCGCGTAGCAGAAGAAGAACCGACAGCGCAATTCCAAGTCTCATAATCCTCGGACGGTTTTCGCGGGGCGGCGAAGGAATCCGCCGCTCCATGTCGACTATTGCCTTCCGCCAACCGCTCCGGCGACTCTCCTCGGAGATACGGCCGGAGCTTTCCTTGCGCCGCCTAAATGCACCGGTGCTCGTTTGAGCGGAGTGTAATCCTTGGCAAATTCTTTAATCTCGATGAACTGATTCGCGGCCAGGTTGGAGAAGTTCTGCCGAGTATTGCTCGTCGGCCACCAGATCTCGATGTTCGAAATTTTAGCCGACTTCCCCAGCCCGATGTGCTGCTCCATGGGATTGGCACCGAAGGAACCGCCGCTGCTCACAGTCTTATAAATCGAACGCTCCGGTTGGCCGCCATCCTGCACGGTAACTTTAATGCGCGCGCCGATTGCGGCCCGGTTGCTTTTCACTCCGACCAGATGGACATTGATCCAATCGTTCCCGCTGCCGGGATTCTTGAAGACGCGCAAGGCGTGCGCGTCAGAGGGAACGGCGCCGCCGATCTGGGCAACGATGTCCTCGTTGCCGTCGCGGGAGAGATCGGCAAAGGCGATGCCGTGTCCTTTATGCAGTTCGCCGGTTCCAGAAGAAGCCGTGATATCCACAAACGACTTGCCTTCTTTGTTCAGCAACAAGACGTGAGGCAGCATAGCGGCGAAGGACGTGTTTCCCGAGCCGAGATAAATATCGGGATAGCCATCGTTATTCACATCGCCGAAATTCGATCCCATCGGCATGAAAACTCTATCCATCCCGACTTCTTTGGTGACGTCCTGAAAAGTGCCGTCGCCCAGGTTCTTGTAAATCTTCATGGTCTGGACCGTGTGAGGCTGGTCGAGGTAGGTGCGCATCACCTCTTCGTCGCTGCCGTAGTAGCTGCTCACGTAGAGATCGGGCCAGCCGTCGTTGTTGTAGTCGAACCACCAGACGGCAAAGCTGCGCTGGGTATCCTGCACGCCCGCTTGCTTGCCGACTTCAGTGAAGCTGCCGTCATGATTGTTGTGGTAGAGAAAATTTCCTCCGAAATAATTGCTGACGTAGAAATCCATGTAGCCGTCCTGGTCATAGTCAGCCGCCACAACTCCTTTGGTAAATGCTACTTTGTCCACGCCAGCTGCGTGGGAGATATCTTCGAAGGTCCCATCGCCTTTATTGCGGAAGAGCTGGCTCGGGCCGTTTTCGTTTCCCACAAACAGATCGACATAGCCGTCGTTGTCGATGTCGGCCCAGGCCGCAGTCTGGGTTGCAGTCATCACCTCTCCCAGCCCGCTCTGCTTGGTTACGTCGGTAAACGTGCCATCGCAATTGTTCCGCAGCAACGATTTCCGCATGGGAAATTCCCATCCCCCGCGTAGTATCAGGACGTCCATGCAGCCGTCGTTGTTGTAATCTGCCTGCACCATATTCAGCCCGCCGAGTTCGTCGGCCAAGCCCGCCTGCTGCGTTCGTTCGGTGAAAGTTCCGTCGCCGTTGTTGTGGAAATAATGCAGCGGCTCGCAGTAGTCCTTGCTCGAGATGAGCACGTCGAGCAGGCCGTTATTTTCGAAGTCGTCGACGACTACGCTGCCGGCCTGACCGAAAAACTTCAGTCCGGCGGCGGAAGCCACGTCAACGAAGCGTCCGATGTTTTCTTTCGATTCGAAACTCGAAGGCGACAGCAGATATTTCGCCGGAACACCTTGCGGATATTGGCCCAGCGTCATGTAGCTCAGATTCAGCAGCCACTTTACTTCCAGGTCGTCCGGCTTTTGCGCTAGATATTGCAGAAAATATTGGACGGCCTTTTCCGAGTCCTCCTTCTTCAAATATGTCGGATAGGACGCGTCCGCGCGCGGTGGAAAGATGCATTTATCGCCCGGGGCGCTGTACGCGCCGTTTTCCATCTCGGACTTGTGCAGGTAGCCGACGCCCAGGGTTTCCCGCATCATCGGCAGGGCGTCGGGAACGCTGGCTTTGGCAATTTTGTTGGCGGCGTTCCACTCTTCCATCGCCTTCGACATTTCACCCTCGTAGGCGTGAAGTCCGGCCGATGCGTAATGGGCCTGCATCAGATCGAGCGGCGCAGCGCTGGAGGTCTGGGGACTGTTTGGGTCCAGGGCTTTGTCGAGACGATCGAGCGTGACCGGGACGGCGACACGGCTTACGGCGCAGATTTGATACAGATCCCGGTTCCAGCCGTCGGACTTGGGAAACTCTTTGAAGATGGTGAGGGCTTCGCCGAATCCGGAGACGAGAATCGCCGGATGAACCGCGCAGGCAGCCGTGGCCCATGGAAGCGGAGCGGAATTCGCGCTGCCCGGCGGCACTTCGGAATCCGGCAGCACTTTAAGAATGGCGTAGCCGGCGGGCACCTGCACGATGCCGGTGATTTCTCCAGGAGCAACTCCCTTCAGCGCGTCTCGCAGTTCAGTGCACAGTGTGCCAGGGTCGGGACGGCCCATGTATCCGCCGTTCGCCCCGGTTGCGTCGGACGATTTCGCTTTCGCCACTTCCCCAAAATCCCGGCCCTGCTTGAGCTGATCGAGAACCTCTTGCGCCTTCGAGGAGGTAGCGACGACGATGACCCGCAGGCCGGGAAGCAGCTGCGCGAGCTCGGCCTCCAGCCAGGGCGCGCAGGTGTCCCGCTCCGCCGGGGTCGGCTTGTTGGCGGGCGGCGCGCAGCGCACCGCGGCGGCCATCCTGGCGCCGATC
>Ga0209006_10005538_pt1 | contig 11463 bp, 10 predicted proteins | sample JacPin_JW_Ref_O2_FD_188567 | JGI IMG/M metagenome (GOLD analysis project Ga0209006, IMG submission 188567) | Forest soil microbial communities from Algoma, Ontario, Canada - Jack Pine, Ontario site 1_JW_Ref_O2 (SPAdes) (version 2) | ecosystem: Environmental > Terrestrial > Soil > Boreal... | reverse complement strand
CGCTCGACTCCATGCCAGCCGAACCCTCCGTTGGACATACCGCCGGTCAGACGAACGACCAGGAAAGCTTTGCGAATCGCAAGCTGATCCGTCCCACCCTCAATCGCTCGTCAGATCACGCACACAGCACTCATCCTCCTGGCGCCCATAGTCATAACCACGCGCCGGCGGAACGAAGAGATCGCGATAGAGATCGGGGAGGCGACCGAGATCGCTCCGCCGCTCCCGCCAAAAAGTCTCCCCCGACCGAACAGACCAACGCCGAAAATTTTTATTATCAGAAGCAGATGCAGTCGAAAACCCCGATGGTTGTGGTCTTGCGTGACGGAGAAGAAGTCCACGGCTACATTGAGTGGTATGACAAGAACAGCATCAAACTGAACCGCAACGGCGCCGCCAACCTGATGATCTACAAGCCCGCCATCAAGTACATGTTCAAAGAGGGTGAGAACGGAAGGAAGTAATCCGCCGCCAGCAGTTAGCCTTCACTTTGAACCAGCTTCAAAAACCTTCAGCCCTGAACGATGAAAGCCGAGAGCTACTCGCCTCCAAGCGCGTTCTCTGCTTCCGGTCTACGTGATGGCTGGCTGAGGGCTGAAGCTGACGGCTCGATCACAACTTCGGCAGCACGATCCCCTTCTGCGATTGGTACTTTCCCTTACGATCCTTGTAGCTGGTCTCGCAAACTTCATCTGACTGAAAGAAGAGGATCTGGCACAGGCCTTCATTCGCATAAATCTTTGCCGGCAACGGCGTGGTATTCGAGATTTCGAGCGTCACAAAGCCTTCCCACTCCGGCTCAAACGGCGTGACGTTCACAATAATCCCGCAACGAGCGTAGGTAGATTTGCCCACGCAAATGGTCAGCACGTCGCGCGGAATCTTGAAATACTCCACCGACCGCGCCAGCGCGAATGAATTTGGAGGCACGATGGCCACATCGGCATTCACGCTCACAAATGATCGCTCATCGAAATTCTTCGGATCGATCACGGTGCTGTTGACGTTGGTAAAAATCTTGAATTCATCGGCTACGCGCAAATCGTATCCGTAACTCGACACGCCATAGGAAATCACTCCCGCACTCACCTGCTTTTCCGAGTACGGATTAATCATGTCGTGCTCCTGCGCCATGCGCCGGATCCAGCGGTCACTCTTGATGCTCATGAAACCCCTTTTAATTTGTAATTGGGTAATTTTGTAATTTGGAATCGACGCCCGAGCAGGAATCGCCGGCATGCTGGTTTTTAAGCTACAAAATTTCCAAATCGCAAAATTACAAAACGCCTTCGGCTGGTGCAGTCATCTTACGAGACAACAGGGCAGGTTGACAATCCGCCCTATCCCCCTTAGCATCAATAACTTGAGGCATGCAAAATCCTTGGGAGACGGGGGACATCCGTGATTAAGCTCGACATCATTAACGAAGTGGTCAACCGCACCGGGATCACCAAGACCAAGGCGGAACTGGCCGTCGAAACCGTTTTCGAGAGCATGAAGAAAGCGCTCTCCACCGGCGATCGCATCGAACTACGCGGCTTTGGAGTGTTCAACGTCCGCCCGCGCAAGACCGGCATCGGCCGTAATCCGCGCACCGGAGCAGAAGTTTCCATTCCACCTGGAAAGGCCGTCCGCTTCAAACCCGGTAAGGAATTGCAGTCGATTGACTAGCCGCTCTCCATTGCAGAGACTTGGTTTCACTTCTGCAATCTGACCTCAAATTCTGACCTGTCGGGTCCTATGTCTGAACCCACATCTTCTTTTCCGGCCGCCCTCGATTGGGATGAGCAGCCCCAGCCTGGCGTCTGGGTGGTCCCGCCGCCACGGCCGCGCTGGTGGCTCTACGCTTTGTTTCTGCTTCTGACGCTCTTGAGCACCATGATCGTCGGTGCTCGCATGGAGTTCAACTTCGTCCATCGTTACTCGGTTTTTTCGCTGAACGACGACTCACTTTCGTTGTTTCCGATCGTCTGGATCGCCCGTCATCCCGCAAATCTGCTGCTGGGCATGCCTTTTTCATTCACGCTGATGTTCATTCTGTTCGCGCATGAGATGGGGCACTACCTCTACGCGCGCTACTACCGCGTGTATGTCACCCCGCCGTTCTTCGTCCCTTGCCCATATCTGAGCCTGTTCGGAACGCTCGGAGCTTTCATCCGTATTAAGAGTTCCATCCCCTCGCGCGCCGCACTCTTCGATATCGGAATCGCCGGGCCCATCGCTGGTTTTATTCCGGCATGCGTTGCTCTGGCATACGGACTCTCCCTCTCACGTCCCTTGGTCGGCGCCACGAGCCCGGAACTTCAACTCGGATTTCCACTGGTGTTCCACTTGGCTTCGCGGCTGTTGCACACCGGAGTGCCGCTCGCCAATCTCTCTCTTCATCCGATCGCCGCAGCCGCTTGGGTCGGAATGTTCGCAACCGCTCTGAATCTCTTGCCGGCCGGCCAGCTCGATGGCGGTCACATCGTATCTTCGATATCGCCCCGCTGGCACCGCTGGATTTCCTTGATCACCGTCTTTGCGCTCGTGCCCTTAGGTAAGCATTTTTGGGCGGGGTGGTTGATCTGGGCAGTGCTCCTTGGCCTAACTCTCCGCCATCCGCAGGTCCCGCCTTATCCTGAGGTCCGGGGCTCCCGCCGCATTCTTGCATTGTGTGCGGTCTTGATTCTGGTGCTGACGTTTACTCCCGCTCCCCTGGAAAAAAGCTCGGGGAAGGCTGTGTGGGACCAGGAGTGGCCGCAGATACGCGACGGTAGCCGAGGTGCACTGCGCGATTTGCGCGGCATTTTTAACCACTATCGGAATCGCCGCTAAGCAACAAGCGGGATAATCTCAGGCATTTACATCAACCAAACTGCATCCACATCCACGATCACCTGAGTCCGCGGAATCTTTCGTGCCGCCGCTTCCGCCAGCATCGCGCGCAACAGCGTATTCATCTTCTCCCGGCTGGGAGACTTCAAAATAAAGTGATAACGATAGTCGCGCTTGAGCCGAGTAATCGGCGCCGCAGCCGGACCGAGCACGCGTATGCCTTCATGCCGCGTTTTCTCAAACCAGCGCCCCAGTTCGCCCGACCACTTCAGCGCCTCATCTAATTTCTCGGAGCGAATCAGCACATTGGCAATCGCGCTATATGGCGAATAGTGCATCCACGCCCGGAACTGCAACTCCTTTTCGTAGAACCCGGCAAAATCGTGCCGCGCCGCAAACTGCACCGCATAGTGATCCTGAAAATAAGTCTGCAAAATAACCTTCCCCGGAGTTTGCCCACGCCCCGCGCGCCCGGCAACTTGGGTGAGCAGCTGAAACGTCCGTTCCGCCGCGCGAAAATCCGGCAACCCCAGTGCCATGTCCGCCCCAATCACGCCAACCAGGGTCACTCCGTGGACGTCGTGCCCTTTCGCAATCATCTGCGTACCCACAAGTATGTCGAGCGCGCCCTCATTCAACGCATTCAGCGCCCGCTCAAAATCTTCCCGCCCGCGCACCGTATCACGATCTAACCGCCCAATCCGCGCCTGCGGGAACATCCCATGCAGTAGCTCTTCCAGCTTTTCCGAGCCCGTCCCAACAAAGTACACATACTCGCTTCCGCAATGCGCGCATTTTTCAGGAATGTGCTCGACGGAGCCGCAATAATGGCATTCCATCTTTCGCTCGCGCTTATGATGCGTCATCGAAACAGCGCAATTCTTGCATTGGAGTGTCTTGCCGCAAGCGCGGCACAACACCACCGGAGAATAGCCACGCCGGTTTAGCAGCACCATGACCTGCTCTTTTTTCTCCAGCCGCTCGCGAATTTCTTCCGCCAGCTTCCGCGAGATCACCTGCTCCTGGCCCGTCTCCTGGAATTCCTGCCGCATGTCAACGATCTCGACTTCCGGTAACGGACGCTGCTCCACGCGATCGGGCAGCTCCACCAGCGCATATTTATTCTTTTTAGCGTTGTAATAGGACTCGAGCGAAGGAGTGGCCGATCCCAGCACGACCGCCGCTCCCGCCATTTTCGCGCGCATCACCGCCACATCGCGCGCGTGATAACGAGGCGTCTCTTCCTGCTTGTAAGACGAATCCTGTTCTTCGTCGACAATGATGAGTGCCAGATCGTTGACCGGTGCAAATACCGCCGACCGCGTCCCCGCCACGACCCGCGCTTCACCGCGCCGTATGCGATGCCACTGCTCGGCCCGCTCCGCATCCGACAATCCCGAATGCAAAATGGCAACTTCATCGCCGAACACCTGATGCAAATCCGCAGCCACCGCGGGAGTCAACCCAATCTCAGGAACCAACAAGATTGAAGACCGGCCTGAGTCCAGCACTTGCCGCATGCAAGCGAGATAGACTGCGGTCTTTCCCGATCCCGTAATTCCGTGTAACAAAAGCCCGGCAAACTTTCGAGCCGCCACAGCCGCTCCGATCTGAGCGAGCGCCGCCTTCTGCGCCGAACTGAATTCAAATTCAAACGGAGACTGCCGAGGCTTGAGCTTCGAAGTAGTGAAATCCTGCGGCTCATCCACCAGCTCAACCAACCCACGCCGCACCAGCGTACCCACGGTCGACCGAGGCACTTCAAGTCCGTACAAGGCCTCAACCGGAACGCGCCCACCAGAAGCCGCCAGCGCATCAATCAGCGCCCGCTGGTTGTCATTCAGCTTCTTCGATTTGCCAGTGTGGTGACGGGCCTCGGGCCCATCCTGCGGAGGCGAAGCTTCCGCCCGCTCTTCCGCACCCAACAGCACCGCGACCTTCACCAGTCGCGAAGCATCCCGAGCCGCCGAAACATCCTCGCGAGCAATCCACTTCTTGCGAACCATGCCATCCAGCAGGGCCCTTGAAACCCGAGTAGACCCGCGCAGACTCGCCTCGCGAACGCCCTCCCGTTCGGCCAGATAATCAAGCACGCGAAATTCAACCAGCTGCTGCTCCGGAGTTCGCTTCGATCGCGCCGGAGACCCCGAGACGCCCGCCAGATGCAGTGCCATCCGACCATCGTCGGTGATGTTGTATGAGACGGCGCGTTTGAATTCGGCCGAAAGCGGCAGCATCGTTCGATATACCTCGCCGATCGGGGCGAGATAATAATCGGCGATCCACTTCCCAAGTTTCAGGAGTTGCTCATCAAGCACCGGAGAAAGATCAAGTGCCTCGATCACCTTCTTGATCTTGACGTCTTTGCCCTGGCTCAGCGGCTGTCGATCATGCAACTCCACCACGATGCCTGAAAGCCGTTGCTGCCGGAACGGCACCAGCACGCGTCCGCCCACCACCGGCTCCATGCCTGAAGGAATCGCATAGGTGAAAACCATGTCGAGAGGCACGGCAAGAGCGACGTCGCAGAAGAGAAACATGGATATGAAACGTGTCATCCTGAGCGTAGCAGAATGATCCGCGAGGTGGATCATTCCGCGGAGTCGAAGAACCGCCTACGCTCGCTCAAGTCTTCAGGCTGCATGGAATCCTCAATAGAGGAGGGGTAGCGGATCGTTGTGCCGCGTCTGATGTAGATATGCGGTGACGCTGGCAACTGATTCTGCCTGCAATCGGTTTGATTCTCTTTGGAAGAGCGAGCTATGAATCTCTGAACGGACGAAGCCTTACGCATTCGCCTTCGGTGCCTTCATCCCCAACTCCTTCATCACCATCTGCAAATCCTTCCAGGCCTCGCCCTTCTGCCGCGGATCGCGTAACAAAAACGCGGGATGATACGTCACCGCCAGCTTGCATCCATTCCAGTTGGGATCGTTGCTGCGCACACCCGTCGGCCTGAAGTCATAAAAGCGCCCCCGCAACTGGATCATCGAAGCATTCATCGCCAGCAACGTCTTGGCGGCAGTAGCGCCCAAGGCGACGATGACCTTAGGTTTCACCACCGCGATCTGGCGCATCAGAAACGGAGAACAGGTCTCGCACTCGTCACGCTCCGGCTGGCGATTCCCCGGCGGACGACATTTCACGATGTTCGCAATGTAGACGCTCTCGCGTTCGATCCCCATCGCTTTGATCATGTTGTTGAGCAGTTGTCCGGCGCGTCCAACAAACGGCTCGCCCTTTTCATCTTCATCTGCGCCCGGTCCCTCGCCAACAAACATCAGCTCGGCCGTCGGATTGCCCACCCCAAACACAATCTGCTTACGGCCTTGCTTATGAAGAACGCACCGTTTGCAGTCGCCTAAATCTTCGCGGATAATCTTCAGCGCCTTCACCGGATCGTTCACACTCTGTTCTGGCTTCAACGCGATCGCACTCTCATCGACAATTGTTGTCGCCACGGCGACGGCCTTGCGTGGACTCATCTCTTCTCTCGATTCTGGATAAATTGCGGGATAAATTGCAGGGTCAGTAATCAAGGCTTCTTCTTCCGCCACGACCGCATTCGCAACCTCTAACAAGCCGGGCAACGGCGATCGCCGGTAAAAATCGTAGATCCCGATCTCGTTGTAATAACGAATCCGCGCCTGAAGCGCGCGTCGAAGTTCAGGGTCCAGAGTGGAAGCCATCGCGGATAAGAATAACAAACATGCCGTTGTCGTTGTGGCGCGGGCGCTCTCGCCCGCGAAAAGTGTGCGTTCTAAACGAATATGGCGCGAGAGCCAGGAAGGCTCTAAGAAAAAAATCAGGACACGCGGACGTTGCTATGGCGCAGCTTCACAACCTGATCCAGCACCCGATGCGCAACTTCCCACTTCGAAGTCTCAGGGACCGCGACCACATCACTCTGGGAAATGATGGTGACGGCATTTCGGTCGGAATCAAAACCAACGCCTTCGTGCGACACGTCGTTCACCACAATCGCATCCAGCGACTTGGAAGCCAACTTCTTGCGCGCATTCTCGAGCACCTTCTCTGTCTCAGCCGCAAATCCAATCACCAGCTGCGAAGTCTTTCGCCGGGCTATTTCGGCCAGAATATCCGCGGTTGGTTCCAACTCCAAAGTCATCGCGCCTTTGCGCTTGATCTTCTGCCCTGCCGCAGCCTTCGGTCGGAAGTCCGCCACCGCCGCTGTCTTGATGACGATCGTGCTCTCGGGCAACAATTTCAAAACCGCAGCCAGCATCTCCTCGGCGGTCTGCACGGAAGTCAGCTCGGCCGCACCCGGAGCAGTAATCGAAGTCGGCCCGCTCACCAGCAGCACACGCGCTCCCCGCCGCAGCGCCGCTTCGGCAATGGCGTAACCCATCCGTCCGCTGGAGCGGTTGGTCAAATACCGCACCGGATCAATCTTCTCTCGCGTCGGCCCCGCCGTCACCAGAATGGTCTCGCCCGCCAAATCCTGCGAAGCGCCGAGCGCTTCCATTACCGCGGTAACGATTGTGTCGTTCTCCGCCAGCCGTCCCGACCCAGTCATGCCACACGCCAGATAGCCGTCGCCGGGCTCGACAATGCGAACGCCGCGTTTGCGCAAGATGTCCAGATTCGCTTGCGTGGCCGCGTGGTTCCACATATTCACATTCATCGCCGGAGCCACAACCACCGGAGCAGTGGTCGCGAGATAAAGCGTGCTTAGAAAGTCGCTGGCAATCCCTTGTGCGAAACGAGCCAGCAAATCGGCTGTCGCGGGAACCACCACCAGCGCATCAATGGCCTGGGCAACCGCAATATGCTCGATCGCCGATTCGACATTCGCATCTCCCGACTCGGAGCCGAACAGATCAGTAATGACTTTTTCACCGGAGAGCGCTGCGAAAGTAAGAGGGCGAACAAATTCCTGCGCCGCCCGAGTCATCACAACCTGCACTCGAATGCCGCGGTCCTGCAGCAGGCGCACGATTTCCGGCGCCTTATAAGCCGCAATTCCCCCGGAAACTCCCAGCGCAATTTTCATAACAGAAAAGCGATCAGCCAATAGCAAAGCCGTCAGCCGGTTTAGCTGATGGCTGACGGCTGAATGCTGATTGGCGTATTTCTACGCGTCTTCCGCGAAAACCTTATTCAGATCTTCGCTCGCAGCTTCGATTGCCAATTTCGGTAGCTCCGGAATCAGCCACTTCACTTTGCCTGCTTTGATTTCATCCTGTGCGATCCGGCAGGGTTTGCGCGATCCGGTATCGATCACCGGAGGAGCTCCACCTTGCAGTTGCCGTGCCCGCCGCGCCGCCACCAGAATGTAACGATAGTTGCTGTCGAACCCTTCCACCAGCTTCATACTGTCTCCCCCGAAACGTTAGCTGCTTTTTACAACTTGCGGATTAAACGAAGCCAGAATCGGCTGCACTCGCTCCCGTGCTTGCTCCAACTCGCACGCTCTCGCTGTCTCGATCACGACTTTTTCTTCTTCCGAAAGCTCAGCCGTGCCCTTTTTCTTTAACCGCTCGGCCAGCACTATATCCTTGAGCTGGTCCGTGGACTGCTCCAGCTGGTCGTTTACTAAAATGTAGTCGTATTTGGAGTAATTCTCAATCTCTCGTCGGGCCGTGTCCAACCGGCGACGGATTACCGCCTCGGGGTCCAGCCCGCGGCTCCTCAGACGTCGCTCCAGAGTCTCCCAATCTGGCGGAAGAATAAAAATGCTCACCGCCTCCGGGATTCTCTGCATTATTTGGCTCGCTCCCTGCACATCGATATCGAGCAGCAGATCATTCTCGTGGGCCTCGGCTTCACGCAGAAACCGCCGCGCCGTCCCATAATAATTTCCGAAAACGTCGGCGTGCTCCAGAAACTCACCGGCCGCGATCATGGCTTCAAATTCCTGCCGGGAGACGAAAAAATATTCCTTCCGGTTCTGTTCTTTTCCGCGCGGCGGACGCGTTGTGTAGGAGACCGAAAAGTCCAGATTGCTGACCATGGTCAGTAGTTTCGCTACCAACGTGGATTTCCCCGAGCCCGACGGCGCAGAAACAATGTAGACGATGCTCATTTAAGCGTGCTCATTCCAGATTCTGTACCTGCTCCCGCGATTTTTCGATCTCCGACTTCATCAGCAGTCCCATCTCAGTAATCCTCAGAGCTTCGCCCGCCAGTCCAGAAGTTTTCGAAAGCATCGTATTCGCTTCGCGATTCATTTCCTGCAGCAGGAAGTCCATTTTCTTACCCACCTCGGCACCTTGATCAAGCAACCCAAGAAAATGCTTCACGTGTGCTTGCAATCGAACCAACTCCTCCTGAATGTCGCTGCGATCCACCAGCACTGCTACTTCCTGCAATAGCCGCTCTTTATCCACCTGAGCGCCCAACAATTCCTGCATGCGTGACTGCAGTCGTTCTGAGTAACTGCGCAAAATTGTGGCACGATGCGCATCGACTCCCGCCGCCGCTTTCTCCAGACTCGCCATGCGAGCGCGCAGTTCTGTGTCGATGCTCCGGCCTTCCTGCTCGCGCATCTCGTTCAGCCTCGTAAGCGCTTCTTCCACCTGGGCCATCACGGCGGTTTCGAGTTCTTCGCTCGATTTCTCCGCGCCCGACTCCATCGCTCCCGGCATTCGCAGGACGACATTCAAATCGGGCTCGCCATCTACGCCAAATTCATCCGCTGCCGCGCGGAACGCCGCCACATATCCCGCAATCAATTGCCGATTGAGCGCGACCCCGTTTGTACCGGACCGGTCCAGGCTGAGAATCACTTCGACGTGCCCTCGCGCCATTTTCTCTTTGAGTATCCGCCGAAGCTTCATCTCCAAAGCGTCCGTGTCCGATGGCAAGCGGAAATGAAGATCCAGAAACCGATGATTCACCGATTTTAGCGACAACGAAAACGCCAGTTGAGGCGTGACCTGTCCTCTCACTTGCGCAAATCCCGTCATGGAGCGAAGAGACATATTGATCGCTAACGACTGATCACCGACCACTAACCACTGATTCTCGCATCCGCTTCCGCAAACTGCAGCTCATAAAGCCGCCGGTACGTTCCCAGCTTCTGCATCAACTCTTCATGCGCGCCGATATCGGCGATCGTTCCATTCTCCAGCACCACGATGCGATCCGCGCGCCGCACCGTCGAGAGCCGGTGCGCGATAACAAACACAGTACGCCCACTCATCAGATTTTGCAGCGCCGACTGCACCAGTGACTCCGACTCGCTGTCGAGCGCCGATGTCGCTTCATCAAGAATCAGAATCGGAGCATTCTTCAGGATCGCCCGCGCAATTGCAATCCGCTGCCGCTCCCCACCGGAAAGCCGCACGCCGCGCTCCCCGATCATGGTGTTGTAGCCTTCCGGAAGCCCGCGGATAAATTCATACGCCCGCGCCGCCCGCGCCGCTTCTTCCACCTGCTTCTGCGAAACGTGCGGCTGACCGTAGGCGATGTTATTGCGCACCGTATCGTTGAACAGCACCGTTTCCTGCGTCACGATCCCGATTTGCGAGCGCAGCGATTCCAGGGTGACATCGCGGACATCGATATCGTCAATCAGAATGCGGCCGCCGCTGACATCAAAAAATCGCGGAATTAGATGCACCAGCGTGCTCTTGCCCGCGCCGCTCGACCCCACTACCGCGAGCACTTCGCCCGCTTTCACATCGAGATTGATGCCATGCAGTACCACCGGAGAATCCTGGGCATTTTCGTAGGAGAAAGACACGTCCGCAAACTGAATGGCGCGGGCAAACTTCGGCATCCTCTTCGCAGCCGGCTTCTCGCGCACCTCATCTTCCATATCCATGAAGCGGAAAATTTCCGACGAAGCTCCCACCGCCTGCTGAAAATTATTGTTGAACAGCGCGAATTTCCGCGCCGGATCGTAAAGCTTGAACACCGCGACAATAAACGCCAGAAATTGCCCGGCAGTAAAAACGTGCTTGTTGATTTGATCGCGCCCCATCAGCAACAGCAGCGCAATGGCGACCGACCCCAGGATATCCATTAAAGGGGAACTGATCGCAAACGCCGCTACCAGCCGAAGATTGGCTCGGAACAGCCGTTTCGCCGCCGCGCGGAAGCGGGCGATCTCCCAGTTCTCCATGCCAAACGCTTTGACGATTCGGTTGCCGGTGATCGTTTCATGAAGAATATTCTGGATCTCCGCCAGCTTGTCCTGTCCGCCGCGAGTCGTGCTGCGCACCTGTCGTCCGATTTTCCGCGACGAATACAAAATCACCGGCACGAAAAGGAGCAGCACCCAAGCCAGTTTTCCACCCAGCAAAACGACAACGGCCGCTGTAAAAATCAGAGTGAAAAACTGTTGCAAAAATTCAGCGAGAACTCCCGACATGGCATACTGCACGCGCTCAATATCATTGACCATGGTCGAGAGGAGAGTGCCGGTAGTGTGCTTGGTGAAGAACGCCGCCGAGCTTCGCAGAATGGCGTTATACAAATCGTCCCGCAGGTCGGTAATCATTCCGAAACCCGCATAGTTCACCAGATAGGTGCCAACGTAGTCGAAAATCCCTTTCAATATGGTCGCCGCCACCAGCGCGAATGCGACCACCGTCCAGGGATTTTGAAAGTGCGACGGCACAAACTGCTGCAGATTGATAACTTGTTCAGTACCAGGGAATTTAAAAAGCGGAATAGTTT
>Ga0209006_10005537_pt1 | contig 11463 bp, 12 predicted proteins | sample JacPin_JW_Ref_O2_FD_188567 | JGI IMG/M metagenome (GOLD analysis project Ga0209006, IMG submission 188567) | Forest soil microbial communities from Algoma, Ontario, Canada - Jack Pine, Ontario site 1_JW_Ref_O2 (SPAdes) (version 2) | ecosystem: Environmental > Terrestrial > Soil > Boreal... | reverse complement strand
CAGCACGTCGCGAAGCTTCTTGACGGCGCTGTTCAGACCGGTATCGAAGTCAACAAAAGTGTCCGCCGGCCAGAGTTTCTGATGGAACTCTTCCCGCGTAACCACCTCACCTGAATGCTCCAGCAAAATCGCCAGCACTTGAAACGGTTGGTCCTGGAGCTTTAGACGAATACCGTGCTTGTGGACTTCACCCGAACGCAGGTCCACCACATAGGGGCCGAAGCGCGTTTTTCGGGTTTGCGGAGCAGTTTCCATCGCAGGCTTACAAACGTGGCGGTACTCTACCACCAATTGCTTACTAATGAAGAACTATGTGCCGAAGGCAGCGTCGAGCCTTCCGCAACTGCCCTGAATTCACTGAGCTGCACGGTCAGAAGTAAAACAGCTACAGACCATACCTCCGCCATTGTGCCCCGCACCCACTTCGCGCAATTGTCACGCCACGCAGCCCTCTCTATGACGGGTGCGCATTACGGGAGATAACTTGAAGCGCTGTCTATTGACCGCAGTTTCGACGTGTGTCCTGTGCATCCTGAGCGCATGCGGTAGCGGCTCGAATCACTCTGGCGGCAATCCGCCCCCTCCGCCAACCACCCCCACGATTACCTCCATTTCGCCGAACACTGCCGTAGCCGGGGGTGCGGCGTTCACGCTGACAATCACTGGGACGAATTTCGTCGCAGCTTCTACGGTTGACTTCGGCGGGTCGGCTGCCGCCACCGCCTTCGTCAACTCTACACAATTGACTGCGGCCATCCCTGCTGCCAGCATCGCCTCAACTGGCACGCCGGGCGTGAGAGTGACCAACCCCGCGCCCTCCGGTGGCACCTCCAATGCGATTAACTTCAGCGTGACCAATAGCGTTGGCAACGTCCCGATGATCAGTGTTCTCTTTCCAAGCTGCGCTCCCGCAGGAGTGCCCGTTCAGTTGCAGGTAGTTGGGACAAGCTTTATGGCCAGTTCAGTCGTGCTCTGGAACGGCAGCGACCGTCCGACCACTATGGATGCCATTAACGGTCTCGTTGCTCAGATTTCGGCGAGTGACGTTGCCACCGCCGGGACAGCCGAGGTCACAGTCTTCAACCCTGGATCCGGCGGCGGCAGCTCGAGTCCGTCGACCTTCACCATAACGCCCGGAGCCGTTGATCCGCAGTCAATCGCTGTGGACCCTGCCGGAAAGTTCGCTTATGTGGCGAGTGCGGGTTGCGATGCCCAGGGCTTCGTGTCCATGTACACGATCAATCCCACCACCGGGGCTCTAACTTCCATTGGACCGCCGGTGCCTTCAAATGACGAGTTGACCGACTCCGTGACCGTAGATCCTTCTGGCAAGTTCGCCTACGTGACGAGTTCGGGAGATGTGTGGGATATCGATTTCGGCAGCATCGTGACGTTCAGCATCAATCCCACCACTGGGGCCTTAACGCCCACCACAGGAGGGATAATCGCATCCGGGGTAAACGGAGCTCCCGAGTTTTTCAATTCGATGGCGTTCGATCCATCCGGCAAATTCGCTTATGCGGCGGATGGGGGAGCTTTCCCGGAGGGCAGCTTCGGCGGCGATTCCAACGTCTCGATGTACACCGTAAACAGCACAACCGGGGCCTTGACGTCCACCGGGGTGATCGCCGCAGGAACAAGTCCAGCCTCCGTCGCCGTCGATCCTACGGGCAAGTTCGCCTATACAGCGAATTTCGGTTCGAACGACGTCTCCATGTACACCATCGACGCCACGACTGGGGCCTTAGCGTCCGCAGGGACGATTGCCGCTGGCACGCAACCTGTATCCTTCGTCGAGGATCTTGCGGGCAACTTCGCCTACGTGGCGAATTTCGGCTCGAACGACGTCTCGATGTACACCGTCAACGCCTCGACTGGGGCCTTAACGTCCATCGGAACTATTTCTGCGGGAGTAGCTCCTATCTCAGTCGTAGTGGATCCATCCAGCAAGTTCGTTTATGCCGTGAATTTCAACTCGAATGACGTCTCGATGTACACCGTTAACGCCACCACCGGGGCCCTTACGTCCATAGGAACGATAGCTACCGGTCAATCTCCTACTTCGATAGCCGTCCATCCGTCTGGAAAGTTCGCCTATGTAACGAACTCCGCGTCGAACGATGTCTCGATCTACAGCATCGATGGTGCCACCGGTGCCTTGACGCTCGTCGGGACAATAGGCACATGAAAAAGGCACATGAAAAGATCCGAGCTCTTAGGCCTTCAGAATCCATGACAGTTGCTCATTGCAACTGCGTGGTGTATCCCTAAGCAGTCACAAATCGAGCTTCGCTTGAAGGAGGCAACATGAGATACATCAGCATTCTGCTACTCGTTGTTTTCACCGGTTTGGCTTCAACCGCATTTGCACAGAACGCTTCCATGACGCCCGAAAGCCCCGTCATTGGTTGTTCGAACGCCTCGCTGAGTGGCACCTACGGGTTTCTGCACGACGGCACAGATGGCAACGCCGTTCCTATCTCCGCCGCCGTGAGCCAGATCACGTTTGACTCAACCACAGGCACGTTTGCCGTAGAAACCATATCATCCCGTAACGGCGTGATTGTCACCTTCTCTGCCACTGGAACGTACACAGTCGCCCCGAACTGCACCGGCACGGGTTTTCCCACGGGACATAACCCGTTCTCGTTTGTGGTTACGTCAACAGGGTTCCTGGCCGTTGAGCCTATTAACCTGACGACAGGCATAAGCACGGAGGGATTCGCCGTGCAGCAGGGCTCCGCGACCTGCACCAATGCCGGAGTTGAAGGTAGCTTTGGGCTTGAAGCAACTGGCGTCTTCGTCGCAGGCGCGCCCGTCACAGGACCGGTGGTTGTCATCGGTGACTTGAAGTTAACGGTCAACCATTCTGGAGAAGGATTGATAAGCGGTAACCTTGCCGGTAGCGAGGGTGGCACGATTTTCCACTTCGTAGGGGAACCCGTCACGGGTTCTTACTCAATCGCCGCGGACTGCACCGGCACGGCCACCATACAGTCGAAGACCCTCTCCGAAATACACTTCAGCTTCGTGGTTGTGGACAGCGGGAAGGAAATGCTAGCCATTGAGACGGACGCGGACACGGTTGTAAGCGGTACGCTGCGGCGGTGATTAGTATCCGATCCGAGTGCGATTGGCACAAATCGCGACTTCGTGCGCCCAATGTCTCGGCTTCTTCTTCTCCATCACATCGCCTCTTCCACAGGCGCGGAAAATCCGGATTGGCGGCTCCGCGGCCATCCGAGTGTAAATCCCGCTCATTGATTTTGCGAAGCCGTACTGCATCTTTTCGCAAAGCTCTCTCGATTTGAAGCGACTCTTAACTCATCCGCTTTGCGCGTCCATCGGCACCACGTGCAGAATTCCGAATTGTGGAGATGGCTGAGTGTAAACAGCAATCATCCTTTAATCGCTGTGAACTTTCCCGTTTCCTCCCTGCTTCGTTCTTCTAACTGGAAACTCCGCGTCTTTTGTCGATAAACGTGTCTTGTCGTAACAGTTACTAAAATGATCCCAGGTGTGCCGTTCCGAACATAAGAGTCCGGCAATGACAATCAAGATGTAGGCCTAGGCAATTCAGGGGTCCCTCCAAATGAGAGCAATTCTGTTGATCAGTTTCCTACTTGGTATCGGCAACTTTACTTGGGCGCAGTCGGCACCGCCTCTCGGTTCAGCGAATAGTTTCGCGGTCTTGGGGGGTTCTACGGTGACGAATGCCGGTCCAACTGTCATCACCGGAAATATCGGTGTGAGTCCAGGCACAGCTATAACTGGTTTTCCTCCGGGAATAGTACTCGGAGGCGCACTCCACCCGGGCGACGCGGCCGCCACCGCAGCTCACGCCGATGCGAGCACTGCTTACGCTGATCTGGTAGCGGAAACTTGCGGCATCAACTTGAGCGGGATGACTCTCGGCACCAGTCCTGGCGCAGTCACGCTCGCACCTGGCGTGTATTGTTTTGCTTCTTCGGCACAATTGACGGGAACCCTTACGCTCAGCGGAAGTGGTGTTTACATCTTTCAGATGGGGAGCACGTTTACGTCAGCCACCGCTGCCTCAGTCGTCCTGGCAAATGGCGCGACGGGCGGTAACGTCTTCTGGCAGGTCGGAAGCTCCGCTACTCTTGGCACCGGCACCGCTCTCCCTGGAACCTTCATTGCCGCCGCCAGCGTCACCGTAACCGCTGGGACGCAGGCTCTTGGACGGGTGTTTGCGCTTTCTGGCGCTGTGACGTTAGACACCAACACGATTGTTAGCCCGGTTAATCAACACTTTATTATCGAATCCGTAGACGATCAGACCAGCGCCGGATTCGCAACCAGCAATGATCCGAACGCCACGCAGCAATGCTCGGTCGCTGCTCCTTGCCCTCAACAACTCGAAATCGCTTTTAATACGCTTAACCAGCAGCCGGCAATCCTGGGAAGTCCGAACGTCATATTCGCAACTAACTCGTTGGACGACCCGGATGTGATAAGCCAGATTGTGATAACAAATCCTTGCGTCGCCGCCACAGCAATGACTTTCACCGTGATTTCCGTTCTGAATGAAGACAATTCTTCTTACAATTTCTCTCTGGGTGGCGAGACAGGAAACGGAATCAATCCTTGCCTCGCTAACTCCAGCAGCCCGGCAACTGGTACTTATTGTCTGGGTCCGGATAATGGAGACTGCACAAATCAATTGGAGTCCGGCGAGTTCACGATATACGCCATGCCCGATCCGTCGGCGGAATATTTCGGCACCTTCGACAGCGGCGGTAGTCATCGCACAACCGGCTCCGGATTGGATTCGTTCACTATTCAAACCAACTCCGATTTCTCTGTCACAGCAACACTTCTAATTTCGTCCGGAGATCTCTGCGCCGCTCAGACCACGCCGTTATTTCTCACGTCAACGGATCCTGACGCAATAAATTACGCGCAGTACGGCAACGGTATCGGCGGGATTATAGTTGGTGACGTCGTGGCGGTCGCGCTGGCAGACGATCTCGGCAATGTTTTGGCCGTCTTCGCAACCGATAGGGATGCCAACGACAACGCGCTACCGGCAGGGAGCCTCTACGTAAGCGGAACAGTGATTAGTGGAGTATGCGGAAGCGGCACGGCCTTCTTCGACAAACCGTTCGCCCAAAAAATACTAGAGCTGAGGCCGCGCCCGCGACACCGGCGCCGAAGACACCACCGTCGTTGGTACATGACGAAATATATGCGCGAGTTTGAGGGGAAAATAGAAAATCGCGAACAGTTGCCGCCGTCGCGGTTCATGTTTCCCGTTCTCGAATGGTAGTGCGAGTAATACGAGGTTAGCTCACGAAATCGGAACGCGTTTCACGCCCGCAAAAATTTTGTCGAGCATTTGCGTATGTCCGCTCTCGTCGAGCATTAGAACCAGTTTGAGCTTCTCCACGTAAACCGCTTCGAGCGTATAGTTTCCTGGCCCTTGTCCGTGCCTCACCAAAACGGCGCTGTGTCCCTGCTGCTCGGGAACTGGAGTTGGCGGAATAGGCTTGGACTCCACCACCACCTCGCTGCCTTCCCGCCGGAACATCACCAATTTCATACCGTCTTCGAGTGTCTTTACTACCACGGTGTAATCGCCCGGCTTCAGAGTGTGCAGATGGCACTGTACTTTATACGGTAATGAGAACTTTCCCTCGAACTCCGTCTTCGCGGATAGAGCCTCGACCCGCGCCATATTGTCGGACTTGTATTCATCCGGCGAGGTTTCTGCCTGCGCATGAGTGGTGATAGGGAAGAGAACTGCAAACACCAGACCCAGAGTCGTCCAAGTAATTTTCGTCATTCTCTTTTTCATCGGAATCTCCTTTTTTCCGGCCACTTCGGACCTCTTCCCCAAGCTCGACTAACCGTCGACTTGGGCGGCCCCGTTTTTTCCGGCCACTTCGTGGCCTCTTCCCCAAGCCCCTTACCGGGAGCCTTGGGCTGCCCCGTCCGTCGCCGATTCGTTCGAGTGTCGATCCGAAGTGTGCTGAGTCGGCGGTCTCGCTGCCGCGATTTTTTCCGCTGGCGCTGTCACTCTTGGCCGGAAATGTTACTCCCGATAGCGAGCGTCGTCAACGAACGGAGATTTCAGTTTGATTTAGGCGCGTAGAAGAGATAGTCGGCGGAATACGGAGCGCGGACTTCCTGGCCGGCGTGCCCGGCGTCACATCCGGACGCTGGCGCCTTTCCGCCTTTGGTATTGAGGCGCTGGATGGTTGTGACGCTAGACAGCACGCCGCCGCTGCCCTCGTGGGTGACGACGTTGACGAGCAGCCACGCAATGGAATCGGCGTCCGGCGAAGGCGCGCTAGCAACAGCCTTGCCGACCACACGGCTGCCGTCGTTCGCTTCCCAACTCGGCCCGGCGAAATGTTTACCGAAAGATTTGCCATCCTTGTCGAAGAGCTGCGCGTCGGGAGCCTTCAGTGTCCAAGTGAATTGCGCGGCGTCACTCTTGCAGGTGTACACCTGGTCGCCCTTCGCATGAGCCTGGAGCAAAAACTGCACGTTGGCTGGCGGCTGAAGTTGCTTCGGCACTTCTTGCCCGGCAACACAGACCGAAAAAACCGTGCTCGCAAGAACGAGCAGCGTAGCGGAAGCGAATACTCGAAAGCTATTGCGCATGGACGATTTCCTCCGGTGCCGGAACATCTCCGTTTCGAACCCACAATATAACTCAACTAACCTCATCTCATAAGGTCTATCGATTTGAAGTGAGACTTAACTCATCCGGTTTGCGCTGTCGGCTCAGATGAACTTGCGCGAGATTACCGAATCTCGCCATGCCGACCTATACGATGAGAGGGCCCCAGTCTCGTGAAGGGTCCGATTACAGTCACTAATAATTCATTTGACATCTTCGTAACCACAGGATATACCGCTGTTGAAGGCGGCTCCGGACACGCGCTCGCGCGGAGGTGATATCGATGCAAAAACAACAACCCCGGAGCCGGCAAGCGTAATGTTGTTTGGAACCGCATTTCTTTTCCTTCTGGTGATTGTCAAACGAAACGTCTTTCAATCGCGGCGCGCGTAGTTCAGTTGTATAACGCTTTCCGATCACTCGAAAGAATCGCTGCGAAAATTCGCGTAGAGGAGCAGACCATGCCAAGAGAAGAGCCTCTTACTAAACTGCGGGCCATGCGACATTGGACGCGGGACTCCATCCGGAAGTTCGCTTTTCCGCAACCCCCCCGTGCGAAGAGTCAAGTCCTGATACGACCGAAACACGATCGCGAGACTGGTGAGCATCGAGTTCGACATGTTTCCGCGCCGGGGCTACCCGCAGCGGGTGACATCACCGTTGTCCCGGAGATGGCTCTTCCTGCACGTAGACTTCGCGCTGGGGGAGGACGAGTCGATCCATTGTTCGTATATCCGCCGGACGGACGCCGCACTTTCAAAGACACGACCTACCCATGGCGTGCGTGCGGACTTGTTACCACCAAACGGGGGCCAGGGAGCAGGAGCGCTCGTTGGTCCGCGCCACCTACTGACCGCGAGCCACCTCATTGGATGGACGGCCTCGGACGCTGGCTGGCTGCAGTTTCAACCTGATTACTACAACGGCGACGTGTTCCCCTCTTCCCACGGCCAGATCGTGTATTCCTATGAACAGATAACCAGCCCGCAAGGCGAATATGACGTAGCGGAAGACTACGTCGTTTGCGTGCTGGCTGACCGCCTCGGTGACCAGCTGGGATGGTTTGGAACCACAAATTATGACGACGACTGGGACGGCACTTCCTACTGGAGCCACGTCGGTTATCCGCACGATGTAGGGGGCGGAACTGAACCCGCCTGGGAACGATTTTTCAGCATCGCGAACTCGTGGTCGCCGGGTTTTTTCGAGTCAGGATCCGGGTTGGACATTGAGACCTATGCTAGCCTCAACCACGGTGACTCTGGTGGACCGGTCTTCGGATGGTGGTCCAACGGTGGTCCCTATAGTGGCGATCCCGCCGGGCCCTATATCGTAGCTGTGGTCAGCGGCCAAGGGACTTTAGATCCAGTAGCCACCGACTGGTCGGCCAGGACAGGTAACTGGTTGGCTGGCGGCAGTCAAATGTCCGACCTCGTGAGCCAAGCGACTAGTGATCACCCATAATTGCACGGCTAGATACAGACATTTAAACTAAAACTTAGCTTGTCCGGCAAGCGCGTTCGTCAGCTCTATGGCCGGCCCGCATGCAAGCCGTTATTCCGGCAGGATAATTGCTTCGTCTCGCGGAATAGCATCGAATGTCGCCCCGTCAATGTTTAGGTGCGCCATCACTAGTTCGGGCGGCGTGTGCGTCAGCCATTCGGTGAATGAGAGGTCCTGGTAGAACGGGCTCTTGAACATCTCGAGGAAGACCAGATCCGAATCGCCGGTGTTCTCGATATAGTGCAGCAAAGTTTTTCCACATAGCCGACGTCGCCTGCCTGAAAATCCATGGTGCGCGCTTTGTTTTCTGTGGAGACCACCGTCATTCTCCCCTTGCCATTAATGAAGTACATCCACTCGTCGGCGTTGGGGTGCCAGTGCAATTCGCGCAGTCCTCCTGGGTGAACGGTGACCATGGCCATCGAAGTTGTAGTGACCTTGAACTTTTTCGAATCGACGATGCGCACCTCTCCGCCTTTGGTGCGTTTGGTGGCAGGCATGTCCATGGTGCGAAACGCGAAATCGACCGGCGACCTCGGAAGCGATCCGGCGGCAACTTTCTGGTCGTTCTCCAGCGATCCGGGAACCGCGGTCTGAAATATGAACAACTCTTCCTTGGGCAGATTTTTGAAAGCCTCCTGGGGAATGCCGAAGTTCTTTTCCAGCACCGAGCGCGGCAGGTGCGCCATCGCGTCGCTCAACACCATTTCCGATTCCGAGAAATTTCCATCGTCGAAAACCAGCATGAATTCGCAGCCGTCGGGCCCCAGACCCTTCTCCTTAACTTAGCTAGATACGGATGAGTTCAGATCGACGTTCCATGTACCAGGCGTCAAGCTAGTCAGACTTGGGTCATCCCGCCATCGACGACCAGTTCGATGCCGGTGATGTAGCTACTTTCGTCGGAAGCGAGAAACGACACCGCTCTGGCAATTTCATCCAAAGTCCCCACGCGACCGAGCGGTATATCGCCCGCTGCGCTGTCTGCGTATTGCTTCACTTGTTCTTCCGTCATTCCCAACGAACTGCGATAGCCGGGGGAGGGAATTACGCCGGGGCTGACAGCGTTCACGCGGATCTTGCGGTCTTTAAGGTCCGAGGTGAACGTGCGCGCGAAAGAACGCACCGCAGCTTTGGACGCGCTATAGACGCTGAACGCGGGCGCTCCAGCGCTCGCAACGATCGATGCATTCAGAATGACGGAGCTTCCATCCTTAAGAAGCGGAAGCGCCTTTTGCACGGTGAACAGAAGACCTTTCACGTTTGCGTTGAATATCTTGTCGAAGTGCTCTTCGCTGATTGCGCCGAGCGGTGCAAATTCTCCGCTACCGGCGTTGGCGAACAGTATGTCGATATGCCCTTTGTGCTGCTTCACGGCGGCGTATAAGCGGTCAAGATCTGCGAGGTTCGAAACATCGCCCTGCACCGCGGTGACGTTCTTGCCGATCAGTTTCACCGCCGCGTCGAGTTCGCTTTGGCGACGGCCCGTGATGAAGACGTACGCGCCCTTCGCAACGAACCGTTGTGCCGTAGCGAGACCGATCCCGCTATTGCCGCCGGTGATGACTGCTACTTTTCCTTCCAGCTTACTCATAGACTCTTTCGATTTGCTTCAACGACCAGCAGCCTTCGCGCGGACTCGCCCCTGCTGATAAATGGTCAGACTAACGAACGCCGCCTGGACAATCGGCGCGGAGACTCCCTTTTTCCGTCCGCGTTCCACAAGGTCTCCAAGAATAGTGTCCACTTCGACCGGCGCCTGGTCTGCGTAGTCGCGATACATCGACGAGGTCAATTTCGAACCCGGCGCAGAAATTTGCGCGCTCTTTTCTGCCAGGTACGCTTCCGACATCGGATAGCCGCAAGCACCCGCGATTGCGGCGCATTCACGAAGTGCCGAGAGAGATAACTCCGCGCCGCCGGGAACCGCGGCGATTTCTCCGATATTTCCGTGAAGCAAACAGGTGATGGCTCCCAAGCTGGCCAACCAAACCCACTTCTCCCACATGCCCCGCAAAATGTTCTCGGAAATGGCCGCATCAAATCCAGCTCCGCTAAACGCCTGATGCACTGCCTCTATCCGCTGCGTCTTCTTCCCATCCAGTTCGCCGTAAGTGAGACTCTGGAAATCGGCAAGCTGGACTATCCTTCCTTGCGCATCGACTTCCGTGGCAACGTAGCAAACTCCACCCAACATAGCATGCTCGCCGAACTTCTGCGTCAGCACGTCCATGTGATGCATGCCGTTTAGCACCGGGATGATCACAGTCTCCGGCCCCACTGCGCGCGCGAAATCATCAATCGCGCCGGCCAGGCTGTAGCTTTTCACGCTCAAAAAAATAACGTCGTACGGGGACGTAATCTCAGCTGCGGTTATTGTTTTGGGCCGAGCGGTGAAATCGCCATGCATCGGGCTCACAATCTGCAATCCCTGCGCCTGGATTTCCTCCGCTCGTTTTGCTCGGACTAGAAATGTTACATCGCGGCCAGCCTGCACTAGACGGCCTCCAAAGTAGCCACCAACTGCGCCAGCACCCACGACCAGAATTCGCATAGAGCCATCCTTTTCCGTCATGTTGTTGGATTGCAAAAAATGCCAGATGGGTTCGCTATTTTTCCATTATTTTAGCTTCCCCCAGAGCGCTCATCCGACTGCTCAAGGTTGGTCACTTTAAACATGCCTCTATCGGCGGGATCGTGGTTATCCCTCCGAGGCTTTGATTTTCTCGTTCAATGCCGGGTCCTCGAGATTCGTCTTGAGGAATTCTGCCGACGTAGGTAACTCCACCCGGAGATTATGTACGGTGCAAATCTGCACCTTGCCGGCGCGAAGACGATAGTCCAGCGCGTGTCCTCCGGACTCTTTATCCTTCCGCAGAAAGTGCAGGTGAAACCCTGCCACGCCGATACCCTGCGCATAAGCCGGAGAACGAAATCCGGCTAAGGTCCCATCCACGTTGGTGAAGACTTTCTCTGCTTGATGTTTCGCTGCTTCGGTGAGGGGAGTAAACGGCATAGTCTGGCGCTGCACCGTTCGCATGCGAACTTCATCGAAAGTGCCATCCACTCTTACCGCACTGAAGAGGTTGGCATCCGTAGCTTTCTCAATCATCGCCAGCAGGTCGCTCTTTGTCGTCGGCTGTACCAGATCCAACTCCCGCTCCGGCTGAAAAAAGGTAACCACGGCAAAAGGCGTCTTTTGGTCATCTGTGACAGGACGAGCGGATCCATCCGATCGAACCTGATAGAACATCCCGTCAAAGCCCACCATCTCACCATCGAGATCATTGAAAGTGCCAAGACCAAAATCG
>Ga0209006_10005536_pt1 | contig 11466 bp, 6 predicted proteins | sample JacPin_JW_Ref_O2_FD_188567 | JGI IMG/M metagenome (GOLD analysis project Ga0209006, IMG submission 188567) | Forest soil microbial communities from Algoma, Ontario, Canada - Jack Pine, Ontario site 1_JW_Ref_O2 (SPAdes) (version 2) | ecosystem: Environmental > Terrestrial > Soil > Boreal... | reverse complement strand
CGATCAGGCAAGGCATCGCTGCGATCTCTGCGTCACGGCCATGCGCTTCGGCAGCGACGCTATCCCGTGCGTCCCGCGCCAGCGCGCGATAGATCTTCCTGCAATCGTCCAGCGATAAAGCGCGATCCTGTGTTCCGATCACGAACGGAAAGATGGTTCGCTCGGCCAGTTCTTCGTCGATGCCGCCGTCCGCCGGCGTTGGCTGCGGCGGCAACAGCCGAAGCCAGGGCGACGAAGCGATGATGCGCTCCACACCGTCGCCAAACGCCGTCAGGGCCATCCGCCGAAATTCGTCGGGCACGTCGTGATAGGCGCGGATTTCCTCAAGGGCGGCTTCCCAGCGAAGCCACTGGCCGAAATTCGCCCGGATCGGAAAACGCGACCTTAAGCCATGCCACTGCATCGGCCAGTCGCTGCGGCTGCTGTATTCAAGCATTCCCGGCGCGATCTCGCCGATCGCATCGATGGTCCCGGCGAGCGCCGCCGGCACCAGCAGCGCCCCGCTGAATGGCGGGCCGGTGAAAAACTTCGAACCGGTGACGAGCACCAGATAGCCGCGATCCAGATATTGTTTCAGGCGCGGACGGCCGAGGCGCATCTGGCAGGCGTCGACGACGACCTGGACCCGACCCGGCCAGCGCGCCGAGATTTCGTCGAGGCATTGATCGCTTGGTGCCCGCCAGCCCAGCTTCGATGAATCCATGATTTGAAGCAGCACACTCGTGCCGCTCGCAATCGAGGTCTCGATGGCGGCGAGAACCTGTGAATCGGTCTCGGCCGGCGGGCGGCAATCGCCGTTCTCATCGAGCAATCCGACCGCGACGCTGGTGACGGAATGCGCCAGCCCCGCAACCGGTTCGCTCTTTTGCACTGGACTTCCCTGCGCGGTGGCGGCGCTGAAATGACACCCGCGCGAGGTATAAGCGGTTCCGCTTCCGGTTTGATCGGCCGCCACGATGACCGTGGTCAGCGCCGGGCCGAGCAGCGCGCGGGCCAGGAACAGCGCGTGAAGCTGCGAGTCGGTGCCCGACGGCGAGAACACGATATCGGCATTCGCCAGTCCGAGATGGCTCCTGAGTTCGTCGCGCATGGCCTCGATGCGTGCATCGAACGCCGCGTCGATGCCGACGGAAATCGCCGACCGCATCAATGCTTCCCGCGCGTGGCCGGCGCGCTGGTAGGCCCGCAGCGAAATCGACGTCGCGGTGCTGGAGGCGAAACTCAGCGTGTCCGGGCAGGGAGACGGCCGGCAGCCATATTCATTGGCCCCGGTGGCCGGGTTGAGGCGCAATCGCGGATCGCCGCCGCAGCCGAGCAACAGGTCCAGCGGCGCAAACAATTCCGCCATCGCTGCGGCTGAGCGGGATCGATCCCGAGAAATCGGATCCTCGGTCGGATCGAACCGCACGGCACTGTCTAGCATTGTCGAAGCCCCACCCCACAGCGCCGCGTTCTGCCGGTGCGACACCAGGGTTCAAGGCAACCAAACGGCGTCAGCCTGCATTTACGAAACGTAAACAGACTTGGTTAACGATACCTTTACCGCAGCGTTTTCCAGACCCCACCCGGGGGCGATGCTAGCGGCCAGGGCAATGGGGACCGGTTTTCCCAAAGGCGGACGTTGTGCAACGCGACCGACCTCGAAGGGCCTAAGGGCCGCTCGTGAGTGCTATGCCCAAAAAACGACCTTAAACGACCGCTTCTATTCGGCCGCTTGCTTGACGCTCGCATCCAAAGCCGCACTAATTTTCGGTGGTGACATCGGCAGGCTGTAGAAGCGCAGGCCCAGCGCGTTGGAGATGGCATTGGCAACGGCAGCCATGACCGGTACGAGCGGGACTTCGCCCACGCCCTTGACGCCCTGCGGATGCTTCGGATTCGGCACCTCGATCATGATGCAGTCGATCATCGGCAGATCCGAACAGACCGGCATGCGATAGTCGAGGAAGCCGGGGTTATCGACCTTGCCGTCCTTGGTATAGATATATTCCTCGTTAAGCGCCCAGCCGATGCCCTGCGACACGCCTCCCTGGAGCTGGCCTTCGACATAGCCGGGATGAATGGCGCGGCCTACGTCCTGCACGGCGGTATAACGGATCACGCGGGCGATGCCGAGCTCAGTATCGACCTCAACGTCGCACACATGGGTGCCGAAGCCACCGTCGGCGCCTTGCGTGTTGAGTTGCACGCCGGCGCCAATAGGGCCACCCATTGCGGGCGCCTTCTCGGCAAGTTCCCGTAACGTCAACGGCTCGAACTGGCCTGCATTCGGGCTGACTGGATGAGCGGCACCCTGCTCCCACTTCACTGCGTCAGGATCAATGTTCCAGATTTTCGCTGCGCGTTCGCGCAGCGTCTGAATCACTTTCTCCGCCGACTGCGTCACGACCATCGAGGAAGCAAACAGGACGCGGCTGCCGCCAGTGAGGTTGGAGAATCCGATGGTTTGCGTATCGCCGATAATAACAGAGACGCGGCGGTAGTCGATGCCGAGCAGTTCGGCGCAGATGTTGGCGATGCCGGCGCGCGAGCCGCCAATGTCTGGATGGCCCGTCGTAACGACGACGTTGCCGTCCTCGGTGATGTTGACTTGCGCGGAGGACTCGCCGCCCGCGTTGAACCAAAAGCCCGAGGCGACGCCCCTGCCCTGCGACTTGCCCTGGTTGCCGCCCAGCGGGGTCGCGTAGTGTGACGAGGCTTTTGCGGCTTCCACCGTTTCGATGTAGCCGATGCGCGGGAAGGTCGGTCCGTGCGCGGCCTTGGTACCTTCCCTGGCCGCATTCTTGAGGCGAAAATCCAGCGGATCCACCTTCAACGTTTCGGCGACTTCGTCTATCACGCATTCCACCGCATAGGCGCCGATCGGCGCGCCCGGCGCCCTGTAGGCTGCGACCTTGGAACGGTTGGAGCAGACGTCAAAGCCCTCCGAGAGTAAATTCGGGATGTCGTAGGGCGTGAAGCTGCAGCCGGCAGCACCGCGGATCGGCGAGCCCGGGAAGGCTCCGGCCTGCAGATAGAAGATGCCATGCGCGGCAACGATCGTGCCGTCCTTCTTGGCGCCGATCTTCACCGTGCACTTCGAACCCGACGTAGGACCGGTGGCGCGCATCACTTCCTCACGCGTCATTACCATCTTTACCGGCCGGCCGGATTTTTTCGCCAGCATAGTCGCGATCGGTTCGAGATAGACAATCGTCTTGCCGCCAAACCCGCCGCCGATCTCGGCTGGGATCGCGCGAATGTCGCTCTGCGGAATGCCGGTCAGCATGGAAGTCATCGCGCGGACCATGAATTGGCCCTGGCTCGAGCTCCAGATTGTCGTCTTGCCATCAGGAGCAACCGAAATCAGGCAGGCGTGCGGCTCGATATAGCCTTGATGAACAGGGCGCGTCGTGAAGCTGCGTTCGACGATGATGTCGGCCTGCTTGAACCCTTCCGCTAGATCGCCCCTCTTGTGCTCGATGTGCCCCATGATGTTGGAGGGTTTTCCCTCCCACTTGTTGAACTCGTGCAGGATCGGTGCGTCAGGCTTGACGGCATCTTCGATTTCGATCGACCACGGCAGTACCTCGTAGTCGACCTCGATCAGCTTGCAGGCTTCGGCTGCAATTTCCTCGGTAGTGGCAGCAACCGCTGCAACGGGATGTCCGGGGAACAGCACCTTGTCGCGCGCCAGAACGTTCCGGCACATCCAGCGCATGTCCTGGATACCCAGCATTACCGCGCCCTTTTCGATCGGGAAGTCGACGATGTCGTTGGACGTGACGACCGCCTTCACACCCGGGAGCTTCTCTGCCCTCGAGGTATCGATGCTGCGAATGCGGGCATGCGAATGCGGGCTTCGCAGGATCTTGCCCCAGATCATGCCGGGCATGGAGGTGTCGGCGGCAAACTGAGCCCGGCCGGTAACCTTGTCCATCCCGTCGGGACGGATGGTGCGCTGACCAATCCACTTGTTGTCGGTGACAATGTTCATTGCGCAGCCTCTCGCATTTCAGATGCAGTCTCCAAGACTGCACGAACGATCTTGTCATAGCCGGTGCACCGGCACAGATTGCCGGCGAGCCAGAAGCGGACTTCTTCCTCGCTCGGATTCGGATTCTTGCGCAGCAGCGCGTCGGACGCCACCAGCATGCCCGAGGTGCAGATGCCGCACTGGAGCGCCGCGTGTTCGAGGAATTTTTGCTGCAGCGGATGCAACTTATCGCCTTGCGCCAAGCCCTCGATGGTCCCGATCTCGTGGCCCTCGGCTTCGGCGGCCAGCATGAGGCAAGAACAAACCAGACGATCGTCGACCGTGATACTGCAGGCGCCGCAATCGCCGGATGAGCAACCTTCCTTGGAGCCAGTTAGACCCAACGGCCCGCGTAACGCGTCAAGCATGGTTTCGTTCGGCTCGCATAGATATTCCGCCGGCTCGCCGTTGACGGTGGTCGTGACGTGAATTTTGGCCATGTCTGTTACTTCTCCGTCGCGCGTTTTGCGGCGATCGCGGTCGTGCGCTTGAGCAGCACGCCGGCTGTCTTGATGCGGTAGGCAATAGTGCCGCGCTTGTCGTCGATCGGGCGGCAAGCGGCGCGGCAGGCTTCCGCGGCTTTCTCCAGCGCGGCTTCGTCCAGCGTCGAGTCGATGAGCGCCTTCGCGGCAGGCTCGACCAGAAGCACGGTTGCCGCCACCGCTCCGAGCCCAACACGGGCTGCGGTGCAAATGCCGTCCTTGACGGTAAGACTGACACCCACGCCGACAACAGCGATGTCCATCTCGGTCCGTGGGATCATGCGCAGATAAGCATCGCTCGAACCTGGCGAGCGAGGCGGGAGGTTGAAGCGGACAAGAATTTCACCGGGCTTGAGATTGGTACGGCCGGGGCCGGCGGGCACATCCTCCACCTTCATCTCGCGGCGGCCCTCCGGTCCTTGAAGGGTGACAACGGCACCAGATGCGATCATAGCAGGCACACTGTCGCCTGCGGGCGAGCCATTGCAGAGGTTGCCGCCGGGAGATGCGCGGCCCTGCACCTGCTTGGAGCCGATCAAATTCATGGCTTCCAAGACGCCGGGCCAGACTTTGCCGAAGCGAGAGTGTTCGGCAAGCGCCATGCCCGATGTCGCCGCCCCAATTCGGAAACCGCCATCGACGGTCTCCTCGATTCCAGTCATTTCGCTGACTTTCTTGACGTCGACGATCACGCCCGGGCGCACAATGCCGGAACGCATTTGCACCAAGAGATCAGTGCCACCCGCCAGGATACGCGCCGCACTGCCTGCGGCGGCAAACGCCCCGATCGCTTCATCAAGCGTCCGCGGTGCCAGGTATCGGATATCTGCCATGGTCGCTAAAACGCCTCCCTTGGGATCGAACTTCTCGTTTTGATGGGTTCTAAACCTACACGGTACGGGCTAATTGGGACAGTACCGGCGAGGCATGCAATGGCATGCTTCCCATGCGAGCAGCGTATTGGTAGGCAATGGCTCAAGAATTAAGAACGTAGCGGCTGCAATTCGTTGCGCACGATAGCCTGCACCGACCGCTGCAGATCATCTAAGCTTCAGGGTAGCGGACGCTCACGTCAGCAGAGAGACGGCTTTATGAATACACGTCCCAGTCGAACAAACCAGGCGTTATGCCGACGGAATCGGCAGAAACTTCACCAGGCTGAGCTGCGCTAGCATCGAGGTGGTTTGGTAGGAGGCCTGAAGGCTGGTCTGCAGCGCCAGAATCTGGCTGGCCACCTGGTCGGGCGAAACGGTCTCGGTCTGCGACACGATATCCTGCAGCGCGCTCTTGGTTTGGGTCTGCAGCGACGACGCCGTCGACATGGTGGCCTGGGCATTGGCGAGGTCGGTCTGGATATCCTGGATCGACTGCTGGTTAGGTTGCACCGAAAGCGCCTGCGCCACGCTCGCACTCATCTGCGAAATCTGCGCGGTGGCATTGGCATTGGTGGGCGAAACGGTAAAGGCCGCGAAGGCGGCGATCGCCTGCAGCTGCGAGGCAATGCCTTGCTCGTTGGCCTGAATGCCGTAATCCACGGTCTGGGACGGACCGATCTGGGCGACCTGGGTGGCGCGGGCGGATCCCGTGGTGGTGCCGCCGGTGTACCAGGATACGGTATTCGCCGAGGTCCCGTTGACCAGCGATGTGGCCGTGTTGAACGGAGGACCGCTGACCCGCAGCGGCGGCTGGTCAAAGAAATTGCTGGAGGCCTCCATCGCGGAAGCGGCAACCAGCGAGGTGCTGGCGACAGTCGTGATCGAGGCCGTCAATGCCGTCTGCAGATTGGCAGCGGTCGCTGCCGGGGTCGCGCCGATAGTGAAGGACCCTGTTGGCGGCGGCGAAGTCGTCGTCGCCGTCAACTGGATCGACTGGGTGGTGCCGTCGGGCATGTTGAGCGTGATGTTCAACTGATCGCCCGGATTGGGATTGGTGGCGCCGAGAGCGACCGATATCGCCGGCGGCGAACCGGTCGGGCCTGTCACCGTCGCCCCCGTCAGCGTCGAACTGACGGCGCCCAGCTTGATGCCGAACGGCGAGCTATCCTGCGTCAGCGAGACCGAGGTCGTGGTCGGTGCCGACACCGTGAGACGGCCGAGGCCGGTGGTGCCGAGGTCGGCCTGCTGGCGCTCGCTGATGAGCTGCGTCAGTCCGGCCTGGGCGCCATTGCCGTTGAGAATAGCATTGGCGGTCGCCACCGAAGGGGTGTTGGTCGCAGCGCCCGAGAAAATATATCCGTTGCCCGCCTGGGTATTGAGAATCGACAGCATCGACGACAGCTGCGAGATCGCCGTCACCTGACCCGCCGTCTGGCCGGTGCTGTTCAGGGTCTGCGAACCGCTGTTGGCCGCGGTCTCGACATTGCTGCTGGTGGAAGCCAAAGCCTGCAATGCGGTGTTGGCGGCGGTGATCGTGGTTCCGGCGTTGGTGATCGTGGTCTGATAGCCGGTAATGTTCGACAGTTGCGCACGGGCGGCGATGGCGAACCCCTCGCCGGTGCCCATCCCGGAATAGGTCGTCGACTTTTCGCCGGTCGCAAGCTGAACCTGCAGACTACTGAGCTGGTTCTTGATGTTGAGAACGGATTGTCCAATCAGGGATGTGTTGGACCCGATGCTATTGATCGCCATTCAAGCCGCCTTACCTCTGCGCCTGCAGTAGAGCCGAGAACATCGATTGCACCACGGCCATCACATGGGCGTTGGCGGAATAGGCATTCTGTAACGCAATCAGACTGGACATTTGCGCGTCCATGTTGACGCCCGTGGCGGAATTGTAACTCTGCTGCAGGGTGTTCACGACGACGTCCTGACCTTGCGCAAGCTGCTGCGCATTGGCCGCGTTGTTGCCCTGCAGACTGAGGAATTGCTGCATATAACTCGTGATCGTCCCGCTGAACGGCGTGGAGGACGAGCCAAGGCCGGTCGCCGGCGAATAGCCGAACGAACCGGAGGTCAATTGCGAATTGATGAAATTCGCGCGCGTGGTGTCGCCGGACGCGGTTGGAGGCGATGTGCTGTAGACGGTGAGGCTGGATGGGTTGGCGACCACCGCGGCGTTCACGGTGATGCGGCCGGCATATCCCGTCATCTGTGAGCCGCTGCTGTTAATGGCTCCCGTATAAAGCGCGCTTCCGTCGGTAAAGAGCGGCAGCGCCGGACTGCCGCTGGTCAGCGACGAAGTCGTGATGGTCGCCGAGGCCGAGCTGACGGCAGAGCCGGTAGCAACGCCGTTGAGCACCTGCAACGTCGAGCCCGACGGGTTGGAAAATTGCAGGTTGGCGCCGCCCAATGCGGCGTTCAATTGCGAGACGATCGAGGCCATGCCGCCCGAAACATTGACGCCGATCACCGCCGTGTTGGGGCTGGTGCTCGAGGGAGTCGACAATGGCAGCACGGAAGAAGTGCCCACGGCGACGATCTGCAGCTGCTGCTGCGTATTGGTCGCGGTGTTGGTATAGGTCAGGTTGATGGTATTGCCCGGCTGCATATTGGTCAGATCGAGCGTGAAGCCGGCCTGCGTCCCTGACGTCACTGCGGTGCCGGCGGTCGTAGTGTCCGATAGCGCGCTCGACATCGAGGCGGCCAGTTGATCGACCTGGTTCTGTGCCTGAACCAGCGTGTTGTCGCGCAACTTGAGATCAGCCGCGATCTGGCCGGAACTGAAGCCGTTTGTCGCATTCATGTCGACGGTCGCACCACTCGGGCTCGTCAGCGTGATGGTGCCGACGCCGTTCTGGGTTGGATTGGTGCTGTAAAGATTCGAGGCGTTGAGCGCCGCGGGGCCGTTGAACGACAGCTTCGACGCCTGCGTTCCGACGAGTTCGATGCCTGAATTGGTGTAGATCGAAACCTGGTTGTTGCCGCTCGTCGTGACACGAACATCCATCAGTTGCGAAAGCGTGCTGATCGCGGTGTCGCGCTGGTCTTCCAGGGTCGCTGCACCTGGATCGGATGGCGTCAACCCCTGCAGCTGGGTGTTCAGATTGGCGATCTGAGCCATCGCGGTATTGGCTGAAGTGACCGACGTCACGATATCCTGCTGGACGTTGGTCCGCAGCGCCTGAATGCCCTGGGTCGTCGTGTTCAGTTGCTGCGCCATGTTCTGCGCAGCGGTCACGACGGCGCTTTGCGCGGAATAGGCGCCCGAATTCGCCGAGAGGCCCTGGACGGCCGAGGTCAGATTGCTGAACGCGGTTTCCAGCGTGCCCTCCGAGCCCGGCGTGCCATAGACATTCTGCAGCTGCGTCAGGACGTTGGAGATCTGGTCGGCGTATCCGCCTCCGGAGGTCTCGGTGCGCAACTGATTCTGGACATAGGTGTCGAGCGCACGGGTGATGCCGGCGACCCGGACCCCGGTACCGAGGCCGCCGACACCCTGTTCGACCTGATTGACGCTCTGGCTGACATAGCCGGGCGTACTGGCGTTGGCGACATTGGAGGACACGATCGCAAGCGCGGCCTGGTTCGCAGTCAGGCCGGACATCGCAATCGAGAGGGCTGAACTCAAACTCATGCTATTGCCCGCCTCAGCTCACGTCACGCTCGTTGATATCCTCACCGCAGCACGCTCAGCAAACTCTGAACCATGTCGTCGGCCGTGGTGATGACCTTGGTGTTCGCCGAATAGGCTTGCTGGGTCACGATCAGCTTGGTGAATTCGTCGGCGATGTCGGCGTTGGAGCCTTCTACCGACGATCCGCTGATCGTGCCCGAGGCGCCCGCGATGGCCGCCCCGGACAGCGCGGTCGCCGCATAGGCTCCGCCACTCAGGGCCTGCAGATAATTGGTGCCGTTGAAATGCGACAGCGTGACCGCGGCAAGATCGATATTCTGTCCGTTGGAGAATGTTCCAACCACGATGCCGTTATTGTTGATCGCCAGCGACTGCAACTGGCCTGCGGCGAATCCGTTCTGCGTGATGTTGTTGATGGTGGCGGTGCCGCCGGTGCTGGCGTATTGCGTGAGACCCGACGATCCGAAGCTGATCGAGACGGCCCCGAGCGATTGACCGCTGACCGTCAGGTTGGGGATCGAAACCGTCCCGGTCGTTGGGCTCGTGAGCGCACCCGAGGGTCCGAACGTGAAGTTGGTGCCGACGTTGGCCCAGGCGGGCGCGGTTCCGGTGGCGGAGGGATCGGTCTGATAGAACAGATTCCAGGTGCTCGCGCCGCTGGAAGTCGCGGTCAGAGCCCAGCGCAATTGGACGTTCACCGACGTTCCCGCGGCATTATACGCCGTCACGGCGCCGCCGCTGATGGACTCGTTCACGAACGTCGTGCTGTCATTCCCGATCACCGTTCCGGTGCCGGGGTTGCTGATGCGCGCCGCCGTCACCGTGCCGGCAAAACCGAGCGCTCCGAAAGCTGCCGCGTTATTGCTGCTGACCGAAAGATTGCTGGCCGTGCCCGAATTCAGCGTAATGGCGCCGGTGCTGCTGATGGAAGGCGCAACTCCGGTGATCGACTGAATCTTGCTGAGAAGGGTCCCGACGGAATCGGTGACGTTGAGCTGATTGCCGGTCGCGCCGCTGGCAACGAAGGTCAGAACCGTGCCGTCCACCGTGATGGTGTTGCCGGCCACGAAGCTTGATGTCAGCGAATCGGTTCCTGCCGCTCCGGACAATGCCGTGGACGCCGTAATCGGGGCCGCCGGCGTCTCCTGATCGTTGACGGCGGTGCCGGTGACCGATCCATTTGCAAATGTTGGGGTGCCGCTCACCAACGGGTTGTGTCCGGCGGTGAAGTCAGCGGGATCGAGCCCTCCCGCAGCCAAGATGCTGCCGGTCGCCCCGGTGGAACTCGCAGTGGTCGACGGGGTGGTGGGAAGGTTGAGCGCGTATTGTATCGACGTAGTGGCCTGCGCCGGAACAAAATTGTTCTGAAACTGCAGAACCTGAGGCACGCTGCCCACCGGATTGCCGGTGGTCGGGTCGACCGAAACACCCATCAGGTAATATCCGGCGCCGTTGACCAGGTTGCCGTTGGCATTGACCTGAAAGTCGCCGCGTCTGGTGTAGTCCGTTACCCCGTTGAAGACCGGCGCATTGTCGACCGTGCTGGTCGGCATCATCACATCGAAGAAGCCATCGCCGTTGATGGCCATGTTGGTTGCGACGGTGGTCGCCGAGACGGTGCCCGCCGTGGTGATGGTTTGTTGCGCATAGGCGGTGACGCCACCGGCGACTTGCCGGCTCGGTGACGTCGCATCGGGAACGAGATCCTCGAAGCTGGTGTTGATGCCCTTGTAACCAATGGTGGAGGTATTCGCGATGTTGCCTGAAATGTTCTGCAACGCGAAAGATTGAGCCTGCAGGCCGCCCACCGCGGTATTGAGCGCGTCGAAGATACCCATAACATTGTCTCCACATTCGATCCGGGCGGCCAGCCGGCAGTCACGCCAGAGCCGTCATCGAAAGAGACATCGCAAGCGCCGTGCCAAAATAAAAAGCCCGGTATTTCAGATGCTTAAATAAAAATGCCCCGGTCCGAAGACCGGGGCACTATTGCCGGGCGGGCAACAATTGCCGGGCGCGTACAGCGCTTTTGGGCAAAGCCGACGCGCGAAGAAGCACGTCAGAAGGTTAGAGCCTGATCAGGTCGACGACGGCGCGGCCGGATGAAACTGCAGCGCAAAGCCGTCCATGCAGTAGCGCAGGCCGGTCGGCTTCGGTCCATCGTTGAAAACGTGCCCGAGATGGCCGCCGCAGCGGCGGCAGTGAATTTCGGTGCGCAGCATCCCCAGGGTCCGGTCCTCGGTCTTGCCGACGGCGTTCTCGAGCGGCTGATAGAAGCTCGGCCAGCCGGTGCCGCTCTCATATTTTGTCTCCGAGGAGAACAGCGGCAGGTCGCAGCCGGCGCAGGCGAAGATGCCCTTGCGGTGCTCCTCGAGCAGCGGGCTCGATCCGGGACGTTCGGTGCCTTCCTTGCGCAGGATGGCATATTGCTGCGGGGTCAGTTGCGCCCGCCACTCC
>Ga0209006_10005535_pt1 | contig 11467 bp, 10 predicted proteins | sample JacPin_JW_Ref_O2_FD_188567 | JGI IMG/M metagenome (GOLD analysis project Ga0209006, IMG submission 188567) | Forest soil microbial communities from Algoma, Ontario, Canada - Jack Pine, Ontario site 1_JW_Ref_O2 (SPAdes) (version 2) | ecosystem: Environmental > Terrestrial > Soil > Boreal... | reverse complement strand
GAACTGGGCCTGCTGGATATGAAGGCGCATCTCGTCGATATTCTTGACAAGATCGGCGGCCAGTGCGCCGAGCTCTATCCGGAAAAGCCGATCTACGACATTCCGGGCATCCCCTACGTCACCGGCCAGGGCCTGACCGAAGCGCTGATGGAGCAGATCAAGCCGTTCAACCCGACCTTCCATCTCAACGAGATGGTGGAGAAGATCGAGAAAATCGGCGACCCCGGCTTTCGCGTCACCACCGATGCCGGCCAGATCTTCGAGTGCAAGGTGGTGGTGATCTCCGCCGGCGGCGGCTCGTTCCAGCCGAAGCGCCCGCCGGTGCCGGGCATCGAGGCCTATGAAGGCACCTCGGTATTCTACTCCGTGCGCAAGATGGAGCAGTTCCGCGACAAGGATCTCCTGATCGTCGGCGGCGGCGATTCGGCGCTGGACTGGACCCTCAATCTGCACCCGATCGCAAAGCGGGTGACGCTGCTGCACCGGCGCGACGATTTCCGCGCGGCGCCGCACAGCGTCGAACAGATGCGCGCGCTGGTGGCTGCCGGCAAGATGGATCTGAAGATCGGCCAGGTCACCGGCCTCGAAGGCGAGAGCGGCATGCTCAGCGGCGCCAACGTCAAGGGCAACGACAACACGATGTCGAAGGTCACCTGCGACACCATACTGCCGTTCTTCGGCCTGACCATGAAGCTCGGGCCGGTCGCGAGCTGGGGCATTGCGCTGGAGAACAATCTGGTGCCGGTCGAGACCTCGGCCTTCGAGACCAGCGTGCCCGGCATTTTCGCGATCGGCGACATCAACACCTATCCCGGCAAGCTCAAGCTGATCCTGTGCGGTTTCCACGAAGGCGCGCTGATGGCGCAGAAGGCGTATCGTTACGTGTATCCGGACAAGCGGCTGGTGTTCCAGTACACGACGTCGTCGTCGAGCCTGCAGAAGAAGCTCGGGGTCAACTGAGAAACCCCCGCGCGGCCGGGCAGTTGCTTCTTCTTGCGTCACTTTTGTGGCAGCGGGCGATCGCCCGGCGCCCCGGGATAGCCGACGGCGGCACTGGAACCATCCGCGAAATGGCCTTAGTCTGGGGTCATTGTTTTGTGGATTGATCAGGTGGTGACGATGCGGACTGCGATATCCAGATTTCGACTGGCGCTGCCATTGATAGCCGGTCTCGCGCTGTTGTCGGTCATGAGTATGTCCCCGGTGCGCGCGGCCGACCCGTCGGCCGCCGGGCTATGGCAGAAGATCGAGGACAATAAGCCGGTGGCCTGGTTCCTCGTGGTCGATCACGACGGCATCTTCGAGGGTGTGATTGCCAAGACGTTCCTGCTGCCCGGCGAAGACCCCAATGTGATCGATCTCTGCACGAAATGCACCGACGATCGCAAGGACGCGCCGGTGCTCGGCATTTCCTTCATCCGCGACATGAAGCGGAACGGATTGAAATATGAGGACGGCAACGTTCTCGATCCGCGCGACGGCAAGATCTATCACGCCAAGATGACGCTGAGCCCGGACGGCCAGTCGCTCACCATGCGCGGCTATCTCGGGATTTCCCTGTTCGGCAAGGACGAGATCTGGTCCCGCTTGCCGGATACGGCGATGGCCCAGCTCGATCCGGCGATCATCGCCAAATACCTGCCGGCGCAGGCCGCGGCGATGAAGCCGCCGGTCGCGGCGAAGTCCCCGGTCGTCGCGAAGAAGGGCGCAGCCCCGCAACCGCCGAAGTGATCTGCCGCGCGCGAGCCCGCGCGGCTTCGTCAGTGCACCTCGGGCCCGCCCCCGACCGGCGTTGCCGGCGCCTGGACCACCTCGGGCACCACGGCATTGAGCTGAAGCACCGAAGCCACCGCGGGCAAGGCGGCGTCCGCCATCGCGGCGTGGCCTTCCGCCGAGGGATGCACGGCGCCGCCATAGACCGCGGAGAGAATCCCCCAGGTCGCGTCGTGAATATCGGCGGGCTGGCTGGAAGACGGCAGCCCCTGCGGATAGGTCATGGCCGCGAAGTAACTGTCGTTGGCGTCGCGGATCCAGCGCGCGCGCGGAAGATAGGCGCGATACTCGGAGGCGCTGCGGCCGCAGAGCATCGGCTGGTTCGCCGCCGTGACGATGTCGGGGTCGAAGCTCTCGCCCTTCGCTGAAAAACACTCGCGGTCGAATTCCGGATCGCTCGCCGCATGGGCGCAGAACCCGTGATCGGCGAACGCGGCCTGATGGGAATCGACGAAGGTCATGCGGTCGCCGGCCGGATCGCGGCACAGCACGCCCGACTGGCACAGCGCCAGCGCCTTCAGCTCCGGCAGGAATTCGTTCTGCACATAGTCCGATACCCTGGCCAGCCGTTGCGGGTCGGCGTTGAAGGAGGGGTGAATATCGAAGCCGGCGCGTCCGCCGGGGCAGGGCGCGCCGGCCGCCGATAGCGCCGGGTTGGCGTAGGATACGTACACCACATGCGAGAGGTCGCCGACCAGCGGCTTCAGCGCGTCGCGCAGCTTGCCGAAACTTTGCGGCAGGTCGCGCGCCAGCGCCGCGCGCGAATCGTCGACCGATCCCATCATGCCGGTGCGCCTGAACAGCACGCGCTCGGTGGGGGTGTTGACGATCACGTCGGCGACCAGGCCGGAGAAATCGATGTCGTTGGCGCCGATCGACAGCAGGATCAGGTCGAGCTTGCGGTCGGGCTGACGCTTCTTGGCGGCGGCAAGCGCCGCGCGCAGGTCGGACAATTGCGCGTTGACCGTGCCCCGGCAGGTGTTGGCCGATTTGGTCGGCAGGCATTCCCGCGCACCTTGCGGACCGAACAGCCCGTCGGGGATGGTGGCGCCGGTGCAGGCGAGCGGCAGATAGGTCACCGCGATGTGCGGATACTGGACCGCGAGCGCCAGCGCGGTGCGGGTCTGGTAGCTGTACAGCGAGCGATGACAGGCGGAATTGAACCACAGCGCGCTCTGGCGTTGCCAGTTCTGCAGCGTGTCAGGAGCTTCGCAGGCCCGTCCGCCCTTATAGCCGGCGCGGCTCGGGCGATAATACTGGGCGCCCGCAGTGCCGAGATAATAGCGGAAGCAAAATCCCTCATCCGCCAGGCCGATCGCGCGGTCCGGATTGCCTTCGCCGGAGGCGACGCTGTCGCCGAGGCCGGCGATCAGGATATCGCGCACCTTGATCTCGGTCGAAACCCGTTGTGGCGCCTCGGGTCCGGCGGAGACCTCGACGGTCGCGACCGTGGTGCGGCCATAGCGCGCCCTCAGGTTGATGGGCTCGGCGCAATCGAAGGTCGATGCCTGCGGGCCGTCGCCGTCGTCGAACGACCAGGCGCAGACGGCGCCGACCGGCACCTCGCCGGTCAGCCGAACGGTGACCGGGTGGTCCACCGGCGTCAGGTAGTTCTCCTTGACGTTGTCGCGGGTGCAGGGCTCGTTGATGCGGCCCTGCAGATCGATGCAAAGCCGGTTCACCATGTTTCGCGCCCAGCCGCGGCCGTCGCTTTGCAGTTCCAGCGCCTGCTCGGAAGCGAGCACACCGCGTCCCCGCGCGCTTTCGGCATGGAGCAGGAAGTCGCGCTCTTCGCGGAACAGCCGGAAGCGGTTGCGGACCTCCCACGATATCTGCATCGGAACGTCCGGCGCGACCTGTGTCGTCGCCGGCGCGACCTGGGCCGTCGCCGGCGCGCTTTGTGCCGCGGGCGGCGAATCTTGCGCCGGCGCGGTCTGCGCCGCCGCCCGTTGCGGTACTGCCGCCGGCGCTCCCATGAGCAGTGCGCATGCGATGATCGAATGGAGATGAATTCGGGTCATGACGCGTTTGACGTTACTGTTGGGGCGGAAATAAGAGAGGCCGTCCAAAAACCCGGAAGAGTCCGGACGACTTTAGCCGTTGGACTGCCGGCGCTTCACTGGCGGCGCTGGCCGGCCCTCCAGCGGCTGCACCACGGCGGAGGCCGGGAAGGTCTCGTTCAGCTCGCTTAGCCTGCGGCGTTCCTGCCACGGCTTCACCACGTTGAGCCAAAGCTCGCGCGTTCCCATGATGGAAATCGCGATCCCGAACGGGATCAGGAAATAAAGGATCCGGAACACCAGCAGCGTCGCCAGCAACTGTTCCCTGCCGAATTGCGGCAGCGCGACCAGCATCGCGGCGTCGAACACCCCGAGTGAGCCCGGGGCGTGACTGGCGAAGCCGAGCAGGGTCGCCAGAATGAACACCACCGCCAGCGAGATGAAATCGATGCCGGGCTGGGCCGGCATCAGGAGATACATCGCCATCGCGCAGAATCCGAGATCGACCATCCCGATCAGCACTTGCAGCAGAGTCAGCCGCGCCGAGGGCAGCACGACCTTCCAGCCGTTCTGGCCGAGTTCGCGGCGATTCTTGCCGAGCAGGAGCCAGATGAAATAGGCGGCGATGCCGGCGAGGCAGCCGATCGCGATCAGCCGGTTGATGGCCGACGGCAGCAGGTCCATCGCGGAGGCGGCCCACGGATGCAAGGCCATGCCGAATCCGAGCACGACCAGATTGCCGAGCCAGAAGGTGAGGCCGGAGAGAAAGCAGATCTTGGCGACGTCGATGGCGCTCAGGCCGTAGTCCGAATAGATCCGGAAGCGGATCGCGCCGCCGGTGAACACGGTGGCGCCGATGTTGTGGCCGATGGTGTAACTGGTGAAGCTCGAAAGCGCCGCGATGCGGTAGGGCACGTGTTTCTTGCCGATGGTGCGCAGCGCGAAGAAATCATAGAACGTCAGCGTGCAGAACGCCCCCACCACGCACAGCGCGGCGAGCGCGATCTGGTGCGGCGGCAATTCCGTCAGCGCAACCAGGATCACGCCGGTATCGACGCCCTTGAGGGTGCGTACCAGCGTGGTGATCGCAAAGGCGATGATGAGCAGGCTCGCCGCGATTCCGAGATGTTTCCAGCCGATCCGTCTCTTGAAGCCACGCCCCAGCGTGGTCAGCAATCCGTGCATTCATCCTCCCGGCAGGGCGGCAACAGTTCGAAGCCGTCTTCGAAACGCTTGATAGACGAAGCGGCGGCTGATCGCTCCACGTGGCATGACCCATAGGGCAAAAACGTCGCGTTGTGCAGTCCTTGACATGGCCGGCTTCGGTCCCGGATCGGCGCGGCTGTCACATGCCGTACATATGATCCTGTCGCAGCAGATTCGAGTCTGGGCGCTGGCCGCTCCATTGGTTCCAACGCCTTGCGATGTTCCGATGTTCCATCGCGAGGTTTGCGCCGTCCGCAGGAACAACCCTCGCGGCAGTACGGATTGAGACAAAACGTCGCGCGGCCGACCACGCGGCGTTTTGCGTTGGCGATGCGCTCGCCCTGGGTCGCGCACCCGGTCGCATGCATACTTCGATCGTTAGCGAAGTGTAGTTTGGAAACGGAAGCCTATGTCCGGTGTTGGCCGTTCGACACCGAGGTGACCCATGCGAAGTCCATCGCTCAAGTTCCAGTCCGCTTTCGGCGCGGCCGACGCGCTCCGCTTCGAACGCAAGCCGGCCCGCTCCAGCCTCTCGACATCGCTGACGCTGGCGGCCATGAGCCTCGGCTACGGCGTGGTTCAGCTCGACGTCACCATCGTCAACACCGCGCTCAATGCCATCGGCACGTCGCTCGGTGGCGGCGTCGCGGAGCTGCAATGGGTGGTCAGCGCCTACACTATCGCGTTCGCCGCCTTCATTCTGACCGCGGGCGCGCTGGGAGATCGGATCGGCGCGAAACGGGTCTTCATGGCGGGTTTTGCGATCTTCACGGCGGCATCGGTGGCTTGCGCGCTGTCGCCCAGTGCGACCCTCCTGATTGCGGCGCGGGCGGCGCAGGGAATTGGCGCAGCGATTCTGGTTCCTAACTCGCTGGCGCTGCTCAGCCACGCCTATCCGGACGAAAAGGGCCGCGGCCGTGCGGTGGGAATCTGGGCCGCCGGCGCCAGCATGGCGCTGATCGCGGGGCCGCTGGTCGGCGGCGCACTGATCGCGCTGGTGGGCTGGCGCTCGATCTTCCTTGTCAATCTGCCGATCGGCCTGGCCGGGCTGTGGCTAAGCTGGCGCTATGCGAGCGAGACCACGCGCTCGCGAGAGCGCGAGATCGACCTGCCGGGCCAACTCGCCGCGATGGCCTCGCTCGGTTGTCTGGCCGGCGCGATCATCGAAGGCGGCGCATTGGGCTGGCGCAACGCGTTCGTGATCGCAGCGTTCGCCGCATCGGCCGTGCTGGCGGTGCTGTTCGTGCTAAGGGAGCGACGCGCGCCGCAGCCGATGCTGCCGCTGTCGCTGTTTGCGCATCGGCTGTTCGCGCTGACCTCGCTGGTCGGCCTTCTCGTCAACATCGCCTTCTACGGGCTGATATTCGTCTTCAGCCTGTATTTCCAGCGCGTCAACGGATTGTCGCCGTTCGCCACCGGCCTCGCACTCTTGCCCACGCTCGGCCTGGTGCTGCCGGTCAACCTCGTCGCCGCGCGGGTGGCCGAGCGCATCGGCGCGCCCGCGACCATCGCGCTCGGCGCCAGCCTGTCGGCGATCGGATGCCTGGCGCTGCTCGGCATCGCGCCCGGCACCGGCTATTGGGCAATCGGGGGGCAACTCGCGATCATCGGCGGCGGTCTCGGGCTATTGGTGCCGCCGCTGACCTCGACGCTGCTCGGCAGCGTCGAGAAGCCGCGTTCCGGCATCGCGGCCGGCGTTCTCAACGCCACAAGGCAAACCGGCAGCGTGCTGGGCGTGGCGCTATTCGGCTCGCTCGCCGGCGCGCCCGGCGCGTTCATGACGGGCATGCATGCGGCGCTGGTCATCTCGGCGTGCCTGTTGCTCGTCGCTGGCCTGGCCATCTGGCGCGGCGCTTCAGCAAAGGCGGCTTAAATCTGCGCGATCGATGAGAAATCCCAGATGACGTCGGGGTGAGTTAGCCTCAAGTCGTATGAGCGACGGGCAAGATTTAATCTCCCGGACAGCTTGCGTTCATCTGCCGATGCTAGTTTTCGCTCGCCAAATTGCGATGCGCCGGATTTTTCTAATCTGCGTCCGACGCTCCTTCGCCCGCGCCGCAGGGTCATTGCGGTGTCCCGAGATGCGGGCTCGCGCACCGATATACGCCGCATCACTTCGATTGCATCGCAGGAACTTGGGGCAGTTTTGAAACCCAGGAGAATGACGATGTCTACCAAACCCTTGGACCGCAGCATTCAACGGCGCACCCTGCTCAAAGCCGGCCTCACGCTCGGCGCATTGCAGTTCGCGGGGCCCTTGGCCGCAAGCGCGGCAACGGTCCAAAAGAAGTATGGGCCGGGCGCGAGCGATAGCCGGATCAAGATCGGCAACATCGTGCCCTATAGCGGTCCGGCGTCGGCCTATTCGGTGATCGGCAAGACCGAGACCGCGTTCTTTCAAATGATCAACGACGAAGGCGGCGTCAATGGCCGCAAGATCGACTTCATTTCATACGACGACGGATACAGTCCGCCAAAAACTTTCGAACAGGCCCGAAAGCTGATTGAGGACGACAACGTGCTCTTGATCTTCAATTCGCTGGGAACGCCGACCAATACCGCCATTCACGCGTACATGAACCAGAACAAGGTGCCGCAGCTGTTCGTCGCCACCGGCGCCACCAAGTGGAACGATCCCACGCACTTCCCGTGGACGATGGGCTGGCAGCCCAGCTATCAGACCGAAAGCCGCATCTACGCAAAATATATCCTGAAGGAGATGCCGAACGCCAAGATCGCGGTCCTCTACCAGAACGACGATTACGGAAAGGACTACATCAAGGGCTTGAAGGACGGGCTCGGCGTCAACGCCAAATCGATGATCGTCAACGAACAGGCCTATGAGACGACCGAGCCTACGGTCGAGTCCGAGGTGGTCAGGCTGCAGGCCAGCGGCGCCGATGTCTTCTTCAACGTCGCGACGCCGAAATTCGCCGCGCAGGCGATCACGAAGGTATCCGAGATCGGCTGGAAGCCGTTGCACATCCTCAACAACGTCTCGGCGTCGATCGGCAGCGTTTTGAAGCCCGCGGGGTTCGATCATGCGCAAGGCATCGTGTCGGCAGCCTATCTGAAGGACGCGACCGACCCGCAATGGAAGAACGATGCAGACATGAAGGCATGGAATGCCTTCATGGACAAATACATGCCGGGCGGCGACAAAAGCGATTCCAGTTCCGTCTACGGATATAGCGTGTCGCGCACCATGGTCGAGGTGCTGAAGCAATGCGGCGACGATCTCTCCCGCGACAACGTCATGAGACAGGCCGCCAGCTTCCGCAATTTCGAACCCGGCCTGCTGTTGCCGGGGATTGCGATCAACACGGCGCCCACGGACTTCGCGCCGATCAAGCAACTGCAACTGATGAAATTCGCAGGTCAGACCTGGCAATTGTTCGGCAACGTCATGAGCGAGCAGGCCCAGGGCTGACTGGACAGCAGCGATCGCAACTCGATTCGATCGCGCGGCACGAAGCTGGCCGGTAGATGCGGTTGGCTTCCTCTGCCCGCGCCGCAAACGGCACCATCGCGAGGCCAACGGCGGAGGCAATGAATTGGCGTCGGTTCGTGTTGCGCCGGCTGCCTCACGCCTTGCGCAGCGCAAAATGCGCGCCGCAGAACGCCATCACGGCGCCGAGGAACAGCGCCGCCAGGCCTGCGAGCACGCCCGATATGGTCGGGATCGGGCTCGGCGCCGAAGCGGCCTGGCCTGCGGCCGCCAGCACCAGTACGCCGACCGCGATCAGGAACTGGCGCATCCGCTGCGGAATTTGCCCCGACACCGCGCTGTGCATCAGGGTTGCGGTGAAATAGCCGCCGCTGAAACCGAAGGTCGCGATCAGCCACCACGCGATCGCCGCGCCCGCGGGCATGAAGTCGGCTGTCCCGGATCGCCACAGGCCGCCGAGATCGAGCCCGAAGCGGACGCCCAGCATGTGCACGGCGAGCGCCAGCAGCATTCCCGAAATCATGGCGCCGGCGAGGATCAGGCGGCGCGGAAAATAGGTCGTCTGGGCCATGGCCTGCTTGTAAGATAAAGCCGGGCGGCCACGCAAGCCGGCACGTTGCATTCGATCGGCGTTTTCAAGAAAGGCGTGAACGATGGCGTTTGGACTTCTTGCGCTGGTTGCCGCGGCGATCTTCGCCGGCGTCGCGCTCTATGTAAATGTCGTCGCGCAGCCCGCGCGGCTGTCGCTGGATGACCGCGCGCTGCTGGTCGAATGGAAGCCTTCCTACCGGCGAGGCGCCGCGATGCAGGCGCCGCTCGCGCTGGTGGGTTGCCTGCTCGGATTGATCGCGTGGTGGCAGACCTCACATCCCGGTTTCTTGATCGGCGCTGTCGCGATCATCGCGCCGGTGCCATGGACGCTGGTCGTGATCAAGCCGGTCAACGATACGCTGATGGCGACGGAATCCGACCAGGCGGGGCCGCAAACGCGAGCTTTGGTACTCAAATGGGGTACGCTGCATGCCGTCCGCACCGCATTGGGCACACTCGCAACCGCCGCTTTTTTGTGGGCATGTATACCGCGCTAGGCGCGGCCCGAGGATTTGCGGGCGCGCGTCGGTCCCGTGAGATCGGAAGGTCATGACGATCGATTTGCCGAGTGAAGCCGCCGCGCCCGTTCGCTACGCCTACAAGGCGTCGCTGATGGGATCGGCGCATCAGTTCGAACTTGGGGATGACGGGTTGTCGTGGCGCGTCGCCGGCAAATCCGGGGTGTGGCCCTATGCCGGCATCGCCGCGATCCGGCTGTCGTACCGGCCGGTGTCGATGCAGTCGCGCCGGTTTCGCGCCGACATCGATCGAAGCGGCGGCGGACGCCTCGCGATTGTTTCCACCAGCTGGCAGACCGCGGCCCTGATGGCGCCGCAGGATCGCGACTACCGCGCCTTCATCACGCAGCTGCATCGGCGGATGGCGGAGGCGGGAAGCAATGCCGCGCTGGCCGGCGGCCTCAGGCCGGGCGTCTATGCGGCCGCGGTCGCTTTGCTGGCGCTGGTGGGGATCGCGATTGCGGGGCTCTTCGTTCGCGCGATCGCGACCGGCGAATTCGCAGGCGCCTTGTTTCTGGCCGGCTTCACCGCACTGTTCGGCTGGCAGATCGGCGGTTTTATCAGGCGCAATCGGCCGCGGGCCTATTCGTTCGATCATTTGCCGGAGGCGTTGCTGCCGTAGGTTTCTCGCTTGCAATCATCGGCAATCAAACGTGACTTCGCGATGCGGCCGCCGCGCGGCATCTTGGCCCCTGTTCCGGATGATGCGAGGCGGACTGTGGAGGATCGTCGCGACCGACTGCCGAGCGCGCAGGAAATTGCCGACATCAACGCCAGGCATCTGATCCGCACGGAGCTCAAACCCGCCGATCTGCTGTTTGTGTTCGGCACCCGCGAGGATGCCGGCCGCCGCGCCGATGAAGCGTGCCGGCTCTGGCGCGAGGGCTTTTTTCAATGGTCGATCGTCAGCGGCGGCGTGACGCCGGGCTCGGCGCTGTCCGAATGCGAGATCATCAAGGCCGCGATGGTCGCGCGCGATATCCCGTCCGAGCGGATACTTGAAGAGCATCACGCCCTCAATACCGGGGAGAACGTCATCTTCTCGCTGCCCATCATCGACGCGGCGCTCGGGCTCAAAAACATCCGCAGCGTGATCTGCCTCGGCAACAGCTGGACGGCGCGCCGCTATCCGATGACGCTGCATCGCCACTGGCCGGAGGTCGAGAAAATGCTGATCACGGTCGACAGTTTCGATACGCCGCTTTCGCTTTGGCACACCGATCCGGTTTTTCGAAGCCGCGTTCTCGGCGAATGGGACAAGATCGAGCCGTACAAGGCCAAGGGCTTTATCGCGGAGTGGCCCGCCCACTAAAACAGGATCGCCAGGGTCACGCCGCCGCCAGCTCACCCCATGCGGCGCCAAAATAGCGGTCCTCGTCGGACCGATCGGAAATACGCGGCTTCGCCGAACGGGCAGGGCTGCGCCGCTCCCGCAGCCTGTTGATCCGCATAACCGGTTGTACGATCGCGGCCCTCAAAACGCGCATCGCAAACCGAACGAGTTGCGCGGCGATGCGCAAGGCCTGCACAAGATGCTCCCTTCCGGCAGCGAGCCGAATCACGAGCAGGATTTCCAGATACATCAGGGCATCGCCGGCAAACAGGAATGCCAGATCGATCGGGAAGGTCTGCGCAAAGGCCAGCGCCAGAATGACGATGGCGAAGAATTCCAGCACGCGGCGCAGCGTCAGCCGGCTGAGGAAATCCGCGAACTGCACGACCAATACTTCCCAAAGCACGTCACCGAGGACAAGCGGAATTTCGTAACTCCACTTTCGCCACCAATTCTTCACCTGAGACCTCCGCCGTTCGATTCGCGGATCAATGCCGCACCACCAGCACCGAGCATTTGGCGTAGCGCACCACATGGCCGGCGTTGGAGCCGAGAAAATAGGTCCGCATCGCCGGCCGGTGCGAGGTCATGACGATCA
>Ga0209006_10005534_pt1 | contig 11470 bp, 16 predicted proteins | sample JacPin_JW_Ref_O2_FD_188567 | JGI IMG/M metagenome (GOLD analysis project Ga0209006, IMG submission 188567) | Forest soil microbial communities from Algoma, Ontario, Canada - Jack Pine, Ontario site 1_JW_Ref_O2 (SPAdes) (version 2) | ecosystem: Environmental > Terrestrial > Soil > Boreal... | reverse complement strand
TGGATTGTCTGAAGCTGGAGACTCTGTCTACCTCCAGCGTGGCACTTATGCGGACGGCTGTAGGGAATTCCGGAAGCGCATTATGCTCCAGTTAGATTGCAATGTGTCTCGCGACGGACAAACGATAACGCTGAACCTGCCCGGAAAAGACGGCAAGCTATGCGAAGTCGTCCTTTCCTTCGACGAAGCAAGTTCTCTGGGGATGACTCTACCGACGCTGCTTTCGGCCGCGTTGCGGTTGAGATATTCAAACGACACCTTGCGACACGTTTATCCGCTGCGCAAGTTTGCAGTCGAAGGAGCAACTGATTGCCGCCACTTAATGTTGGCTCTAGCAGCGGACGAGGGGTTTGAAATCCTTTTTGCAATGACCGCCGACACAGCACAATTGCTCTCGCGAAATCTCGCGGGCCGGGCGACCTCACTGACTAAGGCAAAGCCCCCGCTGAGGAATTAGGTTCGAGTTCCGTAGGAGTGGAGTTTGACCGGGCGAGCGTCCGTCCACCTAATTCGTATACCCAAAGCAGAATCGGAATGGTCGCTGCCACGTCCGGCGCAATGGTCCTTTGCGAACAGATCCCGTCTGGCTAAGGGAGAAAACATGAAATGCCTATTTCGGCCCAGCAATCGCGCGGCGCTCGCGGCTTGTTAAATTGGAAGCTAGCCGATTTAGCGGCCGCTTCCGGGCTCGGGCTGTCAACGATAAAGCACTTCGAGGTGTCGGTTCGGAGGACAACCCCGGCAAACCTCATTGCCATTCGCGGCGCGTTTGAGAGAGCCGGCGTTATCTTTGAAAGTGACGGCAAGTCTGTTGGTGTGAAGTTGAAGATCAGCATCAAATGCAAATACCCCAGGCCGATCCAAAAATCTAAAGGGTCAGTACCCAGGCTTGTTGTAATGAGAGCCACAATGGTGACGACACGGTCACTGCTACTCAACTGGGAAGATGGGATATGATGGATGACAATCACTTTTTGGCAGCCAGTGCGGATGCATCCCGCCCGGCGTGAGCATTCGACGCGTTGTTCGGCCACCCAGACCGGCTCTGGCGGTGACAGGGGCATCTGCAGCGCTTCACAGTGGACGTTTCCGATCGGATTCTGGGCCGTCGAGCTCTTTGGTTCCGTTCGGGCGAGGCAGACCCTCTGGAAAGAGCAACGCGTCCAAACGCTTCCGGACGACTGCGGATTGGGGATGAGGTATAGAAAGCACCGTCCGGCCATATCGGATGGTGATCATGGAAAATGGGCCAATCGGTGTACCTTCCAGCAGAGCGCGGACGTCAGGTCGAAGGAATTCGCCGCGAGCCGCGAGAAACGTGTAGAAATTTAAAGGTGAGAATGAGGTCATTTTCGGCGATCTCCCGCTGCCACATGATGTCCTCCAAACTGATAGGACGGCAAAGGTTGCGCACTCCGATCTCTGCTCTCATATCGATGATTTTTTCAAACCTGCACGTCGGGCCAGGAAGCTGGCCGACAATGCGGCGGTGCCCCCGTGGGGAAGAGTGCGACAGCGCTTGAGCTGATCAGTGCGTTTCGCGAACGCGCCCCCGGTCCGATCTAACGCTTGCAGTGGCCGTTGGTCCTGGCGACCAACGTAGTAAGCCCCTCCGAAGCAGAGATGTCGATTAGAAAGCCAGAAACGGAGCGATGGCCGGCCATAAGTGATTCAAACTGAGAAAACGATGGCAAGACATCCGGACTCGGGAAATGACTTCACCAGATCGGTTCAGGACATTTGCGGCCGCACGGGGTGAGGGCTTGCATCCGAAACTTCGCGACCTACTCGAACGCGCAGCGGCATCCCCTTCCTTAGTGGTCGCGGTTCGGCATGACGGCAAGCTCCAGGCCGGACCAAGCCCAAAGTCGGAAATGGGCGCGTCGCTCGACTCCGTCACGTCATTCGGAGAGAGAAAACATCCGGCCGTTCCTACACATGCGCAGGAGACGCTGATGACCCGCAGGCGGATGCGGTGAAGCGTGTTCCGCTCTCGGAACGGGGCCGCAAAGACAATACGATCGCATTCGTCTTGTTACCACGGTAGCAGTGATTTAAGTCCTTGCCCGCGATGCAATCCGTCGCTCCGAATTGTCCAATGGGGGGCTTCGCTGAGGTCGATCTTTCTGGTTCTTGTGCTACTGATTCAATGCACCCATACGCGGCGTGCCGAGGCAGAACTGGGTCCATGCACGACTGCAGCTCCGACGACGCCGAAGGTTATCGTATTCGTGTCGGATCTCGATCGATCCATGCGATGGTACCGCGACACAGTTGGACTAGAAGCATCTAGTCCAAGCGCAATCCTACAGCTCGGGAGTATTGGAATAGAAATGACACAAGACCGGCTCGGGGTGACCCTGGTGCTTTCGGGCGGAGCAAGCCATCCATCGCGAGAGCCACAAATGGTCTGCTTCGTACTTGAGGGGCCGCCCGCTCCTTTACCTGGGTCGCCGCCACTGTTCCTCGTTGATCCCGATGGAATTTCGGTTGAGGTGCCAGCCCTTCCAACTCCGGCGCAGCGATGAGTAGCAGACATTCTAATCGGTTAGAACCGTAGCGCTTTCGTAACACGCGGGGCCGAACGAGCGCGGGCTATCATGATAGGCGGGCGGCGATTTCCGCGTTCGCCAGGTCGACGAGACGCCGATGCTTGCCTTGCGTGCTGCCGACGCCCGAACTGACCTAGCTCGTTGCACGCGGAATAAAGGCGCAGACCGGGATATAGGAGACGTACCCGACATATGACAAGACGCAAACGTGGCAGAGATCGTCCTGCGAGTCGTGGATTTGCCTCTCATTGAAAATGACGCGATCGAGCCATCCAAGACCTTGTTTGCCTCTGACTAGTTCGGCGCACGGGACCGGCCGGCAATCATGGTCGTTACAACATTCTTTCGGGTACCAAGAATGTGCACCGGCGGCGTTCGCGAGCAATTGCGCCAACACCAGCAAACAAGCGAGTTTTCTCATTTTTACCCTCAAGTCGCCCACGATCTGAGTTGAACATATTGACTGCTTACGGCCTGTCGAAACGCACCACGTGTCCTGCATAAGAATCGTCTGTCGCGAGATGGAGACTCAGGCGAGCGACCCTGCGGTCAGCTAGTTGCTGCGGGGCGATGTCTTCTAATTTCCCGCCATCAACTGACATAACTTCGAACACGCCGCCTTCATTATCGACGGAACGAACCAAGAGCTTTTCTCCACGCAACTTCACCGGCACGGTGTCAATCGGCGGAACGGACCAGACGCATCGCTCGGCAGACAAGTCATAAACGCGAAAATGCATGTCGATTGTCCTTCTGATTTGGGAAGAGGCTGTAATTCATAAATAGGTGAACCGGCCGCCGCACGGCGCTCCGATTCTTGCCGTCAAACTCAACAACTCGTTCCAGGTAGCACGCGGCGGTTATCGCTGATCTGAAGCAAGGAGCGGAGCGACCGCTCCCTTCCTCGACTCCAGGCGATCGGCAACGGCGGATTTGAGGCTGTTTTTGCGGTCAGCGTTACGGCAATCACCGGGATATCGCGTGCAGAGATGCCGGCGGATTTGCCACGTCCTGCCTGCTCTTCGGGGTCCGCACCGCAGGGCGTGACCAGCCTGAACAACGTGATGCCTCGCCCGCGCGCTATTTTCTTTAAGGGATCGAGCTGAGGACCAGAGTTCGCCATCTCGCGCGGCCTGCAAACCCGCCCGCGCCTCGCAACGCGTCACGCGTCGGCAGCAGAATATTGGCGTTTGGAACGCACCAGTCGATTCAGCTGCCGAGCAGCTCCCTCAGAGCGTCGTCAACAAATTTGATGTCGGGGCTGGTGCCACGAGGATCACCTGCAAAGTGTCCCCAATCGCTGACGGAGACCCGTAATTCGGCGTTCGGCATATGTTTGACCTCATACTCACTGTCTTTGGGAGGGAAGTAGAGATCGGTCGACGCGGGCATAATGATTGCCTTTGCCTTGATGCCGGCGAGGGCCTTTTCGAAATTGCCGCCATATTGCGGATCGCCAGAGATGTCGGCGTTTTGCCACGTCCACAACAATGACAGAAGATTGTTTGCGTCCTTCGGCAGGAAGAAGCCTTCCCAAAATATGACAAGGAAATTTTCTAGCGACGTATAGCGCCAGGGTACGTCCGGGAGTCGGCCCCCGAAGGGTCGTTCGCCACGTTTTAGGTCGAGGTTGTTCCGATAAAACGTCTGCGAAAAACCCCAACCGGCGTAAACTCGAGCCATGGCGCGCAGGCCACGCCGGGGTGGCTCCTTGTACCAGCCGTCTTTGTAGTCACCGTCAGCTGTTAGCGCCGCCTTCACGCCCTCAAGGAACACGAAATTATGTCGCGAACAGCGCGCCGCGCCCATAAAGGGTAAGATACGCTCTACCATATCGGGATACGATGCACCCCACTGGAACGATTGCGCGGCCCCCATCGACCAGCCGGTCACAAGCTTGATTTTCTCGATGCCGAACTTCTCTGTCACGAGCCTGTGTTGCAACTTGACCTGATCGTAGACCGTAATCTGCGGAAAGCGGGCGCCGTCGTACGGTTCTGGCGTGTTGCTTGGCGATGAAGATAAGCCGTTGCCTAGCATATTGGGGATGATGATAAAATATTTGCGAGGATCGAGCGCCATGTCCTCGCCGATCATCCACTCATTATCCATGTGAAACGCCGAATACCACGTCGGAAATATGACTACGTTGTCTCTCTTGGCGTTCAATGTGCCGTGAGTTTTGTATGCGATCTTTGCGTCATACAACGTATGGCCGGATTGTAGTTCAATGTCGTTGAGATCAAAGATTTCGTAATCAGACATGTGACCCCTTTCGTTCACTCGAAATCAGTTTTCGCGCGCCGTACCTGTTGTTGAGATTGCTGCCTAGACGACGCTGAAGTTCATACCACAACAATACTTTGCATAGAGATTGGCGATGTGGAATTTTGGCGAAGGTCATGGTGGCGTCGACAAATTCTAGAGATTCCGACAGGGCGGCAGCGGACTGCATCACCTCAGTTGGAATGAACTTCAGCGGAACATAGATTTTTTTTGCGACATGGCGCTGCGTGTCGAGACCTACCTCTCTTCAACGTATCCTTCCATAGGATGCACAGTGAGTGAAACGGTCGTCAATCGATACGGCCAATTTTTTCGATTTGAAAGCAAGACCCGGGGTGATTTCCAGCAACAGCAACTACAACAACTCGACCATACCCAATCCGCTGAGCCAAGGCGACGCAAGAATTTCGATCGAGCGGGAGGATCGCAACTTCAGTTCGGGATCAGGATTTCCGATCTGGCGGAGACAACCGGCGTGCTACCGAAGGGTCGAAAATGGTATGATGTCGCCGTCCCCAACGGCGCCGCAGGCATTGGTGCGGGCGGTCAACGCGGCGGTCACCACTTTCGTTCGCCGCTACGAAGGACGAGACTCAGTGCATTCGTGAAGGCCGGCGAAGATCTCACGGTCGATCGAAGTGGGACACAAAGCGGGCATCAATATCACCTGTTGGGTTACAATGACGACCAGAACTCTCAGCTTATCGTCGAGCCATGCATGACGACGCCGGCCAGTCCGGCGTGTTTCCGCTCTTCAATCACGCGGCACGGGTTTCCTCTAGATGCGCGAGCGCATCTCCACGCGTTCGAAGTCTCGCAAAACGAAGGTGGTTCGGCGGTCGAGACAATCGCTGAATTCGATTTCAAGGCAAGAAGCGGAGTTCAAGGCCTCCGCTCATGATTGAATCAGTGCGCAGGTCACTGGCCGACGTCGTGACCCAACCGAAACAGATGACAAGGAGCCATTTCAATGAGCAAGCAAGACGATAACAAGGCCGTTGTCGGCCGCTGGTTTACCGAATTCTGGGGCAAGACCGTCAATCTCCGCGTTATCGACGAGATCGCCGCGCCCGACATGCTGCTCAAATACTCATTGCATGCGCCCCGCCGCGGCCGCGCCGATATTAAGGCGTTCATGAGCGATTTCCGCAATGCATTCCCTGATCTCAATTTCTGGGGCACTGCTGACTTGATCGCCGAGGGCGATTACGTCGTCGGTCAATGGGAGGGTGGCGGCAGTCACACGGGTCCGGCCTTCAAGGATTTCCTGATTGGCGGCCTGCCGGCTGCGACTGGCCGCAAGATGCACTTCACCGGCACGACCGTCTTGAAAGTAATCGACGGCAAGATTGCGGAAGAGATTGGCCTTGACGACGGCGTTACCGCGTTGACCCAACTCGGATTGATCAAGGCCGCCTGATCGAGTTGTATTCGCCGATAGTGGCGGCTCATCTTCTTTCGTTAATGAGGTCCGCGCGCTCTGTACGGACCTCATTTGCGTTGGCGTCCGTCCCGCAAACTCTCATGCGCCATTCATCGGGCCAATATTGAGTTGCAAAATAGGAAATGGAGCGTGCTGTCCGTGTCGTAGCGATCGATTGCGCAACTGAACTCTAACGTAGAAATAGGACACACTCGCATGATCCGCATCGGCTACGCGCCTGGCCCATTCGACCTCTTTCACATCGCGCATCTTAACCTGCTCCGTCGAGCTAAGGAGCACCGCGACTATCTGGTTGCCAGCGTAGTAGGCGACGAAGTTATGATGGAGCGCAAGGGAGTGACGCCGGTCATTCCGCTAGCAGAGCGTCTCGAGATTATTCGCAACGTCCGCTTCGTCGACGCGGCGGTCGCGGGTCTGACTAGCGACAAGGTAGCGATCTGGAAAGACCTGCGATTCAACGTTCTGTTTGAAGGGAGCGATTGGCAGGGCACCGAAAAGAGCAACAAGCTCGAACGTGAGTTTGCTTCACTCGGCGTCGAGATTGCATATCCTCCCTACACTCTCGCCACTTCGAGCAGCGCACTTCGCCGTACTCTGCAGAATATCGATACACTGGCCGGCCGTGCATCTAATCGCGCTGTTCTTGCGCGTGCCGCGTAAGCGTCTTGAATCTCACCACACCGAGAGGAATTGCCGTGACTGCATTCGAGAAGACCAATGCCATTGCGTGGCGTTGGCTTGGAATATTCCAGGGTCATCAGGTGAGCGCAATCGCGTGCGAGGCGTCCACTCCAGACAAGGCGCAAGCCATATCGGCGGACGACGGGGCCGCAAAGACCGTCAGCGAGCAGCCCACGCACAGCCTACCCGAACCACGTCGCCTCGAGGGCCTCAGCGATGCGGCTTTCTCAATCATCATTACGCTCCTCGTTCTGGAAATCCATCGGCCGAACGCCGCTCCAGGAGCATTGGGCGAAGAGCTTCTGACGGAATGGTCGTCTTACGTCGCCTATGCCGTTGCCTTTGTCTATGTCGGTGTTATTTGGCTCAACCATCATTACTTGTGTGAATGCCTACGAAAAGTAAATGTCACTCTTAATTGGATCAATCTCGGCATCATCGGCACCGCAGCTTTGATCCCATTTCCGACCGGTGTGCTGGCGCGAGCATTTCGTGATGGGAATCTCCTGGATCAGAAGGCGGCGATCGTGCTCTATGCCTTGATCGCCGGACTGATGTCGGCGGCTTGGTTGCCGGTCTTTCCATATTTGAGCCGGCATCCTGAGCTTGTGAAGCCGTATCTGCCAAAAACGTTCTTTGCGTCGCAGGTGCTGCGTCCTTTGGGTGGTATTCTGCTTTATATCGTTGCAGCCGCGCTCGGTTGGTTTGTCCATCCGTTCTTGGCGATCGGAATATTCATCGTTGTGGTCGGCTACTACGCCTGGACCAGCCAAGGCATTGATGCTGGACGATGATTGGCGACAATCCCGATCAGATTCCGACTGCGATCCAATTCGAAAGCAAGGAACGGAGTGTGTCTTCAGGAAACGGGTGGCATCGTATCCTTGATCATGAGCAGATACAAAACGATGACCGCACACACCAGACAGATCCCGAAGTCGATCGCCTCCCCCGCGGCAGATGACCCGCGATGGGCCCGCGTTGTCGCTCGCGACAAAACAGCCGATGGCCTTTTCTGGTACTCGGTTTCGACGACAGGCGTTTATTGTCGGCCATCGTGCCCATCGCGTACCGCTAATCCCAAGAACGTCCAGCTACACGACAGCCTGGAAAATGCCAAGGCAACCGGCTTTCGGCCGTGCCGGCGTTGCAAGCCAGACGGCCTGTCAATCGAGGCCGAGAACACGGCCTTAGTCGCCAAGGCTTGTCGCTTGATCCAGAAGAGCGAAGAAGAGCCGTCGCTCGAAAGACTGGCTAACTCGGTCGGCCGGAGCTCTAGCTATTTCCATCGCGTGTTCAAGGCGGTGACTGGGTTAACACCGAAGGATTACGCCGCCGCTTATCGCGCAAAAAAAGTTCGCGAAGGACTGACCTCTGGAAGTTCTGTCACTGAAGCAATCTACGACGCGGGCTTTAATTCGAGCGGAAGATTCTATGAGAAATCGATGGGCATGCTTGGCATGACCCCATCGCAATACCGCTCCGGAGGAGTGAATGAAGAAATCATGTTTGCAGTAGGACAGACTTCGCTTGGAGCCATTCTCGTTGCATCGAGCAAAAAGGGTGTCGCCGCAATCTTGCTTGGGGATGATCCGGGTGAGCTCGTGCGCGATCTTCAAGATCGGTTTCCAAAGGCGCGTCTGATTGGCGCCGACCAGAACTATGAGGCGATGATTGCGCGCGTGGTCGGTTTTGTGGAGGCGCCAAAGATCGGTCTGGATCTTCCCCTCGATGTTCGCGGTACGGCCTTTCAGCAGCGTGTCTGGCAGGCTCTTCAGGAAATCCCCGTCGGCGCTACGGTTTCGTACGCCGAGATTGCGCAGCGTATCGGCCTTCCGAACGCGATGCGCGCGGTTGCGGGGGCGTGTGCCGCAAATAACCTGGCCGTGGCGATTCCTTGCCACCGCGTCATTCGCAATGACGGCTCCATTTCGGGGTATGCCTGGGGTGTCGAGCGCAAACGCGCACTCCTCGATCGGGAGGTGGCGCAAAGCGCCTAAGCGTTGCGCCCCCTGCTAAGGGTGCCATTCAGCTTTTTGCCGAATTCAAGTACTTCATCCGTCATGACATTCCTGCCAGTTGTGCTCTCGGAACCGCCTCAGACCGTGTTTAGAACGTTGCCGCGGTTTAAGATCCTCGCAGCAGCGTCGTGGACCTACTTCAAGTCGGGGTTTCGGAAGGCCTTGCGACCGATTCCGTCTCGCCTCGCCAGAACTGACGTGACCGCTAATCACGTGACGATCTCGTCCCTTGTCGATTCGCTTCTGGTCGGCGCGCTGCTCTGCGTCTTTGCGAATTCTCCGGCGTTATTTGCGATACTGCCGATCTGGTTATTAGTTCGAATGGCCTGCGCGACAATCGACGGAACGCCGGCCGTCGAATTCGGGCAAAAGAGCCGACTGGGTGGCATCCCGAATGAGGCAGGTGACATCATCTCCGAAGCCGGCCTTTTCCTACCCTTTGCGTTTGTTGCTCCCTTCTCCAAAGTCGCCATCACGTTTCTCATCTTTCTCGGTGTAGTGTCCGAACTGGCAGGGATGGCCGGGCCAATCTTAGGGAGCAGTCGTCGACTCGAAGGTCACCTTGGTAAAGCGGACAGGTCGACCGTCCTCGCACTAATCGGACTAGCGATCGCTGCCTTGGGCCGACTTCCCGAACGCGCATTTATTGTGGTGCCTATTCTCGCCACCGCGCTGCTCATTACAATCTGGAATCGCGTGCGCTTCGCGTTTGCTGACCCATGCGGAAGTGGCGGCCAAAAATGACCAGCTTCTCTCGATATGACGAGTCTGTTGCCTTTCTGAGCAGCCTCGACGGAGACTGGGCCGATCTTGTCGCCCGCGTTGGCCCGTGCAGGCATGATCCCAAGGCTGCACGGGAGCCTTCCGAGGCGCTTATCCGGGCCATAGCCTATCAGCAACTAACGGCCCGAGCCGGGGACGCAATCATCGCCAGACTCAAAGGACTTCTCGGCGAGGGGCGCTTCCCAAGCCCGCAGACCATCGTCGCTGCCGAGTCTGACGCGTTGCGGGCCTGTGGCTTCTCGGCGAGGAAAATTGCCACGATCAAAGCCATCGCGGAAGGCGCCCTATCTGGGCTGATCCCTGCACGGCAGGTCGCCGTCACGATGGACGATGAGACGTTGATCGAAAGGATGATCACGATCAAGGGCATCGGCCGCTGGACCGTCGAAATGCTACTTATGTATTCACTTGAACGCGTGGACATACTGCCCGTGGATGATTTCGGTGTCCGCGAAGGTTATCGCAAATTGAAGTCACTTGCCGCGCCGCCGAAGCCAAAAGAGTTGCGTGAGATAGGCAAGGCTTGGGCACCCCATCGCACCGTTGCCGCGTGGTATCTCTGGCGCATCTTGCGTCCGCGCGGGAACGCTCTCGACTAACTGTCGACAACGGCGTTTGCGGATTTGACGACAAGGGGCGGAGTGCGGGAACGTCGTCATAAATCGTATCCTCGTGGCACCGCGCGGAGGCTTTGCTCACTGTCTGTGACGCAACTCCGATCTTTGGTCGCGCGGCGAAACCACTCTGGACAGGCGCTATGATCAACGATCTTTTTGCTGGAACCGACCTCACGGTCCGACCAAAGCAACGCATGGCTGCGGGCGCGGTCCTGATACATGGTGCAGCACTGCCGTTCGAAATGGACATAGTGTCCGCGCTGGCGGATGTCACCAGAGCCGCCCCTTTCCGCCACATGGTCACTCCAGGCGGTCACACCATGTCTGTCGCCATGACGAATACTGGCGCGGCCGGGTGGGTTACAGACCTCTCTGGTTATCGCTATGAACACACAGACCCCCTGACGGGTAGGCCCTGGCCCCCTATGCCGAAGTGCTTCCTTGAATTCGCCTCAGCCGCGGCGGCGGCCGCAGGCTACCCGGACTTCCAGCCTGACGCCTGCCTTATCAATCGCTACCAGCCCGGCGCGCGGCTCTCGCTTCATCAGGACAAGAACGAGGCGGATTTGACCCAACCAATCGTCTCCGTATCGCTCGGTTTGCCCGCAACGTTCCAGTTCGGAGGCCTAAAGCGCAACGACCCGGTCAAGCAATTCAAGCTTCGGCACGGCGATACCGCCGTTTGGGGAGGCGGGTCGCGACTTTATTATCACGGCGTTTCCGTATTGAAACACGGCTTCCACGAGACGATGGGGCACATGCGTATCAACCTTACCTTCCGGCGCGCTCTCCCCGCCCGTTCCCATTGAATTCGAGGACAATAACCGGAGTGCGGGCATCGCACGCCGACTTGTATTAGTGTATCGTTGGGGCGACAGGCGTGGGAATTTGAAAGTTCGCTGATGATCGCCGGCGAAGCTGATTGGCGCAAGGAACGCTGCTGGCCATGCATCCGCGACACGCGTTGAGGGCGAAGAGAACGCGCGAAAAACGTCTGCTCAAGAAGGTGACGGCCGAAACGATCGCCGATTTCGCTCAGACGGACTCGGCGAAAGCTCGGATGATGGCGTACTTCCGTGAGCTTGT
>Ga0209006_10005533_pt1 | contig 11472 bp, 16 predicted proteins | sample JacPin_JW_Ref_O2_FD_188567 | JGI IMG/M metagenome (GOLD analysis project Ga0209006, IMG submission 188567) | Forest soil microbial communities from Algoma, Ontario, Canada - Jack Pine, Ontario site 1_JW_Ref_O2 (SPAdes) (version 2) | ecosystem: Environmental > Terrestrial > Soil > Boreal... | reverse complement strand
CCTTTCTTTCAAGTTCTCAATCAGTCTCTCGGTGAAGAACGAATCCTTTTGAGCCAGGTCGAAGGCAACGGTGCGCCACAATACGGCCGGATCGCTCAAAGCAACATCACCACGTTTGAAGAAGAAACTAGAGCCCAGCCAGCCCATCTCGCCCAATTGTGATACTAATGTCGAGGCGATAGTCGATTTACCGGAACCCGGGCTCCCGCTAAGCCAAAGAATGTTGGGCGCTAGTTGATCGTCTAGCCAACAGCGAATGCTGTCAACGAGCCATTTACGAGTTCCTCGCATGCAAGGTGGTACGTAATAACCTGAACGGTCCACTGGTTTCAAAGAATCCATCAAGGTCTCTTGGTGGGTGACGGTTGTGGTATATACGATGTTGTACTGATCTCGACCAGCATGGTAGAACTGGCTGTGACTAGCGTCTATGTAGCGGGCTAGTTCGAAGGGACGAGGTGACGACATTCCAGGAGACGTATTCTGAAAAGATGCGAGTGAATTCAGCAAGGATGGATAATCACACCGACTCGATCGTGAGAAGGAAGGATTCTGGCCTGACTGGAGAGTGCAAGCGCTAAAGTAAGAGAGTTTCTGATGTCACATGACCATTCGAGCATCCAACTTTTGCAGCAAGGGTATTCACGAGAGGCTCATCATGTCCGACCTGAAAGCCTACCTCGCCGAGAAGTACATGTCTGGCCCCAAGGCCGACGCCATACTTTCTCGTGTCGCTTCGAAAAAGAAGAAGAAACGCCAGGCGAATCATTCAAACGTTTCGGCCGGAGCAGCTGCCATGGTGGTGGACGACGACGCTGGTTGGGGCGAGGAAGGAAATGAAGAAAAGGAGGATTTCTCTGAAGCTGTTGTTGAAAAGGACAGAGGGTTTAAAAAACGCAGGGCAGCAGAGGAAGGATCAGGTTGGGCGACGATTCAAGCACCTGAAGAAGATGCAGCCGCAGCAGACGAGCAGCCAATGGTTGTTGACACCGTAGAGACCTCTAAGCCATTCACTGGAGGTCTTGTACATGCTAGCCAGCTCCACACTGTCCTTCCCAAAGCTGCACCTCCGAAAATAACGCAGGAGGACATGGAGCTCGCGAAGGAGACGGTACATCGAGACGCGCAGGGGCGGAAGATAGACACTAAGGCTGCGCGGGCAGAGGCTGCTAGAAAGAAGAGGGAGAAGGAAGAGAAGGAGGCGTCGATGATGGAGTGGGGTAAGGGACTGGTGCAGAGGGAAGAGAAGGAGAAGATGAGACTTGAACTGGAAAAGCAAAAGGGGAAGGGGTTCACTCGGTACGCAGACGACGCCGACTTGAATGAAGAGTTGAAGGCGAAAGAATTGTGGAATGACCCTGCCATGGCATTTATGACTGTACGTTTTTCTTTCTTACGCTGGATGAGTAGACATTGACGCCTACGTCCCTCAGAAAAAAAGTTCCAAGGGACCTCGCAAGCCACAATATAATGGGCCAACTCCACCACCAAATCGGTTCGGGATCAAACCTGGTTACAGATGGGATGGCGTCGGTCAGTCCATTACATTTTCCTCCCTTCACTGTTTGAAAAATATACATGTATCTGAACTAGACCGTGGCAACGGATTCGAAAAGAAGTGGTTCCAACGCTCAAACGAAAGAAAGCGGAGAGGCTTGGAGAGTTACCAATGGAGTGTCGATGATATGTGATTCGGGCACTATTTGCATCTTCGAGGAGCACCAGTCCGACAGGTATTGCGGTGGATACAGGCTCATGTCACGGTGGTACCAGTGACGGATAGCGCAAGCCGTTGGCTAGGGCAAGAACCTTGCTAGACACCTAGCTCATCGTTGCATACTTCCGCTCTACTTTGGACGTCTTCGCCGTCGGCGTGGCAAGGAGCGTCACTTCGTGATTCTCACGTATGATGGTGGAATTATTGTTTCAAATAGAATATTTACATGCAAGTACTCTTCGCCCAACACGAATTCGTGATTTCTGAGGTGGTGTCCGCAGCTAATATCTTGTAGTGAGATCGACAATACATCTACCTGAGCGTAGCCGATGACAGGATTGATACATAGTCAAGAAAGATTATGATCTCTGAGGCGTGATCCAGCCCGCTTGGAGGGGTGCATACTCGGGTACTTCAATATCAGATGTCGACTATCCATCGCGGCGCGGACTTCTTCGAACTACAGAGAAATTTGACCAATGGTAAGTTACTTCTAGGAGGCAACAAACAAGTATACCTACTTTCGTCCCATCGGGTAGGGGTATAGTCTCGCTGAAAATCTTCTCCTTTCGTTCTCGTACAATTCGTTCGTTTTCCTCTCGTTCAGTGACGTTCACGGTCTCCCATGTGACCACAAGCCGTGTCCGCTGGAAACTGACGTGGACGTCTTGTTTCTTGATGCCAGGCATATCAAATTTGGCCATCATCTGGACGATCACTCAGACAATGTGTACTTAGTAGCATCGACAATGAAGTCACATACTGTTCGGCCGTCAGGTGATTCATGGAAGGTGGCTCTGGGAATTGTCAAGTCAGTCGTAGCAACGGATGGATAATGGAAGTAGAAGAAAACAAACAATGATATCTGCTTCTTGAGCGTGTGATGAGGCTCTGGTGGAGCCATCGGAGTCCGCGATGGGGTAAGGGTGCTCCCCTCGAGCGATTTGATCTTTGGGGGCTCCTGAGCCATCTTACGTTCCTTTTCCAACCGGAGACTACCCCAAAGCTGATCCAGTGATTCAATATCAGTGGGAGTAATCGGTGCGACAGAGTCATCTGAGGAAGACGGGTGCAGTGAAGGCTCTGGCACAATTCCCCGTAAGGACGGTCTTTGCCTATTGTTGTCTGATCGTGTGTCTGTAGGCGATGGGAATGTGATACCAGTAACGGCGGGGGTGAGAGGACTAGTGTGTGCGTTATCGGCAGCCTTATCAATACTACGCCGTGGAGACGTGGCTATGCCGGGAGGATACATATAAAAGTTGAAGGGTTATGAATCCTTGCGAGAAGTGCAGTCGCCCGCCTTGAGCGTAATATTGGTCACAGAAGAGAAGAACGCGAAAAATTGTAGTGAGAGAGGACAAGACAGTAGACACCGAGGCAAGACAGCCTTTGACAAGCAGTTTATCAGAACAATGTGCCTTTCGCATGCACAGCACGTCCATTCACGAGGAAAATCGACGTCGATTACCGGCTTATCGGTGCCCGGTCCCTGTTACATCCTGCTCGTCAGTCTTGAGGTTCATTTAATGGAGCTTTTCGGAAATGCAGTATCATGTATGAAGCTAGAAGTATCCTGGGCCAGGGTCGAGCCCTCTTTCTGAGATATTCCCAAGTGCCGGAAGAACAATCAGATGGAGCTGTACGTGTATTCGAGCCTCGCTGCATACATGCGGTGAACACGAGCTTGCTGTCTTGATCATGATCGTTTGACTCGTTTCCCTGGCCAAGTGTGACATTTCGTGACATTTTCTCGTCACATCCCTTGCAACGTCCAACGTGTCCAACGTTGAAGCAGCACTCCTCCGCACTCCTCAACGTTTACTCCGCATTGTGAGTGTCATTAATTTGATACGACGAACGATGATGGGCCTTTGTGCCAGTCACATGCATGTTAGACTTCCAAACCACCTTCGGGTCTGAGGATGACCTTGACTTCTGAATTCCCTTCCTTTGCTTGATCATCTAAAACTTGTCGCTGAAGCGCTGACCACTCGCCGTGATCCCAGGTTCCCCATCCCATGCATTGTCCCCACGGTTGTAGTAATACAGCGACGGTTCAACAATAAAAATATTGAGAATGCTATGATTCCGGCGACTTGAACTTTTTATTTGGGTATCCTACCGTCGCTCGCCCCATCCCGAGCCGTTTTCTAGGTGCTGTTACATTCCCAGCTATTGACATTCCCAAATTTGGATGAGGTGACAAATTCGGTAGCAGGTTGGTGGACGTGGGTGTGGACTCCAGCACCAGTGCGGCGAGCTGTGGGATGGGAGCAGGGGCGACAGCCAAAGCCTTGGAATGAGCCGGCAGCTTTGCGTTAGCTTCTCCCCCTTGCAACAACACGTTTCGCACTCCAGGCAGTGTGCTGGATGTAGTGAAACCCGTGCCTAGTCCTACGGTCCTTACGTAAATGAAAGGCAATAATGTTGAAACAAAAGCAGAGACAACCTTGATGCATTGGTACTGCCTCAGGTTCGCCCGGCAGGGATCGCGTGGTGCGATTACTAGTTGTTGGATGTTAGAAGGTCAGTCATCGGACAGATCTAGAATCAACGCACAACTCAGCAAGCCTTCGAGCAACTTCTGCATTCTGCGGTTCTGGCCGGCCCAGAACACCCGCAATAAGAACTCGATCAGCAGTGAAAAATTCGGAGCTCTTGTTGGTGAACAATGTCTAATACGAATCATTAGCAAACATACAATATATACCTGGTGATTTGGGCCTGACTTGGTTTTCCTTGACTATTGCCGCGATAAACTCTGACAGTTCTTTGGCTTTCGTTACGCCAGCGACCTTTCGCTTCGTCGAATGCGAGAGATACAATAGTCCCTGTGCCCGAGTGCACGCGACGTAGAGCAATCGTCTGAATCATATCGCAGCTAATAATGAATGAACACTCATATCCACAGATTCGCTTACCGTTCCTCTTCAACATCTTCAGTACGATAGAAAGGGAAAATCCCTTTCTCGACTACCATGGCCCAATTGAATAATGAATCACGTCGATAAGAGGTGCACACTTACCCGCGGGAATCATGACGACCGGCCATTCCAGTCCTTTGGCGGCGTGACAGGTCGAGATCGTCACTTTCTAACATGAAAGTAAGAAGCAGTAGCACCGCAGGTGTGCACCGTTTACCTCTTTGTCTCGGTCCGCAGTATCGTTGTCACCCTCTGATGACAGCGTCAAAGCCTGGAGGAAAAGTCTGAGGGGTGAACTTCTGGTAACTCGCGCCAAACGTCAACTACATACTCCCTCAGAAGGCAAGGGTTATCGAGCACACACTTTGTTTCTGCTTCTGCGAACTCTTCAACCGACGTTTCATGCATACCACTGGATTCCTCCAAAGCTTGGATCCCTAACTCCTCAGGACGCTCAAAGGTACCGGACCCTGTTGCGTCGTTTGTATCGAGCTGAACATCGCTAGCGAAGTTAATCAACTCTTGGACGTTCTCCCACCGGCTTTGCCAATCTGGCTGAGTTCTTCGAAGATGATCTTCGTAACTCGTCAGGCAGACGAGACGGCGGATAAGATCGGCCGGTAACGTAGCCTGTCGTTGAAAGAAAGAGGTCAGGTCGTCGGGGAGAGGAGCAAAATCGGTGCGTGGTACTGACGTTGTTGACCAAGCGACGCAGTTCACGCACTGTTTGGACGAATGGTTTGACTTTCTGTTTGATTGGAGGTTTGATGTCTGGGGCCTCTGAATCGTGGATTTGCTCAACGATCTCCAACGGCGAGACCTTAATTTTCTCCGCTCGGGACAATATTTCAGCCAGAGTCTATGAGTGTTGGTGAGCGAGGATGCAAAATGTTTGAACGAATACACACCTTCTCGCCAATACCTCGACTGGGTACATTTATGGCGCGGGAAAACGCTGGAACGAATTGTGGGTTGTCCACGATGTGAAGGTAGGCCAGTAAATCTTTAACCTGTCAAAAATGAGATTCAGACTCTGAGTTTCGAACGCGAACGGTGCTTAGAGCGAACCTCCAACCGTTCAAAAAATTTATGTCCACCCAAAACTCTATTCGGTATCCCTTCTTTTTGTAATGCACCTTCCACGGCCCTCGAAAGTGCGTTGAATCGAACTACATGTGTGATCTCGTTAGACACGGCGTCTGTGCTCGGGCTAGAACTCACGGAGTACAACAAAATCGCCCCACCGGAGCATCCCGCCCATCGTCGCTACTAATCTCTTTATCTCTAGTGCTATAAACGTTGCCTCGTCGTGCTCTGAAAGAAATGAGCGCAATACAGGAAGGGGACCTGTGGGATGTGATGCTTGCAAAGTTTTTTGGATGCGAGCTTTGTCTAGGAGGGATAGCGGTAATCAAGTACACGGGAGGCGATATGAGGCTTTGCAGGCTACCTTGTGAAACGATGGCCATACTGGCAGTGAGAATAGATCCTGTGGACCGATAGTTCTTCTCTAGCAGAATTTGCTCTGTCCCCTTGAATTCTGGTTAAAAGACAGTTAGTATTTACTCCCGAGGCAAGGCTATCATCATCTGACACCTTTTCGCATTTTGTGCAGATTCTCGACTTCAGCAGAACGCCAGCCATAAACTAGAACCGCTCTCTTATATATAAGTTCGAACAAATGATAAAGAACAAGGCGCACTCGACTGGTCGGGGTCACCAACAATCGTGACACAGCGGTTGGATGCAGCGATGTGCCGCATCAGCTCGTATTGCATGGCGTTTGTGTCCTGACTTTTTCACGACGACCGGATTCCACCGACTCCAGCATCAGATAAGAGCGAAAAGGAAGGAAATGGAGTTACAATTCATCCACCAACACATGTTTGCACCAGCGTACTGTTCTTTGATGTTGTGAGAACAGCTTGACACCATAGAGCAACAGGTCATCAAAGTCAAGGGAGTTGTTTTGCGTCAGATGTTCTTCATAGTCCTTGTATATTGCGGCAACAATGGAGTCTATATCGTCTGGTTTGCGGATAGCATGGGCGGTTCCTGAGACATTGTCTGGGATCGTTCGCCTTTGGTTTTGCGCAATAATCTCATCCGGACTATGCCCCTTTGACTTGGCCTTTGAGATCAGTGACATAATTGCACCTTCGGGGAAATGAAAGTCTCTGGCTTTTAGGACTTCTTTGTATGGCGTAAGTAGGTTTGATATGATCTTTTTGCTGCAAATTATCAAGTGACACCGAAATAACGATCCGAGTGGCTACACTCACCTTTCGTCTGCATCACACACCGTAAAGTTCCCTTTCAACCCAATATCCTTGCAGTATATTCGCAAAAAGGACGCGCAAAGCGCGTGGAATGTGCCCATTCTAACTTCTGCCGTCTTTTCTTTACCAATAAGTTTAGTAAGCCGTTCGCGCATCTCAGATGCTGCCTTGTTAGTGAATGTAACGGCACATATGGATGACGGTAGAAAGTTGTAGTGCAAGATGAGATAAGCTATGCGCGAAGTCAAAACCTGCCAGAGAGACCAGTGTTTTCAGCGAACCATTCAGAATTGATGAATGACGAGAATGCAACTTTTGTCTTTCCACTCCCTGGTCCTGCAAGAATTTGTAAAGGAATGTCTGGTGGGTGTTTAACCGCTAATTAACTGAGGATGAGTTAGGGATCTTTTGAGCAGAGGAAGTGGCAGCACCGTTTAGTTGAGCCGGATTTAATGATTTCAGGAGATCGAAGTTCATCTTAAAATCGCGTCTGGTCACATGACTCACGAGCGCGATCAAATCTAACCGTAGTTTCTCAAGCTTCAAGAATCAATGGATTCCAACAAGCCACTCGTGTAAAATATGCGGAAACGTGTACTGGTGAACCTACGATTTGTTTTTTTCGCCGCCCAAACGAAAACATTGAAATATCGCTGTTTATTATAAGTCATGTGACGACGGAATGTCTTTGGATGATGTCATAGCTGACACTCCACTTTCTTTCCATCATAGCAACTATGCATACTATCCTAAAATCAAGCTTAGCCTTCAGAAAAATTCCCTTCAGCAGGCGTGCAGCAGCAGTCAGCACGCCGAGATACACAAGGCTCGTTACGGACACTTCTTGACAAATATTTCAACTCTCACTTTTATTTAGCACCATGCACGACAACGATCCCGAGGTCCTCGAGCGCGAGAAAAAGCGGAATCTCTCCAATGTTCAACACAAGACTTCGACACCTCATGATCACGCTCCAGGCTGGAACGAGTACATTGCTACGACTTCTGAAGCTGCTATCAAGGTATGGGTACTCCATTCCAGATTTTGATTATGTCGTTTACCTCAGGTTTTCCAAGGCCGACGGCTCCACAGTCTCCATCTCGGATCTCCAGCGTAAAACCATCAAGCACGTACACGCCAGGCATTCGTCCGATGACCGCATCGAGTCTCACGAAGCCAGCTATACGCACGACTCTATTCAAGGTCCACTCAGTGGTGCTCAGGGCAAGGAGAATAACGCGATTCACCATGAGGAGAAAGAAGTCATAAAGAAAGCAAGACATGATAAAACCAGCAAGCGCGGTTAGTTCGATCTCTCCATCGCTCTAGGGACAAACTTTGTTTTCACGACTCGGCATCCTGTCGAATAGTAAAACCTGGTCTTGAATTGCACTTGAAATCAGAACGTGCAAAGCTATATCATATGTTGTTGTAAGTTATTTGATTCATGACAGACGACGTATAGATCGATGGGTACGTGCCGGTCATCCTTTCCACTTGAATGTAGTTCAAGGAAAGCCGAGAAATGATGGCCCGCGAATGTGCCTGGATTCTTACGCCTGAAGCTTGATGTGCAATAAAAGCATCCCCAATGATCTTCATAACAGATGGAGTTCGCACCACATACACAAGTTGGCCATTTCGCTTGTACTGTCTCTTATTGAAGGCGCTGAAGGGACCTGCCATGGATCGACTCACCTCTGAGTTCCATAGTTCAGAAGGGTAACGTGAGAGCCTGAATGAACTGTTCGATTGAAATGCCCACGGAGGGGAAAAGACAGTATGGATCACTATGTCGTTGCATCAAGGCGAAGGGAAGTAGGTTGACAGTCACGAGATACACGAGAATGGGATGTATGTAATACGATATTTTACCATTGCCAATCACTGTATTCACATATGGTGAGTGATGGTAAGGCTAGCTAGAACTAAGAGAACACGTACAAGGAAATAATCCGGTACACGTCGTGAGACCAGTGGTTCTCCTGCTCTTGGGGCAGGATCGAATTGTAGGCTGCGAGGGAGAGAACACGTGAGAATTGTCCATGCAGCCAGAAGAGAAAGAGAAAACGACAAGCTATATGATAATTTTTCGTCAATCTCCATTATAGCGGCCTGATTACCACATCTATAGCAGTAGTTTGGTGCACTGAAGATCGTGACCACATTTCTATCTTGGCCCCAGCTATAACCTATGGCACAAAATTCAATTGGATCCGCTAATGGTTCAAGGAAGGATATGAGTTACCCTCCATGACTAGTTGGTGCGCCCGTGCCACAAGCGTGAGTCCGTTGTTGTGGTTAAACGCCTCAGAGATGTCTTGGCCAAAGGTATAGCCAGCACCACGAGGAGAGATTCCCCAACCACAACGGTCGTCTGGGTCCGACCATAGCAGATCACACATTGGCCCTTCATGAGGTACTTCTTGCACCCGGTCGATGGAGCGGACGTGATCTAATGTATCGATAGAAGGTGAGAGCCCACCGTGCAAGCAGAAAATCTGCGATGTCGCCGATAGGGGAAGAGAAAGAACGTTTATTGAAGGTAAACCCAAAGAGAAGACACATCTAGTACGCACTTGGTTATCGATGAGCGCCGTGAGGGGCAAAAAGTCGAACAGATCCGTGAAAAACCGCCACACATTAGCGTTGCCGTATTTGCGGAGACACTCATCATAGAAGCCGTATACTTGTGTGATCTGCCTTGACTCATGATTACCGCGAAGAATGGTGACGCGGTCCCGGTAGCGCAGCTTGAGAGCGACAAGGAGGGTGACAGTCTCGACAGAGTAGTATCCGCGATCTACGTAGTCGCCCATGAAGAGATAGTTGGTATCTGGGGAGTTACCTCCGATTCGGAATAGTTCTGAGAGGTCGTGCTACGACAAGATCGGTGGAATGTTCGAAAAAGGGGATGTCAGTTGGAATCGGATGTTTGACGCTGACGAACGAAGACGAAAATGGACGCACGAATTGACCATGGATGTCCCCACAGACAGTTACCGGACATCGGACTGGCTGCACGTTCGATTCCTCCATCAGGATCTCTCTGGTCTGCGTATAGAAGATCATCAGTGAACGAAAACATTTCATGACCTGTGATCAACAGCCACCTTGTCGCAAAGCTTTTTCACGTCCGCTTCTGGCAACTGCTTGCATGCGCTTAATTGCTCAATCCAACCATCGATTTCCTGTTCCATGGTTTAATTATGGTGGCGAACGTGAATGAGTAATCGGGGTGCAATGCAGAAAAGGTAAGGCTGATGTTGGTGTAGTGGCGTATGTCACGAGTGTCACAGCTGCCCGTGACACAATATCTATCCGCTACCAGAATGGCCCAGCAACCGCAAGCCGTTTATGCAACGGACGAGGTAAGTAACAAGACATAGACACGCACTGTGACCTCAATTTTTCTTCCAGTACGGACGACCGTTTATTATCGTTCGGGAACAGGCAAAAAAGACGAGAGCCCACGGTATCGAGGCCATTAAGGTATGCTTGCTGCATCGAAAAGACTTTTATGAAAGCTTATCGCACACAGTCACATATTCTCGCAGCTAGAACCGTATCCAACATAATCCGAACGTCACTGGGTCCAAGAGGTACTCTTTCTGACCTCTTTTCACGGTTGGTCTATTAACGGCACAAATTACAGGACTTGATAAAATTCTCATCTCTCCTGATGGTGAAATAACTGTAACAAATGACGGCGCAACCATCCTGGGACAGATGGAAGTAGAGCACCAGATCGCAAAACTATTAGTCCAGCTATCCAAGAGTCAAGATGACGAAATCGGAGATGGAACTACTGGTGTCGTTGGTACGTGAATCTCTTCATTTTCGATCCGTTCAAGCATTGTGACCGTCATAAATAAGTTCTTGCGGGCGCTCTGTTGGAACAAAGCGGTACCCTCCTGGACCGGGGTATCCACCCCATTCGCATTGCCGATGGCTTCGATCGCGCCTGTAAGGTGGCTGTCGAAGAACTAGTTCGCGTCTCAGATAGTGTTGAATTCTCCAGAGACAATACCAACAACCTTCTAAGAGCTTCGATGACTAGCCTTGGAAGTAAAATGTACGATCCAATACTACTCTATGCGATCACGGCTTGACTCATACTTATCTAATGTACAGTGTGTCAAAAGAGCATCAAAAGTTTGCACAGATTGCTGTGGACGCCGTTTTAACGGTGGCGGATCTTGAGCGTCGCGACGTACTGTTTGACCTTATCAAAGTCGACGGAAAAGTTGGTGGCTCGCTCGCGGATACGACACTAATCAAGGGCGTTCTCGTTGACAAGGATATGTCCCACCCACAAATGCCACGCAGCGTGCGAGACGCGCGCCTCGCGATCCTGACCTGCCCGTTCGAGCCTCCGCGCCCAAAGACGAAGCACAAGTTAGATATCACGAGCGTTGAGGAATTCAAAAAGCTGCGGGATTACGAGAAAGGCAAGTTTGCTGATATGATCAAAAGAGTGAAGGATGCCGGGGCGAATCTGGTTATATGTCAATGGGGATTTGATGACGAAGCGAATCATTTGTTGAT
>Ga0209006_10005532_pt1 | contig 11475 bp, 9 predicted proteins | sample JacPin_JW_Ref_O2_FD_188567 | JGI IMG/M metagenome (GOLD analysis project Ga0209006, IMG submission 188567) | Forest soil microbial communities from Algoma, Ontario, Canada - Jack Pine, Ontario site 1_JW_Ref_O2 (SPAdes) (version 2) | ecosystem: Environmental > Terrestrial > Soil > Boreal... | reverse complement strand
GAAACCCGCCTAACGCCAGGGCCAGAAGGACCGGCCAGCGCAGGCGTTCGCCCGATCCGCGAGATTGCTCGAACGTGCGGATTCTACCCGCTGTGGTTTGATCCAGGATTCCGGCTGCAATCCACCTGTCGAGATTTTTCTGCATGGCGTCAGCCATGTGGAGGCCTCCTTGTCCAGCTGCAATCCTGGAATAGAAAGTGGGCCGTTGTTCGCCTGGCGCTCCCGCGAGCGCCACTACGAACGGCGTCGCGCTATCGTTACGGCGTACGTTTTTGATCCGCCACCAGAACGCCAGCTTCGGCGTAGTTCGTTGCCGGGACGTCGTGAAACGATACGTGAATGTTCTCACGTTTCGCGCGACCATCCTCGATCAGGACCGCGGTGATGCGTTCGGCGATTTTGCGTTTCATCTCCGGCGTCCGACCTTCGACCCAGGTAATCTGTACATGGGGCATGCCGCTTCCTCCTTGGAACGGGCAACTCCTACAATCTGGGACGCAAAACTGGGATACCGAGCTTTGTGGCGCTTGTGCGCCCTGGAACGGCCCAGTCGCGACGCGCAAAGCATAGCGCCCCCTGTGTTAGTATAAAAGACCGATGCATTCCGCCATTCCTCGCCTGATCGAGCTGCAGCGTGTCGACCACCTGATTGCCGCGGTGCGAACCGAGATCGAGACATTTCCAAAGCGCGCCCGTGAAGCCGACGCCAAGCTGAGCGGCGCGCGCACAGCCGTTGCCGCCGCTCGCGAGGGCTTCGTCAACAGCCAAAAGGAGCGGAAGAAATTCGAGCTGGACGTGCAGCAGTGGAAGGACCGCGCGAAGAAATACCGCGACCAGAGCGGCGCCGTCAAGACCAACGAAGCGTACAAAGCCCTGCAGCACGAGATTAGCAACGCCGAAGCGGAAGTGGCCAAAGCCGAAGACGCGCAGTTGGAAGTGATGATGGCTAGCGAAGAAGCGGAACGTCGCGTCCGGCACGCGGAAGCGAATCTGAAGGAAGACGAAACGGCGGTCACGCAGGAGAGAAAAGAAATCGAAGCCTTGCAAGCCGAGAAAAAGAAACAGCTCGAATTGTTGCTGGCTGAGCGCGAGCGCGCGCTGGCTCCGATCCCCGAAGATGTGCGTGAACTTTACGCGCGCATCGCCAAACGTCATCATGGCGCGGGCCTCGCCGAAGCCCGCGACGGGCAATGCCGCGGATGCGGTATGCGGGTCCTGCCACATACCTTGCAGGAGCTTCGACGCGATCCCAATGAAGAGATTTACCGCTGCGAATCCTGTGGCCTGATCCTGTACACTTTGGAGCCGATTCCTCTGCCGGACACTGCTTCCGGCTCGGAGCGCGCCGCTTCTTCCGCCGCCAACCATTCCTGATGCCACGCCTTCCAAAATCTGCTCGCGCTGCCGGTGACGGTCTCTTTCTAGATTCGCCCGAGGAGCAAAAAAACGCGAAGCCGGCCCATCGAGCCAATATTGATGGCGCCGCCCGCGGGAATCCTGGACCAGCTTCTTATGGGGTGATCATTCGCGACGGGAGCGGCGAGCTGGTCGCCAAATTAAAGAAATATATTGGTCGCATGACCAACAATGTCGCCGAATACTATGGTCTGATCGCGGCGCTCGATTACGCAGAGTCGCACGGCATCCGCTCATTGCGCGTCGAGAGCGATTCCGAGCTGATGGTCAAGCAGATGCAGGGGCAGTACAAGGTGAAGAGCGAGGATCTGCGGCCGCTTTTCGAGCGCGCGAAGAAAATGTCCATGGGCTTCGAATCGTTCCGCATCGATCATATCTACCGCGAACAAAACCGCGAAGCGGATGCGCTTGCGAACGAGGCGCTGGAGGAAACTTCCGGCGTCCCCGCCGCTGCCGGAACGCCTGCCAAAACCGCGGCGCCTGACGCCAAACCCGGACCGCGCTGGATTCAGGCGCGATTCCGCAGCGGGATTCTTTACCCGCTCGAAGATATCGATCTCCCGGACGGCACCGAAGTGCAAATCGTGCTTCGCCCCCTGAAGCGTCAGACTCCCATAAAATAGCCAGCCGCTTTGTTTTGATCTATTTCAGAGCGTAAGAGCGATAGAGCGTATCGCGTTGCGCAGGGACGAATCCCGCATCGGATATAATGCGGCGAAGTTCGTTTTCGTTGGTGCGGTTTTTTACGCCGGCGGCGAACACCACGTTTTCTTCAATGAGGATGCTGCCGACGTCGTCGGCGCCGAACTGCAGGCCCACCTGGCAGACTTTGATGCCGGGCGTCAGCCAGCTCGATTGGATGTGATCGATGTTGTCGAGGTACAGTCGGCTGACCGCCAGAGTTTTCAAATAATCGACCGCCGTGGTCTCCTGCACTTTTTTTCCGAGGGCGGTGTTTTCCGCCGCGAACATCCAGGGGATGAACGCCGTGAACCCGCCGGTGTCTTCCTGGATGCGGCGCAGTCTTTCGAGGTGATTCACACGATGGCGGAGCTCTTCGCCGCAGCCGAACATCATCGTCGCGGTGGTGCGCAGGCCGAGCGAATGCGCGACGCGGTGGACTTCCTCCCAATCGTCGCTGGTGCACTTCAAGCGGGCAATCTTGCCGCGAATTTCGTCGTCGAGGATTTCCGCGCCGCCGCCGGGGATAGATTGCAGTCCGGCGTCCATCAAGCGCTGGATCGTTTCGCGGACGCTTAGTTCACTCACCTCCGCGATGCACAGGATTTCCGGCGCGGAAAAACAGTGCAGATGCACCTGCGGAAAGCGCGCCTTCAGCGAGCGAAGAAGATTCTCGTAATAGCCGATCTGCAGGTCCGGGTGCAGGCCGCCTTGTAGCAAGATTCCGGTGCCTCCGAGCTCGAGCATTTCCTCAATTTTTTCGTAGATGGTTTCAAAGGAGAGGATGTAGCCGTCTTTTGCGCCCAGCGGACGGTAGAAGGCGCAGAAGGAACAGTATTCGGTGCAGAAATTTGTGTAGTTGATGTTGCGGTCGATCTGATAGGTTACAACGCGCGGATCGTTTTTCTTCAGGCGCATTTGGTGCCCGGCCATACCGACGCCTACCAGGTCATCGGATTCGAGCATTTCGAGCGCTTCTTGTTTGGTCAGTCCCACTTTTTTCCTTCGCGTCGCGGCGTTCTTATTCTAGCGGATGCGCTGCCTAAACTCTAATGGCCACCGCCACCGAAGCCACCGGGGCACCATATATCCGGCGCCTACTTTGCCGAAAGGGCTTCCTTGATCGCCGATGCCCAGGTAATTTTTTTGTCTAGGGGGATCAGCCCCAATTCTGCGGCTTCCAGGAAATAGCGTTCGAGGCCGCGGCGGTTTTCTTCCCCGAGAGAAAAGTCGATATTGTGGCGCAAGTAGGATTCGAGCGCTTGTTGCGGCAACGCTAGTTCCTGAGCAGCTTTGAGGCTGATGGCCGCGAGTTGCGCTAGGCCGAAGTTGCGGGAGGCGGAGAAATCCGCGAGCACCTCCGGAGTAACAACCTCGGGCTTTGCCGCCCACACGGCCATTACCGCCGGGAGGCTTGAGAATTTACGCCATTCGCCGACCACGTCGTAGACATGAAAAATCTCGGCGCTCGTGATTCCCAGTGCCGTTGCCGGGCAAATCGCACGCCCTTGTGGGCCGACCGTGCTCTTTCGCTCGATAGCGATCGAAATGCGCAGAGCGGGATCGCCAATGAGCATCGCGGCGTCCGCTTTCCCGAGCATCGCGCTCAAATCAGGTTCAGTTTCAAAAAACTCCGGATCGATCTTCCAGTGTCGAGCGGCCAGAATTCGCGTGAACGCCTGCGTACTGCGTGAGCTGCGGTCCAGCGCAATGCTTCGCACCTGTTCGATGGGCTTGCTAGAGACAATCAACAGGCTTCGCACGCGATTCTGAGAGGCGATCGCCAAGTCCGGCAGAACGACCAAGCCCGGGATGCGCTGATATTCGATCGCGGGAATGATAGCGATGTCGGCAGCGCCGGTGCGCATCGCTTCCGCGCATTGCGATGGCACGGTGAATGACAAATCGTACTTCCCGGCAAGCGGCCCGTTGGTAAAGCCCCAGACTAGCGGCGCGGTGTTTAAGTACTGCACAATCGATATGCGAAGTTTTTGCACGTTTCTACATTCTCGCGACTTCATCCAAGTATAGCAGACAGGATTTTCCTCCGCGCCAACCGTCTTTTGTTGTAAAACGTTTCTTCCTTTCGGAGGCGCTGAAAATGCTGAAAGCTTTTCGTTGCTGGTTGGTTCTAGGTCTCCTGGCTCTCCCCTCGATTGCTCGAGCGGCTCATCCCGATGCGCCCCAGATGCCATCCATCAGCGAGAAAACCGCGGGCGCTGAGAAGCGTCCCGGCTATTTCAATCTTTTCTGGGACGCCAAACAGGGCCGCCTGTGGCTCGAAATCGACAAGTGGGGCGTGGAATTCCTTTACCAGAGCGGCCTACCGGCGGGCATCGGTTCAAATGACATCGGCCTCGACCGCGGCCAGCTTGGCAAGACGGGCATCGTCCGTTTTGAACGCAGCGGCCCGAAGGTCTTGCTGATGGAGGAAAATCTCGGATACCGCGCGGTAAGCACTGACGCCTACGAACAGCGCGCCGTGCGCGACTCTTTCGCGGAGTCGGCGCTTTGGGGCTTCACGATTGCCGCCGAGGACAAGGATCATGCACTGGTCGACGCCACGGAATTTTTCTTGCGCGACGCTCACGGCATTCCGGCGACACTTCGCCGTACCAAGCAGGGCGCCTACAAGCTGGATGCCTCGCGGTGCGCCATCTATCTTCCGCGGACGAAGAATTTTCCTCTGAACACCGAAGTCGAAGCCACGCTAACCTTTTCGGGCGACGAGCCGGGTCCTTGGGTGCGCGAGGTCACGCCCTCGCCCGAGTCCATTACCGTTCGCGAGCATCACTCCTTCGTGCAGCTTCCGCCTCCGGGTTACAAGCCGCGCGTTTATGATCCTCGCTCCAGCTTTTTCGGAATCGCCTACCTGGACTATGCCACGCCGGTCAGTGCATCCATCGTCAAGCGTTTTATCGCGCGACACCGGCTCGAGAAAAAAGATCCCAACGCGGCGGTGAGCGAAGCGGTCCAGCCCATCACCTACTACCTCGACCGCGGCGCGCCGGAGCCCATTCGTTCGGCGCTGCTGGAGGGCGCCCGCTGGTGGAATCAGGCGTTTGAAGCCGCCGGATACAAGAACGCCTTCGAGGTCAAGCTCATGCCCGAAGGCGAGGACCTGATGGACTTGCGTTACAACGTCATTCAGTGGGTGCATCGCGCCACGCGCGGATGGTCCTATGGCGCGGCTGTCATCGATCCGCGAACCGGAGAAATCATAAAAGGTCACGTCACACTAGGCTCCCTTCGCGTGCGCCAGGATTATCTGATCGCCGAAGGACTGCTGGCCCCGTATGAAAAGGGCAAGCCGGTTTCGCCAAAAATGATGGAGATGGCGCTCGCGCGGCTCCGCCAGCTTGCCGCGCATGAAGTCGGCCACACGCTCGGCCTGATGCACAACTATTCGGCCAGCACGGTCAATCGGTCGTCCGTTATGGATTACCCTCCGCCGCTCGTGAAACTTTCCGCCGACGGCGTCCCCGATCTCTCCGATGCTTACGCCACGGGCATCGGCGAGTGGGACAAAGTGTCCATCGCCTGGGGCTATGGTGATTTCGCGCCGGGCACCGACGAGCATGCCACGCTCGACAAAATCCTGATCGATGCGTTCGGCCGCGGACTTCGCTATCTCACGGACCAAGACGCCCGCCCAGCCGGGTCTTCGAGCAGCGTTGCGCATCTTTGGGATAGCGGATCGAATGCGGTCGACGAGTTAAACCGGATCATGCAGGTTCGCGCTGCGGCGTTGCGCCGCCTTGGCGAAAACAATATTCCGGAAGGCAAGCCGCTGGCGACCATCGAAGACGTTTTGGCGCCCATCTACATGTACCATCGCTACCAGGTGGAAGCCGCGAGTAAGCTGGTCGGAGGAATGGACTACACCTTTGCCGTGCGCGGCGACGGAGAAGTTCCCGCGCAAATCGTGGCCCCCGCCGAACAGCGGCGCGCTCTCGCCGCCGTGCTCGCCACCCTCAAACCCGAAACGCTGGCCCTGCCCGAATCGCTTCTCAAGATCATTCCGCCGCGTCCCCCGGAATATCCACGCGATCGCGAGGATTTCAAGATTCACACCAGTCCGGCATTTGACGCGCTAGCTCCAGCGGAGTCCGCCGCCCAGCACACGCTCGGGTTTCTGTTTAACGCCGAGCGCGCCGCGCGGCTCGTCGAATTCCACGCTCGCAACCGCGAAAATCCCGGCCTCGACGAGGTCTTGGAAGCCGTACTGGCCGCCACCTGGAAATCGCCGCACGGATCCGGCTACAACGAACAGATCGCCTTGACGGTGGACAACGTGGTGCTCTACGACCTTATGACCCTCTCCGCCAACGACCATGCCAGTGATGAAGTCCGCGCCATCGCTTCCCTCAAGCTTCGTGAACTGCACGACTGGCTGGCTACCCAGCCCGGAGGGATGGCCATCTCTCTCAAGGCGCACCTGTTCTTCGCCAGCCAGCGTATCGAGCTGTTTGAAAAAGATCCCAAGCGCATTGACCTGACCGCGCCCGTCGAACCGCCCGACGGCCCACCCATCGGGAGCATGGGCTCGCTGGATTGCGATTGGGAGCCGGAATTCCCGGCCGCGATTCCGAGTGGCGGACGGACTCGTTAATTCTGCGAGTCAATTCCGCGAAGCCACTTTGGCGGAATTTTTTACTTCGACAAACGCGATACCGTTAACGCCGCTGCACGCAAGCCACAAGTTGCCGTCCGGAGTGGACACCATGTTGCGCACCACGCCTCCGCCAGACGGAATGATCCAGGTTTGGAATTTCTCCGTCTTGGTGTCAAAGCGCACCACCGTATTCGGCTTGGTGTTCGATTCGCTGTACCAGAGGACGTACCCCACTGCTGTGATGCCGTAAGGCCTGGAGCGCGGTCCGCCCGGAGAAGGCCACTCGGAGATTTTGCCCGTCTTTGGATCGAGCCGCCCCAGGTAGCCGCGAGAATAGTCGGAATACCAAATCACATCGTCGGGAGTAATGGCCACGCGTCGTGGATGCGAATCCACATGAGGCAACACGTACTCGTGGATGGCCAGCGTGTCGGGATCGAGACTGGCCACTTTGTTACTTCCAAACTCGACGAAGAAGGGGACCCCTGCTGAACTCACCACCATTCCGTAGGGATTCGATTTGGGCGTTGGCGAACTGACCACCTTCACTTCTCCCGTCTTCGGGTCGAGCCTTCCCACCATGTTTCCGCCCTGCACCGTAAAATAGATCTTACCGTTCGGAGCAAAGAGCAGGGTGTGCGGGTCTTTGGCTTGCGGATCCGGCATAGGATATTCCGTCACCTTGCCAGTCTCGGGATCCAGTTTGCCGATGTAAGCCTTGAAGTTTGCGGTGAACCAGATGTTTCCGTCCTTGTCCGGCACAAGTCCATGAGGACCGGACGATGGCGTCTTCAAAGGATATTCCTTGAACTGCTCGGTCCGGGGATCGAACCGCCCGAGAACGTTGGCCATCTGCCCGGTGTACCAGACCGAACCGTCCGGAGCGAATGCCGGATCGTGTGGTCTAGAGCCAGCCGTCGGCACTGGCCATTCCTTGATGGAAATCTCGACGCTTCCGGGAATGACCACCGCTTCGGGCGCTGGCCTTTCCGGGAAATTCCTTGCCAGATAATCGGTGACCGTGGAGATCTGGTCTTTCGGCACGGGCGCGCCCGCGGTCACCATCATGCGCAGCACCGACATCCACTCCTCCCGGTTATGCCCTGCGTTGGTAACTGTGCTGAGCGTATGGCACGAGGCGCAGGCCTTCTGGACGGTCTCCTTCCCGGTCCCCTCGGGCAAGGGTGGCTGCGTCTGGGAAAAGCCCGGTTGAGGGCAGCAAAGAAATGTCGCCATCACCAAAATCAGCGGTCGCCCAGCCGCAGCCGCTGGGTTCCTCTGCTTCCTTGTTTTGGCCGCCCGCCTCTTCTTTGGCTCCGTCCGGCAACTCGATCCGCGCATGGCACCCTCCCGGTTGCTCCTGGGCAGGTAATCTACGCCCGTCGGCCTCCCGGCGCAATCAGCAAGGAGGCAACTCCTTCCAAATCAAAGAGAAAACCCCTGGTTCTAGAAAGCCATGAATAGAAGGTAGCGGATTGCTCACCGACACGGCTCGGTCTTCCGGCAGTCTTTGTCGTGAAATCATCAAACCGATGGAGGTCTTGTTCGTCTATGTAGCAGGGAGGGTTTCGCCATGAAATCGCGCTTTGGGTTTGTTCTCTTGCTAGTCACCGCCGTGTGCGGATACTGTACTCTGATTGCTTTGGCGGGCGCCCAGGATGCGCCCACCGCTCCGACGCCGCCCGCGCCTTCCTCTTCCGTTCGTGTCGCACCAGTTCCTCCTTTGCCGCCAAGCGCTCCGTTCTTTGCTGTGACCCCCGCCGCGCCTGCCGCACCGGCGGCTCCGCCCATACCCGCCATGCCCCCCATGCCCGCTGCTCCTGCTGTTCCAGCCATTCCGGCAATGCCCGGCTGGTTCGGTGGGGATCAGCGACATTCGGTGAGCATGTCCGGCGGCCATCACGAGCCCGCATCGGATTGCTCCGACCTCCATGTGCGCTTCGACGACCGGGATGCCGCTATGGAATCGGAAGAGCGCACGGTAACCAAGGCCGAGGCCCCCAGTCTTCGCGTCCGCCCGCACAAAAACGGAGGCGTTCAGGTCCAGGGCTGGGACAAGGACACCTACTCGGTGACGTCCTGCAAGTTCGCAGCCAAGGAAGACGGAGGCGCGCAGCGGATTTTGGCGCAGATAACGCTTTCTGTCCGCAACGGCGAGGTCACCACAAACGGACCAAGCGACGATGGCGAATGGACCATCTTTCTGCTGATTCGCGCACCGAAAGCATCGGTCATTGATCTGGAGACCGCCAACGGCCCGCTCTCTCTTTACAGCGTGGACGGCAAATTGACGGCCCAGGCCACCAACGGACCGATCACTTTGCGCGATTTTACGGGCGATGCGGACGTCCGAGCGGCGAATGGCCCCATCACCATCACCGGAAGCAGCGGCAACGTGCGCATCCACACAGAGAATGGCCCCATCTCCATCAACCTCGAAGGTACGTCGTGGGCCGGAACCGGCCTGACCGCCGATGCGCAGAACGGTCCTCTGACGCTTTCCGTTCCGTCCGACTACAAGTCCAGCTTCAGCGTGGAATCGCGGAATTATTCCCCGATGAATTGCAAGGCCAGCATATGCGACAACGCGCGGAAAACATGGGACGACAACAATCGCCGCATCGAATTTGGCAGCTCGCCAGCGATGATCCGTCTTTCGACCGTAAACGGGCCGGTTTCGATACAGTCTTCGCGCGAATAACACTGGCTTTTTGCCCGTTTGCCGCGCGCGCATCCGAAGCTCGCTAGCGCGGCGGAGGCGTACGGTACTATTCCGGGCGCCGCTTCCCGCGAAGATGGACGCGCCCGAGCCCTTGCGGATAAGATTCAGCGCATGATTCCCGAAGCGCGCGTGACCCAGCCCGTCACCGCATCCGAAGCCGCGCGGCTGGCGCGTGAAATTTTCAGCCTCAATGCCGCCGCCAGGCCGCTGCCCGGCGAGTACGACGACAATTTTCATCTGTCATCCGCCCAAGGGCGTGAATTTGTCCTGAAAGTCATGCATCCCGCGCGGGAGCCGTCTTTCGTCGAGATGCAGTGCCAGGCGCTCGAACATTTAGCCACACGCGGACCTCAACTCTCGCTTCCACGAGTTTGCCTAACGCCAAACGGCGAGGTTTACGCGTTTCCGGCACTCCCTGATGGCACCAAGCGTCTCCTATGGCTACTTAGCTATGTTCCGGGGACGGTCCTCGCCAAAGTAAATCCGCACACGCCGGAGTTGTTAGGCAGCCTCGGCCAGTTTCTCGGTGAGATGGATGCCGCCCTGGCGGATTTTTCTCATCCGGCCGCGCATCGGGAGTTGAAATGGGACCTCGCCCGCGCCGGTTGGATTCAAGATTATCTGCGCTACCTCGGCGATTCCAGTCGACGTGCGCTCGTCGAGCGGTTTCTTGAGCTGTACCTCTCGGAGGTGGTTCCGGCACTTCCATCGCTGCGCCGCAGCGTCATTTATGGTGACGCCAACGATTACAACGTGCTGGTCAGTGCGCCCTGGCCGCAGCCGCGAACGGTAGTCAGCGTGGTCGATTTCGGAGACATGCACCACGGTCCGACCGTTTCTGAACTGGCCATCGCTGCCGCGTACGCCATCCTTGGCGAGCGAGACCCGCTACGTGCTGCGAGCGCCGTCGTTGCCGGCTATCACCATGTTTTCCCCCTCGAAGAGGCCGAGATCTGCTCTCTCTACACACTCATCGGGATGCGGCTGGCAGTCAGCGTCACGAATTCCGCGCATCGCAAATCTCTGGTCCCCAACGATCCTTACGTGACGATCAGCGAGGACCCCGCCTGGCGAGCGCTCGAGAAGCTTGCGTCTATTCATCCAAGATTCGCACATTATACGTTTCGCGATGCCTGCGGTTTGCCCGCGGTGCCACGCAGCGAAAAAGTACGGCAATGGCTTCTGTCCAGCGCGGATCGCGCGGCTTCAATTCTTGAGACGGATTTGCATACGGCTCCGAGTGTTGTCTTTGACTTGAGCGTCGGCAGCCCGTTCCTTGGCGCTGATCCTCGTGCGGCCGAATCTGGCGACCTCAGCGACGCGATCTTTCGCAAGTTGAAGAGCGCGCATGCTTCCGTGGGGGTCGGCCGCTACAACGAGGCGCGCTTGCTCTACACTTCGCCGCTCTTTGGGGCCAGTGAAAATCCTACCGATGAGCGGCGCACCACTCATCTGGGGATGGATTTATTCGCGGCGCCGGGCACGCCGGTCCGCGCCCCTCTCGAGGGCATCGTCGACGCTGTCGCGATCAACACCGCGCCGCTCGACTACGGCCCGCTGGTAATCCTGCGTCACGCAACCGGCGACGGCCTGGAATTTTTCACGCTCTACGGGCACCTCTCGCGCAAAACATTTGACGCACTCCAAGTGGGGCAGCAGGTCGCGCGCGGCGAGCCCTTCGCGCGCATCGGCGACGCCTATGAAAATGGCGGCTGGGCGCCTCACCTTCATTTCCAGATTATTGTTGACCTGCTGGACCACCGCTCCGATTTTCCCGGAGTTGCTTTCGCGTCACAGCGCGCGGTATGGACTTCGCTCTCGCCCGATCCCAATTTGCTGCTTGGCATTCCGGCTGAGCGTTTCCCCCAGCAGGAGCCGACTTTCGCAGAAACTCTTTCTGCTCGCCGCGAGTTCCTCGGAGAAAATCTCAGCATTTCGTATCATCAGCCGCTGAAGATTGTGCGTGGATGGATGCAATACCTTTACGACGACACGGGCCGCGCCTTTCTCGACGTTTATAACAACGTGCCCCTGGTCGGTC
>Ga0209006_10005531_pt1 | contig 11477 bp, 8 predicted proteins | sample JacPin_JW_Ref_O2_FD_188567 | JGI IMG/M metagenome (GOLD analysis project Ga0209006, IMG submission 188567) | Forest soil microbial communities from Algoma, Ontario, Canada - Jack Pine, Ontario site 1_JW_Ref_O2 (SPAdes) (version 2) | ecosystem: Environmental > Terrestrial > Soil > Boreal... | reverse complement strand
TGCGCTCGCTCAGCACGTCGCCCAGCGCCGCCAGGTCGCGCTTGGTCGCCGCGCGCTTTTGCCGGCTTTGATCGAGCACCTGGACGAAGGCGCCGAGACAGATCGTGATCAGGAAGGCGATGATGAGGGTGGGCACCGCACGGCGAAGCGCCGGCTCTGCTGTCAAAAGCCTGTGGTAGGCCGGTTTCGCAATCGACTGCGCCAATCCCTTGATGGAATCGGATTGGACGCACGCGTTCGCCGCTTGCGCACGCGCCATGCCGTTGACCCCCACCGAATTCTTCTTTCCGCCGTTTCGAAAGAGCCCCAGCCGCTTTCCGAATCACAGCGATTTGAATCCTGTTTTTCCGGGCTGTCGAGAGTCAACGATTCATTAACGCAAATAAATCTTGTCCAACGAAGAATCGGCCGCGTGAAACGCAACGGAAAGGCTTCGCACTGATGATTGCGATACAGATGCGCGCAATGGCGGTCGGCAGAAAGCACATCTCGATATGCATTCTTGGATTCACGATCGCCCTCGCGATCGTTGGCCTGAGCCTTGCGGCGCCGGCAATGGCCCAAGGTGGAGGAGAATTGCGCTTCTGCCTGCGATCGGAGCCGAAGACCTTCGATCCGCTCAAGGTGGAAGACGACGCGTCGAATACGATCCGGTATCTGACCGGGGGTGGGCTGGTGCGGATGAATCGCCAGAGCCAGGCTCTGGAGCCGGGATTGGCGGAGTCGTGGAAAGTTTCGAAAGACGGCCGGCAGATCACCTTCAAGCTTCGCGCCGGCATTTCGTTTTCCGACGGCACGCCATTTTCCGCCGAAGATGTCGCCTACACCGTGCAGCGGTTGATGGATCCGGCATTGCACTCGCCCACGGGAGATGCGTTCCGGTCGGGGCCGGGAAACGTCGAGACCAAAATCATTTCTCCGACGCAAATCACGATCACGTTCCCGGCGCTGGTCGCGGCGCTCGACCGGCAGTTCGACCAGGTTGCGATTCTTTCAGCGCACTCGCCGAAAAAAGAGATGGCGGTGCTCGGACCCTTCATGGTCGCCGACTATAAGCCGGGCGAAACAGTACTGTTGAAACGGAATCCGAATTACTGGAAGTCCGATGCGCAAGGACGAAAACTTCCTTATCTGGATTCGATGCGGCTCGATATTCAGGCCAATCGTGATGTTGAAATGCTTCGCTTCAAGCGCAACGAGATCGACCTGATCAATTCCCTCGACAGCGAATATTACGACAAGCTGGCGACAGCTTCCCCGCAACTCGTGCACGACGCCGGCGCGTCGCTCGACAGCGAGCAGATGTGGTTCAACGAAGTCGCGAAGTCTCCGCTGCCCGCGTACAAGACAAACTGGTTCCGCTCCGCGGCCTTCCGGCGCGCGATTTCCGAAGCCATCAATCGCCAGGATTTGAGCCGCGTCGTTTTTCGTGGACACGCGCAACCGGCCGTGGGCCCGGTTTCGCCGGCGAACAAATTCTGGTTCAACGCAAAGTTGAAGCTCGAAACCTACGCTCCCGATACGGCGTTGAAGGCGTTACAGGGCGAAGGCTTCCGTATGGAGAACGGCGCGCTGAAAGACAAAGACGGAAACGAAGTCGTGTTTTCCATCATCACCAACGCGGGCAACAAATATCGCGAGCGCATGGCGACGATGATTCAGGAAGACCTGCAGAAAATCGGTATCCGCGTGAATGTTGTGACCCTCGACTTCCCTTCTCTCATCGAACGCATGACGAAAACGTTCGATTACGAAGCGATCCTTTTGGGACTGACCAACGTCGGACTCGATCCCAGCGAACAGATGAACGTATGGCTAAGTTCCTCGGAAAACCATCAGTGGAACCCTCAAGAAAAGACCCCGGAAACCGCGTGGGAAGCGGAGATCGATCGCTTAATGCGCGCTCAGGCCGCGTCGGCCGATGCCAACAAGCGCAAGCGGAATTTTGATCGCGTGCAGGAGATCGCGGTCGAGCAGGCGCCGTTTATTTACCTCGTAAATCGCAATGCACTGTCGGCGGTTTCGGCTTCGGTGCATGGAGCGGAGCCGGGGATTCTGGTACCGCAGACGTATTGGAACGCGGAATTGCTCTCGGTGAAATAGAGAGCCTTTGGAACGAGTTTATGCGGAGCCGCACAAATCGATGAACGATGCTTCGCAACATACTTCGCAGTCCAGCCTTCTCTTATCCGCGCGCATTTCGGTGCGATACGGAGATAAGGCTCCCGTCTTGCGCGATCTGCAACTCGACGTCAGAAGCGGCGAAGTGCTGGGACTGATCGGGCAGAGCGGTTCGGGCAAGAGCACGCTGGCCATGACAATTCTCGGCCTGCTCGACGGCAAGCGCGTTCACGCGAGCGGGATGATCATGTTCGAAAGCCGCGACCTACTGACCCTGCGCGAGCGCGATCTTCGCGAGTTGCGTGGCCGAAAAATCGCGCTCGTACTGCAAAGCCCTCTGTCGTCGTTGAATCCAGCGCTAAAAATCCGTACACAGCTTCGCGAGGCCTGGCGGGCTCATGCGACTCGATCATCCGCCGATGAGAATGCAGCGATCCGCGGCGCGCTCCAGAGCGTAAGCCTGCCCAGCGATGATGAATTTCTGCGGAAGCATCCGTCGCAGATGAGCGTCGGGCAAGCTCAGCGAGTGTTGATTGCAATGGCGGTGATGCATCGGCCAGCGCTGTTAATCGCCGACGAGGCCACCAGCGCCCTTGACGTCATCACGCAATCGGAAATTCTCGCGCTCTTTCGCAAACTGAACCGCAGCACCGGCATGGCGATTCTCTACATCTCGCACGATCTGGCGTCGGTATCGTCGATCTGCGATCGCATCGCGATTCTGCACCAAGGCCAGATCGTAGAACTCGGAGCGGCGCAGCACGTATTAACCAATCCTCAGCACGAATACACGCAGCGGCTGATGGCGGCGCTGCCCAGATTGCCCGAGCCGCAGAAACTCGACGTACAGCCGCTAAAAAGTGCCGCCGCCAATTCGCAGTAACGCGCGATACCCATGGTTCGCACCAGCTGATCTCCGGCTCACAAACGTCGCGAACCAGCATCAGAACCAGCATTCCGAAACCAAAGTCACTCAGTGAAAAGAAGGGACGTTCTGTCCCACGCCCACGATCGCGGGACAGAGTGGCTTAGTCTGGCTTCGTCACATCGGTTCAATCCCCATTAGTTTCAATCGTTTACAAATACTCAATTGGCTGCTCCCGTGCAACATGGCTGGCGGGTACGAATTCGATTTGTGCCCGGTCGAGAACGAAAGGGAGCGAAATCATGTTGCGGACCGAGAAAGCGAACAAGCGAACGGAGCGGCGCGGCGAGCGCCACAGCGCAGCCTGGGGCAAACGCCTCACAGCGGCTTTGCTGGTTCTGGTTGCCGAAGCGGCCTTCGCTCAAACCACGACTGGCGGCCGGCCGAAGTTTGCTCCAGACCTTGCGTCGAAAGTTGAGCGCGCCCGTCAGGGTGTTGCGCGCACCAACGAATACGTCGATGTCATCGTGCAGTACCGCCAAGCTCCGCAGTCCGAACAAGAGGGACGAGTGCAGCGCATGGGAGCGCGCCTCAATCATCGGCTGGGCATGGTCAAGGGCATGTCTCTGACGATTCCGGTCAACGCGCTCACTTCGCTCGAAGCGGACCCTGAGATCGAATCGGTAAGCGTCGACCATCCCCTCAAGGCGATGGACGATTACACCGACGCGGCGATGAACGTTTCGGCAGCCTGGAATTCTGGTTACAACGGCGCGGGAATTAGCGTGGCAGTGATTGATAGCGGCATCAACGACACGAGTAACGACTTCGGCGGGGGAACCAACTCGCGCGTTCTTTATCACCAGGATTTCACGGGCACAACCACCTATCTCAAGAACAAACAGGTGTGGGATCTTTACGGCCACGGCACGCACGTCGGCGGCATCATCGGCGGCAACGGCAGCAAATCCAACGGACGCTACGCCGGCGTGGCTCCGAATGTAAATCTGATCGATCTGCGCGCGCTCGACATGAATGGATGCGGCACCGACAGCATGGTAATCGCGGCCATTCAGCAGGCGATCGCGTTGAAAAGCACCTATAACATTCGCGTCATCAATCTCTCACTGGGCCGAGGCATTTTCGAAGGTTACTGGCAAGATCCTCTGGACCAGGCGGTGGAATCGGCCTGGAAAGCAGGCATCATGGTGGTCGTTGCTGCGGGCAACTACGGCCGCATCAGCGTCTGGGGCAGCAACGGCTATGGCACGGTCGCCGCCCCCGGCAACGATCCGATGGTCATGACGGTGGGTGCCATGAAGTCCATGGGCACCTACTCGCGTACTGACGATCAGATCGCCAGCTACAGCTCGAAGGGCCCCACGACGTACGACCACGTAGTGAAACCCGACCTTGTTGCCCCGGGCAACCTGGTTGTATCTGTGAACTCCAAGGGAAGCACGCTCGACGTTGAATTTCCCGGCAACAATGTCGCGGGCACGGCTTCGAATCAGGATTATTTCATCCTGAGCGGCACAAGTATGGCGACCCCGGCAGCAGCCGGTGCAGCGGCTCTGTTGTTGCAACAACATCCTGGGATGACTCCGGACCAGGTCAAGGCTCGCCTGATGAAGACGGCCTACAAGAACTTCCCAACTTCATCGACGGCCACAGATCCGGTTACGGGTCAAACCTACACTTCTTACTACGACGTGTTCACGGTCGGTGCAGGCTACCTCGATGTGCAAGCCGCGCTGAACAACAACGATCTTGCGCCGGCGACGGTAGGCGCAGCGTTGTCGCCCACGGCTAACTACAACAGCCGGACCGGCGCTATCACGATCGCTAACGGGAGCTCCTGGATCGCGCCGAGTTCGGTGGTCTGGGGGACCTCGGTGGTTTGGGGAACGTCGGTGGTCTGGGGAACAAATGTCTCCGGCAGTTCGGTTGTTTGGGGATCGTCGGTCGTCTGGGGCACCAGCTCTATGTCAGGCTTCAGCGTGGTATGGGGCACGACAACTAACTTGGCCGACAGTGTGGTCTGGGGTACCGCAATGCTCAGCGCAGATGCGGCCCTGGCTACCGAAGTAGGAGAACAGTAATCCAGCCGTGTGATCGAAGCGAAGAAAGGAGACGATCATGAACAGCACACGGCTGACTAAAACATTCATCGCCGCAATGATCATGGCTGCGGCAGCCGCATCGGCATACGCGAGTTCGGTCAGCCATGAGAGGCACGGTTGGTTCGCACTGGCGGTCCTGATGCTGGCTGCGGCAACTTCGCGAATGAAGGCGAAGATGCCGGGACTGAACGGCAACATGTCGGTGAACCTGCCGTTCCTGCTCACCGCGATTGTGAGCCTGAGTTCGGCGGAAGCCGTCGCGATTACGTGCATGTCGACCGCGGTGCAATGCTGGCCGCGGAAGGGCGCGAAATTCAACCCGGAACAGATGGCGTTCAACCTGAGCATGATGACGTTCGCCAGTTCCGTCGCTGGTTTCATGTTCCACGCTGCGGCTCTGCGTCAGTGGGGTCCGGCGTGCCTGCCGCTGGCAGCGGGGATGTTGTTTCTGGGACAGACCGTGCCGGTCGCAACCATCATTTCGCTGAGCGAGAGCAAAGCAATCGCGGAAATCTGGTGGAAGCTGGCGCACCTGTCGTTTCCTTATTACGTTCTCAGCGCCGGAATTTGTGGAATGGTGCAGACGGTTAGCAATCGCATGGGGTGGGAGCTGGCGCTCGGGGTATTCCCGATGATGTATGGCGTCCATCGCTCCTACCGCATGTACTTCGAAAAGATGGCCGAGACGCAACGCGTGCCGGTGCTGGTTCGGGCCGCGGGAGCGTAGTCCGCAACAACAGTTACGAGGGGGCCGGGGTGGTCGCGGCGCGAACCGCAGATCACCCCATTTTTTTTTGCGACAGCGTTGATCGATATCCATCTCACGTGTGCCGCATCATTTATTCTCAAGTTCGTTTATTCTAGATGGTTCGGTCGAAACCGCCGACGACACCGGTAAGCGTGCAGACTGAAGAATCCCTTACGCTCCAGGAAGAATCCCGGAGCTGACAGCCAAGAGCCTCCCATGAAAACTGGCATCATCGGCCTGCCCCAGGTAGGCAAGACATCGCTGTTCCGTATTCTGACCAAGGCCCATCTTTCCGCGCAGGCCTCGAATCCGCGCGAAGCGCACATCGGCGTCGCCAAGGTTCCTGACGACCGCCTGGATCGCCTGGCCGCTCTCTACAATCCGAAAAAGCTGACGCATACTTCGGTCGACTATGTCGACGTCGGCGCGATCGGGCAGGACGCTCTCAAGGAAACTGCCTACGTCGGCCATCTTCGGCAAGTCGACGCTCTGGCGCACGTGGTGCGGGTTTTCGACGACCCATCCATCGCGCACGTCGGTGAAATCGATCCTCTGCGCGACATCAAGAACGTAGAGTTCGACCTCATGGTCAGCGACCTGGGCCAGATCGAAAAGCGCATGGAGCGCCTGGAAAAAGATCTGAAGAAGATGAAAACTCCGGATCTCGAAAAAGAATTCGAGCTGATCAAGCGCGCCAATGCTCATCTGGGAGAAGAAAAACCACTGCGCGAAATGATCATGACGCCCGAAGACAAGAAGCGCCTTCGCGGCTTCATGTTTCTGAGCGAGAAGCCGATTTTTTACGTGCTTAACATCGGCGAGTCGACGGAGTTGGGCAAGGAACTCGATGAAGCCGTCGGCAAGTACAAACTGACCGAAATCGCCTCGCGCCCGAACGCGGCTGCAACAGCGATCTGCGGAAAGGTCGAGGCCGAGCTTGCCGAAATGAGCGACGCCGACGCGGCCGAATTTCTCTCCAGCTACGGATTGAAGGAAAGCGGACTGGTCCGCCTGATCCGGACGACGTATCAACTGCTGGGGCTGATTTCATTTTTCACCGCCGGCGAAGACGAATGCCGGGCATGGCAAGTCCCGGCCAAAAGCCGTGCGCAAGAAGCCGCAGGAGCGATTCACTCCGATCTGGAAAAGCATTTCATCCGTGCCGAAACCATTCGCTGGGACCAACTTCTAGAGGCCGGATCGGAAGCCAACGCCCGTGCTAAGGGCACGCTGCGCCTCGAGGGCAAAGATTACATCGTGCAGGATGGCGACGTGATGCACATTCGGCATAGCGGATAGCAGTACCCAGTTGCCCGTACCCAGCACCCAGTAAAATCCAAGAGGTCGCTATGGCACAGCACTTCAAAGATTCGATTGTTTGGCAAAAAGCGATGGACCTCGTCACCGATGTGTACCGGCTCACCGATGGCTTTCCGAAGCGCGAAGTCTACAGTCTTACAGATCAGATCCGGCGGGCAGCGGTTTCAGTGCCCAGCAACATTGCTGAAGGGCAAGCGCATTTCAGCAAAGCTGAGTTCAGTCATTTTCTTCGCCATTCAGGTGGTTCGCTGGCTGAACTGGAGACGCAGCTAATGATTGCAGAACGCTTGGGATACGCTGACCACGATCAGACTCAAATCATTCTCAGACAAGTCGTCGAGGTCGGTAAGCTCCTGAACGGCCTCATCAACTCGTTGAAGAAATGAGTCTGAGGACTGGGTACAGGCAACTGGACTCTCGCCAATGAATCCAATTCTCATCAGTATTCTCCTCGGCCTGACCGCCGCTGCCGCCAACGTATTCGGCGGAGCGATCATTGTCCAGCGCCACTGGGAGCGCAGGTATCTTCGCTACTTCGTCGCACTGGGCGCGGGATTCATGCTGGCCACGGCTGTGATCGAGATGATCCCCGAAAGCATCGCTCTTCAGGGAAGACCGGCAGCCGTGCTGGTGCTCCTCGGATATCTGATCATTCATTTTTTCGAGCACACGGTTACGCCGCATTTTCATTTCGGCGAAGAAACGCATCACGACGAGTTCATCCACGCGCACAAAAGCTATTCGGTTCTCTTCGGCTTGATCATCCACACATTTTTCGATGGCATCGCCATCGCATCGGGATTTCTAGTTTCCAACTGGCTGGGCTGGCTGATTTTTCTCGCGATTTTTCTGCACAAAATTCCCGAAGGCTTCACGGTCAGCTCTGTGATGCTGGCCAGCGGCCTCAGCCGTGGCCGGGCCTGGGGCGCTTCGGTGGTTCTCGGCGGATCCACGCTGGCTGGAGTTCTGACGATGGCGATCTTCCGCCATCATGTGGGCGCGGGCTTGCCGCTGGCGGCGGGAGTAACGATTTACGTTGCGGCCACGGACCTGGTTCCTGAAGTCAACAAAGAACGCGGCATGAAAATGGCGCTCCTGGTTTTCGTCGGTGCTGGACTGTTTTTTCTACTCGACACCATGCTTCACGGCCTCTGACCGCGATCCTAGTCCACGGTATGTTTCGCGGTGTACCCGTCGCGCGCAACGACATCGATCTTCACGTCTTTTCCCTTCTGGTCTTTGACTTTCAGTTGGCCTCCATCAGGCGCGACGACTTGCACCTTCAGCTTGCGGTAGGTTCCATCGAGCTTCGTGTTGGTGGGAGCGTAGGAAAGCGTGTAGGCTTTGCGAATATCGTTGCCGATATCTTGAAACTCTTCTCCGTACTCTGCTTGAAAGCGAGGAAAGTACGCGCGGCCGCCCGTCATCGCAGCGAAGGTCCGCATTTCGTTGTCGCCCTGCAGATAGTCCATGTGCCCCACCGGAATGCCCATGCCGTGCGCGTTGCGGCAATAAGGTGAACCGGGATGAGTTTCGCAATACTCGCGCAACATCCATCCCACGCTGATCGGGAAGATCGTCACGTCTTTGGTGTCCTTGATCTTCTTCATGATCTTGTCGAGGGTGAGTTTGCTGAATGTATCGACTCCGGTCGTCACCAGGATGACGTATTTCTTTCCTTCCACGCGATCGAGCCGATCGAGCGTGTCGTACAAAGCGTCGAAAAGATTGGTTTCTGCAAATCCCGGAATGCGCAACTGGTTCAGCGCCCCGTATACAGCGTGCTTGTCCTGGGTGAAATCGACCAGAATATGCGGCTGCATATCGTAATACGCCACGGCCACCCAGTCGTCTTTCTTCAGGCTGTTGGCGAAAGCGTAGGAGGCTTGCAGCGCATCGACCAGGAACGAATAGCTGGTAGAAGCAAACTCAACCAGCAGCACTGCCGTAATCGGCGCGTCGGCCACTGAGAATTTCGTTACTTTCTGTTCCACGCCATCTTCCACCACGCGGAAATTTCCCTGCTTCAGCCCCGGCACAAACTGGCCGTCCTTCGTTGTGACCAGAACGTCGACGTTCACCAGGGGCACGTTGACCTTGAGCGAGTAGTCCGGAATGTCTTCGGCTCTTTTCACTACTGGCGGCGGAGGCGGCGCGTCTTCAACCTTCTTCTTTGGGATTGCGTAGGGGCCCACAGTGTTCCCGGGTCCGCCGGCGTCGGCAGGAGCATCCTGCTTGGGCTTGCTGTCATCCTGCTGCGAAGATGGAGAATTCTGCGATGGCGAAGCCTGCCCTGAGGAAGTCTGGCTTTGATCCTGCGCCCACGCGGTTGATCCACCGATGACCATCGTCAATCCGCAAAACACGGCCAGAAGCCGCGCCGGCAGCTGGGTGTACTTTCGATTCAATGTATTAAAAGTTTGCCTTAACATGAAGAACTCCGGAACACACCCCGTGTTAGTATAGACGCAAGGATTCGCGATTTGGATGTTTGCCGGTCCCGCTTCTCCCTCCTGGCAACAACTTACAGTTCGGCGGAATCTAGGTAAATGTCGAGTTTTAATTTTTGAGAGCTGGTTGGCGGCTCTCGGGGTTTTTCATGAAAAAGGTTGTCGTCTCCCTTTTCGCTTTCACTCTTTCCCTGTCTACCTTCGCCGTAACCCAAACTACGCAAGCCCAAAAGACCATTCCGGTCAGTGAAATTCATGCTGGCATGCGCGGCGTTGCCTACACGGTGTTTCAGGGCACGAAACCCGAATCGATGGATGTGGAAGTCCTTGGCGTTCTGCACAATGCCAACGGCCCCAAGGGCGACATTATTCTCGTGCGGTTGCATGGCGAGAAGGTTGAGTACACCGGTGTAGTCGCCGGCATGAGCGGTAGTCCGGTTTACCTCGATGGCAAGCTGGCCGGAGCGCTGGCCTTCCGCATTGGCGAATTCTCGAAAGAGCCGATCGCCGGTGTCACCCCCATCGCCGATATGCTCGAGATCGACGCACTCGACAAATCCCCTTCAGAAGAAGCCGTCGCGACCAAGCCCTCCGTGACGATGGCCACCGGTAAGACCGCTTCCCCCGGCGAAGCGAACGCGCCGTATGATTCGAATGGCTCGCAGGCAACCGCGGGTTTCTCGAACTATCTCAAGCCCATCGACACGCCGCTGGTTTTCAATGGATTTTCCGAAGACGCAGTGCGTCAATTCGCTCCGCAATTTGCCGCCGCAGGAATCGTTCCGGTGATGGGCGCGGGATCGTTCAGCGGCGACAAGCAGCCTGAACCGCTCGAACCGGGCTCGGCCGTCAGCGCAATTCTGGTTCGCGGCGATATGGATATCGCCGCCACCTGCACCGTAACCTACATCGACCCGCAACGCCTGTTGGCCTGCGGACATCCGCTGATGCAGTTCGGCTCGGTCGATCTGCCCATGAACAAAGCGGAGGTGCTGGCCACACTGCCGTCACCGCTGAATGCGTTCAAGATCGTCAATACCACGGAAGAGGCCGGAGTGTTCGTGCAGGATCGCCACACCGGGATTCTCGGCGTGTTCAATAAGCAGTCGCAGATGATTCCGGTGACTCTCACCATTCACGGCGGCGCGGGCGTGAAGGAATTTCACTACGAAGTCCTGAATAATCCCAGCTTGAGCCCGGTGGCTATTATGGCAACCGTGTTCAATGCGCTGCATGGCGTGAACGAATACGGCGAGGAAATCACTTACCGCTTGAACGGCAGCATCGGTGTCGCAGGATTTCCGGAGGTTGGGCTGAAGAACATGTTCTCTCCGTCTGAAAACGGGCAGCCTGCGGCGATGACTGCAGCGCTCTCTCTGGGCGAACGTTTCGGACGCATCTACGACAATCCTTACAACGCTCCCGCAGTAAAGAGCGTGAAGCTTGACTTCGACCTTGTGCGTGAACGACGCTGGGCTCGGCTGGAGAGCGCGCGCACCGACGTCACCGAAGCGCGTCCCGGGGACGAAATCATCGTTGAGACCGTGCTCGCACCTTATCGCGGCGAACGCAGTGTGCGGCAGATTCCGGTGAAGATTCCGACTTCAGCGAGTAAGGGAACTTTGCGCATCCTGGTAAGCGACGGTGAAACGCTTGACCGCGTCGGACGCGCCAATCCCGCATTCGGCCGCAAGCTCGACCTGGCATCGACAATCGCGCTGCTCAACAAAGAGCACGCCAACAACCGCCTCTATGTCTCCCTGCTGGAGGCCGACCCCGAAGCCCGCGTCGCCGACAAAGTCATGCCCACGTTGCCCCTTTCAATCATGAATGTGATGGATGGAATGCGC
>Ga0209006_10005530_pt1 | contig 11479 bp, 8 predicted proteins | sample JacPin_JW_Ref_O2_FD_188567 | JGI IMG/M metagenome (GOLD analysis project Ga0209006, IMG submission 188567) | Forest soil microbial communities from Algoma, Ontario, Canada - Jack Pine, Ontario site 1_JW_Ref_O2 (SPAdes) (version 2) | ecosystem: Environmental > Terrestrial > Soil > Boreal... | reverse complement strand
CGTCGCGCTCTAGATCTTTGGTGGACCATGATCTTTTCGGAAAACCGGTATCCACCCATCGGGTCAAGCCCGAGGGCATGCTTTTCCGGATCATGCTCTAAGCATTGCCACGTGAAACGGGATGCCCGGGACAAGCCCGGGCATGACGCCGAAATTGCGTTTCCGCCGTAGCATTAAAACAGCTTCAGACCCGGCGGCAGCGGCAGGCCGCCGGTGAGTGCCTGCATGCGGTCTTGCAACAGCGCCTCGAGCTTGCGGCGCCCGTCGGCATGCGCGGCGACGATCAGGTCCTGGATGATGTCTTTTTGGTCGGGCCGCAGCAGCGAGTCGTCGAGCTTGACGCCGCGCACTTCGCCCTTGCCGGAAAGCGTCAGCGTCAGCATGCCGCCGCCGGCGGTGCCTTCGACCTCGATACGGTCGAGCTCGGCCTGCATCGCTTCCATCTTGGATTTGAGCTCGGCCGCCTGTTTCATCAGCCCGAAAAAATCAGCCATTGGGTTTCCCGTACATTTGTTCGCTCACTCTTCGCGAAAACCGACCTCAAGGGATAGGACCGGGCACCTCATCACGCGTCATTGCCGGACTTGATCCGGCAATCCATGCTGAGCTGCAATTCAGCATGGACCGCCGGGTCAAGCCCGGCGGTGACGAGGCAAAGGAGAGCGCTACCGGCTTATTATCGCTCCTCATCTGTCGCATCGCTGTCCGATTCCTCGAACGGCAATTGCTCCGGCGCGCCGCCGCTCGCATCGCCCGCCGCCCGCACATCGACGATCTCGGCGCCGGGAAAGCGCGTGAGCACGGCCTGCACAAGCGGATCGGCGCGCACGCCGTCTTTCAGCTCGGCCTTGCGCATCTGCGCCTGCGCATGCAGGCTCGGCTGCCCCTGTTCGGCGGAAACGATCACCATCCACCGGCGGCCGGTCCAGTCGGCGAGCTTTTTGGAGAGCTCGCCGGTGAGCGCGCGTTGCGCGCTCGGCTCGAGGCCAAACTCGAGCCGGCCGTCCTCGAAGCGCACCAGCCGGACATCGCGCTCGAGCGCGATCTTGATGCCGATATCGCGTTTTTCCGCCGCCAGCGCCACCAGTTCCTCGAAGCTTTGCAGCGTGCGGACCGGCGGCGCGGCATCTTCGCTGCGCGGCTGCAGCTCCGGTGCGCTCCGCGCCTGCGGCTCCGGTGCCGTTTCAATCGGCACCGTTGCGAGTGCCGCACGCGGTCCGCCGCGCGGGATCTCGGGTCGCGCTTCCGCGCGCGGCGGGACGTCCGAACGCGCGGACGCCGGAGCGCCGGCAGCCGCACCACCACCGTTGCCGCGCGCGCCATCGCCGAGCGAGCGGATCACTTCGTCCGGGGTCGGCAAGTCGGCCGCGTAGGCAATCCGCACCAGCACCATTTCGGCCGCCGCCAGCGGCCGTCCGGCGGCGGCGACTTCTTCGAGACCTTTGAGCAGCATCTGCCAAGTGCGCGCCAAAACCCGCATCGACAGCTTGGCGGCGAAGGCGCGGCCGCGCGTGCGCTCGGCCTCGGTGAGCGACACATCGTCGGAAAAAACCGGTACGATTTTCACGCGGGTAACGAAATGGGTGAACTCGGCCAGATCGCCGAGCACCATGGCGGGATCGGCACCGGCATCGTATTGCTCGCGCACTTCGCCGAGCGCACGCGGCAGATCGGCGCGCATCAGCGCTTCGAACAGATCGATGATCTTGGTGCGGTCGGCGAGCCCAAGCATCTGCCGCACATCTTCCGCGCGTACCGGCCCGGCCGTGTTTGTTGCGGTGCTTGCACCAGCGCCGGCGTGCGCGATCGCCTGATCGAGGAGCGAGAGCGCATCGCGCACCGAGCCTTCGGCGGCGCGCGCGATCAGACCGAGCGCTTCCGGCTCGGCCGTGACCGCTTCCTTCTCGGCAATACCTTGCAGATGCTTGACCAGAACCGCGGCATCGACGCGCCGCAGATCGAAGCGCTGGCAGCGCGACAGCACCGTGATCGGAACTTTGCGGATCTCGGTCGTGGCGAACACGAATTTGGCGTGCGGTGGCGGCTCTTCCAAGGTCTTGAGCAGCGCGTTGAAGGCGGCGCCGGAGAGCATGTGCACTTCGTCGAGGATATAGACCTTGTAGCGCGCCGATACCGGCGCGTAGCGGATCGCCTCGTTGATCGCGCGCACGTCCTCGACGCCGTTGTGCGAAGCCGCGTCCATCTCGATGACGTCGAGATGGCGGCTCTCCATGATCGCCTGGCACTGCGTGCCCAGCACCGGCATCGCAATGCTGGGGCCGGTGACCGAGCCGTCGGGCAATTCGTAATTGAGCGCGCGCGCCAGAATGCGGGCAGTCGTGGTCTTGCCGACGCCGCGCACGCCGGTCAGCACCCAGGCCTGCGGGATGCGGCCGGTCTCGAACGCGTTCGAGATCGTACGCACCATGGCGTCCTGGCCGATCAGGTCCGCGAAGGTCGACGGACGGTATTTGCGCGCCAGCACGCGGTAGGGAGAGCCGGCCGTGGTGGTGGTGTCGTTCATTGCCAGCAATGTAGGCGCGTCGCCCCGATGCGCCAACGGGTCCGGCGGGCTACATGTGGGTTTAAGGGTGGGAGGCTGACGAGCGACCCGAACCGCGCTCGTTAGGGCTGCTTCCTTCCGGACCTGACCCGATTGGCGAGTGGCTCGTCCACCGCCAACCTCCCGGCCCCTATATCGGCCGCAGCGGCGGAGAAAGCAAGCGGCGGCTTCTTCGCGCCGCCAGGACCGACACTAAGACCGATACCAAGGCCGGCAGGCGCGGCCCCTGGGCGCTGACGGAACCGCCCTCACCCCAGCTTCAGCAGCGGCGAGATCGGCAGCAGCGTCAGCAGGGCGAACAGTGGAATGAGCACCAGCGACGCCAACAGCATGTAGGCGAAGAAATTCGGCATGGCGATGCCGCGTTCTTCCGCGATCGCGCGGACGATGAGGTTCGGGGCGTTACCGATATAGGTCAGGGCGCCCATATAGACCGCGCCCATCGAGATCGCCGCCAGCGTTCCGGCGAGCGGCCCCATCAATTGCCTGGCGTCGCCGCCGGCAAGCTCGAAGAAAATCACGTAGGTCGGCGTATTGTCGAGGAACGCCGAAAGCGCGCCGGTCAGCCAGAAATAAGCGGCCTCATGCGGGGTGCCGTCGCGCGCGGTGACGGCCTGCAGGAGGAACGCGAAGGCGCCGTTCGGCCCTGCCTGCAGCATGGCCATGACCGGCGCAATGGCGACGAAGATTCCAGCAAACAAGATCGCGACTTCGCGGATCGGCTCCCAGGTGAAGCCGTTGGCCGCACGATGCTCGTCGCGGGTCAGCACCAGCGAGGCGACCGCGATCACGACGAGGACGGCGTCGCGCACCACGTTCTGCAATTGCAACTCGGTCTTGTAGACATGGAACGCTATGCCGGGCTTCCAGGCCGACGAGCCCAGGATGGCGGCAATGATGGCGGCAAACAAAAGGAGGTTGATGAGGCCGCGGATGCGCAACGGCTCCGCCGCCGGCTCCACGGACGCCGTTTCATCTCGAAACAGCCACAGGTCGACGACGAAGAACGTGACCAGCACCGGCACGGCGACGATCAGGGTTTGCAACCACAAATTCTGTGCCGGCCACAAAAAATCGACGCCGAGCAGAAAGCCGACGAACAGCGGCGGATCGCCGAGCGGCGTCAGCGCGCCGCCGATATTGCCGGCGAGAAAGATGAAAAAGACGACGACATGCACGTTGTGCCGCCGCCACGCATTGGCGCGGATCAGCGGCCGCACCAGGATCAGCGACGCGCCGGTTGTGCCGACAAAGCTCGCGAGCGCGGTGCCGAGCGCCAGAATGCCGAGATTGGTCCACGGGCGGGTGCGGATGCGTCCGCTGATCAGGATACCGCCGGCCACGGTGTAGAGCACGAACAACAACAGAATGAAGCTGACATAATCGGAAAGCAGCACCTGCAGCACGGTCGCCAGCGCCGGCGCGGGACCGTGGACGATCGCCAACGGCACCAGCGTCAGCACCGCCCAGGCCAGCACGATCTTGCCGTAGTGCGCGTGCCAGACCTTGGCCAACAAGAGCGGCCCGGCCGCGATCGACAGCAAAATGCCGAGGAAGGGCAGCGCCCATGGCCACACCAGCGATGCGCCATCGAGCGGTAGCGAATGATCCATGAAGTCTCCGCGTGCCCGGTCTCGCGCGTGCAAGCAAGCCCAGCGCCCGCGTTTGGCAAAACGGCGCTCTCACGGCAAGGGCAAAACGGGACGCGTCGACTCAATCGCGGGGATCGAGATGGCAGGCGCTTATCGAGCCGGGCGACAATCTGCCCGGCAAGGCTTCACGCCTTCAACATTCGCATGCGCCAGCGGTAGACCGCGACGCACGCCCATATGGCCTCCACGAGGCCGAACGGCCAGGCGCCCTGCAGAAAGCCGTACGCGGACCCCAATCCGCAGGCCGCCGCGAAGGCGAGAACGAACCAGGGGCTGCGATCCTCCACCGCGTAGAAGATCAGCATGGCGGTGACCGCCGCGAGACCGAACAGGCTGAGCGCGCTCATGGCGGGAGGGAACGCACGGGGGGAGCAAACAAGTCAAGAGCGAAAGGCTTTCGACCCGGAGGATGCGCGGCGCCGCGCCGAAGCGATGACGATCGGCGGCGAGCCGAAAAGCTTGCGGGTGGTGGCGCTGCGGGCAACGTCGCGCGCCTGGCGGAACGTGCCTCCGAGCAGATCCAGCGCCGGATTGCTGACGCCGAACCAGAATTTCTCGCTGATGAAGTGATGGCGCAGGTGATACTGCTTGATCCAACGCCCGATCGGCGTGCGCGGCCGATAAGGAACATGGGCGACGTAATGCACCCACTCGTAGTGGAGGATGGCGAAGGTCACGCCCAGCATCGCCGAAGCAACGACCGCGGAGCCAAACGCGAGCGCGAAGATCAGCGCCGTCACCGCCAGATTGGGAACGAGAAACCAAACCGGCAGGAACAGAAGGTCGAGCCGGTCAGGCTCGGCATGATGATCGTAGTGCAGCCGGTGTTGCAGCTTGCGCACGAAGGCAAAGCGCGACGGCCCGGCATGGAAGGCGAAGCGGTGAAAGCCGTATTCGCTGCCGTAGAATGCCAGCGCGCCGATCAGCGCCCAGAGCAAATAAAATGGAAAGACGCCGGCGGCAAAGCAGACGACGAGCGCCGCAACGGCAAGCGCAAGCCAAATATTGGAACCATGCCGCAAGAAGGTTCCGACCATGGGGCCTCCCGAGTTCGTTTTTTTTGTAATAATAGCATGGGCCCCGGCTGGGCGTGCAAGGTGCGTAAAAATCGCGCCGGCCGCGAGAGCCGCCACAATGCGCCGTTGACGGCCTAGCGGCCGAAAACTGAGCGGAAATTGCAGGCGCGCAGAGCGTGCGTGACCGACAAATGCACTGCAGCGAACTTTATGATCCCCGGGATCAATGCGCGCCTGCGTGCGATGCAGCACCATGTGTCCACGCGATGCCGCAATGCCACGGAACTCACATGCACACTTTCCGCGCTGTATCACGCCAGCGCATCGATGCTATACTTTCACGGGACGCCACAATCAGAATCGTCGGTGATGAGAAGTCCAGACAGCGGCGATGGCGGATTTCGTTTTCTCCGCAGCGTGCCGAGCGCGGCGACCTATGCGCTTGAGCTGATCATTGCGGCCGCCTGCTATGTCGGGCTCGCCGCAGCGCCGCTGATTCTTCCGTCGCTCAATCCTACCGGCACGCCGTTGTGGCCGCCGACCGGATTTGCGCTGGCCTTGTTCCTGTTGAGTGGGCCGCGCATGTGGCCGGCGATTTTGTTGGGATCATTTTCCTTTGCGGCGATCGATACCCGTTCGTTGATCTCGCCCGGCTTTGCCGCCGCCGGTACGGCACTCGCGGGCTTCGCCGGCGCGTGGTGCCTTGATCGGTGGTCGTACGGAAGCAAAACCTTCGACACGCCCCAGGGCACGGTGAAGTTCGCCTTGATCGCCTTCGTGCCGACCGCCCTGATCGGTACCGCGGTCGCGCTCGGCGGGGCGATGATCGCCGGCGATATCGACGTCAACAATTCCGCTCTTTGGCTCGCGACCGGTGTGCGCTGGTGGCTTGCGGATGCGGCCGCGAGCCTGATCATCGTTCCTGTCGTCGTGCTGTGGGCCTTCGGAGATTTGCGCACGCTCGGCCGCTGGACGGTGATGGAGAGCGCGGCCATTCTCCTCCTCGCCGCGGCTGCGGGCTTCATCGCCTTTGCGCCGCCGATCGAGGGCATGCTGGATGCGATCGAGCCCTATCGGAATTTGCTCGGCTTCCTGGTTGTCGTGCCGCTGACCTGGGCGGCGTTGCGCGGCGGCCGCCGCAATGCCGCCGCAGCAGCACTCGCATTCTGCGCCATTGCCGCCTGGGGGCTCGTCGGCGGCGATGCGCCGTCGCCCGCCGCTTCTGCCGACAACGGCGAGCTGTTGCTGCTTGCGCTTGCGGTCGGCTGTGCGCTGCCGCCGCTGACGATCAGCGCCGCCATCGCCTGCCGCCAGGACAACGAAACGCGCCTGTTGCGGTTGCAGGATCAACTGAACCGCCAGCTCGCGCAGACGAATTTCGCGCTGGAAAACTCCCGCCGCCATTTTCAGATCCTGATCGAAGGCATCGTCGACTATGCGATCTTTCTGCTCGACACCGCGGGCCGGGTGGCGAGCTGGAACAAGTCGGCGGAGCAAATGATCGGCTACGGCGCCGAGGAGATCATCGGCAAGCACTTCGGCATCTTTTACCGGCCCGACGAACGGCGCGCCGGCGAACCGAACCGCGCGCTCGAATGGGCCGTGCAAAAAGGCAAGCACGAGGTCGAGGGCTGGCGCATCAAAAAGAACGGCACGTTGTTCTTCGTCACCGGCTCGGTCACCTCGATCCGCGACAATGCCGGCAACCTGGTCGGCTTTGCCAACGTGGTGCGCGACGCCACCGAGCGCCGCGACACGCAGGAGAAGCTCGTGCAGGCGCGCGAGCAGCTCGCCATGGCGCAGAAGATGGAAGCCATCGGCAAACTGACCGGCGGCATCGCCCACGACTTCAACAATCTCTTGATGATCATCGGCGGCAACGCGCAGACCTTCAAGCGCCTGCTCGACCCGAAGCTGCCGCGCGCGATCGAAGCGATCCAGACCGCGGCCAAGCGCGGCGAGAGCCTGACCCGGCAGTTGCTGACTTTCGCCCGCCGGCAGCATTTGACCCCGACGGTGATCGACCTGAACGCCTGTATCAGCAACATGCGGCCGATGATCGAAAGCTCGCTGCGCGGCAATATCGTCTATGACGAGAAGAGCGATCCGAAAATCTGGCCGGTCAAGGTCGATCTGGCCGAGCTCGAGCTCGCCATCGTCAATATCGCGGTCAACGCGCGCGACGCCATGCCGAACGGCGGCACGTTCCGCATCTCCATCCACAACGTGCCGGCCGAGCGCGCCGACGCCGAGGGCAACGAATTCGTCGCCATCGCGTTTTCCGACACCGGCACCGGCATTCCGCCCGACTTGTTATCCAAGGTGTTCGATCCGTTCTTCACCACCAAGGAAGTCGGCAAGGGCACCGGGCTCGGCCTGTCGCAGGTCTATGGTTTCGCCCATCAATCCGGCGGACTGGTCAAGGCCGAGAGCCGCGTCGGCGAAGGAACGACGCTGACGGTGCTGTTGCCGGCGCTGCCCACGGCGCGCGTCGTCGACGAGGAGGACAGCGAGATCGACGAGCTTTATGCGCGGCGCCCCGCCGTGCTCATCGTCGACGACAGCGCCGAAGTGGCGGAGGTAACTTCGTCCCTGTTCGAGCATCTCGGCTATCAGACGCTCTATCGGGAATCCGCCGAAGCGGCGCTGCAGCTTCTCTCTACCGGCGCCAAGGTCGATCTCGTGTTCAGCGACATCGTCATGCCGGGCACCATCGACGGCGTCGGACTGGCGAGCGAAATCCGCATGCAGTATCCGCACCTGCCGGTGTTTCTGACCACGGGCTATAGCGATGCGGCGCGCGCGGCGCCCGCGGATCTCCGCATCCTGCGCAAGCCGTTCGATACGGACGCGCTGCGCGGCTTCCTCAAGGAAGCGATGGATGTAAGGCTGAATAGCTAATCGTCATTGCGAGCCAACGGGTCCGGCCCGAGGTGGCCGGCCCGATGACAGGCTCCACGAAGCAATCCAGAGGCTTGCGCGGGAAGTTGGATTGCTTCGTCGCTTAGCTCCTCGCAATGACGAGCATCAAGGATTGCCGCTTACGGTGATGTCACTCACACCGCGTTCTGCTGCGCCGCGAGCAGCGAGAGATATTCCCACACCATCGTAGCGCCGGCGAGCGCGGTGGTTTCGGCGACGTCATAGGGCGGACTGACCTCGACCAGATCCATGCCGACGAAGTGCAGGCCGGTGAGGCGGCGCAAAATCGCCTGCGCCTGCCAGGTGGCGAGGCCGCCGACTTCCGGCGTGCCGGTGCCGGGCGCGAAGGCCGGATCGAGCGCATCGATGTCGAAACTCAGATACGTAGCGGCCTCGCCCACAATGGTGCGGACCTGCTCGGCGATCGCGGCGGGCCCCTGCTCGTGAACCTGGTGCGCCGGCAGGATGGTGACGCCCTGCTCGATCGTCCAGTCGTGCACCGCGCGCTCGACCGGCGAGCGAATGCCGACCTGCACCATCTGCCGCGGCTTCACCAGGCCCTCGTTGATGGCTTGATAGAACACCGTGCCGTGCGCTTGGGTCTGGCCGAAATTGTCCGGCCAGGTGTCCACATGGGCGTCGAAGTGCACGAGCGCCACTGGGCCATGGCGTTTGGCAAGCGCGCGTAGGAGCGGCAGCGTGACACCGTGATCGCCGCCGAGCGCGACCAGATGCGCGATGCGCGCGGCCTGCTCCTCGATCAGCGCCGCGCTCTTGGCGATATCGCCGAGCGCGATGGCGAAATTGCCGATATCGGCCAGCGGCAGCTTCGCCGGATCGACCCAAAGCGTGGGGTGATCGCCATCGATCACCATGCGGCTTGCCTGTCGGATCGCCGCCGGGCCGAACCGCGTGCCGGCCCGATTGGTGGTGCCGATATCGAACGGAATGCCGGCGACGCAAATCGGCGCAGCGGGATCGTTGCGGTCGACGCCCAGGAAACTCGGCGGCGTGGCGAACGTGGCGACGCCGGTCATTGCGGGGCGGCTTCGCCGGCGTCGAACAAGAACACCGCGGCCGCCACGACGCAGGTCCATTCGCCGCGCGGCGCGCCGACCGCGGCCGACGCGATCGACTGCGAGTCGACGATGAGGTTGCTCATTTCATAAACCCGCTTGCGTTCGTCCCAGGCGGCATCCGGATTGAACTCGATGCCGAGCGTGGACGCGAGCATGCTGGCGGCGAGATCCTCGACATATTCGCCGATTTCCGTCTCCGACATGCCGTAGCCGTGATGCTCGGAGATGTAGCCGTAATGTCCCGAGTGCTTGGGCCGGGCGAGCCCGATGCCGGAGGCGATCAGCCGGCCGGCCTCGTTGGTCTCCGAGCGCGCCATGACGCAGAAGGTGATCTCGCCGGGGCTGAGGGTCGCGACGCCGACCTGGCGCGGAATGAGATCGCATTGCGGCGGCAGGATCGAAGACACCGTGACCAGGTTCTGCTGCTCGATATCCGCATCGCGCAGCGCATATTCGAACGCCGCCAGTTGCTGGCGGTGAATGCCGACGCCGCGGGTGAGGAAGACACGCTTGGGCAATGGAAACATGGTGCGATCGCTTCAATGATGGCTTGAATGACGACTTGGCAATGATGGCTTGGCTTCACATAGGCCGCCGGAGCCAAAGCGCCAGCCGCGAAAACCATTAGTCTTTAAGAATGACGAAGGCGCGTCGGTTCGCGGAACGAACTACCGTCCAAACCGACTCGCGTTGGTACTCCGGTCGTATCCCGGGCGCGGCGCAGCACGCAGTGATGCGCTGCATCGCGTCCGGAAAAAGCGGCGGGGTCAGACCGCCACCGCGTCGTCGCCGACAGCCACCCTACTCCGCTGCCTGCGGGCCAGGCGCGCCCTTCTTGCCTGCCCGCGCGCCGAGTTGCGCGATCCAGCGGGCGATGACGTAGAAGACCGGGGTGAAGATCAGCCCGAAGGCGGTGACGCCGATCATGCCGAAGAACACCGCGGTGCCAAGCGCCTGGCGCAGCTCGGCGCCGGCGCCGACCGCCCAGACCAGCGGACTGACACCGAGAATGAAGGCGAACGAGGTCATCAGGATCGGCCGCAAGCGCAGCCGCGTGGCTTCGACCGCCGCATCCCAGCAGCTGCGCCCCTGATCCTCGAGCTGGCGCGCGAACTCGACGATCAGGATCGCATTCTTGGCGGCGAGACCGATCAGCACCACAAAGCCGACCTGGGTGAGGATGTTGTTGTCGAGGCCGCGCAGGATGACGCCGGTGATGGCGGCGACGAGGCACATCGGCACGATCATGATAACCGCAAGCGGCAAGGTCAGGCTTTCATATTGCGCGGCGAGCACTAGGAACACGAACACCACCGCCAGCACGAAGGCGAACATCGCGGTGTTGCCGGCCCGGATCTGCTGAAAGGCAAGCGAGGTCCATTCGGTGGCGAAGCCGTCCGGCAACGTTTCGGCCGCGAGCTTGTCCATAAGCGCGATGCCCTGGCCCTGCGAATAGCCGGGCGCCGCCGCGCCATCCATTTCGGCGACCGGATAGAGATTATAGCGCGGCACCCGGAACGGGCCGGCAATATCGCGCACGGTGGTGAAGGAGCCGAGCGGCACGGTATCGCCATTAGCGTTGCGCACGCGGATCTTGAGCACATCGTCGATATCACGCCGGTCTTCGTCGCGCGCCTGCGCGGTGACCCGGTAGGTGCGGCCGAACAAGTTGAAGTCGTTTACGTAGGCGGAGCCGATATAGACCTGCAGCGCGTTGAATACGTCCGGCACGTTGACGCCGAGGAGCTGCGCCTTGGTGCGGTCGATCTCGAGATAGACCTGCGGGGTGGACGTTTCGAACAGCGTGAAGACCTGTGTCAGGCCCGGCGTCTGCGCGGCGCGCGCCATGAACTCGCCGGCGACGGTGCGCAGCGCCTCGGAGCCGCGGCCGGCGCGATCTTCGATGATCATGCGGAAGCCACCGGCATTGCTGATGCCACGCACCGGCGGCGGCAGCACGGTGATCAAAAAAGCTTCCTGGATTTGCGACAGGCGCTTGTTGAGCTCGCCCTGGATAGCGGCCGCCGATTGGCGCGAATCCTTCGCGCGCTCCGCGAACGGCTTGAGGGTGAGGAAAATGGCGCCAGAATTCGGCGCATTGGTGAAGGTGGCACCGGAGAAGCCGATCACGTTGACGCCGTGCTCGACGCCCGGCACCTGCAGGGCGATGTCGAGCGCACGTTGTTGTACCTCGTCGGTGCGCGACAGCGAAGCGCCGGGCGGCAATTGCACCACGACAATCAGATA
>Ga0209006_10005528_pt1 | contig 11481 bp, 7 predicted proteins | sample JacPin_JW_Ref_O2_FD_188567 | JGI IMG/M metagenome (GOLD analysis project Ga0209006, IMG submission 188567) | Forest soil microbial communities from Algoma, Ontario, Canada - Jack Pine, Ontario site 1_JW_Ref_O2 (SPAdes) (version 2) | ecosystem: Environmental > Terrestrial > Soil > Boreal... | reverse complement strand
TGGCATGTCTGTACTCCTCTCCGCGCAGCGTCACCCGCGTATCACCTGGCACGCGGTCACAGTGGAGGCGATCAGGCCTCCTGACCGGTCTCATCCTAGTCTGCGATGATGTGCGCGCCCTGCTCCGCGGGCCGGTTCGCCTGGCTGCGGGCCTGGGCCCAGAACGCGTCGGCATGGCATCAGCACCCGCTGGTCTGCCCTCCGGGACCTGGGACCGCGCCCCGGGCCGGCCAGTAGTCCCACCCTGCAAATCAGTAGTGACTACTGAGACCTGGCCTCGCCGGGCGTGGCTGACTGTACCGGTGAACGTGGTTCTGCCGCCTGAGCCTGGAGCTGGCCTGGACTTGCGCAGTGGCCAGCCCGTACCTCCCTCATTCGTCTTGGTCAACGGTCCGGAGGCGATCGCAGTGAGCAAGGAAACTGCGGCTAAGAAGCGCCTGGGCTGGACACCATCGGGTTCGCCGCGCGCGACCTGGCGGCAGCGCGTGCTGGACGGCCTGGCCGGGCTAGCGCAGCGGCTGGCCAGCCTGGCGAATTGGCTGGCGGGGCCCGATCCGGGCTTCAACCGGCTTCGCACGGTGTGCTGCGCGACGTTGACCATCGCCGCCGCCATCGGCGCGGAGTGGCTCTTCGTCCACTTCACCGGGGCACTGCAGCGGCCGGTACCCCCGGCGGCCGCCGGGACGGCTCTGGCGGCCCAGGTGAGCCTGGCCAATCATGCCATGCTGGTCCTCGCCATCGTCCTCGGCGCGATCATCGGGCTGACCGCGGTGACCAGCGTGCGCGGCACCTCACCCGGGGATCAGGTGGCCGGCATGCTGCTCCTGCTGCCGCCGATGGTCGGGGCGCTGGCCCTGTCACTGGCCGTCGGCAGCCACCGCGTCCTGGCGCTGTTCCTGCTGCCGGTGGTTCTGGCCGCCGGGATCTACCTGCGGCGTTTCGGACCCGCTGGTGTCCGCGTCGCGCCGGTGCTCTTTGCGGGGTACCTCTTCGGGTTCCTGCTGAGGCCCCTGATCGACGTCGGTGCTCTCGGGTGGCTGACGGCGGAGATCGGGGTGGGCCTCGTGGTCGCGATCACGGTCAAGATCGGCGTATTCCACGAGAACAGCGGACGGGCTCTGCGGCGGACCCAGCGGTCGTACGCCGCCCGGGCAGGCAGGCTGTCCGCGCTGGCCTTGACGGCATTCGACGAACCGGGTCCCCGGACGAGCCACCAACTGCACGTCCAGGTGAGCCGCCTGGAAGCGGCAGCCCTGGTCATCGACGACCAGCTCGCCGATCCCAGCGTGAGTTCCACGGCGGCCCAGCTCCACCAGCAACTGTTCGACGCCAGGGTGGCCCTGGCCAACGTGGTCCGGTTCACTGGGGCGCTCCGCCGGTCGCAGCCCAGCGGGGACGAGTGCGAGCGGGTGCGCGAGATCCTGAGCGACCTGGCGGCCGGCCGACCCGGGCGGGCCCGGGCCGTCGCCGAGGCACTGGGGCGGCACGCCGCCACGTCCGGTGACAACGCTCAGCAGACGGTCGTCCACCGCCTGGCCGGGTCAGTCGTCGACTTCACCGGCGCCCTGTCGCAGTGGCTGGAGCTGGGAACGCAGGATTACTCCCGGGGCGATCCGCCGCTGTTCACCTCGCAGGTGGTGCTGCGGCCCGGTGGGCCGCCTCGTGCGGCGGCGGCTACCGACCAGGCCTCATCGGACACGGAACCCGGCCGCCTCCTGCCGCGGGCCGGCGTCGCTCCCTACACCCGCACCGCGATCCAGGTGGCGGTGGCCATCGGGGCGGCCATCGCCCTGGGTGACGTCCTGTCCGGGGCGCGCTTCTACTGGGCGGTGATCGGTGCCTTCGTCGTCTTCCAGGGAACCAGCAACACGGAGGAGCAGATCGGCAAGGCCTGCTCCCGGGTCGCTGGCACCCTCGTGGGCATCCTGGCCGGCTCCGCGCTGGTGAACCTCATCGGGATGCATGCGGCCTGGACGATCGTGGTGATCCTGGTCTCGGTGTCGCTGGGCCTGTACCTGCAACGCGCGGACTACGCGTTCCTGGTGGTGGGCGTCACCGTGATGGTGTCCCAGCTGTACGTGGAGTTCGGGCAGTTCAGCAACGCGCTGCTCGTCACGCGGCTCGAGGAGACCGCCATCGGCGCCGCGGTAGCCGCCGCCACGGTGCTCGTCGTGCTGCCCCTGCACGCCACCCGGGTGGCCCGGACCGCCCTGCAGGGCTACCTCGAGATCCTGGCCCGGCTGCTCCGGCGGGCCGCCCTCAGCCCGGCCGCCAACCCGGCGCTGGTGGATGGCGATACCCAGGCACTGGACGCCGCCTACCAGGCACTGGTGTCCACCACCGCGCCGCTGCGGCCCATCCAGATCGGCGGCGAACGGCTCGCCGCCACCATCGCTGCCACCGCGGCATCCCGTCGGTACGCGCTCAACCTGGTCCGCGACAGCCCTTGGACCGCCATCCCGGATGCGGAGACTGCGGCCCTGCTGGAACGGGGGCGCGAAACCCTGCAAGCATCGCTCACCTCGGTCCAGTCCGCCGCCCGCGGATCGCCCCCGGGCACCTACACCCGCTCGGCCTCCCTGTTTGACCAGGCCGAACGGCGGCTGACTGGCCCGGGCGGCAACGCCGGTCACGGCCAGCTCGCGGTGCGCGACCTCAGACTCCTCGACGGGGCGCTGGCCGAGCTGGCGGGAGTCTTGGCCATGGATATCACGAGCTACGACACCGGTCCTACCGCTGATCCAGCCGTATCACCGGCCCCGCCTGACCGCGCCACCGGGCCCGCACCAAGTCCGCCGCCTCGGCCGGAGCCGGGGAGGACGATCGGCGGCCGCGACCCGGACTCAGTAAAGACTGCTGAGGGTTGATCACCGACGCTGTGGCTGGCCGTAGCCATGAATGCCGCCACGGATGGCCCAGCGGGAACACACCCCCATCCGCGAGGAGATTGATCAGCTGAACAGGAGGAGACGGGATGCCAGGACGAGGGGAAGGAAAGGCCGCTTTCCGCACTGGAACGGCGCGAGGCCGTGAACGCGGGCACCGTGCTCACGTGAACGGGCAGCCGGAGAAAATGCTGAAGGGTGTGGTGGCCGGGGCGGCAGGCACGACAGCGCTCAACGCCGTCGGCTATGCGGACATGGCCGTGCGCGGGCGTCCGGCCAGCAGCACACCGGAACAGGTCGTGGAGCAGCTGGCCCGGCGCACCGGCCTGACCATTCCCGGTGCCGGCCAGGAACGCCAGAGCCGGCTGGAGGGCCTCGGCGCGCTGACTGGCATGGCGGCCGGTGTCGGGGTCGGCGCTGCGGCGGGCCTCGTGCCGGGGGCGGTGCGCAGGCTCGGGCCGCTGGCCGGCCCGGCCGCGATCGGCGCCGCCGCGATGCTGGCCACCGACCTGGCCATCGCGGTCCTCGGCGTCAGCGACCCGCGGACCTGGGACGTGGCCTCATGGCTGAGTGATGTCGTGCCGCACCTGGCCTTCGGCGCTGTCGTCTACGCCGTCCTGGCCGAGCCGCCCAGCAGGTCAGCCGGACCGGCCACCACCCCGCCAGCAGCCGCGGCGCCGTCACCCGCCCGGCCCGAGACCCCGGCTCCCGCGCAGCTCGGCCCCGCGGCCGCACTGGGCGCGGCGACGGGAATGCGCTCGACCGTCGCACTGGCCGCCCTGATCCTCCGGCGCAACGACGGACTGCCCGCTGCCTTGCGCCATCCCGCGGCCCGGGTCGCCGCCGCCATCGCCGGCGCCAGCGAACTCGTCATCGACAAGCTCCCGATGACCCCGTCCCGCCTCGAACCGCCCGGACTGGCGGGCCGGGTGGTCTCGGCCAGCCTGGCGGCCGCCGTCCTCGCCCGTTCCGGGCACCAGCGCCCGATCCCAGCCATGGCGATGGCCTCAGCCGCCGCCCTGGCCGCGGCCAAGGTCGGCCACGACGCCCGCGCCGTGCTGGCCCGCCACCTCCCCGACCCCGCGGTGGCCGTCGCCGAGGACGCCCTGGCGATCGGGCTCGCCACACTGGGCAGCCGACCGCACCGCCCGGTCAGAGCCAGCACAGCGGGCGGGTCATCTGGTTCCGCCGGCCCGGAAATCAGCCGGGACCCTGACGACTGATGGCCTCCATGGTGGCCTGCTGTTTCTGCACCCGCGGCCCGGTCCCCTGAGCCCCGGGCCCGCACGAAGGAGGTCGGCTCATGAGCGATCGGAAATCGGCGTCGCCTCGTGTGCCCGCGATCCTGGGGGACCCAGTCCGCAACCGGGGAGTTGCCTTCTCGGCCGAACAACGTGACGTGCTCGGCCTCACTGGCCGGCTTCCTCCTGCGGTACTGACTCTCCGCGAGCAGTCACGGCGGGCTTACCACCAGCTGCAGTCACTGCCGGCCCGCAGCGCCAGGAAAGTCTTCCTGGAATTGCTTCATGACCGCAACGAGACGGTCTTCTTCACGGTGCTGTCGGATCACCTGGCTGAACTCCTCCCGCTCGTCGATGGCCGTGCCGCTGACCAGGTGATCGGCCAGTACGAGTACGCCCACCCGCGCGGCATCTACCTGTCGATCGACCGGCCCGGCGATATCGAGAAGTCGTTTGCCACCCTCGGGCTGGGCGCCGGTGATGCCGACGTCATTGTGTGCAGTGACGCCGGGCAGGTCCCGGTGGCCGGTGACGGGCGGGGAGGCGGCCCCCGCACCGCCACGGGGAAGGCGGCGCTCTACACCGCTGCGGCCGGTATCCACCCCAGCCGGGTGATCCCGGTGTGGCTGGATACCGGCACCGACCACGAAGCGCTGCGCAGCGACCCGCTCTACCTGGGCAGCCGCCGCGCCCGGCGCCGCGGCCCGGACTGCGACGCGTTCATCGACCGGTATATCCAGACGGTGTCCGCGCTGTTCCCCGGCGCCCTGCTCCATTTCGGCGGCTTCAGCCCGGGCACTGCGCGGAGAATCGTGCACGCTTACGGCGGGTACCGCGTGTTCAGCGACGAGCTGCAGGGCACCGGCACGGCGGTACTGGCCGCCGTGTACGCCGCCACGCGGGTCACCGGCATCCCCCTGAAGCACCAGGAACCGGTCGTCTGCGGCGCTGGAGCCGACGGCGTCGCCCTCGCCGACCTGCTGCGCGCCGCCATGACCGGTGACGGTGCCACCGATGAGCAGGCCCGCAGCCAGATCTGGCTGGCCGGCCCCCACGGCCTGCTGTTCGACGACACCCCCGGGCTGCGCGGCTTCCAGCGGGACTACGCCAGGCAGCGCTCCAGCACACCGTGGGCCTCCAGGCTGGGCCCCGTGGGGCTGGCCGAGGTCATCGAGCGCGTGGCGCCGACCATCCTGCTCGCCACCTCGGCCGCCGGCGGGACGTTCACCCGGCAGATCATCCAGGCCATGTGCCAGGCCACCAGCCGGCCACTGATCCTGCCGATCTCCGCGGCGGCCGGGGCGGCGCCCGCCGACATCATCGGGTGGTCGGACGCGAAGGCGCTGGTGGCCACCGGCATCCCGGCCGCCCCCGTCGACTACGACGGCACCACCTTCACCATCGGGCAGGCCAGCAATGTCCTGGCCTACCCGGGCCTCGGGCTCGGCGTCACCGTGTCCCGGGCGGCCCGGGTCACCCCCCGGATGCTCCAGGCCGCCGCCGCCGCGCTCGCCGAGCAGGCCGACACCTCACAGCCGGGTGCGCCGCTGCTGCCGGGCCTGCAGGACCTCCGCGCCTGCGCGGCGGTGGTCGCCGAGGCTGTCGCCGGGGCCGCCGTGACCGACCAGGTCGCCAGCGAAAACCCCACCAACCTGACCCAGGCCATCCGCGGCGCCATGTGGCAGCCCGCCTACCCCGACCCCGGCTGAACCCCGGATGCCCCGGGCAGTCTGGCCGGCGACGCCATCCGCCGCAGCCCTCACCACCAGCGCCGGGTAGGCGGCAGCCCGCCCCGTCAGTGGCCCGCGTCGCTGGTCAGGGGCCTGGCTGGTCGCGCAGCGCGTCGGCGAGTTCGTGGCGGCCGGAGATGCCGAGTTTCTCGTAGGCCCGCTGAAGGTGGCTTTCCACGGTCCGCACGGACACGTGCAGGTGGCCGGCGATCTGCTTGTTTGAGCGGCCGGTGGCGGCCTGCACGGCGGTGTCCAGCTCGCCGGGTGTCAGCCACACCCGGGCGCCGATGATCGCGACGGGCGGGGTGACGGCCCCCTCACAGCGGGCCAGCAGCCGCGCCGCTTCCCGCTCCGCCGCAGCCGCGGCGCGGGCGCTTCCCGCGCGGCGCAGCAGCACCGCGGCCTCGGCACTGGCCTCCGCCGCGTACAAGATCGCGCCCATCTCCTCGAAGTCACCGCAGACTCCTTGGAGGGCTTCACTGTCCCCGGCCGCGACGGCGCTGGCGTAGGCGGCACGGGCGGCCACCAGGTCGCCATCGATATCGCTGGCCAGGACGGCGAGGCGGGCAGCCACGTCGCGCGCGTGGCCGAGCCGGGCCAGCCCGTGCAGCGCGCTGGCCGCACCGATCAGGTCACCGATCTGCTCGCCGAGATCGGCCGCCGCCTCAAGCTGGGCCCGGGCGGCCGGCCAATCGCCGGCGGCGGCCGCCGTCCACGCCCGCGCCTGCAGCAGGTCAGTGTGGTCCAGCAGCCCCGGCGGGAGGCCGAGGTCCTCGTGCGCGGCGAGCATCTGTGCCGCCCGGTCAGCCTGCCCGGTCAGCGCCAGCGCCTGCGCGGCGGCGATACCAGGCCACCGGGCGGTGAACGTGCGCCCGAGCTGCCGGAAAAGGGTGTAAGACTCGCTGGCCCGGCGGAAAGCGCTCATCGGGCGGCCTTGCTCGAGGTGCAAAACAGCGAACCATCCCGCGACATAGGCTCTCGCCTCGGCAGCCGGCTGGCCGATGACCAGGCCGTGGGCCCGGGTCAGGAGTTCCTCGGCCTCGCCCAGACGGCCCTTCCAGGCCAGCGCGACGACACGGGTGACAAACAGGGTCCACTGTTCCCATGATTCTTCAGGCGCTGGTATAGCTGCGTCGGCGGCGGGTGGGCTGAGCTGCTGGATGGCGTCGTCGAGGCGGCCAAGCCGGGCCAGGCCGTAGAACGCCGCCGCGTGCGCGGCAGCGAGCGGCGCTGAACGCGAGCGCTGCGGCAAGGCCGATGCGGCCTCGACCGTGGCCCGCGGCCCGCTGCGAAAGCTCATCACGAAAAAGCGCCGGGTCAGCAGCTCGTTCCGCCAGGAGGGATCGGTGACGGCCTCGGCCGCCTCATCGATCAGCTGCAAGCCAGCTTCCTGGCCCTGCAGGAGGTAGGTGTTGTCGAAGCGGAGCAAGGCGACGCGGGCCCGCTGGGCATCGCTGGCCGCGTCCACGGCCAGGGCAGCCAGCTCACGTTCGGCCTGGGCCGGCCGGCCCTGGAAGTGGGCCGCCTCGGCGGCCACGAACCGCGCGTTGAAGCCCGCACCCTCGGCGATAGCCGCACGGGCCAGCCGCTCAGCCAGGGAATGGTCATGGCGGCTCCGGGCGGCGAGCGCTCCGGCCGCCATCAGCCCGGCGCTGCCACCGCCCCCGGCCAGGTGCAGCGACGCCAGCCGCAAGGTGTCCTCCCGCCGCCGCCCGCCGACGGCCTCGATCACGTCAGCCAGCGACCCGGCGATCGCCCGCTCCCGCAGCGCGCTGATCCCGGCCCGGACCACGTCCCCGTAGACGGGATGGGCCAGCCACACCTGAAGCCGCCGGCCCGCCAGCCGGCTGGTGATAAAGCCCTTGCGCTCAAGGTCCTCCACCGCTGGCGGATCACCCAGTCGTGCGAGCTCACCCTGGCCGAGCGGCTCCCCCACGGTGACCAGCTCCAGCACGGTCCGCTCGGCGGGCGACAAGTCGCGCAGCCGCAGCGCCGCCAGCTCCACCAGCCGGGCCGTGGGCCGCACACCGCCACGAAGACGCCAGAGGCCACCATCGGCGGCCAGCGCCCCGCTGTCCAGCGTCCCGCTCACCAGCTCCCGCAACGCCATCGGATTGCCGCCGCTGTGATCGGCCAGCTGCCGCACCGACGCCGCATCCACCGGACCCCCCAGCGCCTTGACCAGCAGCTCCTCGATCGTTGTGTCGCTCAGGACACCCAGCTCGATCCGCTCGGCCGGCCCGTCCTTCCACAACGCCACCACCGGGTCCGGCACCGCCTCACCCGACCGCACGGTCACCAGCACCGTCGCCGCCCGGGTCAGGGCCAGCTGGTGCACCAGCGTCGCCGACCCGCCATCCAGCAGGTGCGCATCATCAACGAACAGCACCAAAGGCCGTCCCCCGGCCCGGCCGGCCACCGCCCGGCCATAGCGCCGTAGCAGCTCACCGCGGTCGTCCCGGTCAAGGCCATCGCCATGGGGGTCAGGCGGCAGAAAGGGCGCCAGCGCGCCGAAAGGCAGCCCGCGAGACGCCCGCGTGGCGGCCGCGCGGGCCACCGACATCCCCCGCTCTTCCGCCACCCGCAGCCCGGTCATGGCCAGCGTCGTCTTGCCCACCCCGGCCGGGCCAGTGATCACCGCGCCCCGGCCGGCGAGCACAGCGGCGGTCAGCAGAGAAAGCTGTTCATTTCGGCCGACGAGCGGCCACCGGTCCACGCTTGAGTCTAACCAGGGCGAACCCGGCTCCACTGGGGGACCACAGCGCCACCGCCGGGCGGAGATGAGGGACAGCCGGCCACGGGCTGATCCGCGCCACCTTAGCTGCAGCGGCTACTACCTGGCCATGCGTGAATCAGGTGGCCAGCCGCGACGATCGAGTCGCGATGCTCGTTGTGGTGGTGCTGGCACAAGAAGACCGGGCCCGCATTGGTGATCACTTCGACCTGTGCCTGCGCGACGCGGCATCTGTCACACGCAACCCAGGGGTCCTCGCTTACGCGGGGTTCGTCGTCGTACACCATCCCGGGGACGCGCCCCGGCGAGGTGAGGTCGTGCCGGAAGATTCCCATCGCCAGTCCCTTCAAGGGTGAGGTCAGGCCCGTTCTTCACGACGGCGGGCCAGGAACGGTCACGCTGCGCGTCTGCGGGCTGCCGCCTGGGGGGCGCCCAGCGTGCGGGTGAACCCGGGCGGGATGACCAGGTCGCCGGGGGCCAGGTCGTGAACGGAGGAGTGGCCCAGCCCGAGCAGCGCGGAGTCGACGCCGCCGCGCAGGATGTCCAGCACGTTCTCCACGCCGGCCTGCCCGTTGGCGGCCAGGCCCCACAGGTAGGCCCGGCCGATCATCACCACCCTGGCCCCCAGGGCCAGCGCCTTGACCACGTCCCCGCCGCGGCGGATCCCCCCGTCCAGCACGACCTCGACCTGATCGCCGACCGCCGCGGCGATGGCGGGCAGCACCCGGATCGTGGCCGGGGTGCCGTCCAGGTCGTTGCCGCCGTGGTTGGATACCGAGATCGCGGTCACCCCCGCCTCGGCCGCCCGTTTCGCGTCGTCGACCCGGGTCACCCCCTTGACCATGAACGGCCCGCCCCACTGCTCGGCCAGCCAGCGCACGTCATCCCAGGACGGCGGCGCGGTGGCCGCCCACTGCCCGTACGCGCCGAAGAACGTCGGCGCTGCCCCGCCCCGGCTAGTCATGTTCGGCACGGTCAGGTCCGGCAGGTGAGCGGTCCGCGCGTAGCTGAGCAGCCACCGTGGGCGGCGCAGCACCTGCGGCGCGAACTGCATCGCGGTCTTGACGTCGATCCGGTCCGGGATGACCGGGCTGCCCCAGTCGCGGCCGCTGGCGAACGTCCAGTCCAGCGTGAGGATCAGCCCGGCCGCCCCGGCGGCGCGGGCCCGCTCCAGGTGCGCCGCCATGTCCTCGCGGGTGCCGGCCCAGTAGACCTGGAAGAACGTGGCCGGGCCGGCCGCGGCGACCTCCTCGACCGGCTTGCTCGCGAACGAGCTCAGGCCCATCACCGTCCCCCGGGACGCCGCGGCCCGGGCCACCGCCACCTCACCGTCAGGGTGAACGGCCTGCACCCCGGTCGGCGAGATGATCACTGGCAGCGATACCGCCTGGCCCATCACCGTCGTCCCCAGGTCACGGCTGGCCGGCTTACCCGCCACCGTCGGCGCGAAACCAAGCTCACTGAACGCGCCCACATTGTCCTCGACGGTCAGCCCCTGCTCCGAGCCCGCGACCAGCGCCCCATACACCGACGGCGGCAGCCGCTTCTTCGCCCGCCGCTGAGCCTCAGCAACGGACTCAAACCACCCACTAGCCATCTCCTCATCCCCCGTCCCGCGAAGTCAGACCGTCGCGGCTCACTTGAGCAGGGATCCGGCGTCGACCGGCAGGGTCACGCCCGTGACGTAGCGGGACTCGTCCGAGGCCAGCCAGAGCACGGCGTTGGAGATGTCCACCGGCTCGACCCATGGGATCGGCAGCGCGTTGAGCGCCTGGAATCGCTCCGCCAGCCGCTCCCTGGTGCGGTCCTGCTCCGGCAGGTCGGGCGCGAACAGGGCATAGGTCGGGGCGTTCTGGACCATGTCGGTGTCGACGCTGGTGGGGTGAACCGAGTTGACCCGGATCATGTCCGGGGCCAGCTCGAGTGCGAGGGTCCGCATCAGGCCCACGACCCCGTGCTTGGCCGAGTTGTAGTGGCCGGTGTTCTCCAGCGCCTTCAGCCCGGCGGTGGAGCTGGTGAGGATGATCGAGCCGCCGCGCCCGCCCGCCCGCAGGTGCGGGATCGCGGCCTTGGCGGCATGCCACACGCCGGTCAGGTTGGTGTCGATCATGTCCTGCCAGGTCTGCTCGGGCAGGTCCTCGGTCCGGCCGAAGCTGAAGATCCCCGCGTTCGCGGACACGATGTCCAGGCGCCCGAGCTCGGCGACGCCGTCATCGAGGGCCTTCTTGAGGGCGCCGTAGTCGCGGACGTCGGCCTTGGTGGCGATGATCCGGCGGTCCAGGGCCTCGACTTCCTTGACCGTCTGGGCCAGGTCGTCCGGCGTGGCCATCGGGTACGGCACCGAATCGACCTGGGCCGCCAGGTCGACCGCGATGATGTCCGCGCCCTCCTGAGCCAGCCGGATCGCGTGCGAGCGGCCCTGGCCGCGAGCCGCGCCGGTGATGAAGGCGACCTTGCCCTCTACTCGTCCCATGATGCGCTTCCTTTCGTGGTGAGCGGCACCGCCATCGCGGATGACCGCGTTCATAACTACAGCCAGCCACAGGCAGAGCCGGGCGGTCCTCAGTAGTCCCTACTGAGTAGCCGGGGCCTGGACCACACGCCCGGGCAGACCCCCACGATCCATAACGTTCCTATCGGGCTGACCGGGACCGGAACCCGGCGGGAAACCCGCCCGATGGGCGCCAGCGGAATGACCTGCCGATTGCGAGCGGCGGGCAGCGAAGGTGCTGCAAGGTGAGACGAGCAGAGTGGGCGAAGACCTGCAAGATTCTCTTCAGGGTCGAGCCACCAGCTGACGCCACCGTGGAGGAACCTGATGCGACCAGGCAGCGGACCGGCCGACGATCCGCCCGCAGCCGGCCAGCCGGCCGAGCCGGCCATCAGTTCAG
>Ga0209006_10005527_pt1 | contig 11481 bp, 19 predicted proteins | sample JacPin_JW_Ref_O2_FD_188567 | JGI IMG/M metagenome (GOLD analysis project Ga0209006, IMG submission 188567) | Forest soil microbial communities from Algoma, Ontario, Canada - Jack Pine, Ontario site 1_JW_Ref_O2 (SPAdes) (version 2) | ecosystem: Environmental > Terrestrial > Soil > Boreal... | reverse complement strand
TTTTCATCTACATCAGCCGCTCCTGCCATAGTGACCAAAATAAATTTGTCCGGCACTTTTCTTCTGAGTCGCCGCATGGAATAGCGCATCTGAGCCGGTGTCACGGTCGCCAGATAGCATACGCACACCAACTCGACGTCGTTTGTGTCCAGTGTGAAAACGCGAGCCACCGAAAGCGCCTCTCTGGTCTCGGACCGAACGGCGATCCCCCGTTTTTCAATGGCCTGCGCGACAATGGCTGTGAAAGCCTCATCGAGAATACCAAATCCCGGAACGCAGAGGACAAGCTTCCTGGTGCGCCAATTGAGCGGAATCGCTTCATCGTTCTGCGCGAGGGATTCTTCAGCCAGGGCGATGTGCCCCAGCGGCCCGGTGACAACATGGTCAGATCGCCGGCGGGTCTCTTCGGAATCGGAAGTTCTGGCGCCGACATCCTGACAGCTTTGGTCGGGGAGGCAGCACTCAACGCTATCCGACCTCCTAAAACTTATTGTTTCGCCTCGGGAACTTTCTGCCACGCCGCACATTGCTGCGGTTAGCCATTTGCCGGCAGAAACATCTAGTGTGGTGGATTTGCTGGCGTAGCGCGTCTGCGGTGGCGCTACCGGTTTGGCTGGGCGTGCGCGTTGCCGCGTGGCCTCTCTTCCACGGAAAGGGACCTCCATTGTCACTCGGAACAATTCTACTCATCGTCGTTGTGATCGCACTTCTCGGAGGATTCAGCGGGATCGGAGGTGGGCGTTTCTACGGCACAGGTTATTACGGGGGCGGAGGGTTGGGGCTGATACTTGTTGTTCTTTTGATCTTGGTTCTGATGGGTCGGCTCTGAGGTAATTTTGCCTGGAAATGCGTCCACTCGTGTAACGACAGGGCCTCAATGAAAATTCGTGCGGGCTACGAAATCTCGTATGACTGCGTTCAACCGACACCGATGATCCTAACGCTTAGTGTCTATCCGTCGCGTGTGCCGGATTTGCTGAGCTGGGATCGCATGCAGCTTGTCCCGGGTGTTCCCGTCAATACCTACCATGACAGCTTTGGCAATTTCTGCCACGTGATCCGCGCGCCTGCGGGGCGGTTGAGCTTGTCCACGGACTTCTTAATTCAGGACAATGGCGAGCCCGACGAGTGTGCTCCGCAGGCGGAGCAGCATGCCCTGGAAAATCTCCCGGTGGACGTCCTGATCTATCTGCTCGGCAGCCGCTACTGCGAGACGGATCGCCTGTCGGAAACAGCTTGGGCGGCTTTCGGGCACGTCCCGAAGGGGTGGCCGCTCGTGGCAGCTGTCTGCGACTACGTGCACGATCGCATTACCTTCGGATATCAGTACGCCAGCCCAACCAAAACAGCCTGGGACGCGCACACCGAGGGGCGAGGCGTATGTCGGGACTTCGCTCATCTCGCCATCACGCTCTGCCGGTGCATGAATGTACCGGCACGCTACTGCACGGGGTATCTCGGCGACATCGGGGTCCCGGCTGACCCATCGCCCATGGATTTCAGCGCGTGGTTCGAAGCCTACCTCGGAGGCCGTTGGTACACATTCGATGCTCGCCACAACAGTCCGCGTATCGGCCGCATCTTGATGGCACGCGGGCGCGATGCTACCGACGTTGCTATCGTGACCTCCTTCGGGTCGTGCAAGCTAGCCGCCTTCAGGGTGTTCACCGAAGAGGTCAAGGAGGTTGTCTGTGAAAGCGAATAGTTGCCGAGGTCAGCAGAGGACGAGTTCTGCATTCGTCCGCTTCTGGAAGCGTCGGACATATGATCGTTCCTGATCGTGATGGGAAGACGATGTCAAAAGCCGATGCAGTAGCACAACATCTACCGTATCTCCGCCGCTATGCTCGTGCTCTTACCGGCAACCAAATGTCGGGCGACGCATATGTGGCTGCTACCCTTGAGGCCCTCGTCAAAGAGCCGGACTTGCTGGAGGCGCCGGACCTCCACCGCGTCACCTTGTTTCGGCTGTTTTCAACGATCTGGAATTCGCTCTGCGTCAATGGCATCGCGGAACCGGTAACGAACGCGACGGGTGCTGAACATAACCTCAGCCAAATAACATCAAAGCCACGTCAAGCGTTTCTCCTGGTTTCCGTAGAGGGATTCTCCGAGGACCATGCTGCACGGATACTCGACGTCGATGCGCCGACCCTGCGCAAGCTCCTCGAGGAGGCGGGCCGTGAACTCGCCGCACAGATCGCCACCGACGTTCTCATCATCGAGGATGAAGCGCTGATTGCGCTCGATCTCCAGGCATTGGTCGAGAACCTTGGCCACAAAGTCATCGGCGTTGCGCGGACGCAAGCCGAAGCGTTGGCGATCGGGCGGAAAAGCGCGCTCGGGCTGATTTTAGCCGATATTCAACTTGCCGACGGCAGTTCGGGGCTCGATGCCGTCAACGATCTGCTCAACACATTTGAGGTACCGGTGATCTTCATCACAGCTTATCCAGAACGCTTCTTGACCGGAAAGCGACCTGAGCCAGCGTTTCTGGTATCAAAGCCCTACCGACCCTCCGCACTCTCGGCGATGATTAGCCAGGTCCTGTTTTTTGAACGCAACGCCGTTAGGCGCAACGGGTGACGGATACCGTCCGAGACTTGGAATTTATCGGCTCAACACTTGCGAACAATACCGGTGCCAACCGGAGTTTTATCTCGAGCCACCTCACTCGGGTAAAGCTCGACCAGCGACGGGTACCGGCGTAAGACATTTGGTCGTGCTTTATGAAGAGGGTTACACGCCGGCCGACCCGGGGCGGTTCATGGTCATCTATGTCGAGCCGACCATACGGATGCTGATCTCCGAGGTTCTCGAAGAGCGGGGCTACTCCACCATCGAAGCGTCAGATGGCCCCTCGGGAATGCGGGTCCGTCACCCGCCCGGATCCATCTCCTGATCACCGACGTTGGTCTGCCCGAAGGCATGAACGGCCGCCAGATCGCCGAGACCGGCCGCGAGCTTCGGCCCGACTTGAAGGTGTTGTTCATCGCCAGCTATGCAGTTGCGCCTGGCTCGACGTCCGCCGACGCGATCCGGTTTAGGTTCTTGCCGCACCATCGATTGACCTGGCCACCAAGGACCGAGGGCCGGCCCATCCGTCCAATGAGGTCATGACCTTGACGGCGCCTGTAAAGCTCAAGCGCGCCGGCCGCGAAATAAAAATGCTGGGATGAACTCGGCGACGGAACTTCGATCGACATAAGGCTCCTTAGAATTGTCGCGCGGGCTCACCTCATCCAGGCACGCCTCACGCAGAACACAATCTCACCGCGCACGAAATCTCGCGCGAGACAGACGCGCAGCTGAGCACTACAGTCCTTGTTGAGAGTCGCCTGCTCGGGATTTTCTGATAAACCCGGAAGCTGCGCTAACGCGCTCTCGTCAAGCTTGGTATTCTGGTGGCGGTGCCGGTGACGTGCTGTCAATGCCTTGAAGTGTGCAATAGACAGGATCCACGTCGAAACCTGTGAGCGGCCTTCGAAGCGATCGGCTTGGCTACAGACGTCGATAAAAACCTCGTTGACAAGGTCTTCCGCACGGCCTGCGTCGGGCACGATCCTCAGGATGAAGCGGTAAAGGCGCATATTGTGCCGATCGTAGAGAGAGTGCGCATGGCTGAGCGGTCACCCGCTGCGACAGCCTTGATTAAAGGCTTCATCTGATTGGGGGCCCAATAAGCAAAAAAGTGCTCTTCGACCGTGTTTGTCGGCCTGCTGGCGGTTTCGTAAATCGGTCTTTAAGCTGCGGGCATTCAGGAGCTGTTCGCATGCCGCCTCGGGATATGACGATCCGGTCCCTTCGAATCGCGATCGCTGCTTCAATAATTGTCCCCTGCCTGGTGTTCGCATACGCCTCATGGCTTAGCTATCGCTCCGCAAACACTCTCGCCGACGAGCGCATCATCCGCTCCCTTGATGTTCAACAAGAACAAGCAGTCAAAGCGTTCCAGCTCATCGATAATGCGCTCAATGATGCGGCTGATCTGGTGGCCGGTCAATCGGACGAGCAGCTCGCAGCAGAGCAGCACCACCTTTATTTCGCACTTGCCAAGCTGGTTGCATCGGCACCGGTCGTTCAATCCATCTGGATCGATGACCCTTCCGGCGTTCCCTTGGCTACCTCTTGGATTGACCCGCCGCCACCGCAAAGCTTTTCCGACCGCGATTTCTTCCAGGCGCATCTCAATCCGGGGAACGGACTGTACTACGGTAAGGTGTATGCCTCAGCACTTGGCGCACAGCCTTACTTCACGGTTAGCCGGCGGCTCCAAAACGCCGGAACGTTCATTGGAGTGCTTGAGGTTTCGGTACTGCCGAGCAACTTCGTTCGATTCTTCTCGACCCTGGCATACACCCAAGGCCTCCAATATGCGCTCATCAGGAGTGACGGCGCGATCCTCGCCCGCTACCCCGAAGGTCCAGAAGGTGCCCCGGAGTCGCTGGACGAGCACACCAACTTCAGGCGAACGATTGCCCGTAATACTGATGGAGGCCTCTACACGTCGATGTCTCCGATTGACCAGGTCGAGCGTCGATTTGGAGTCCGACATTTTGCCAACACTCCGATCTATCTCAGTGCCGGCATTGCGAGCGCGACGATTCGAAGCGAGTGGATGTCGGAGATGGCCCGCCATCTGATTTTCGGCGTGCCGGCGACACTCTTGTTGTTTCTGACGCTGCTTGCAGTCCTCAAGCGGACAAGACGCCTGTACGAAGAAGTGGATCGACGACTCGTCGCCGAAGAAGCGCTCCGCCAATCACAGAAAATGGAAGCAATCGGTCAACTCACCGGTGGGGTCGCGCACGACTTTAACAATTTGCTCACGATCATCATCGGCAACCTCGAGAGCGCGCAACGGCAATCGTCGCACTGGACCGACGAAGCCCATCAGAAGCTGACACTGCGGCTCGAAAACGCCATGCATGGCGCCAAGCGCGCTGCCACGCTGACAAAACGCTTGCTCGCATTTTCACGCCAACAGCCGCTCAATCCCGTGCCTGTCGATGTGAACCGGCTACTCAATGGGATGTCAGACTTTTTGGGTCGCTCCGTCGGCGAGCAGATCTCCGTAGAGGTCGTGGGAGCGGCCGGCCTGTGGATGACCGAAGCTGACTCTGCGGAGCTGGAAGCCGCGATTCTCAATTTGGTGGTGAACGCGCGTGACGCCATGCCTGATGGTGGCAAGCTCACGATCGAGGCCAGCAACTCCTATCTCGGCGAGGCGTATTGCAAGCGGAACGTGGACGCGCAGCCGGGCCAATACGTTCTGATCGCCGTGAGCGACACCGGTGCCGGGATGTCGGATGAGGTTCTGAAACGGGCCTTTGAGCCGTTCTTCACCACCAAACAGCTCGGCGCGGGAACAGGGCTAGGTCTGAGCCAAGTCTATGGCTTCGTGAAACAATCTGGCGGCCACATAAAAATCTACAGTGAGCCCGGCGAGGGTACGACAGTCAAACTGTACCTGCCGCGCTGTCTTGATGCGAAATGCGTCCCCGATGAAATCCGTCGCGAGCCTGACAGAAGCCACCGCGGCGAACGTATCCTCGTAGCCGAAGACGATGAGGATGTACGACAATATATCACCGAAAGCCTGCAGGAGCTTGGATATGACGTGCTCGAAGCGGGCGATGGCGAAACAGCTTTGAAGACACTCGACCAGCAGCGGGTCAATCTACTCTTAGCCGACGTAATCATGCCTGGAATGAACGGCCGCAAGTTGGCGGAAGAGGCCAAGCGCAGGCATCCCGATTTGCGCGTGCTTTTCATGACCGGATATTCGCGCAATGCCATTGTCCATCAGGGTCGTTTGGACCCTGGCGTCGACTTGATCCAGAAGCCGATCTCCTCTGAGGAGTTGATTAGCGGGGTTCGACGCGCGCTTGAGCGGTGAGATTCGAGCAGTTATCGAGGCGCAACCAAACGGACGCAACGGGAGTCTGCGGACTTTCGTCCCGGAGTTAGGTACTAACCTGAAGAGCAAGTTTGAAAGCTCGTTCTCAGGTATGGCAAATTCGATGCGGGCGGCTGGATTGGCGACATTCGCTAAACGGCAGGCCCCGGTGATGTCCGAGGCCCGCCTGATTGTTGTGGCTTTTGCTAGATCACCAAAGGTTCGGCAGGAAGCGATAGTTCACGCCCACCTTGACCTGCTGGATTCTGAGATTGTCCTCAAGACCGATCGACGCCGGAAAGGTCGCAATGCCCGGCAGCACCGTACCGGTGATCGGGGTCGTCTTGGTGCCAAAGTCGATGTAATCGTACTCGGCCATGACGGACCAGTTCTGCCAGAGCCCCCACTCGATTCCGGTCCCGACCGTCCAACCCACGCGATCCTGGCCGCCCGTTCCGGAGAAGAACGGCACCGTGCCGACGCCCGTAGCAGTCAGGGTCGAATTGTAGGTATCGTCGAGATGGGCCCATGCAGCACCTGCCTTGCCGTAGAGCAGCCAGTTATTGTGAGCGATGCCGACCGTGCTCGTCGCCGTCGCGGTCCACTTGATACTGGTGTTGAGCGTCCGAGCGAACGTCGCTCCCGACGGACCAAAGGAGGCGGTGCTGGTGCCGCCAGTATCGCCCCAAGCAATGTCGCCTTCCCAACCGATGACAAGCTTGCCGAACTGGTAGCGATCACCGCCCTCGATGCCTCCGATAAAAGAGCTCCCGCTGGTCGTTTGAACAACGGGCGCATTCACTAACGTTCCGATGATGCCGAGATCCGGCTCGGACGCATCGTTGTTAGACCACCCGCCGCCGACGAAGCCGCCGAGGTAGAAGCCGCTCCAGTCATACGTCGGAGCGACATAGGGAGCTGCCTTCACCGCTAGATCAGCGGCGTTGGCGATACCAACAAAGCCAAACACAGCAATCGTGGAAAGAAGGAGCTTTTTGACCATTCAATCCCCCCTTGGAGCCGGATGCGGCTCGTTCAGTGCGCTCATCCTAACTCGCCCGGAAACAAACATGTGTATCAGAAATGCAACTCCCCAATATTATTGCATTCTTTGGCTCCAAAAAGTTCCATTGGCGGCTTGCAAATTGCCAGAATCAATGTTCCTGGAACTTTCGCGACCGCACTAATGTGGGCCGCATCACCACCAGCGGAACGGTCACAGAGTATTCCAACTGCTCGGAGCGCGCCGTGGGTGATCGGCCCCGGGCCGGACGGCGGATTGTGGTTCACAGAGGCGGCCACCAACAAGATTGGCCGTCTGCAGCCGCCGATTTTCCCGAACAGCCATGACCTCAACGTTGAACCCACCCTATCCAGGGCGACGAACTGCGGGCGCTGCGGCGGCTTCAGCGCGAGGCAGCGGTCTCGCCCTTCTTCTTCATCAGTGAGCGGCTCGCCGTTCACGACGGGCGGCTTTCCGCATGATCTACCGCGCCGCGGCCGGCGCCGGCTTGGAGTTCAAGGCGCATCCTCACATGCTGCGCCATCGTTCGTCGTGATCCTGCTGGGGGCGGAACTTGACGCCAAAATGGAATATCAGAGCGCTCGGGACACGACCACCGGAGTTCCCCGCCCGCTTGGTCAAAGAGGTGCGCAGGTAGCGGATACCGTGGTCAGCGAGTGAGTGACATGCTGTCAGTCCCTCTGCTCCCGCTTCTCGTCAAGCCGCTTCGCGCCTATCCCAGCAGCCGCCGGTGTCGATTCTTCCTCCGCCACTGGAACGAGCTGGCACTTCATAAGTTGTTGCGCGGGGACGCCGAGTGTGTCGGCGGTGCGAGGGGAAAATGACAAGCAAGATCGACGTAATTGGCTGCTCCGTGCTTCCGCACAACGGGCGAACCGACGAAAACCTCATCAAAGCGATTGCAGCAGGAAACCAGCTAGCTATGCGTACGCTGTACGCGCGGCACCACGTGCATATTTACCATTTCATCGTCCGTCTGGGGTGTGACACCGATCGCGCCGAAGATGTTGTCAGTGAGGTATTCCTCACCGTGTGGCGCCAAGCCGGCACCTTCGAAAGCCGTTCGCAGGTCTCCACTTGGATCATGTCTATCGCTCGTTTCAAGGCTCTTACGGCGATTAGCAGGCGCCGGGAACCCCAACTCGATGAAGAGTCGATGGAGATGGTCGCGGACGATGCTGACACTCCCGAACAAACGGTTCTTCACACTGACCGACGCGCGCAGCTACGCAGCTGCATTGCGCAGATGTCTCCGGATCACCGGGAAGTTATCGATCTTGTTTACTATCACGACTTGCCGGTCGAGGAGGTTGCCAAGCTCCTAAACATTCCAAAGAATACTGTGAAGACGCGCATGTTTTACGCTCGCAAGCACTTAGCGCGGCTGCTTGCTATGCAGGGCGACTTCGATCCCGTATTCGCCCAGGCGGCTTAAGCTTCGAAGAGATTGTCATGCCGGCGGCTCACCAAGCTTTACCGAGCGTTGGCTAGCGTCCTTCTCCGCCTCCTCCTCCGACGGAGCAAAATCAGGGCCGACTTCATGACGTCGGTGCCGAGCGAAGTTCACCTGCCACAGCTACGCCTCGATCAATGACGTGATGAAGTCAGCCGATCACCTGCCCAGGACTCCTGGCCAGCGTTTGCACGGATGGGCTGCCCGAAGTCTAGGCAACGTCACCAAGCAGCTGACCGCAGGCTCCGGACAGACGCGCATCCCGGCGGTCCGGGTGTCGGCGTGTCGGCGGCCGGGTCCGCCGGCGGCGTCACCGGCCCTGAGGCGGTGCCGGCCTCTAACCTTTCGGCGGCGGGCGCTACGCGCGCGCGGAGGCGTTGAGAGAGAGGCGACGTCGGGGCTACAACTGATTTTTACAAGGGGGTGGTGATTGCGGACGACCCCGTAGCTCGGCGGGGTGGCGGTGGCGCGCATTGCTTCGTAGGCGTCGCCGTAGCGGACTCTCTCTTCCAGCAGGGAGAGAGAGACGAAGAAACGATCCGGTCGAGTTCCGGCGCGAACTGCTCGATTCGTTTCGCGTTTTGTGCCGGCGCGATGCCGCAGAGGCCGGTGCTAAACGCGGCGCCACCGGCCGCCGATGCCAGCATGCGCCGGCGCGTAAGGCGAATAGTCATGGTGATTCTCCCGTGTTGCATTGTGCGACAGCCATTATAGCGCCGGGCGCGCCGAATAAGTCTTCGAAACGGATCACTCTGAATTTTATGCCGGCATGTCGCGACGACAATTCCAGGGTACGCATCCACTCCAAGCCCATCGGATCGAGTTCAATGCTCGGTCCGTCTTCCACTTCGAAGCCGCCGAGCTCGAATTGATGCCGATGTTTTGCCTGGTAGCTGGGCCTGTTAATCCAATGCCAGGACAGACCGAAATTCGGTCGCAAGCGGCTCAGAGAGAACGACGGCACGATTGAGTTCATGAGCGTTGCCGCGCCGGCGCACAGATAGGCACGGTCCGAGTTGACGGCAATAGGGGCCGGCGCTGGGGCCGTGCTGTTGAGAACTTAAAACATTTGCACGCGGAGAGGAACGTTGAGAGCGCTTGCGAATTCTTGTGCAGATGTTACGTGCGAAACGGAGCACGCTTGGAGCGGTCAGGAAGCGATACGCGCACCAGCCTGGGTCGATACGGATCAGGCACTCTGTGGTTTCTGAAAGGTCGCGAAGGGACCTTCATCACATTCAACGATCTGCGGATCGCGAAGCGGTCGACTGACAAGAAGACCTGGGTCTCGCTGACGACTGGGTCGAAGGTGACTGTGATTGGGAGATGGGAGCTGCAAGTGCAGCATAATGAAAGCGAGGGCGTGTTTGTGTCGCTCGTTGCGAGGCAGGGCAAATGACCTCGCGTGAAGAAGAGGACGAGACGACTATCGCGATACAGAGCCTGTCCGACGCCCAGTTGATCCAACTCCTACAATTGCATGACCATGACGACGGCCTGACGCAGATAGTCGAAGCGGAGATTGAGCGACGGAAGACGGAAGGTAGGCTTCAATGATGACCGGAGACGCCTGGCGGAGGGCGATCGGGTGAAAGCCAGAGACCTCACCGGGACGGTGGTCGGGGCCACCGTGCACTGCGTCTCGATCCAATGGGACGGACGGGCGACGCCAGAAATCTTCACCACCGACGACATGCGGCATATCAGTAAGGAGGGGGAATGACGACATACGGGTATGCGCGGGTGAGTACGGATGGGCAGACGCTGGACGCCCAAGACAGCGCGCTCAGAGCGGCTGGGGCACAGCGCGTATTCGCCGAGAAGGTCAGGGGCGCGGTCACGGATAGGAAGGGCCTGGCGCGGGCGCTGGCGGCACTGAGCGCGGGGGATGTGCTGGTAGTGACGAGGCTCGATAGGCTCGCAAGGAGCACCAGGGACCTTCTAAACGTCCTGGCGACGGTGTCTGAGACGGGAGCGGGCTTCAGATCGCTGGGGGACCCTGGGCAGACACCACGACCCCGCATGGTCGGCTGATGCTCACGGTGCTCGGCGGGTTGGCGGAGTTCGAACGGAGCTTGATCCTGGCCAGGACTGGCGAAGGTCGGACCCGGGCGATGGCACGGGGGGTTAGGTTCGGGAGGAAGCCGAAGCTGACGATGGATCAGGTGGCGGAAGCGAGGAAGAGGCGGGACGCGGGAGAGGCGTTGAGCGAGATTGGAAGATCATTCAACGTGAGCCATTCAACGATTTCGCGGCTCTAGGGCGGCTGGCAGAGGGGCCGGTTATTCCCCTCCGCCAGCCTAACCATTAGATCGGGGAAGCATGGCCTCTTATGGCTGAAACGGATGCAGCGTGAGACATGAGGTATTCCCGCGACGAGGCGTTGAGCAAGATTTGAGCACCTGGGAAGGCTGTCTGCGGTAAGCTGTCTTGGGACCCCCGCAGCCAGCCCGACCGCCAGAAACGGAGTGAAACTAGCGGCTACCCTGAGGCTCTCACAAAATCCTTTAGTTTCAGCTGAGGGGCAGAGCCACATTGTCGCCTCACAATAACCGTGGGTGCGCCAAAAGTGCCCGGTGGGTCAACCCCTGCCCGGCATTTTGTATTGAGGTGCCTGCCCCAAATCCATCGCAGCTTTGCCATTGGTGCGCCTCCCCGAGCGCAAGGTTGGCGTTTAGCCCTGATCCCAGGGAACAATGGGGGGCACCATGCATCGTTCAATTGGTGATTATCATTCTCTTATCTCCAAAACCGTTTCTGGACAGAAGCACACCGCTGAAGCGCGCGAAGAGTTGTACGAGCGAGCACGAACGGCGCTGATGACGGAGTTCGGGAAACTCGACCCGCCAGCGTCAGACGCGGAGATTTTCGGAGAGCAGTTCAAGCTCGACTTCGCTATTCACGACTTCGAGTGGTCAACCGCCACTGAGATGAGCTACGCCAACTCCGCCTAAATCGCTTATCGGCCACCATCGGAGGGGATCGGGGATCGGTCGGGGTCAGCGGAACCTTCGGCGCGGTTGCCGGTGGGCCTTCGACCAGGCGCGCTCGCCACGGCGCTCCAGGGCGTCGTAGCTTCGACGAAGCCGCATTGATTTATGCAAA
>Ga0209006_10005526_pt1 | contig 11482 bp, 10 predicted proteins | sample JacPin_JW_Ref_O2_FD_188567 | JGI IMG/M metagenome (GOLD analysis project Ga0209006, IMG submission 188567) | Forest soil microbial communities from Algoma, Ontario, Canada - Jack Pine, Ontario site 1_JW_Ref_O2 (SPAdes) (version 2) | ecosystem: Environmental > Terrestrial > Soil > Boreal... | reverse complement strand
TGTCGCGACTGGTCGTACTGCACGACATCGAGCGCTGGAAGAGCTTGCCCGTCGTCAAAGAGCTCGAGGGTTTTCGGATCGTCAAAGTCGCATGATCGAGAATGTGCGTCTTTCCCGTTCAGGAGAAGCACTTCCGTTCCTTGCAACGGCCTCGACTCCGTTCACGCTGGGCCTCCAGTCGTCCTCACGATGTTCGTCGGAGCCCTGATAAGGACTGTCAGCGAGAACGCTAGATCGCGTCGAAGATAAGCTTCTTTTATCGCCTTGTGCTCTACCGGAAGGGCATCCATGGAGACCGTCGCCGGCCCAAAAGGATCGAGCCGGCGACTAGGCCCTTCAGCGGTCGGCTGCGCGGCATGGGGAAAACCGCGCGGCCTTTCGCCGTGTGCGGGGCACCGCTTTCAGGGCCGGAGCGGGCCGCGTAGAAGGTGCTCCGCCGCGGAGACTCTCGCCCAGACCATCGTCAGGTGAAGTCGGCGAAGGGTCTCTCCGTTGCGAACGGATCGACATTGCGATATTGGACATCAAGCTGAGCTTGCGAATAGCTTATGCCCGAAAGAGAGCGGCCGTCAGACGCCGTATTGTGAGGCGAGGACACGCGGCCGTGGAAAAATCTTGCCTCGCCTTCGTCCTGCGATCTTCGGCTGGGACCGCACAAATTGAAGCGGCGAAGATGAGTCTGCCCACAGGGTGGATGCTTCAGAGCGGGATGTTTGGCTCGAACGTCCACGCTGCGCGCGTCGACTTCAGCTTTTTGAAACCGCCGCTCATCCTCAGCGACGAAGGCCTCGGATGTGTTCGATCAGCGCCCCAGCTTGAAACTGATGCGGACGTGTCAGATGCGCCACGGCGAGCCGCAAAGGGAACCGGCGTGGAGTCGGTTGATGACCCGTTCGCCGATGAGAAAACACTCTAGTGTCATCGGCGGCTCATACGGACTTTTCCATTGGCGAGATACGCGCCGCCATCTCCCAATGGCCTGCGCTCAACCGCGCCATGCCGGCGCTGGTATGCCTCGCCGTCCTGCTAACGATAGCGGGGTCGCTCATCCCTTCGTTCCTGCTCCCAGATCGCCTGCTTCTTCTCGGTCAGCAGGTCGCCCCGCTTGCCCTTGTTGCGATCGGCCAGACTCTTGTCGTGCTCATGGGTTTGATCGACCTATCGGTTGGCGCAGTCCTCACGCTGAGCCTCGTGCTCGGCGCGGGCATTGCGCGCGGAAGCAACGAGGCGTTGCCGATCGCTATCATTGTGTGCCTCGCGGTCGGCGCGACGATCGGGGCAGTCAACGGGCTCTTAGTGACGCGCCTGCGTTTGCCGGCCCTGATCAGCACGCTCGCCACCGCGACCATGATCAATGGCGCTTCCTGGGTTTACACAAATGGAGCGCCCAACGGATCGATGCCGGCGATTCTACAATTTGCCGCAAACGGCAAGATCGGCATTGTTCCGCTAGCCGACATGATTGTCGGCTCTGTCTTCGTCGCCGTCATCGTCTTGCTGACTCGCACCGTATTTGGACGCCGTCTTTACGCCACCGGCGCCAACCCGCGCGCCGCACAGCTGACCGGAATCCGCGTCGAGCGAATAACCGTGATCGCCTACATAATCTGTGGCGCTCTGGCGGCGGCGGGCGGTCTGCTTCTTGGCGGATATATCGCCGTCGGCACGCTCAACGCTGGCGACCCCTATGTGCTCAACTCGCTTGCTGTCGTGCTCATCGGCGGCACCAGCCTTTCAGGCGGCGAGGGTGGCGTGTTTGGCACCCTCGTCGGGGTGGCGATTCTTGCGGTGCTGACGGCGCTCCTCATTCAGCTTAGTGTGCCCATAGCGCTCCGGTCCATGCTCCTCGCGGTCATCGTGATCGCCGGCGCTGTCCTTCAAGGAAGGCGGGTCGCAAGCTAACGAGAGGTCCCCCGGCGCGATGCCTGAAAGAGATCCGCTGCTAGCCTCGCTTGAGAGAGACGCGGCTGTGAGCGCGATGACGTAGAACAATCGTGAAAACAACAAACTGAGGAAAGGGTAGGATACGCCATGACAATCGAGAGCAAGCCCGTCAGAACGTCGCGCTGGAAAATCGCCGGCTGCGTCGCCGCCGCCATGTTCGCTGCGACCGCCGTGGGCGTTTCGACCAGCCAAGCGGCGGAAAAGAAACCGCCATTCGTGATCGGCGTCTCGAACGACTCGGTCGCCAATCCGTTCCGCGTTCAGATGATCAACGAGATCAAATACTATGCAAGCAAGCACCCGGAGCTGATCAAGGAACTCATCGTCCTTAACGCCGGAGAAGACACCAATAAGCAGATCTCTGACGTTCAAGACCTGATCTCGCGCGGCGTTGACGCCATCGTGCTCTCGCCGCATTCGAACACGGCCTTCGCCTCCGTGCTCAAGGACGCCAAGGACAACAACATTCCAGTCGCCACCTATAACAATAACATCACCGAGGGCGCAGACCTCGTCGTCGCGCAGGTGACTCCGCCCTTCAAAGAATGGAATCGCCAGACAACGGAATGGCTCGCCAAAGCGATGGGGGGCAAAGGGAACGTCATCGTGCTCCGCGGCATTACCGGAACGCCGGTCGACGGCTACGAATGGGACGGCGCCAAGGAGGTCCTGGACCAGAACCCGGGCATCAAGGTTATCTGCAGCGAGTACGCCAACTGGGACTACGGCGCGGCGAAGACGGCGGTCCAGAATTGCCTCGCCAACCATCCCGAGGTTAACGGCGTCCTCTCTTTCGGGGACTCGATGACCTGGGCGGCCGGAGAAGTGATGGCTAGCCAGGGCTATGACATCACAAAAATTCCGATGATCGGCGTCGGCGGAGGCAATGGCCCGCTGAAATGGTGGGCAGCCAATCCGAAGGTTCAGTGGTACGTCATCGGCGACCATACCGACGTCGCCGTCTACGGCACCCTGGACGTGATCAATGCGCTGACCGGCAAAACGGGTGAGAAGGTCGAAATCCCGACGAAGGTCGTCACCTCCGAAACTCTCAAGAACTTCGTTCAGCCCGACCTGCCGGACAACGTATGGCTCCTAGGCACGCAGCTTCCGCCAGAAGAACTGAAGAAGCAGGCTACTCGCTAGTCGGTCGTCAACATTTCTCGAGACGTGAAACGCCAGACAAGTTGACCACCAGCAGTGACCTTGGCGCTGGCCGCGCGGAGCAATCCGCGCGGGACCAACGGGGAACGGTCGACGTTCGGCGAGCCCTTCCATCGGATTCTTCCGAACGGGATGGCGCCGCCTCAGCCGGCATGGCCTCAGGGCGCGTTGCTCTCCTTGAGCTGCGCGACGTCACCAAGTCATTCGGCGCGACGATGGCGCTCCGCGACATCAGCTTGACGTTGGAAGAGGGACGGTTCCACGCGCTTCTCGGCGAAAACGGCGCTGGCAAATCGACCCTCATCAAGATACTGGCGGGCATCCATCGCCCAACCCGCGGTGAGATGCGATTTGAGGGCGACCGAATTGAAGCGCCAACGCCCGCGTTGTTGCGCTCGCTTGGACTCCATATTGTTCACCAGGATTCTTCCATCCTTCCGGGCCTGACGGTCGCTCAGAACTTTGCTCTCGGTCAGGAGCCGACCGTCCCGCTTGGTTTCATTCGGCGTCGTTCGGTGCGCGATGAGCTAGCCGCACGCGCGAAACGTTTCGATGTTCGGTTCGATCCCGAGACCCCCGCAGAGCGGCTCAAGATCGGAGACCGGAAAATCCTCGAGATTCTCAAGGTGCTCGACGAGAAACAGAAGCTCCTTGTCCTCGATGAGCCGACCGCGTCTTTCACCACAGAAGAGACGCGGCGCTTGCTCGCTATCCTGAACGAGCTGAAGGCGCATGGCACGGCCATTCTCTACGTCACTCATCGCCTCGAAGAGATTGAGCGCATGGTCGATCGGGTGACGGTCCTGCGCGACGGCGCTAAGGTCGGCGAGCTGAACCGTGCGGAAGCGTTGCCGGAGCGCGTCGTTTCACTGATGGTCGGCCGCGAACTCGGGCAAATGTATCCCCATCCTGCGACGCCGCCCGGCGAAACGCTTATGTCCGCGACAGCGATGCGGCGCGCCGGCGCTTTCGAGGATGTGACTCTCTCTGTCCGCCGCGGGGAGATCATCGCGCTCGTCGGTCTTGCCGGCCACGGGAGCTTCGAAGTCGCAAGCAGCCTTGTTGGCCTGCCTCCGCCGGACGCGGGCGAAATCCGGATGGACGGAAAATCGATCAGGTTGCGCTCGCTTCGCGACGCGCTGGCAAGCGGCATAGGCTTTCTCGCGGAAGACCGCGCCGACACGATCCTCCGGGTGCGCACAGTGCGCGAGAACCTTGTGCTCGGCGCTCTCGAAATGTGGTCCCGCATGGGGTTCGTCGACGCGCGGCGAGAGGCGGACGAAGCCAACCGGCTGATCAAGGCGCTCTCGGTGCGTTGCCGTTCGTCGACTGCGCTTGCCGAGTCGCTCAGCGGCGGCAACCAGCAGAAGCTCGCGCTCGGCCGCTGGCTCGCCGCCGATCGTCAACTCCTCGTCCTTCTCGACCCGACTGCTGGCATTGATGTCGGCGCCCGCGCCGAGATCTACAAGCATCTCCGCCATTTCGCAGACAGCGGCCGGGGCGTGCTGATCGCCACCAGCGACCTCGCCGAAGCGCTCGGTCTCACCGATACGATCATCGCTTTCTATCGCGGCCGCCAAGCGGCGACGTTCACGCGCGCCAGCCGGTCCGAGGAAGACGTGCTGGCCGCCATCACGGGTCAGAGAATTGAAAGAGGAACGGCATGACCCGGTTCAACAGGAGGACTGTCGGGCCGATCGTCCTTGTCGTTGTCGGCGCGCTTCTCGCCTGTTTGCTCGTGCCACGTTTTGGGACCCGCATCAATATCGGCTACTTCCTGCTGCAGTCGGTTCCACTTCTTCTCACCGCAGTCGGCCAAACTCTCGTGATCATCACCGCGGGCATCGACCTATCCGTCGGCGCCTGCGTCACGCTCTCGGGCGTGATCGCCTCGCTGCTGATGGATCCACCCAACGGTGGCAGCGTGCTATTAGCGCTTGCAGCGTGCGTTGGCGCGGCGGTGGCGGTCGGTCTCGTCAACGGGTTGCTCATCGTCCGCTACAACCTGCCGCCGTTTCTCGCGACGTTGGGGACGACCTTCTTTCTCGCCGGCGCCAACCTTTACCTTCGGCCAGTGCCTGGCGGCCACATTGCGAGATCCTTCCAGGACGCTGCTTCGACGCGCTGGGGCGCCATCCCGGCGACTGCGGTGGTGACGCTGATCCTCCTTTCGCTTATCGCCATTTATATCGACCAGTCGCGCTTCGGCCTGCGACTGCGCGCGGTTGGATGGAATGAAAAGTCAGCGCGGCTTGCCGGAGTGTCTCCGGTCGCGATCAAGATAACGGCCTACATCGGTTCGGCGCTTCTTGCTTCCGCTGCAGGACTATTCATTGCGTCACGCACGGGCAGCGGCGATCCCCTCGTCGGGAATACCTATCAGCTCTCGAGCATCAGCGCCGCTGTCCTCGGCGGAGTGGATCTGTTCGGAGGACGCGGCACGGTCTGGGGAGCGATCGCTGGCGCGCTCGTGCTCGCCATGATCGGCAACGTACTCAATCTCCTTGGCGTCGTTGCGTACTGGCAGTGGATTGTCCAGGGTCTGATCCTGCTGCTTGCGGTGGCTCTCTATGCTGTCGATTTTCGGCTCAACCACGGTGCGCAACCAGCGTGAAGCGAAGATTGAATGGACGTCTGGTGGGCGACCGCGAAATGAAGGCGGCATCATCTGCAGGTTAGGAGGATCGCGTGGCGACAATGTCGGCGGACGCCGTCCGTCAGTTCAACGATCAGGGTTATTATGCTCCGATCCTGGCCTTGACGGGCGACGAGGCCGCTCGTCTGCGCAGGCGTCTCGAGGCCTTCGAGGCGAGCAACAGCGGCTTGACCGGGGGACTCCGCAACAAGCCACATCTGCTTTTTACCTGGCTAGACGAACTGGTTCGCCATCCCCACGTGCTCGACGCGGTGGAGCAGGTGATCGGCCCGAACATTCTGGCCTGGGGCAGCAGCTTTTTCATCAAGGAACCGCGGAATTCGAGTTTTGTCTCTTGGCATCAGGATTCGACGTACTGGGGATTGGAGCCGCCGGATATCGTTACAGCGTGGGTGGCCCTGAGCGAGAGCACACATGAGAACGGGGCGATGCGGGTTATTCCCGGATCGCACAAACTGGACCAGGCGCCGCATCGCGACACGTTCTCCGCTAACAATTTGCTGAGCCGAGGCCAGGAGATCATGGTGGAGGTGGAGAAGAGCAAGGCTGTCGAGTTGCCGCTACAGCCCGGCGAGATGTCTCTGCATCATGTTCGCCTAATCCACGGGTCTGAGCCTAACCCCTCGGCCAAACGACGCATCGGCTTCGCCATCCGCTACGTGCCGACTTATGTACGTCAAGCCGCAGGCACGCGCGATTCGGCGACGCTGGTTCGCGGCGTGGACGAACACGGGCATTTTGAGCCCGAGCAGAGGCCCGAGTTCGACATGGCGCCAGCCGCACAAGCCCACCATGCGGACGTCATGGGTCGGATCAATCAAGTGTTGATGCGCGATACGGGGCTCGCCACTGCGACTTAGGTGTGGGTCTGAGGCGCTGGATTTGCTCGACGGAGGCTACAAACCGATATTTTTTTGGGGCTGAACTTCGTGAGCGAGGATCCCGTCGAGCCAAAACTATACAAGTCCGACCTCGAGCTGCTCCAATCACCACGATGACCGGCCGTCCTAAATGACAAGACGGCCTTCGGGTAAAATGAAAAACATAGTTGAGCATCGACTCGAGATGGTGGCAGCCGGTCTCAGCTGGCCCGAAGGCCCGACCGTGCTGCCCGATGGCCGTCTGGTATTCGTGGAAAGCTATCGCAGCCAGCTTACTGTCTTAGGCAGCGATCGCATCCCGCGCCGGTTCGCCTATATCGCAGGCGCGCCGAATTCCTGTGTCTTGGGTACGGGCGGATGGGTTTATGTCTGCCAGAATGGCGGAACAGTGGGCCCCTGGCGAGCAGCCGAGATGGTCGCCCCGTCGATTCAGAGGGTGCGCGAAGGAGGTGTGGCCGAGGTCCTGGTTACGGAGGTCGAAGGCATCCGGCTAAACGGACCAAATGACCTGGTGTTCGCGAGCGATGGCCGGCTCATCTTCACAGATCCCGGAACCTACAACCCGGGGAATCCGGATCCAAGCTACATTCATGCCCTTGCGCCGGATGGAACCGCGAAAGTTGTGGTCGCCTTCCCTGAGCCTGTCTTCCCGAACGGCCTCGTCGTGGAGGCCGATGGCTCGATCGTCTGGGGCGAGTCGTACACTGGTCACGTCTGCCGGCGAATGCCTGATGGAATAATCGACGACCTCGGCCGTCTGCCAGGGACGAGGCCGACACCGGATGGCATGAAGATTGGTGCCGATGACCGGCTGTTCGTCGCCGACATCGCCGCGGGCGGCATTCGTGTGCTCACCCGCGGCGGCAAGATCGAGGCCTTCATCCCAGTCGGCAAGGCACCCACTAACTGTTGCTTCGATGGCGAGACACTATGGGTCACCGATGCCGGTGTGCTGGCCGACAGTACCGAACCATCGTCTGCTGGCCAGTTGTGGCGCGTTCACGTCCCGGGCGGGGGCCCGAAGGCTCATCTTGGCTACATCAATGTGCCTTGAGCCGCCGAAAGCGAGTGATGGTCATCTGACGATGTTGCACGGCCGATCCGCGCCGACGGTGGCAAAGGTCGTTCGTCCGGCCCATTCACATCCGTGCCTCTTTGGCGTCAATCGCACTTCCCCATTCGTGCGCACGATACATTTTACAGATGCAATGGCGAACTCCCGCAGTAGTGGTCACAAAAGCGTGAGATCGTTAGAAGCTGCCGAATAAGAGTGCGGCGGCGAGCGTTTCAGGGCGTTTCCCGGGATGACAGCGGGCGGATTCGTCGACCCATTCTGGGGAATTTAAGCGATGAACCTCTATGGACCCCAGAGGTCGATCCGGTCTTGGATCTCAGGCACTGTGTCGGGCTTGGGAGTCGACCCAGTCGAAGAGCGACCCGATTTCGATGCGTGATATGCCGACTTGGACCGGCGAGTAAGAGCGTAGTATTTTGCCAATCGGGCGTTTGCATTCCACAATCTGCTGACCTTGAGTTGTGGGAGATCAAGATGATCAGAATCATGGCCGCCCTCGCGCTCATGCTCCTGATTGCGTCCGCTGGCGACGCGCCAGCCCAGACGAGCGCGGCCCCCGCGGCTCCCGGCCAATCCCAACAATTGCTGAATTCCGGGCAGCTCGACGCGCTGGTGGCGCCGATCGCGCTCTATCCCGATCCGCTGATTTCCGAGGTCCTGGTGGCCTCGACCTATCCTCTCGAAGTTGTTGAGGCCGAGCGTTGGGTCGCCGCCCACAAGGGTCTCAAAGGCGCTCAGCTCAAAGCCGATGTCAGCAAGCAGAGCTGGGATGAGAGCGTCAAATCGCTGACAGCGACGCCCTCGGTGTTGCAAATGATGAACGACAAACTCGAGTGGACGCAGAAGCTTGGCGACGCCGTGCTGGCGCAACAGCCGGACGTCATGGGCGCTATCCAGCGCCTCCGGCAAAGGGCGCAGGCGAACAACAAGCTCGCCTCGAGCAAGCAACAGACCGTGACGACCCAGGAGGAAGGGGGTCAGCAGGTCATCGACATCCAGCCGGCCGAGCCGGACATGCTTTACGTGCCTTATTACGATCCGAGCGTCGTTTACGGCGCGTGGCCCGATCCCGACTACCCGCCCTATTATTTCGGGACGCCGGATTACATAGGCGCCGACCTCCTTGCGGCCGGGCTGGCCTTCGGTGGGGCCTATGCGCTTGGGAACTGGGTGGGTGGCGGATATCGTTGGGGCGGCGGCTTCAACTGGGGAGCCCACAACATCTATGTCAATCGCCCGGCGAACCTCAACAATGCGAACGTCAGAAACTGGATTCACGATCCGGTCCACCGACAGGGCGTGCGATACAACAATCCTGCCGTTGCACAAAGATTCGCCGGCGCCCGCAACATCGGCGCCGGCCCGCAATCGCGCATGGATTTTCGCGGCCGGGGTGCCGACGGCGAACGACCAAACGTCACCAATCTCAATCCCGCCAGTCGCCCGAACGTCGCCGTCCGGCCCAATGTCGCCCATCCTCTAGGGCGCGGCTATCGACCGGCAGGAGTCAATCGTGAAGCGTTCAACCGACCGGTGGGCGGCTATCGACCCCCAGTCAATCATCTGCAAGGCGTTGATCCCGAGGCCTTCGGCCGGCCTGCAGGCGGCGTCTATCCAGCTGACGCCAATGCATTCGGCAACATCATGTCGGGAAACCGCGCTACGTTTGACTCGAACCGAGGCTTCTCCAGCCTCGGCGGCGCCGGCTTTCGACCCGGCGGATTTGGCGGGGGCGGCTTTCACGGCGGCGGGTTTGGCGGCGGTGGTTTTCACGGCGGCGGATTCGGCGGGGGCGGTTTTCACGGTGGAGGCGGTCGTCGATGATGCCGCGCAAGGGCCGCGCTTTCTCCGGCGTCTGGATTAACCGCCAGCTTCAACTTCGGCCGAGGTTGCAATGAGCGGATTCCACCTGGGCGCCTATTCGAGACGCGCCGTCACGATCGGAAAGTCAGCGCTGCTGTCGGCGGCGCTCCTCATCTTTGCCGGCGTGTCGCTCGCCTTCGCGCAGGAAAAATACGCAACGCCTGAGGCGGCCGCCGACGCGCTTATCGCCTCCGCAAGAAGCGGGGACGAAAAAGCCGGCCTTGTCGTTCTCGGCCCCAGCGGCGGCGACATTATCTCGTCCGGCGACAAGGTCTCCGACGACGCCGTGCGCGCGCGGTTCGTCAATTCCTACGACGCCAAGCACGAAATCAAGATGCAGGGCGACAACAAGGCGACCTTGATCATCGGCGATAACAACTATCCGTTCCCGATTCCGCTTCTGCGCAGTGCCGGCAAGTGGTCGTTCGACACTCAGGCCGGCCGCCTTGAAATTCTCGCGCGACGCATTGGCCACAACGAGCTCGACACGATTCAGACCGCTCTCGCCTATGTCGACGCCCAAGACGAATACGCATCCAAGGATCGCACGGGCGAAGGTGCCGGGGTCTACGCGCAACGGCTCATAAGTGAGCCCGGCAAGAAGGACGGCCTCTATTGGCCGACCACCCAAGGCGAGGAAGAAAGCCCCCTCGGCGAGCTCTTCGCGCTGGCCTCGCACGAAGGCTATGTCAGCGGCGCTCACGCGCCCTACCATGGATACTATTACAGGATCCTGACCAGGCAAGGGCCGCACGCGACCGGCGGCGCGGTCGACTACGTCGTCAACGGCAAGATGTTCGGCGGATACGCGCTCGTCGCCTATCCCGATGAATACCGAAACTCGGGGGTGATGACCTTCATTGTCAATCACTTGGGCCAGGTCTTCCAAAAGGACCTTGGGCCTGACACAGCGAATATGGCCCAGAGAATGACCTCGTTCGATCCGGATCCGTCCTGGAAGAAAGTCGAATCGGCCGAACCGCCAAAGTGAACCCCGCGAAAAAAGCCGCTTCAGCGGACTTCGCCAAGCTGGTCGAGATGTTCAACGAGCACGGCGTCCCCTTCGTGTCGGTGACTCAGTGTTTCAACATCACCACCGGCATGGGACGTCTGACGCTCAACGTGTTGCTGTCCTTCGCGCATTTCGAGCGGAATTTCAGTCTGTGGTCGTCAATCGGCGCGGCCCTCGCATGCGCGAGGCGCGGGCGACCGGCAGACTGGCGTCCGCTAGGCTGGCGGTGTGGCCGTGGCGGCCGGACTGATGCGGCCAGCGTGTTCGATCTTGGTGCACCGCGGGATATCGCCCAGGCCGCCCGGCACGCGGTCAATGACCTCGAGGACGGCGAGGCGTGGCCTGAAGAAGGTCTCGCGCACCGGGAGCTAGACATGGTACAGTCCAGACTGAACGACCTCATGCTGCGAAACGCACCTGCCCGCGTGGCCCGCGGACGCCAGCGGCGAGATCCTCGTGCGCAAGCCGAGACGACGGCGGTTTTCGCGCCGATGGCGGGCACCTTTGTGCCTGGTCCCGACCAGGTGCTGCGACTGGTGGGGTTCAAACCCCGATCTGGGGCGGCGGCCGCCATCTGGACTTTACAATTCGCCCGCTTTTCTGCTCAGAACCTCTTCGGCCGCTCGATTCGCCGGGCTTTTCCTAAATTCCGAGGATGCTGTTGAAACGTACAACGCCTTCGTTCACCGTCGAATTTCGTCAAGCCAAGCGGCGGAAGCCTGGCAGCCCGCGAACCGGTTGGCTAGATGCGAAGGGCCCGCCCACCACGGCCACGAAACAGCCGCAAGGGCGTTGTCACGCCGAGTTGTGGTTGCGGCGCGACCCGTAGTCGAATAACCGAGCGGATGAAGAAAATCAGCTACAGCGGGTATCGTTTCCCGCCCGAG
>Ga0209006_10005525_pt1 | contig 11484 bp, 9 predicted proteins | sample JacPin_JW_Ref_O2_FD_188567 | JGI IMG/M metagenome (GOLD analysis project Ga0209006, IMG submission 188567) | Forest soil microbial communities from Algoma, Ontario, Canada - Jack Pine, Ontario site 1_JW_Ref_O2 (SPAdes) (version 2) | ecosystem: Environmental > Terrestrial > Soil > Boreal... | reverse complement strand
TGCAGCCGAAGTGCGCAACAACAGTTTTCTGCTTCGTTTTCGGGTAGCGCCTTACGATGTGACGGTTTTCGCCGATGGCCGCGCTATTGTGAAGGGGACGCAAGATCCGGCGGTTGCGCGGTCGCTCTATGCGCGATTTGTGGGTGCGTAGCGTCGCTAGTTTTTCCTAGACGGAGACTAAACTCTAAAAGCTTTGAGGCTGGGGATAAATTTCCTCGAGCGCGCGTGGATCACGCTGGTAATTCTGTCGTGGGCGACGTTTCGTTTGACGTCGAATCTTCGTGTTACATTGAACTAGTAGCTCGGAGATCTACAATTTGTGAAGTGGGGAAAGTTAACTAATATTTTTATTAATTTACTAGTAATTAATTGGCCGGCAAAATATCGGCTTTCCGCCTTAACGGGCGATTCGATCCGGATGATCGAGCAGCGAGCTTCTCCGTAAGGATCCGGGCCGTTTGGGACGACGTACAACTTGGAGTTGGATCCCTGCCCGGTATTCGCGGGCGAATTGATCGTAAACAACTACGAATGCCGGAAACATCACACCGTTGCGAAGATCTGCTGGGATCGATTCAAATCCATAGCCTAATAGAACCCCTTTGAGCGAATGCCCTGGCGAAAGTATCCGCTTCACGTCTGCCTCATGGTTTAGGACCTGGTGGCGGTCAAATTCGAGGCCTTCGCTACCACGCACGCGGTAGCGGCGCGACGGCCCGTCGATTTCGATGGGATCTTCAAGCCAGCAGAAGTACTCCTGATGCCAAGGTAGCTCTAAACCGAAGTGAGCGATCGCAAGTCCGGGGAGCTTACTTGTGATGACCAAGTTGATGACAAAGGCCGTGCCGGCGCCGCAATCGATTGCACGGCTCTCCATCACACCACCGGTTTGCCGGACGAGCAAGGCATCGCATGGCAGGTAGGTGGAATCGCTGTCATCCTCTGCAATATAGATTGGCCGGCCCGCGGCACGAATTCGCCGCGCAATCGCCAAGCCATCATGATTTTTTTCTTTCATTCGTCGCACACCGTTCATCGTCCGCGTTTTTCACCATTGGCAGGTGCCAATTACCGCGAGCTGATCTGATTTTGCCCTACACTACATGCACACCTACATTCGCCTCAAGTCTGGTCTGTCTTTGCCTGATCCCCAGGCGATTCATCGCCGGAGCCGGCAACCCGGAGGTTTCGGGCAAGCTGCTGGGCACGATTGCGTACCGTCTCGGTCAAGCGTAACTTTTTGCCTTTGGCGTCGCGTTCGGTAGTGAATCCGAGAAATTTCAGACGCTTGCCATACTGCCCGACGTCCATCGGAGCTTCTTCTCCGCCGCGGCGCTTCAAGATCTCCTGTGCGATCTGCGCAAGATCAGAAACGTGAGCGAATGCCTCGGACGATTCGTTTTCTTTACACACAACTAACAGGGATTCGACTACTATTGCGTTCAAATCCACCCAATTTTCGGAACGGATTTGCTTGTCCATATCTTGGAGCAGCTCGAAAGCTTCGTTCTGCAACTGCTGATCGTCAGGCGTGGCCGCGGCCAAGCTCCAAGCGAGATCCCGCAACGCGAAAGAAAACTTAGAAGTATCAAAATGAAGACTTCGAGCGGCAGCGAGATTCGCACGCCGGAAGTTAAGCAGCTTGGCCTGGAATTCGTCGGTAATCTGGTGCTCGGTGTCTAAGTCGAATGCTGGTAATTTCTGACCCAATGGGATCATAGAAACCGGAATCGCTCGCAATGGTCCTTCGCTGCCAACCGCGTGGATTACCTGTACGCCGAAAAGGTCAAGAAGGCGGCCACGGAACGGAATTTTGCGGTCACGGCTGCTTGCGTCATCGAGAAGCCCCAGCAACTTGTGGCTTAACTTTTCTTGATTGATTAAATACGTGAATTTAGCGCCGCTCGCTAGGGAGCAGAACCCCGCGGGCGTTACGCCTGTCAACGATAGCGAGTGTCTGCACACGCAACGCAACAGTGCCATGAGTTGATTCCCCTGCGCGATGTCGGGACCGACGATCATTACGGAAGGGGCAACAGGAAGAGCCTCGATCAGATGGCTGCAAAGAACAACTCGGCCTATCAACGATGCCGATTTCTCATCCAGGCCCACAAAACTCGTAATGAGTTTGCGCATCTGGGTTAGTAATTCACGCGTCGTGCCGTGCGGGCGGCAGTGCGAAGGGAGACCTAACTCGCGCAGAACGCTGAACTCGATAAGCCCCGGGACGTAGCGATTGCCGCTGTGCCGTACAGCCAAGGCAATAGTTTCTTTTCTTCCGTCCCAGAGCATGAGCTGCGGCGGTCCATTCTGGTCCGCCCGGACCAAGTCGATTACTGCCTGATCGGCAAAAATTTCCCCGAAAGTCGGAATCGGTCGTGTAATACCCGGAGAGGCAATCTTGAGGATGTTCCGCTTGGGCACGCGCCTTTGCCTTCGTTAAATTCGATCAAACTACATCGCGGCGGCCCAAGCTAGATCAGGTGCAATTTACGCCCAGATCATCTTGTGTTTAATCGAAACTATTGTAGTTGAGCGTTCCCAGGTGTGTCAACAGCTGCCAACCGAATGGGCAAATTGGGTCACCTCGTCTCTTTGGTTCTAACGGAATCGAAGTGTGCCGGGCGAGAAGCGTATCCGCGGGTCAATTTTCAGCCGTTGATGCATCCAATCTGTGCCCGCAGCATCGAGGGCCACGAACCTCGCTATTCAATAAACGCAGATCCTCATTGTTCTGTTTTCGTTCTAACCTTTGCCCATCGGGCCGTTACGGCTTTGCGTGCAATATCCTTACGCTGTTCCGACGTCATTTTTTGAAGGCGGGCTTTCCCACCCTTCCGACCCAAAGCGACAGCGTGAGGATTCTTCTTCTTTTCCATTTATCGAGACCTTAACCCGCGACCGACTCAAATTCAACAACACTCTTGACATACTAAGCGGTTGGTATATACTAAGCGCTTAGTACAATTAAAAGGGAGGAGGTATGAAACCGAAATTGAGACCGATTGAGACTGAAATGAATATCGCGAGACGAATCTGGGGAGAAGTTGGGACGGCGAAGCTAGCGGAACTTCGAGCCTTGGTCCGGAGAAATCGCATTTCTATCGCGCTGGGAGATGTTTGCTATATCGAGAATCGCTGGTACATCACACACTCAGGATTACTCCGATTGGCTCATCGTAAGCGCTGCATAGGGATCAAGACGGACTTGGAGAGGGGTGTTTCTGACCCAGTCGTTAACCGCTGGGTCTTCAAAGCGACGGTCTACAAGACTTCTCGTTCTAAAGGTTTCGTTGGCTACGGTGATGCCGACCCGTCCAACACATCTCCTCTTGTCCGCGGCGCGGAAATGCGCGTCGCCGAAACGCGGGCAGTCAATAGGGCTTTGCGGAAGGCTTACGGGATCCCGGTCTGTAGTGTCGAAGAACTCGGGTCGTTCTCGGCTCCACAAAGGCCCCTCGCGGGAAGGCCGCACTCAAACGGACATCATGGTTCGCACGGGTCGAATAATGGTCGGCCGCGATTGCGCGACCAACTCTGCCTTCTGATTCGCCAATTCAAGCTCGATGCCAACCTCGTGAAGGCCTACGCTGCCGACTTCTGTGGCACTGCAACGCTCAAAGAAGCTAGCCGGGACTTGGTCGAGTCCTTTATCTCCGAGTTATCGACAGCCGCAAAAAGCGATCGGGACAGCCTGCTCTGTAAACTCAATTCCTATTCTCAGCCCACGGAGGTGAAGCTATGAAACGTCATTTGCCTGGTTTGCATTCAGAGGGATTACGAGGCGATGAAGTCCCGCAGGGCATATTCCTCGTGCGGGTCGATCGCGCTTACTATCGTTGGCATCCGCAAAAGCCATTCTTCGTTCTTAGCTTCGCGGTCCTTGAGCCTCAGGATCTCGCTTCCCGCAAAATCTCCGGTCGACTCTACGCCACTATGAAAGCGCTGTGGCGACTGAACTGGTTTCTGCGCGATTTCGGCTACGACCGCGATTTGCTCGGGCGTGACGAGGTGGACGAAAAGGCCCTGCTGGGTCTCATTGGAGTTCTGCGAACCACCAAGAAAGTGTTTGCCGGTCGTACTTACCTAGATCTCGCCGGGTTTGCGCCTTCCAGCGAATGGGAACTGATCTCCAAAGATGCTCGTGAAGGCGTGCTGACAGGAGGTTCCGGTGACCTACAGCTACACGCAGATTAGTCAGTACCTTCGTTGCCCGCGCAGCTATCGCTACCGCTATCTGGATGGATGGCGGGAAAAAGATTCGCGTGCAGCGATGGTCTTTGGCCGTTGCTTTGAAACTGCGCTCGGCGCTTACTTCCTCCGAGAGGATCCGTCCGCAGTGCTTTTCAAGGAATGGGGCGCTTTTCGGGACACTCCGTTCGAATACAAGAAAGCTGATTCCTGGGACCGCTTCGTCCACCAGGGAGTCCATTTACTTCAGAAATTTGCTCAGGATGATCGCGTTCGCATCGCCCGCCCGAAGGAAAACCTGCAGGTAAAGATGCTTCGAACTCTTCCGGAAAACAACGACTTCGTAGCTTATATCGACGCTCTCGGTGCGGTCGATGGCACGGACTGTTTGATTGATTGGAAAACTACGACGAGCCGGTATCCAGAAGAGCCGGAAGGGTTACTGACATTAGACCCTCAACTCATTTGCTATTCCTGGATCAGCGGTATCTCCGATGTTGCTCTTGTTGTGTTCGTACGAAAGCAACTACCCGAGATTCAATATTTGAAGGCGACGATCTCGGAGGAACAGCGCCGCGAGTTTGGTCGGCTGGTCGAAACCACAGTCGGCCGGGTGGAAACAGCTCAGTTTCCTGCGCACAGCGGGATCCGTTTTCCCCAGAATGGCTGCACAAGCTGCTCACATCTAGGTCTTTGCCTGAAAAGACCAGAATTGATCGATATCAACCTAACGCGTCGACCAGGAGCCTCCGATCTTGATTGGCTTGACGAGCTTTCGGGTTAATGGGCAGGTGATTGTGGCCCCAGAGCTAAATCGAGGCCGGGCCGCCGCCGTCTTGGGCAAGATCGACGAGATTTTGTCCTGGGAACAATCAAAAGAACGCGAAAGCGACCAGCGCTTTGTCGAGTTAGGGCAATATTTGTGCGAAGTGCGATCGGGCCAGTATTGGAGACTAGAGAATCTGAAATCGTTCGATGAATATCTGGAGAAGCGTTTTCCGGATTCGCGTCGAAAAGCTTATTACCTGATGGCAATTCACGAGCATTTAACTCGAATTCCGAAAATGCAACTTCGTCAAGTGGGTTGGACAAAGGCTAGGGAGTTGGTCAAAGTTGCGCGGCGAGAGGGAAGGGAATTCGATTGTGCACCCTGGGTGCACAAAGCTAAAGAGCTTCCGAAAGAGGCCTTCAAACGAGAAGTAGAGCGCCACTTGACAGGGCAAGAAACGGAGCCCTGGGAGATCATTTACCTCAAGCTTTACAAAAGCCAAATACCAATCATCGAGCAGGCGCTTGAAACTGCTTCGCTAATGCTGGGAGCGCAGAAGTCCCGTGGCTATTGCATGGAGATGATCTGCGCTGATTTTCTCGCAGGAGCGACGCACGACGAGGCAAGTCCTAGAATTTTCTCAGTCTCGGTCCGGCGACTGGTTGAATTTCTTTCGGAGCCCGAGAAACTGGAACTAATCAAAAGCCTAAAGGAATCTCCGTGAATCGTCTCAGGCCCAAACGTGGGAGGGTTAAGCTGCAAGGAGATTGCTACGTTCGACTCTGTCGTCACGTCCTAGAAAGAGATGATTGGAGATGTCAGAACTGTGGACGAGCAAGCGAACTACAGATTCATCATATTCAATTTCGGAGCCGCCTGGGTGATGACAGCGAGAGGAATCTCATAACCCTTTGTGCCGCTTGCCATAACGACGTTCATCGTGGGTATGACAAAGCAGGCAGCAGAGCATCATCATGAGGCAGCCGAGCATCACGAACGTGCAGCGAAACACGACAAGGAAGCAGCAAAGCACCATAAAACAGGGGAAACGCGAAACAGCAAAAACATCACGCGCACCTAGCCCGCGGTCACCACGAACAGGCACAGCACCACGCGGCGGCAGCAGCTAAGGCCCACATCAAACATCACGGAAAAGCCAACCCGGCGATTGCAAACAGTTTGCAAACAGGCAAAGCGAAAAATGTGAACTGGGCAATGTAATCCTGCTCGGAATCATCAAAAAAGCTGAGGCAGGTTCACCATCTAAAATTCAGTGGCGATCGGGCTTGCAATCCGAACCGATTGACTGATCCAGCTTTCGGCCGCCGTATTCCTTCGGCCAGCGGTAGAGCGTGTGTACCGTGATTTCAGCTTCCTTGCAGGCTTGCGGGGTGAGCTTTCCGTTCGCAATTCCCACTTCGATCTGACGCAGTATCGTCACGATCTGTTCCGCTTTGTACCTCTTGATTGGCATATCCAGCCGCCCTCCTCGTGAATTCTCTCTCACGTCGGCTGGTACAAAAAGGCCCGGTCAGGTCACTTCTCAAGTTTTCCGTGCGACGCCACATTCTAAGTAATCACTGATGGCATGACTTATCGCAGAATATATTTGGACTGGTACTAGTGTAAACTCTCCCGCGCGGCTGGTGCCACATCTTGAACGAGCCGATCGGAGAAAGAGTGCGGGAAAACCTTGCACGATTCGACTTTCAAATAGCTTTTTGTATTACGCTCTTAATTAGCGTACTCGCTTGCCTTTACTCTTTCAGTTTTTACCGAGCGAAACCTTCTCGCTCGGTGCGCACCCTTCAAAGTCTGACGACGATTTTTGATTTTTCACTGGAGGATCTGGGCGGTTTTTCATACGGCGGACTTTTCTTAGCGAGCATCTTAGTATTATTTCTAGAGCTTTTGATGATTCGCTGGATTTCTTCAGAGGTGCGGATCTTTGCGTACTTAAAAAACTACATGTTGGTCTCTTGTTTCCTCGGTTTTGGCGTAGGTTGCTTTCTTTGTCGCAAACGCATTAACCTGATTGCTCTGATTGCGCCGCTGCTTTCTCTTGTCTTCCTGATTGAGTTCCCTTGGCAGCCTCTGCGGGCGTTAATCAGCGCTCTTCCCTCCTACCTAGGTGTGTCATCGGAAGTGAATTCGATGGGCATCCCGGCGGTGCCATTTTCAGGAATAGCTCTTCTCGCTCTCGGAGCGGCCATCGCTATAACCGTTCCACTTTTTATTTTGAATGCAATGATTTTTATCCCACTCGGACAGATCGTGGGCGGTTATTTGGAAACTGCCCCTCGCGGTATCTTTGCATATTCAGTCAATATTCTGGGAAGTCTGGCGGGCATTCTTCTATTCACTCTGTTGTGCCAATACTGGCAGCCTCCGGTGGTTTGGTTTGCAGTTGCGGGTATTCTTCTAACCTTACTTGTTGCCAAGGTTGCCGCTCTTCGGTGGGCCACACTCACAGCGTTCGCAGTCTGTCTGAGCTTTTTCTTATTGCAACCCCACGGTCTCGTCCAACAATATTGGTCACCTTATCAGTACTTAGAACTTTCCGCTCGTGTTGAGAATGGCGAAATCATAGCCTATCAACTCGATACTAATCACACCTGGTTTCAACAAGTTGTTAATCTCTCTCCCGCTTTCGTCGCTAGCCACCCTGACTTTTTCTCGACTACGAAGAGCGACTGGGATGCCTACAATCTTCCGTATCACTTCTATCCCGATCCGCCCTCCGTGCTAGTTCTTGGCGCTGGTATGGGAAATGATGTTGCTGCCGCGCTTCGCAATGGCGCCGGCCATGTTGTTGCAGTCGAAATTGACCCACTTATTCAACATCTTGGTCGGGAGTACCATTTTGAACGTCCCTATTCCTCTACACGCGTGACAGCTGTGGTTAACGATGCTCGCAGCTATATTGAAAACAGCCATGAGAAGTTCGATCTGATTGTCTATTCGTTGCTGGATTCACATACTAACATTTCGAATTATTCTTCCGTTCGCATTGACAATTATGTCTACACGCGGCAGGCGCTGGAAGCTGCGCGCCGGTTACTAACAGATAACGGCTTGCTTGTTCTAAAATTCCAAGCGCATACACCATGGATCGCCGGCCGCCTTTACCGTCTGCTGAAAACAGTCTTTGGCCAAACTCCTCTAAATTTCTCCGCGGATGCTTCGAAGTACAGTAGTGGCGGGCAGTTTTTTGTGGTGGGATCCCAGAACCGTCTAAACCAAGCTCTTGCGAATAGCGAAATCAGCGCCTATCTTAAAACTCACAATGGCGTAGAAATGGAAGCCGCTCATCTCACTACGGACGACTGGCCCTATTTCTATCAACACGAGCCGGGTTTGCCACTCATCATTATTATAATGTCCATTCTACTCGTCCTGTTGGCGCGCCTTTTAATCCGACAAACAGGGGCGGCAGGACAGGCAATCAACTGGCACTTTTTTTTTCTCGGTGCGGGCTTTCTGCTACTCGAAGCACAAATCGTAAGCCGTATGGCGATGCTCTTTGGTACGACTTGGTTGGTGAATTCCGTGGTAATCGCAGGAATACTTGTCCTGATTGTAGCAGCCAACTTTCTTGTGGACTTGTGGCCTGCGATTCCTGTGCGATTTGCGTACGCCGGGATCCTTGTGTGTATGTTAATTTCCTATTTCTTGCCACTCGAAAAGCTTTTCTTCCAGTCCTTTTGGGTAAAAGCTCTCGTCGCTACTCTGGTGCTGTGCTCTCCCGTAGCATTTGCCTCTATCGTTTTTATCCTCAGCTTCGCGGATTATCATTTCAGCGGGCAGGCACTCGGATCGAATCTTATGGGCGCGCTAGTGGGCGGGATGCTGGAGTCAGTATCTTTGTGGACAGGTATTCGAGCCCTATTGATATTCGCAGCGCTGCTCTATTTTTTCTCGTTTCTTTTTCTACGGCGCGGCGGAAAGGAATCTTCGCAACAATCGAATTTAGAAATAAGCAAAGAAGCAGTGACATAGTGAATTAAAACTGGCGTGTCAGGCGATCGGCTGCTAATCGTGATGCAGTAATGATAGCCGGTTTGGACGTAGAGTTGGCATCATCAACTCGAGATTTCATTTTTGTAGCTCAAGGATCACAGCTTGAACGGTTCGCTTCTGCCTGTAGATTCTTGAATTCCCCGTAAAAGCCTCGAGATCCATTGACGCAATGCGAACTAGTTTATTCTGCGACTCCAAGCCATCGAACGCTTCGGCCAGAGGCGCGGGATAGTCTGGTGATCTGACCACCCATCGTACATTCATATTGTTTAGTAACAGCAAGAGCTGGTCGGGCTTGTTGCATTTGGAAGGATCCATAGTCCAGGAAGATGCAGGATCTCCATAAACATAGGGAACTCTGAGATAGAAAAGATGCCTTAAGAAAACGATTACATTTCCGGCATTGTGCTGAGTCTCAGGGCCGAGCGTATCGTTTATAAAGGTTGCCAACTTGTAATCGGGCCCCATTCTTTCGAGGAACGCCGCTCTATACTCGCTCCCGATTACGACCGGCAGGAAATCGCGTGCATAGACGATGTCGGACAGGCCCGCGAATGTTAGGAACAGGATGAGCACAACAGCGCACGCATATGATGCAGGCTTCCACTTGCGCACGAAGAGATCTGCCACACCCGAGAAAACGAGGGCGAGCGCCAGAATGTAAATAGGTAACAAAAATCTTCCCATTTGCGTGGTCAATGCGTTCGAGGCAAATACGAGGGCACAGACGGTCGCGGTCAACCTAACGGTATGGCATTTCCATCGAGCGAAAACGAGCAACGGACTGAAGGCGAGCACGAGCGGTCCGAAATATTGGCCCAGGCCATACCGGTCGCCATCCAGCACAACATTAAACGGGAATCTCAACAGATGAAGCCAGTTCGTCGAAAAATTGCCGCCACGAGTGTCGGTGACCAAAGCCTGCAAGGCGAAGGTGTTTACATTGGCATGACTAAGCCGTGGCATAAGGAACGGAAAGAACGGATCCCCGGTCCACACCAAGTTACGCACTTGCGTTAGTGCTCCAGCAATTAAAGAGGTTATTCCGCAGGCGGATGTTAATTTCCAGGAGCGGGTTGCAAACAGGATATAGACACAGATTGCGAATGGAATAATCCAGCCCGTATATTTCACACCTGCAGCCGCCCCCGCGAAAAATCCCGCCAAAAGGACGAATTTCATGCTGGCGTCTTGGATCGCGCGCCCCGCAGCGACTATTGTGAGGCCGACATAGAATCCCATCCAAATATCTGGTGAGCCGGAAGTGGTGAGCTGCCAAAAAACCATCGGTGAAATTAAAAAGGCAAGTACGGCGAGAAGCGCCCATTGGTAGGTCATAAGCTGACGCGCTATCACGAATAGAACGCAAGCAGTAAGAAGACCGCCGAGAAAAATCAAGGCCAGTGAAATTCGTTCGCTTCCAAGAGACATACCGAGAGAGATAAGCAAGTGCGCTTGGCCGGTCAAAAAGCTGTGAGTGAGCCAGAAAATCGGGTGAAGCGGGTGACCGAGTTCGAGCAATGGCGCTGTGAAATGATAGTGCATGGCGTCTGAGCCAGTGAGAGGCGCCACTGAGACGAAACCTTCGAGGACGATAACAAGAGCGAGCAGAGTCAACGTCACTCGATTTACGAAGTCGGCATTTTCGCGACAGCGGCTGATGCTTTTCCGGATAGATGCGAGCCAATTTTGCAACAAAAACCATCCACGCCACGATGCGATTGCTAAAACGACGATAAGTCCCCAGGCGGAGAGCATGCCGAGCCATCCTGGTACCGATAGACCAAAAACGAAAAATCCTATGACAGGAAAAGATATCCCAGCGGCAAACAGCCCCCACTCAAATGTCTCTTCGGGTGTAAAACCGACGAATTCAAGTATTCGAAATCCAAGCGCTAAGGCGACAGCAAGAACAACTAATACAGGAATGAATACGGAAAGTGAGACTACAAAGGTCATTGATGTTTTATTGCAGCAAGGCGGGACAGAAACAAGATCTTGAATTGACGATAGTAGAGGAAATTAATAAAGAATAGCCAAGTGACAAATGCAAACTGAAAAAAGCGACGATACCAGGTCGAGCTATATTGAGAGAACGAGGACATTTGAATTCGAAGCATAGCATCTTATAAGAACTGAGCAAGCTTATGTTAGCGGCTCCACCGCATTCAAACGGACATCACAGTTGTTTGGCGTCGATCCTAAGATAACGAAATTGTCAGAAGGATTGTTCTGGGATCTCCTCCATCCCGACGATCGCGTTGCGGTGCGGACTGTAATCAGCTTCGTTTCATCGGACTTAGTGAGAACCAGATTTTCGGGGTAGGGAAAAGTCCCCAGCTAACAGGCTTTCAAGCAGGAGTTCTGCCCTATTCTTAATTTCGATTGGGAGACACGTTTTCATCCAGTCGCATCCCAATAGCTCAGATTCTTTCCAGCGAAGGATGGAGGGTCTTTTGCGATCAGTTTGAGTCCGTCCCGGAGAATATTGCGGTAATGTTCTT
>Ga0209006_10005524_pt1 | contig 11485 bp, 8 predicted proteins | sample JacPin_JW_Ref_O2_FD_188567 | JGI IMG/M metagenome (GOLD analysis project Ga0209006, IMG submission 188567) | Forest soil microbial communities from Algoma, Ontario, Canada - Jack Pine, Ontario site 1_JW_Ref_O2 (SPAdes) (version 2) | ecosystem: Environmental > Terrestrial > Soil > Boreal... | reverse complement strand
GAGAGGGTCGGGGTGAGGGGGCCCCTCCGCGAGTCGTTGCCAACCGAGTGTCTCGCGGCAACTCAGCGCCCCTCACCCCAACCCTCTCTCCCCGCAAGAGCGGGGAGAGGGAGCGCAGGCGCAGTGCCAAAAAACATCTGCGATTGCCCTGCCGGCAGGGAGAGGGTCGCTCGACTTCGCGAAGCGAAGGCGAGCGGGGTGGGGTGGCTGAGCCGCCGTCACCCCACCCCGGCTCGCTACGCTCCATAGCCGATGCTTCGCATCGGCGTTCTCCCCTCAAGAACGGCGGCCGAAGAGGCCGCCTATGCCCTCCCCCTGCAGGGGAGGGTAAGGCAAAGACGATTTTCGCCCCATTCCCTATGCTATCACGGGGCCGCGGAGGGGGCGGCAGCGCGTAAGGGCCATGGCTGAGAGCAGCGCACCGGCGTCCGCGGAGGCGACGAGCGAGACGCCGCCGGGCCGCTGGCGTCTCGCCGGTGTCGTGGCGGGCGGCCTCGCCGTTTCGGCGGCCATTCATGTGGCGCTGGTCGGTACCGTGCTCATCCTGGGCTCGCGCGGGGGCGGGCCCGAGCCCGTCAAGGCCGTGCCGGTCGACGTGGTTACCCCGGACCAGCTTGCCGCGATGGAGAAGCCCGACCCGCAACCGCCCGCCCAGCCACAGATTCCCGATGTCGCATCACAGCCCCAGCAGCCCGCGCAGGCGGCAGTGCCGCAGACTCAATCGGCCGCGTCCGCGCCATCTCCGTCACCACCGCCATCACAACCGCCGCCGCCGCAGCTTGATGCCTTCGCGCCGCCGATCGCCCCGCCCCCCGCGCCCGCAACAAGCGCGCCGCCGGCGCTGCCGCCCGCATCATCACCCGGCCAGGCCGCGCAGCTCGCGCAATTGCTCGGCCTGCCGACGCCGGTTGCCGGCCTGGGCGGCGGACCACCCTCGGAATACAAGGCGAATCTGACCGACGGCGAGATTGCCGGCTTCGCGTCCCATGTGCAGAGCTGCTGGACCCCGCCACCTGCTTCAATCAAGGGGGCCAACATCACGGTCTTCATTCGCGTGCGACTGCGGCGCGACGGCAGCCTTGCGGGCCCTCCGGAGCCGCTCGGCGGGTCCGCCTCGATGCAGGCTCTCGCATTGCTGCAGAACTCGCTCGATGCCCTGAAGAAGTGCCCCGCCTATGCGGCCCTGCCGGCCGACAAATACGACGAGTGGCGCGTGCTCGACCTCCATTTCACGCCGAACGGCATATCGACCGCGACGCCGGCGCCGCATGCGCGCAATGCCGCGCGTCCCGGCTGAGCCCGCGCACCCCCGTTCCCACCTCTCCCGCCGCGCAGTAGACTGCCGCCACTCAACGGCGCGGCCGCATCACGTGTGATTGGCGTGACGCATGCGCATCGCTCCATGCCGCCCCGACCATTCAGCTCTGACGACAACAGCCGCAACGGCCAAACGACGAGGACTCTCATGGCAAGGCTCAACGTCAACGGAAAGACGCACGACGTGCAGGCGGAACCGGACACCCCGCTCCTGTGGGCGATCCGCGAGCAGATCGGCCTCACCGGAACCAAGTACGGCTGCGGCATCGCGCAATGCGGCGCCTGCTCGGTGCATATCAATGGCGAGGTGATGCGCTCCTGCTCGGTGCCGCTCTCGTCGGTCAGCGCGACCGACAAGATCGTGACCATCGAGGGCCTCTCCGCCAACGCGTCGCACCCGGTGCAGAAGGCGTGGGCCGAGATCGACGTGCCGCAATGCGGCTACTGCCAGTCCGGCCAGATCATGGCCGCGGCGGCGCTGCTCGCCAAGAAGCCCAAGCCGACCGACCACGACATCGACGAGGCGATGACCAACATCTGTCGCTGCGGCACCTATCAGCGCATCCGCGCCGCCGTGCATCTCGCGGCGGGCCAGACCGAGGGCAACAACGTGCCCGCGGCCACCGTCGTGCATCGGGGTTGAGGAGGTCCGCCATGAAAGACACGATGAAACACACGATCGCCAGCACGATCTCCCGCAAGGTTTCCCGCCGCAAGTTCGTGGTCGGCTCCGCCGCGGCCGGCGGCGGCCTCGCGCTCGGCATGCATGTGCCGTTCGACATCGATGTGGCGAACGCGCAGGGCGCGGCCGGAACGGAAGTCAATGCCTGGGTGGTGGTGAAGCCCGACGACACTTGCGTGATCCGCATCGCGCGCTCCGAGATGGGACAGGGCACGCTCACGGGTCTCGCCCAGCTCGTCGCCGAGGAGCTCGAATGCGACTGGAAGAAGGTCGCGACCGACCCGGTCACGCCCGGACAGAATCTCGCGCGCCATCGCGTGTGGGGCGAGATGGGCACCGGCGGCAGCCGCGGCGTCCGCATCTCGCAGGACTATGTGCGGCGGGGCGGCGCGGCCGCGCGCATCATGCTGATGCAGGCCGCGGCCGCCAAGCTCAACGTGCCGGTCGGCGAGCTCGCCGTCGCCGATGGCGTCATCACGCATGCGGCCTCGAAGCGCAGCATCCGCTACGGCGAGGTCGCGGCCGATGCCGCCAAGGTGACGCCGCCCGATCCGAAGAGCATCACGCTCAAGGATCCGCGCACCTGGAAGATCGCCGGCCAGCCGCTCAAGCGCCTCGACACCGAGCCGAAGCTCGACGGCAGCAAGGTGTTCACGATCGACATCACGCTGCCCGGCATGCTGTGCGCCGCGATCAAGCAGTGTCCGGTGTTCGGCGGCAAGCTCAAGAGCTTCGACGAAGCCGCGATCGCGAAGCGGCCCGGCTTCCGCAAGGTGGTGCGGGTGAACGAGGCCGCGGTCGCGGTCGTGGCCGACACCTGGTGGCGGGCGAAGACTGCGCTCGATGCGCTGCCGATCGAGTGGGATCTCGGCGCCAATGCGTCGCAGTCCGACGCGACCATCGCGGCGCATCTCGCCGAGGGCCTCGATGCCGCCGGGAGCAATGGCGGCTGGGGCGTCGGCGACGCCAAGAAGGCGATCGACGCGGCAGCGAAGAAGGTCGAGGCGGTCTACCGCACGCCGTTCCTCGCCCACGCCACCATGGAGCCGATGAACTGCATTGCGCGCGTGACCGCCGAGAAGGCCGAAGCGTGGGCGCCGACGCAGAATGCCGAGGCGTCGCTTGCGGCGCTCTCGGAGGCGTCGGGGCTTCCGCTCAATAAATGCGAGGTCTATCGCCCCGACCTCGGCGGCGGTTTTGGCCGGCGCGGCGGCACCCAGGACTTCGTGCATCAGGCGGTGGCGATCGCCAAGGAATTCCCCGGCACTCCGGTCAAGCTGATCTGGACGCGCGAGGAAGACACGGCGCACGATTTCTACCGGCCGATCTCGCAATGCAAGCTCACGGCCGGGCTCGACACGGACGGCAATCTCACCGGCCTGCAGATCCGCGTGTCGGGCCAGTCGATCAATGCGTGGCTCGCGCCGACGCTGCCGGTCGGCGGTCCGAACGAGCGCCAGCTGCAGGGCTGGTACCAGAAGCCGGACGACGCGCAGTTCGGCTATGGCGTGCCGAACCTGCAGATCGAGTACGCGATGCGCAACACGCACGTGCCGGTCGGGCCGTGGCGCGGCGTCAACACCAACCAGAACGCCGTCTATCTCGAGTGCTTCATGGACGAGGTGGCGCGGGCGGCCAACAAGGATCCGCTCGATTTCCGCCGCGGCCTGATGGCGCGCTTTCCCAAGCACCTCGCGGCGCTCAACGCGGCGGCCGAAAAGGCCGAGTACGGCAAGCCGCTGCCGGCCGGCGTCTTTCGCGGCATCGCCCAGTTCATGGGCTACGCGAGCTATTCGGCCGCCGTGGCCGAGATCTCGTTGAGCGACGGCAAGCTCAAGGTGCATCGCCTGGTGCTGGCGCTGAACTGCGGCCATGCGGTCAATCCCGGCCAGATCGCCGCGCAGGTCGAGGGCTCGGTCGCCTACGGGCTCACGGCCGCGCTCTACGGCGAGTGTCCGGTCAAGGACGGCCGCATGACCGACCTCAACTTCGACCGCTACCAGGTCCTGCGGCTTGCCGAGATGCCGAAGGTCGAGACCATCATCGTGCCGACCTACGACTTCTGGGGCGGCGTCGGCGAGCCCACCATCTGCGTCACCACCCCGGCCGTGCTCAATGCCATCCAGGCCGCGACCGGCCACCCGGTGCGCAGCCTGCCGCTCAAGAACGTGAAGTTCGCGTAGGAGGCCTTCGTGCCCCGGCTCTGCGCTGCATCGCGTAGCGATGCAGCGCAGAGCCGGGGCCCAGGGGCCGTGAGCACAAAGCATGGGTCCCGGTTCTGCAGCGCGACGCTTCGCGCCGCGCTGCGACCGGGACACGATGAATGGGTCGATCGCCGTCGCGTGCCTTGCGGCTTTGCTGGGGGCGCGCGGCGGCGGTTGCCGTCTTGATGGGGCAATTGCATGCGACGTCGCGATCTCATTGCCGGCGGATTGGCGATCGCGGGACAGACGATCGTCGTCCCGCTACGCACGGCACGCGCGCGCCAACCGATCAGGCGTTTGATCGACGCGCACTGTCATCTGTTCAATGCCCGCGATCTGCCGATCGAGGGTTTCACCAAGAAGGTGCTGATCCCGGAATACAAGCAGCTCGGCTCGCTGTTCGCGCGCTACCCCGACGCGTTCACGGTGATGATCCATGCGCTGGCGACCATCATGCAGGAGCAGGCGCCGCTGCCCGGCGACGAGATCAAGTTCATCGACGGGCTCGATGCCGGCACGCGGCGCTTGCCCGCCGCGGAGGAGCAGGAGGAGCGCGACGTCGCCAACATCGAGAAGGTGCTGCGCAAGATCTGGTCCAAGGACATCCTGCGCGAGCTCAGCATCCGCGACGCGCGGGCGGCCGACGTCGGCATCATCGATCTGCAGAAGCTCATTCTCACCGAGGTCTATCCCGAAATCTTTTCCAACCAGCCCGGCGCCAGCGATGTCCAGCTGCTGATCGACCAGCAGAACCTGGCCGACGTCGCGCAGCGCCTGTACGATGTCGGCTCGGACCGCACGCTCGGCCGCAACGTTCAGTGGGCCCTGCTGTTCACCCGCTATCGGCTCGAGCTCGCCGAGGAGCTGCGCCAGCTGCATCGCAATCGCGTCGCGCTGGTCACGCCGGCGCTGGTCGACCTTTCCCTGTGGGTCGAGGACGACCGGCACGCGCCGATGCAGGCGCAGGTCGACGTCATGACGCGCGTATCGCTGCGCCGCAACGGCGCGCGCAGCCACGGCTTCGTCGGCTTCGATCCGCTGCGCCAGGCGCTGCACGAGAAGAGCGGCGGCGCGGCCGCGGCGGAGCCGCTCGGCATCGTGCGCCGGGCGATCGAGCGCGGCGGCTTCATCGGCGTCAAGCTCTACCCGCCCATGGGCTTCCAGCCGATCGACAACGCCGCGCTCGGGAGCGCCTTCCCGGATCACGTCAGGCAGCAGCTCGGCGAGCAGCCCGGGCAGGCGCTCGATCGCGCCTTGGCGCAGCTCTACCAATGGTGCGTCGCCAACAACGTGCCGATCATGGCGCATGCGGTCGCGTCGAACGAGGCCGGGCCGGGCTACGGCATGCGCGCCAATCCGCGCTTCTGGGCGCGCGTGCTCGGGCAATACCCGGCGCTGCGCATCAACATGGCGCATTTCGGCGGCTTCCGGCAGATCGGCCAGCCGCCCAAGCGCGACGTCACCTGGGAGTGGACGATCGGCGGCATATTCGCCAAGGCGCCGCAAGGCTACGCGTTCTCCGATCTCAGCTATTTCGCCGAATTGCTCGCCGACACGGGGGAGAAGCGCAAGGAGCTGCTGCTCAACCTGACGGCGTTTCGCACCGCCTTTCGAATGAGCGCCGATCATCTCCTGTTCGGCACCGACTGGACCATGATCGGCCGCGAAGCGGGCTTCGAGCCGAAACGGAAGGGCGTGTCCTATGTCGATCTGGTCGGCGAATTCCTCGGCGAAGCCGGCTACAGCGACCGCGATGTCGACAAGATCATGTTCGGCAATTCGGTCCGTTTCCTTGGGCTTGGTCCGGCCGATCGCCCCAATGGCACGCGCGGCCGGCTCGAAGCGTTTTATGCAAGTCACGGCCAGAGCGCGGACTGGATGAAGGTGTTCGATGCGTGAGCCGATCGGCGCGGTCTCGTGCCCCGGACGCGCTGCGGCACGAAGTGCTGCAGCGCTGAGCCGGGGCCCAGGGGCCGCGCGCGCAAGGTGTGGGTCCCGGTTCAGCAGCGCAGCACTTCGTGCTGCGCTGCGCCCGGGACACGAGGTCGTCGTCTACAGCAACGCCCCCGGACTCTTCTTGTATCGGTTCACGATCGCGTCGGCGCTCAAATAGGCCAGCGCCTGGATCGTGAGGGTGGGGTTGAATCCCGCGCCCATGGTCGGGAAGGTCGATGAGCCGATCACGAACAGGTTGGGATTGTCCCAGCTCTGGCCGTAGCGGTTGACCACCGAGGTCTTCGGGTCGCCGCCCATGCGCGTGCCGCCCTCGTGGTGCGCGCCCGGAATGCCGGGCGGCAGCGGCGTGCGCCACACGTGCGGCGAGCCCATCGCGCGGCCGATCTCCTCCATCTTCGCCTGCACGAACTCGATGCGCTTCATCTCGTTCGGGCGGCGGAAGTCGTAGGTCAGCCGCGGTGCCGGCAGGCTCCAGGCGTCGCGCACATGCGGATCAAGGTCGATCATCTGGTCGGGGTAGGGCAGGTTCTCGGTCTGGCCGACCATCGCGCCGTGTCGTGCGTAAAAGTGCGAGAAGAAGTCGCGGTAGCCGGCGCCCCAGCGCGGCACGCCGGGCGGCGGCGCGACCGTCGAGGCGGCGATCGGGCCGCCCTCGAGATTGGGCGTGCCGATCGAGATCTGCGCGCCGCGGATGAAGCCGAGCCCGCCATGGTCGAAGTTGTCGGCGTTGAAGTCGTCGATCGTGTGCTTCTGCGCGCTCGGTCCCATGAAGTTGTTGACGTAACGGTCGTCGAAGGTGACGAACACGTTCGGCATCATGTGCGCCATCAGGTGGCGGCCGAGCTCGCCGCTCGAGTTGGCAAGCCCATTGGGATGCTTGTCGGATTTCGACAGCATCAGCAGGCGCACATTGTCGTAGATGAAGGTCGTGAGGATCACGAGCTCCGCCTCGATCGTCTCGTCGTTGCCGCCCGGACCGTAATATGAGACGCCCGTCACCTTGCCGGAGGTGTCGGTGTTGACGCGATGGACCATGGCACCGGTGACCAGGGTGAAGTTGCCGGTCGCGTCCGCCTCCGGCAGCTTGGTGACGAGGATCGACGACTTCGCGCCGACGTGACAGCCGAAGGCCTGGCAGAAGCCGCAATAGGTGCAGCCCGGTCGCCCGTTGTAGGTCGTGGAGACGATCGCGCGCGGCGAGGAGAACGGGTGAAGCCCGAGCTTGCGCGTCGCCTCGTCGAACAAGGTGCCCGACTGATCCATCAGCAGCGGCGGCAGCGGATACTCGCGGCTGCGCGCTGCCTCGAACACGTTGCCGCCGTCGATCTTGCGTCCCTGCAGGTTGCCGGCCTTGCCCGAGACCCCAAGCTCGTATTCGGCCTTGTCGTAGAACGGCTCGATCTCCGCATAGCTCACCGGCCAGTCGGTGAGCGAGGAGTCCTGCGGGATCGCGGAGGCACCGTAGCGCTCGACCGTCTTGCTGCGCACGCGGAAATCGTCCTCGTGCATGCGCCACGACAGCGTGCCGTAGTGCACGGTTCCGCCGCCCGCCTGGTTGCCATAGTTGAGCGAGGCGAGCGGATGCGCGGTCGCCTTGTCGTTCGGACGCCAGGTGACGGGCTGGCGCTTCGGATCGGGACGCAGATCCTGGCGCTGGAAGTAGCGCAGCTCGTCATGCGGCTCGAAGTCCGCGGTCTTGAGGCGCGGTCCGCGCTCGAGCCCGATGACCTTCATGCCCGATTTGGCGAGCTCGGCCGCGAGAATGCCGCCGGCCGCGCCCACGCCCACGATGACGACGTCGGTTTTCGCGATGGCCATGGCTCTAGCCCCTCCGCGTGTTGTCGGCGCGCGACTGCAGACCGACGATCGGCGCGCGCGTGAAGGCCTCGCGGCTCTGCATGTCGGCCGCCGTGAACACGGGCTGGGCGCCCGGGAAGCTGACCTGCCGCCAGCCCGCGAAGTCGCGGTTGCCGCCATAGACCGGGTCGGCGAACATGCCCTCCATGGTGTGGGTGCGCACCGTGTTGAAGAAGGCCTGCGCGGTCGGCCAGACGAAGCCGGTGGCCTTGCCCTGCTCGAGCGCGCGGATGACGTCGTCCTGCATCGCGGCGTCGAGCGCCGCGAACGGCTTGCCGTGCGCCGACTTGCAATACGCATCGAGCTGCGTGAGGCCGCGCCGATAGAAGTCCTGCTGATCGGCGTAGGCGCCGGCGAGCGCAAGGTCGATGTAGTTGAGCACGCCCGCCTCGGTTGCGCCCGGCTTGCCGGGCGCCGCCGGCCACAGCCGCTCCGTGAACGCCGCCATGGTGGCGGCGTCGTCGTCGTTGAAAAAGGCGCCGTGGCCCTCGGTCGGGCCCATGGGCTGGGCGGCGGCCGGCGCCGCCATATGCGGCGTGTGATCCTGCGCGCGCGCCTCGGTCGCGAGGCCGGCGCCCGTGGCGACGACCGCGGCGCCGACCAGGAAGGCGCGACGCGTGTCGTCAGGCTTGTCGTGTGGCTTGCTCATGTATCCTCCCTCGGCATGTTTCGGGTGGGATCGTGGTCCCCTGCCGTGCGATGCGCATGTCCCGGCGAAGTGGACACCGGTTCGCCGACAAGGACATGCGCCAAGGGTCCAGCCTGCGCCTCCTGACGGGCGTGGGCAAGGTCCTCATGCGCATGCGCCGCTATCCGAGTAGCGCCGGCAGGGAGGTCGTGACCACGGCATGGCCATGGCGCGGCACTGACCGTAAGATCACGGCAGCTGCCGCGCTCGCGCTATCGCGATGTGTTTCAATTGACGGCAGATCGATCACCGGGAGGAATGCCATGTTCAGCCGCAGAACCTTTTTGTCCGCCGCCGCCGGCAGCCTCGCGACATCCGGGTCGGCGTCCGCGCAGCAGGCGACCACCAAGGCCGCGCTCTATGCGAATGTCGGCCCCGAGCTCACGCACTACGACGTCGACGTCGCCAATGCGGAGCTGATCAAGCGGGAAACCGTGACGCTGCCGGCCGGCGTGCAATATGCCTGGCCGCATAGGTCGCACCGCTATCTCTACGTCGCGACGTCGAGCAGCGCCTCGGGCTACGGCACGGCCGGCAGCCAGCATCACGTCACCGCCTTGGCGATCGATCCGACGACGGGCGCGCTCTCCCGGCACGGCGCCTCGATTCCCCTGCCGACACGCCCGATCAACGTCAGCCTGGACATTCCGTCCGAGCACATCCTGGTGGCCTTCAACAATCCGAGCGCGGTGCACGTCTATCGCGTCAACAAGGACTTCACCCCTGGCGACGAGGTGACTCAGCCGGGCTCGATCGAGGCCGGCATCTTCGCCCATCAGGTCCGCGTCACGCCCGACAACCGGCTCGCCATCCTGGTCACGCGCGGCAACGAAGGGACGCCGACCAAGGCCGAGGACCCGGGCGCGCTCAAGGTGTTCAATTACAAAGACGGCGTCCTCTCGAACGAAGTCTCGGTCGCGCCGAACGGCGGCAAGAATTTCGGCCCGCGCCACCTCGACTTTCATCCGGCCAAGCCGTGGATGTACGTGTCGATCGAGACGCAGAACAAGATGTACATGTACCGGATGGAGCCGGGCCGGATCGTGCCCGACATCGCGTTTCGCGCCGAGACGCTGGCTGAGCCGAACAACATCCGGGCGCGCCAGGCCGCCGGGACGGTCCATGTGCATCCGAACGGTCGCTTCCTCTACGGCGCCAATCGCGCCGAGGCGACGGCCGAGTATCGCGGCCAGCAGGTGTTCAAGGGCGGCGAGAACAGCATCGTGGTCTACGCGATCGACCAGACGAGCGGCGAGCCGACGCCGATCCAGCACATCGAGACGCAGAAGATCCACCCGCGCACCTTCCACATCCATCCGAGCGGGCGCCTGCTCGTGGCCGAGCACAATCTGCCGGTGAAGGTACGCGACGGCGACGCGGTCAAGACGGTCGCGGCCGGCCTGTCGGTTTTTCGCCTCGGCGACGACGGCAAGCTCACCTTCGCGCGCAGCTACGATATCGACGTCGGCGACAAGCTCATGTTCTGGATGGGGATGGTGCCGCTGGCGGGGTGAGGCGGAGGCAACGCGTTCGCCCAACTTTGCTGCGTCATTGCCCGCGAAAGCGGGCAATCCAGTAATCACAATCGGTCGATGGAACGAAAGCAGTGCGCCACAGATTCGCTGCGGCGTACTGGATCACCCGCTTTCGCGGGTGATGACGCTGGCGGGTGGAAACTGACGCAGAGAGTCACCCCAACAAGGCCGGCAGCCAGGTCGCGATGGCGGGAATCAGGATGATCAGCACGAGCAGGATCAGGCTCATCGCGATATAGGGAACGACCGCGCGGAAGATGTGCGCCATGGTGACGCTCGGGGGTGCTACGCCGCGCATGGTCATGAGTAAGAGCCCGTGCGGCGGCAGCAGCAGGCCGAGCTGCATGCAGATGAGATAGAGCACGCCGAACCAGACGAGGTCGATGTCGAGCTTCTGCACAATCGGCATGAACACCGGCAGCGTGATCAGCATCATGCTGACCTGGTCGACGAAGATGCCGAGAAAGATCAGCAGCAGCATCATGCCGGCGAGAATCGCGAAGGGCGAGAGATTGCGGCTGAACACGGTCGCGACGATGCCTTCCGTTGCGCCCGAGAAGCTCAGGATCTGCGAGAACGTGGTGGCGCCGAGGATGATGAACAGGATCATCGCCGAGATGCCGACGGTGCCACGCAGCGCCTTGGCAAGCGCCGTGAGGGTCAGCGCCCGGTAGGCGGCGGCAAGCCCCATGGTGGCGAGCGCGCCGAGCGCCGCCGACTCGGTCGGTGTCGCAAAGCCGCCCGACATGGCCCCGACCACGACGACGACCTTCCCCCTCGGGAGTGTGGGCAACTCGGCGACGACGCCCGTCTTGAACCTCGTCGGGCCTGTCCTGCACCTGCTCGGCGCCCCCTGACCATCCGCAGCGCGAACGGCTCGTCGTGAGCGCTGGCGCAAGGTTTCCTATGATCGCCGGTTCCTCTTTCATGGCATCTGACCCGCAGGGCGATACCCAGGCGTGGATCGCCCCCGGGGAACCCATCATCTCGCTGCGGGGCGTGACCAAGTCATTCGGGTCGCATACCGTGCTCGAGGACATCACGTTCGACGTTCCCAAGGGCCGGATCACCGCCATCCTTGGACCCTCCGGGACCGGAAAATCCGTCCTGCTCAAGAACATCCTCGGACTGCTCGTCCCGGAGCGAGGCCAGATATTCGTCGATGGCGACCCGATCGTCGGACTGCGAGAAAAGCGCCTGTACGAAGTGCGCAAGAAATTCGGCGTCCTCTTTCAGGACGGGGCCC
>Ga0209006_10005523_pt1 | contig 11486 bp, 10 predicted proteins | sample JacPin_JW_Ref_O2_FD_188567 | JGI IMG/M metagenome (GOLD analysis project Ga0209006, IMG submission 188567) | Forest soil microbial communities from Algoma, Ontario, Canada - Jack Pine, Ontario site 1_JW_Ref_O2 (SPAdes) (version 2) | ecosystem: Environmental > Terrestrial > Soil > Boreal... | reverse complement strand
TTCGAAATAGTTCGAAAAGGGAGCCGCCAAAGAACGGCAGGGTCGTCCTTGGCGGGCAAGCATGGGTTAGTGTTCAGCCCATGGATGACGTTCGTGCTCACGCCTGCCTCGGTTCGCCAATATCCGACATTTCTTTCGGGCACCTCGGGGTTATCGAGTCTATGGAAATGGTGAACGTGGCTCCCGGAAAACGAACCTTAATAAACTGGGAACGACACAATTGGTCGTATGCTTCAGTCGGCGTTGGGCAGGTTGGTGAAAATCGCGGGCATAGGCCCGATATTGTGAACAGCGGCAGCAGAACGATTCTTAAATCGACAGAACTGAAGCCAGCCGCCTCACTCAACCCAGATTTCAAGTTCCCCCGTCCAAAAAGCCTTCCGCAAGCTCGCCTGCTAAGTAGCCAGTAATCTTCGCGACCATCTACAATCGGTAAAATCTTCTACTGAGGGGGAGCAATGTCCAATTTGAGCAGTGCACTCCAGCAGCTTCGGCAGGAGCAGAAGTAAGCAGAACAACGAGTCGAAAAGCTACGGTCGGCGATTTCCGTAATCGAAGGATTGGTCGGACGCAATGGCTCGGGAGCTAACGGCGCTGGACCCGGCCGCGTCATATCGGCGGCCGCACGCAGGCGCATGGCACTGGCGCAAAAATTGAGATGGGCTAAAGTTCGGCAGGGATCAAAGCCAGCGGCCGGGAAAACGAAGACTGTGTCACCTGTGAAGCGCACGTTGTCAGCGGCAACCCGCCGCAATCTTGCGGCGGCTCAACGGTCGAGATGGGCGAAGTTTAAGGCTGCGAAGAAGGCGGTGTAGAGCAAGCACTGGCTACTGTGTCGTTTTCAAAGCGAAAGATAGTTCGCAAAGCAGGACTAAACCAACCGACTCCTGAAACTATCCGCAGCGGCAAACCAATTTGTTAGCGCAGGCGCACAGAGAGAAATATTATTCTCTTATGGTGGGGAATTCTCGCCGCAAGACGTGCATACCTATTCAGAAGTTGAAGCCTATTCTTGCTAGCGGCGGGACATTGCACATATGGTCTCAAGTGAAAGCGGTTGCGTACCGTTCGATCCTAGAAATCTCAAGCGGCGAGGACGACGTTGATGCCGTCGCGCATCGCCAGTCTATTCGGTGTGTTTCCAGCCCTGCCTGAGGCGAATGAGGGTCGCTATGAGGCCGACCTCACGATTCCCGGCAGCATCATTGGCAAGTCTTTGTTACAGCAGTTGAGGCTTCGCCTCAATACCGATGAAGAGCTTGTCGCCGAGGTCGTGGCAGGTGCACCAGACGCTTTGACTGTTCTGTTCGAACGGCATAGCCCACTAGTGTTTCGAATCGCACGCCGAATTCTTCGAAATGACGCGGAGGCGGAAGATACGGTCCAACAGGTATTCATCGATATTTTCCGTTCCGCCGCGCAATTCAGACCGGAGAAAGGCTCTTTCAAATGTTGGCTTCTAATGTTTACCTATCACCGAACCTTCAACAGCCGTCGTCAATTACGAACCCGCGGTTTTTATGATTCGGACAGCATTGAAGATGTGCTGCCTCAAGAATTGATTCGAGGCGCAAACCGCCCATTTCCCTTCGGAGCTTCTGAGGCGGTCATCCTTGTTGAAGAAGCTCTCAATCTGATTCAACCCCGGCAACGCCGAGCAATCGAACTCACATACTACGAAGGCTTGACAGCGGAACAGGCTTCGAAGGCGACAGGAGAATCCGTGCGTGTCGTGCGTCACAACGTCTATCGCGGACTCGAAAAGCTGCGCTCGGTTCTTTGTAACAAGCCCGAAAGGAATCAAACCAACAGAAAACGGGTGGAACGGAGCCGGACATGAGCGAGCATAAACAATTCGAAATTATGTGCGCGTTGGCCGTCGTCGGCCAAATCAATGATGGAGACCTACGAGAGCTAACGTTGCATATTGAAAGCTGTGTCGATTGCCAAGGCCGCATTACCGACTTTGCACAAATAAGCGCACAGGCCCTGCCGCTATCTGGAGAGAAATACAGGAATAGCAATCGGCGTCTGCCGCAAGAAATGACCGCTCGCTTCCTAGAGCGAGCTCGCGCAGAAGGAATTCCCCTGCGGAAGTCTAGACGAACCCTGCTGGACAGGCTGACGATCTGCTCGCTGGGTTGGAAGGGGAACTTGGCCGCAGTTCTGCTGATCATCACGATAGTTGCCAGCGAGATTTCGAGGTCTATCCACTCCGGCGTGCGTTCGACAAGTTCCGTTAGCGCAGAGGTGGCATTACCAACCGGAAAGTCTTCTCCAGTGAAGACGACACGAGTTCGGCCCGCTCTGCCGCCGCGAATGAATAAACCGGATCGATTCGAAGGACGTAGAAACTCGAAAAGCAGTCCGCATTCGGTAGAAGCCAGTTCTCTGGCCCCAGCGGAGCTAATCCCTTCAGGTACTCGGTACTCGGCCAAACCCTATCAAGGGAAAAACGTGCTGGGCAGTCAAGTGTTCTCGAATAGTGCGGGTTTTGCTGACCTAGAACGTCCGAGTCTCTTTCGAGCCTTTGCGAGTTCTGAAACTCCGCGCCCGTTTGCACCATTTCTCACGGATTTCAGGGACGAGCGGCCATCGTTAATTCCGTCGAGTCGTGTGATCGCAGACCCTAGAGAACATAGGGTCAACTTTGCGATCATGTCTCTAAACAGTCCAGTTGATGTTTTCCGGGAGTTCCGCGCTAATCGATCACTCCGGGATGGTTCGCCTAGCGAGCAAACTGCGCCATCCCAGCCCAACGTCGACTGGCACCAAGTGTGGCTCGGGGCACGATCACCTTTCTTACGAGACACGAACAGTCTTCCTCTATATCGTCCAAGCGTGTCTGCACCAGAATGGCCGTTCTCACAGGAATTCAAGCGGGACCATCCATGAACAACACCATTGCACGGTTTGTGATTGTGGCGATGTTGGTTCTGCCCACAGCTGCCAAGGCTCAAGCTGGGAGCGCAACACTGATTTCATCCGCGGTTGCATCACCCACTAAGATCGGCGTTATAAACGTCCAAAGTGCAATCGTCGCCACCAACGATGGTCAAAGAGACTTGCAGGCACTGGAAAAGAGATTCGAGCCCAAGAAGAAGGAGTTGCAATCGCTTAACGATGACATTGACACTCTAAAGAAGCAGGTTGATACGCAAGGCACCAAGCTGAACGACGAAGCGCGAGCAAATCTGGTCAGACAGATTGACAGCAAGCAAAAGTCCCTAAGCCGATCACAAGAGGATGCCCAGAACGACTTCGGCAGCCAACAAAGCGAGATCGTGCAGAAGATATTGCAGAAACTGGTTCCCCTCGTTGACAAGTACGCAAAGGACAATGGGCTTGTTCTTATCATGGACGGCACCAAGCCTTGGCCCGAATGGCCGGTGTTATGGGCCAGTTCCTCCATTGACATCACGAAGGCAGTCGTGGACATTTACAACGCCAACGCTGAAGTGCCTGCAACTCCATCTATACATCCTTCAAGCGGAGCGAGTCGCCCAGTTAACCCAAGCCCCAAAAAACCCTGAAGCAATGACTACCGAAGCCCCTAAGCTAATCTACTTTCAACGATGAATGTCCACGGTTTAACCGGGTTTAGAGTCTTTTCTGGATGATGGAGGCTTTCGATATTCGGCTTCAGCCCCCATTCGAACCGAACGTAGCCCATTCGCGTCGGCCCACAGTCGGTTTCCAGCTTGGCCCCCGCCTTAACTAACAAAGCACTTAACCTGACCCAAACCTCACCCGGTACCCAAATGACCGTAAAATCGGCTTCCTCACGGCACCCCCAGCCGATGCAAACTGGCTCCGACCCATGAACGCCGCACTCCCTGAACGCACTCCTGCAACACAGGAAAATCTCAGGGCTGATCTGGTATTTCGTTCGGGCTGATTCCATCTTCCCCACCAACGCCACAACTTCAAATGCTGTGATACATCACGCCTTGCCTTCATCGGCTGACGGACCGTATATCGCGGGCACCTTCTCTTCGTTCAGCCGCAGATATACAGTCAACTGCCCGCGATGGTGCGCCATGTGATTGAGTACGCCGTCGCGGATTGCGACATAGCGCGATTGTTCACTCATCAGTTTGCCCGCAGACAACATGCGCCACTTGGTATTCAGCAGGCGCTCGTCGGTCGTTTTCTGCAATACCTCGCGTCCCTTTCTTAGGCTGGCTTCGAACTGCTCAACCAAGTCGCGCCGCGTCTTCCAGTCTTGCGGCCTGAACTTCGGGCCTCCGGGCGGATTGATGTCCAGTTCGTCCATATTTACAACCATGTCGAGCCACGCTGGAATGGTGGCAACAATCGTTGCTAAAGCGCCGAGCGGCATCGACTTTTCGTGGGGCTTCCAGTCGTTTTTTCCTTCCGGTACGCGTTCGAGCGTCTTGCGGATTCCAACAGCCTCGCGGTCAAGCTCAGCCAGTAGCAGTTCCGTGATTTTCATATGCATCCTTTCTGTTCGCCGACTTTAGATGCATCCGCGACAGGAATGGCTGTGATTGGAAGTATCGCAGGATTTCCTTTCGTCGCGGAAGCCTACCTTAAAATGGCGGCATGAAACGAATCTGTATTTTCTGTGCCTCCAGTCCGGGGAACCGTCCCGAATACGCTGCGGCCGCTGAGGAAATGGCGACAGAACTGGTGAATCGAAAGATTGGTCTCGTGTATGGCGGCAGCAAGGTCGGCTTGATGGGTGTGCTGGCGGATGCGGTGCTGGGGGCAGGCGGTGAGGCCGTTGGAGTAATCCCGAAGAATCTCATGGAACGCGAGGTCGGACACGCGGGATTATCGAAGCTCCATGTGGTGCAGTCGATGCACGAACGCAAGGCGCTCATGGCCGACTTGTCGGACGCCTTCATCGCACTCCCAGGCGGGTTCGGCACACTGGAAGAGTTCTGTGAGGTTGTAACGTGGTCGCAACTCGGCCTGCATGCGAAGCCATGCGGCATCCTAAATGTCTTGGAATATTACTCTCCGTTGCTAGCGATGTTCGACCATGCCGTTGAGGAACGGTTCCTGAAGCCGGAGAACCGGGCGCTGGTGCTGGCGCGGGCGTCGCCTGCCGAACTGTTGCGGGCATTGGAGCAGTGGCGTCCCCTGCGAGTCGAGAAATGGCTGGATCGGGAGACGAGATAATCATCCGTTCCGAGAAGATTTATAAAGTTGGCGCGAGGCGCGAACGGAGCCCTTCCGTTCTACCCATCGCGTGGAGCAGAGCCGAGATCGTGCGGGACGGTACAGTACATGGAGTTGGGGCTGCCATTTGGCTACCATTTAGGCCAAAATCCCGATGTCGAATATGCCAATTTTGACCGGCAAAACGATAGATGCCCAACTGGAACTTATAGAAGAATAAGGGGTTGCCCCGTGTTTATCGGGTGTGCGGAGCACTCACTGTCCGCCATTACTTTTTGTGAAGCACAGTAGTTTCAAGACCGAAGCAAGATCCTGCCTCTTCCACACATCCACAAGCAAATGCCGACTGCGAAGGGATGGCATTCCCTCTCTTCCTTAGTTGATAGTCAGAACTAGGGCGCGGCTGGTTCCGCCGCTCGTACAGCCAAGATTGCCTGAGTTTCCGCTGGGCGTATTGACCGTCACGCTAACTGCTCCCGGAGCGGAGATCACATCAGTCGTAATGGTAGCCTGCATCTGCTGACTGCTTGTGACCAGCGTGCTTAAAGTTGTGGCGTTGACGACCACAACCGAGGACGACACGAACTGACTACCACTCACGGTAAGAACGAACCCTGCTTGCACTTGAGCAAAAGTAATTGTGCCAGAAGAGAGAGACCCGATGATTGGAGCCGGCCGCGCGCTTCGGCACAAGGGGTTGAGTGCGTTACAGCCTTGAAGCGCAAGCACCCCAAGGAGAAGAACACTGATGCTTCGCAAGTTCCGTAACTGTGCTTGTTGCTTGCCAGGCATCACCGTCGCACCCAGTGTGGTTGATTAATGCCAGCGAATTCCTGCAGACAAGCTGGCGGCCACTGAAAAGCCGCCTTGGGCTTGCGCGGAACAAGGAACGGCCTCCCGGGTTTATCGACCGTGGGTTGATGATGCGTCGGTGGCTGAGGGACCTTCTCGGGAGTAGGTGTCGGGTGGTTCGGTGGAAAGTTGGCAATCATAAGGAAACAGCCATCGATGGAACCATCTTAGCAACGCTGGCACACGGGTACCTGTTCACAACTGCTCACTGATTGAAATAACGATTACTTTTCCCATTCTTGGGAATAAGCTGTTTTCTGTCATAGTCTCCCATCGATTGCACAAGCGAACGGAATAGTTGGTCACGCTACTTTGGTCACGCTACTGAGGAGGGAAGTGCCACCTTCGCTGTACGAGTTGCTCGGTGTGATTAACCGGGATGGATTCCGGTTTCGCGACAGCTTCGGCGACCGCAACAGTGCTGGATGCTTTATGAGAGGATAAGTGCTGCAACATGTCAGCTGCGGATTGTAAGGGTGTTTCGCAGATCTTGTTCATTCCGAATGCCTGACCGCAAACGTTGCAGGTCATAAAGGTGCTGCCGGTAACGTGTCTAGTGGTGATATACATATCTTGATGCTACGCTTGGACTCATCCTCTGCGGCGCACGAGGGACCAACTACCAACGAGCGACCTGTCTCCTTGCTTTCTGAGAGGAACTCGTATTTCTCTAAGGGCGTTTTTGCCTGCCAAGTGCGACGAACTACGAACGCTTTCTGCGACTGAGCATTGCTGGTTCGTAACTGGGGAGCGGGGAAACTCGGCGGGATGGCGGGCGCCGATCGAAAAGGGGCGGTGCCAGACGCCCACGAGTGTTTCGCGGAGTGGGGCGGAGCATTTTGCACGAAACTCGGCTGCCGCTAAGACCAACCGCCCCGACAACGCGGGCCAAGCCAGGCTTAGATTTTTGATGATGCCTCTCAAATGATTTTCCATCGTACTTAGGAGGGCAGATTACAGCAGGCCTTCGTTTTCTCAGTAACATCTCGCCGCCGATGTTTCGGCGATTTTCACTTGCCTGACGCGAATTCTATGAGTTATCGGCGGAGTTCCCCGAGCCGAACTTTGGTGACTTGAGACGCTCGTACCGGGAAGGTAAGCTGCAGTTAGAGCAAGGAGCACACACTGGATATCCCAGGCACCGCCCCCGTTTCCGATACTACATCCAAGCCCCTCATTCCGGCCGCAGCCTTGCTGAGGGCGATGCTGCGTGCATCAAGCCGCGTTAGTGACTTGATCTTTTCGCCCGGAAGTCTGCCGCATATCGAGGTGAGCGGCGAGTTGGTCCCGGTCAAAATTACCGGGTTACCACCGCTGACTCCGGAGGATACCAGCCGTATCGCTAAGGAACTCATTGGCGATAATCAGCAGGCGTTGACGGCGTTAAGAGAACAGGGCTCGTGCGACGTTTCCTATAGTCTGCCAGGCGAGTGTCGTTTCCGCGTAAACGTATTTGTACAACGTGGAAGCCATGCCATCGTAATGCGGGTTATCCCTAAAAGCATTCCCACTTTCGCGGAGCTGAAGTTACCTGAGCAACTGGCCGATATCGCCAATCTGAAGAACGGTATTGTGTTGATCACCGGCCCGACAGGCTCGGGGAAGTCTTCCACCATGGCTGCCGTTCTCGACAGAATCAACGAGACCAAGGCTTATCACATCATCACTATCGAAGATCCGGTGGAGTTCATGCACCGCCACAAGCGGTCGCTTATCCACCAGCGAGAGCTTCACAGTGACACCCCCAGCTTCGCGCTGGCACTGAGAGCGGCACTCCGGCAGGCGCCAAAAGTGATCCTCGTCGGTGAAATGCGGGATAAGGAAACCATCGAGATCGCGCTCGAGGCCGCCGAAACCGGCCATCTTGTGCTTTCTACGCTGCACACCATTGACGCCTCGAAGACTGTAGAGCGCGTTGTGGGAGTGTTCCCGATGTCAGAACAGCATGTTATTCGTAACCGCCTGGCGAAGAGCTTCCGTTACATCATTTCGCAGCGACTCCTCCCGCCAAAAGACGGCAAGGGCCGTGTGGCGGTGGTTGAGATCCTGAAAGCAACCGTGCGCACGCGGGAATACCTAGAAAAGGGAGAACAGGATGGCAAGACCTTGCTGGATGCCATGCGGGATGGCGACACCGAAGGCATGCAGCACTTCGATGGCGGCATTGAGCAATTGATTCGCGACGGGATTGTCGACATGGAGACTGGAATGGCCTATGCCACCAACCCCGGTAATCTGCGACTCCTACTTGCCGACATCGCGGGAGAACCGCCGCCGGAGTTCACAAGGACCGCGCCTCCGCCGAGTTCCGATCGTGAACCTGAGATGGTGATTGGATAAGACGTGCGACCTGGACCGCCTTCTGAACCTGCGCACGCGTATCGAAAAGGCTCCGTGATCTGTAATCCTGCGTTTTCCACTCTCAGGAACCGATTCCTTGCTCCGTCGACTAACACTAACCTTAACCACAAGGGCTAAGTAGCGGGTTTGCCGAAAAGTTCAAAGGGACGCGAACCCGCGATCCGAATTCGCCCCATTTTGGATCCCCGAACCCAAAGGTCTCTGTGTGCGCTATTGCTCAGACGTTAAGCCCATAACGGCGTACCGTACAATCAGTGGGACTAATACTACGCACCAACCACCGTCGTAATCCTAAATGGAGGTTCCTGTGAATAAATCTGTAAACTCTGTGTCTGCGGAAGGCAGGCCTGCCCGTCCCGTCGCTCTCGAGACTGTAGCAGATATTCTCGAACGTAGCCTCGAGACCGTCATTCGGGAATGGATGGTCCGAGTCGAGAAAGAGCCCGAGCTCACGACTATTCCTTTGAGTTTTGATGATCGCACTGGTCATCTTCCGCAGCTTCTACGCGATGTGATTACGCGGTTGCGCTTGGACGACGGGACCAGGGCTCCGATTTCAGAGGCGGCATCGCACCACGGGGATCTGCGCGCCAAGCAAGGCTACACGGTAGCCATGGCAGTCGAGGAGTCTCGCCTGCTACAAGTGAGCATTTTTACGATTCTGCACAGAAGCCAGAAGCATTTGGAATTCAGCAGCGTACTTCCCGCAGTCGTCACCATTGCCGACGAGGTGGATGCGCAGTTGAAGCAGCAGATGTTGCGTTTCATGGCTGCGGATGCCAGCAAGGCAGCCAGGGCAATCAAGGTTGTGAAGACAGCGTAAGTAGCAGATTGCCCGGTTAATGAATCCAGCCGGATGCCAACCCCCATGCGTCAACTCGCTGCCGCACCGATGAAGGGTAGCCACGAGTGCGTGCTGTTGATTGCGGCTGACGCAGACGAAGCGGCAAGAGTTTTAGGCGAACTAGGTTCTGTAACCGAAGAGTCGTTCGAGATTCAGTGGGTCACGGAACTCTCTCGTGGAATCGAGCGCCTGCGTGACGGAGGGGTTTCGGCGGCAGTGCTCGATCTGAACCTATCCGACAGCCAAGGCCTCGAAACATTCAACCAGCTTTTTGAAGTGGCGCCTGACCTGCCAATTTTGATTCTGAGTGAGGCTGGTACAGAAGAAATCGCGAGGCAAGCCGTACATCTTGGCGCTTACGATTACCTGATCAACGAGCAAGCAGATGGCTACCGATTGAGGCGCACGGTGCGCACGATGATCGATCGCCATGCGCTGGAGGCAGTGCGAGTCGAAAATGAGCTCGCCACCACCACGCTCAATTTGATTGGCGAGGGCATTCTTCGAACGGATGCGGATGGCAATGTCACATATCTGAATCGATTCGCAGAAAAGGTGACCGGATGGAGCCGAGCGGAGGCTCGAGGGCGTCCGTTTGCAGACGTGCTGCGGCTCATCGACAACATCAGCGGCGCATCACTTGACGATGCGCTGGCGATCGCTCTCCAAGCAGATAAAACCGCGAGTGGCATGACGAGTTCTATCAACTGCACGTTGGTTCGACGAGACGGAGAGGAATTCGGAATTGAAAGTAGAGTTGCGATTATCCATGACCAGGATGGGAATGCAGTCGGGGCAGTGGTGGCTTTCCGCGACGTAAGCGCGGCCCGTGTCGCTTCCCTCGAAATGTCGCGCGTGGCGCAGCACGATGTCCTGACCAATCTGCCAAATCGAGCGCTGTTCAACGACCGCTTGTCACAGGCAATCTCTCTTGCGGAGCGTCAGAGCAAGCAACTCGCGGTTCTGTTCGTCGACCTCGATCAATTCAAGAGAATCAACGATTCGCTCGGCCACAGCGTCGGGGACAGGCTGCTGCGATCGGTAGCCAGGCGTTTGGTAGCGTGCGTCCGACGGACGGACACGGTAAGCCGGCTGGGCGGGGACGAATTCCTGATACTCCTCTCGCAAATAGAGCACTCTGAGGACGCAGCCATTACGGCGCGAAAAATCCTGCGCGCGGTAGCCGCGCCTCACGTGATCGACAGCAAAAGTCTCGATGTCAACGTGAGCATCGGGGGAAGTACATACCCGGCCGACGCGCAGAATGCCGAAACCCTGGTGAGTTACGCGGATGTAGCCATGTACGAGGCTAAACAACAGGGCCGGAACAGCTACCAGTTCTTCCGAACCGACATGCGTGCTCGAATGGCAACGCGAGTGGCGCTGGAAAGAGACTTGCGCTGCGCTCTGGGGCGGAATGAGTTCACATTGCACTACCAGCCTAAGGTCAATTTTCAGACAGGGCAATGCACCGGGATGGAAGCACTGCTCCGCTGGCAACACCCGGAGCGAGGATTGCTATCTGCCGCGACATTCGTGCCCATCGCGGAAGAGTGTGGTTTGATTGTGGCCATCGGACAATGGGTCTTATTGGAAGCATGCAGGCAAGCTCGAGCGTGGAGCGATTTGGGCCTCAAGGTTGTGCCTGTTGCGGTGAACGTATCCGCAGTGGAATTCCGGGCCAGAGATTTCCTTTCAGGAATTCGGGCGGTGCTGATCGCCACCGGCCTGGATCCTCAAGACCTGGAACTGGAACTAACCGAGGGCGTGTTGATGCAGGACGCGGAGTCTGCCGTTGTCACGCTACTTGCGCTGAAGGCGATGGGTGTAAAGCTGGCCGTCGACGACTTTGGCACCGGCTTTTCCAGCTTTACTTATTTGCGACGCTTTCCGGTGGACACGCTCAAAGTCGACAAGTCGTTCATTCACGAGATCACGGAGGATTCAGATGGCACAACCATTGTCAACGCCATGATCAATATCGGAAAGAGCCTAAAGCAGCGAGTTGTTGCGGAAGGTGTGGAAACCCGTTCGCAGCTCGACTTTCTTCAGCGCCATGGGTGCAACGAGGGACAAGGTTGCTATTTCAGTCATCCGGTTACGGCCGAGCAGGTAGAGAAAATGTTCAACACTGGGGTGCAAGAAGGAGTGGTTCGGGCGGACCTTTCAGCATGAGCCAAATGCAAGAATTCTTCGGACCCACTCGCTTGCTTCATCTAGCCACCGACTTCAATTTTCGGCAAGAGGAAGAAGATAACGAAGAAGAAGAGGAGGAGGAAGA
>Ga0209006_10005522_pt1 | contig 11486 bp, 10 predicted proteins | sample JacPin_JW_Ref_O2_FD_188567 | JGI IMG/M metagenome (GOLD analysis project Ga0209006, IMG submission 188567) | Forest soil microbial communities from Algoma, Ontario, Canada - Jack Pine, Ontario site 1_JW_Ref_O2 (SPAdes) (version 2) | ecosystem: Environmental > Terrestrial > Soil > Boreal... | reverse complement strand
CGCAGCGCCCGCGGGTGGCGGCGCGGGCGCCGCTGTCTGCGCGGGCGCCGCAGTTTGCGCGGATGCCGCGGTCGGCGCCGGTGCCGCGGTCGGCGCGGGTGCGGCCGTCGGCGCGGGCGCCGGGGGTGGCAAGGCAGCCGCTGCGGTTGCCGGCGGCACCGGTGTCGCAGCGAGTTTGAGCAAATTAAAGGAGCCGTCCGGCTCCAGCCATGTGACGAGGTGCACGTCCTTGAGGGATAGCGAGTCGCTATGGGCCTGGCGTCCTTTGAGGTCGAGCGTGGTGCCGCTCAAAATCAATTCAGGCACGGTTATCCAGTCGATATCTGAATCCTTCGGCCTGACGGCAAGATCGGTGAGCGAGACCTTGGCCACGTCTACCTTCAAATCAAGGTCATCTTGCAGAGAAAACTTATAAGTGGCGTTCAAATCAATTTTTCCGGAATTGACCAGGAAGCTGAGCCGATCCTCCAGATATTCCCAAATCGTGTGTGCCTGCAGTCCGGCGATTTGAAACTCGCCGTCGGACTCGATCGGCTGCACCGAAAGATGTCCGTGCCATTCGATTCGCTCGCCAAGCTTCGATGCACCCGTAAAGGTAAAGCGTCCGCCCTGCACGCCGGTGCTGAAGTTTTGAAGTTCAAAATTGATCGGTTCCAGCCGCGTCGCAAAATCGGATGGCCGCCGGCGATCATCGAATGACAGGAAACCCTGGGTGACCTTGAAGGAGCCGATACGCAGCGCCGGTATGGGTTCAGCGTCTTTTTGATCGGGTTTGGGCTTTTTCGCGGTCTTCGGGCTCAACTGGGACAGATTCAAGCTGCCGTCTTTGAATATGACGGCGTTTGCAAATGGCGCTGCAATATCGATCCGGCCGAAGGTGTACGCACGGTGCCAGACGGAGGACAGATCGAAATCGACAAAAAGCCGTTCGAATCCCGCGAGCTTCGTGTCATTGGCCCCCGTCAGAGAAAAGTCCTTGATTTCGACCTGGAACAAGAACGGGTTGATGCGGATGTCGCCCACCGCGGGTTTGACGCCCACCAGCGTTTTCGGAATCTCGTCCAGCAGAGCGCTGCGCAAAAGTCTGGGCGCCGCCCAAAATCCCACCGCCGCATACACGGCCAGCAGCAGCGCGACGATGCTTGAGATTCGGAAGGCTTTTGTTTTGAAGAACTGCCGCATGCGACCATCCCGTCGTGGTACCGCAGCTCGGATCTTACCGCTTATTGCGCTGGATCAACCGTTTGCGTTTACGCACCTGCCGGGGCGTCAGGGGATTGCGCTTGCCGGCAAAGGGATTCTCGTCGCCCCGAAAAGCCACTCTGACCGGAGTACCCATCAAATCGAAGGCCTTGCGATAGACATTCACCAGGTAGCGCCGGTAGGCATCCGGCACATGATCGGTCTGGTTGCCGTGGATGATCACGACCGGCGGATTTCGGCCCCCCTGGTGCGCGTAGCGCAGCTTGATACGGCGCCCGCTGACCAGCGGCGGCTGGTGGCTTTCGATGGCCGCTTCCAGCACGCGCGTCAGTTCCGGCGTGCTCATGTCGCGCATGGCCGCCGCATAGACCTGCCGTACCGTCGCAAACAACTCGCCGACGCCGCTGCCATGACGCGCGGATATGAAATGCAGCGGCGCAAAATCGGCGAATTGCAGCCGTTGCTCGATTTGCTGACGAATCAGATCCCGTTGTTCGGTGGGAATGTTGTCCCATTTATTGACCGCGAGAACCAGTGCCCGGCCCTGCTCGATCACCGTGCCCAACAGACTCGCGTCCTGCTCCGCAACCGTATCGTGCGCGTCCATCACGACGACGACCACGTGCGCGGATTCGATGGCCTGCAAGGTCTTGATGACGCTGAATTTCTCTACCGCTTCCTCGACGCGTGAGCGGCGCCGCACGCCGGCGGTATCAATCAAGGTATAGCGTTCGCCGTCCCGTTCGAAGGGCACGAGCACGGCATCGCGCGTGGTGCCGGGTTGATCAAAAGCCACCATGCGATTCTCGCCCAGCAAGCGATTGATCAAAGTGCTCTTGCCTACGTTCGGGCGGCCGATCACCGCGACCTTGATACCCTGCATTTCCGGGCCGTCTTGAGGGTCCGGCGTGAGGCCTGAGAGGACCGTCTCGAGCAGCGAGATCACCCCTTGGTCATGGGCGGCTGAGATCGGCAGCGGCTCGCCCAGTCCCAATTGGTGAAAATCAGCCACCGCGATATCCTGATCGAAGCCTTCGGTTTTATTGACCGCCAAGAACACTGGCTTGCCGCTGCGGCGAGCCAGCTGCGCCACGAACTGGTCCTGGGGCGTAACTCCAGCACGGCCATCCACGAGCACGACGAGTCGATCGGCCTCGCTGATCGCGCGCTCTGTCTGCGCGATCATCAAACTCTCGATCACATCGGCATTCTCGACCAGGCCTCCCGTGTCCACGACGATGCACGGCACTTCTGTGCGTCGTGCGAACCCGTATTGCCGGTCGCGCGTCAGGCCCGGTAAATCCGCGACCAGCGCATCGCGCGTACCGGTCATGGCATTGAACAGGGTCGATTTGCCCACATTGGGGCGACCGATCAACGCGACTACCGGAAGCATTACCGGCCCCTAAGACGATGGAGGAGGCGCGGGAGGTGCAGTCTCGGCTGGCGGCGGGGTCTTCTCAGCGGGAGGGGCAGTCTCGGCCGGAGGCGCGGTCTTCTCGGCAGGAGGAGCAGTATCGGTCGAAGGCGCGGTCTCGGCGGGTGCCTCATCCGCGCGCGGCGTCGCGGTAGGCGCGGTGGGCGCGGCAAGCGGGCCCGAAGCTCGAGGAGTGGCTCGGTACGCCGCCAGGGTGCCGCCGTCGGTCAGCACGACGATGGTGTCTTCCGCGCCCGCCGGGGGATTGGAAACACGCTGCTTGGAGATGCGTTCTCTTGCCACCAGCACCCCGGTGCCCTTGTCCAGCCAATGAATGTAACCCTGGAAGTCCGCGATGGCGATGGCGGTGCCGGTGACGATGGGCGTGCTCAATCCGCGGCGCTTGAGCTTGTCGTTGCGCCACAGTTCGGCGCCGTCGCGCTGACGCAAGGCCACCACGATTCCGTCGGATTGGGTGACATATAAATTGTCGCCATCGACTGCCAGGCCACGATAGCTCGACATGTCGTGCGACCACCAAAGTTGTCCCGAATCGAGCGCCAGCATCGCCGTGCGGCCCTGAAAACCTGCGGCAAACACATTGTCGCCCACGACCCGAACGGCCGAATCGATATCCACGAGCCGATCCAGTTCCGTTCGGCCGTGCGGAGACGCCAATGCCGTGTCCCAAATCGTGTCCCCGGTGATGAGCGACACAGCCATCACCTTGCCATTGTCGAAACCGCTGATCGCCGCCTCTTTGGCGACGACCGGTATCGCCGTGCCGCGCAGACTCAAGCGTGGCACCTGTTGCTCGACGGACCATAGGGACTTGCCGGTCTGCGTATCGAGGCCATGCAGTCGGCCGTCGACCGAGCGTATCACCACGACCTTCTCGCTGACGGCCGGAGCGGAAAGGAGTTCGGAATTGATCTGCGAGCGCCACAGCTGACGGCCGCTGGCGCCATCCAGCGCAATGACCGTTCCTTTGCTGCTGCCGGCCACCACGATGCCGAAGCCGGCCGCCGGACCTGCCGAGATCGGCATCTTCAGCTTTTTGACCCACACATTGCGGCCCGTATCCAGGGCTACCGCAAGCACCTCACCCTTGTGGCTCGCCGCGAATACCAGACCGTGGTCGATCGCCGGCCCCAAGCCCAGTCGCAGCTTGATCTGCTTCTTGCCGCCGCCTACGCCTTCGCTCCAGAGTTTCTTCACCGGCAGGGTTGGTTTGAAATTTTTGACCAACGTGGCCGGCGGTTCGACGTCCTTGTCCTTGCTGCAGCCGGCAGCAAGGAGCAACGCCGCGAAACTCAAGGAGAGCAGTAAGCGCATCAGGGTTTAGCCTTTTCGTTCGAGGCAAGGTCGGCCTTTTCGTTCGAGGCAAGGTCGGCAAGTTTCAGTTGCAGCCGTGCGGCGTCCGCGCCGCCGTCGCCACCGCCCAGGGCAGCACCCAGGGCCGCGTTGTATTCCGCAATGGCACCGGGAATGTCCTTCTTCGAGTGCAGCGCGTCGCCATGAACCTCGTGATAGCGCCCCGCGAAGCTTCCGGGCGTACCCGCGGCGAGCGTCTTGATGGCATCGTCCGGCCTGCCCGAATCGATCAACACCCGCGCGAGGCGCAGGCGTGCGATCTGCCGCAGCTCCGAATCTTTGGAGTTGTTCATCACTTGGGTCAGGGGCACCACGGCATCGGCGGATTTGCCGCTCTCCACATCGATGCGGGCAATCGTCAATTGCGCCTGATCCGCATAGGGCGAACTGGGGAAATCCTTGATGAGTCCGTCGGCGATTTGCAGGGATTTCTTTGAATCGTTCAATTGCAGCGCGAACGTCATTTGGCTGAACTGGTCCGCGGCACGAAGCGCAACCTCATTTTTATGCGCCTGGTAGTGCTGGTAGCCGAACCAGCCGCCGACGCCGAGCACGACGCCGCCGAGAATCCAGGGAGCATATTCAGTAAAAGCACGCTTGACGGCTTCCAGTTGTTCATCGTCGGTCAAATATTCTTCAGCCATGGTTCCGCTCCCCGCCCCTCTTGAGACCTAATAAGATGCCAATACGTTCACTGATTCGCTCCATCGGGCATTCCTCTTGCGCCAGTTCCCGGCGCAGCGCCTTGACGGCCACCACCCCCCTGGCCGCTTCGTCATCCCCCAATACGAGCGCAAATTCGGCGCCGCTCTTGTCGGCGCGCTTGAATTGCGTTTTGAAACTCCCCGCGCCCAGATTGATCTGCAAGGCCAGATCCGGCCAGGCATCGCGCAGTTGCTCCGCCAATTTGAACCCCGGGATCTGCGCCTGTTCCCCGACCAGCACCAAATAGACCTGCGGCCGCTGCCTCAGCAGATCCAAGTTCTGCTTCTGCAGGAGCATGACGATGCGCTCCTGCCCCATGGCCCACCCGATCCCCGGGGTGTCCGTTCCCCCCAACTGGGCAACCAGCCCGTCGTAGCGCCCGCCGGCGCATACCGTACTTTGAGAACCCAACTCATCCGTGGTCCACTCGAATACGGTACGGGTGTAGTAATCGAGTCCGCGTACCAGATGCGGCTCCACATGGTACTCGATGCCCGCGCTGCGCAATTGAGCGCACAAGGACTCGAAGTGCTCCCGGGATTCCGCGTCGAGGGAATCGAGCAAAAGCGGTGCCCCGGCGACGATGCGCTGCATCTCCGGATTCTTGCTGTCCAGTATGCGCAGCGGATTGCCGGCCAATCGCCGCCTGCTGTCTTCATCCAGAGACTCTGCGTGTGCGCCGAAATAGGCGGTGAGCTTTTGGCGGTAGATCGCGCGGGAGGCCGGCGTCCCCAACGAGTTCAGCGCCAGATTCACGTCCCGTAGACCGAGGAGCCTCAGGAGCCTCGCGGACAGCAGAATCATTTCCGCATCGACATCCGGCCCCTCGAATCCAAAGGCCTCCGCATCGATTTGATGAAATTGGCGATAGCGACCGGCCTGGGGGCGCTCGCGCCGGAACATCGGCCCCATGCACCAGACGCGCAGGCGACCTTCGCGCAACAGGCCGTTCGAGATCACGGCGCGCACGATGCCGGCGGTCGCCTCGGGACGCAAGGTGATGTGATCCTCGCCCTGGTCGATGAAGCTGAACATTTCCTTTTCGACGATATCGGTAAAATCGCCGATCGAACGTTTGAACAGCTGGGTTTGCTCGATCACGGGAACTCGGAATTCTTCATAGCCATAGCTGGAAAAGACCTGGCGCGTAATGCGCTCCAAGTGCTGCCAGGCTGCGATTTGCGCGGGCAATACATCATGCACACCACGCAAGGGCTCAATGATCTTGCTCAAGAGTCTGCTCAGCCGGGTGGTTGGCGCGCGTTGCGCGGCGGCGCGCTGTGCGCTTGATCGGAGCGCGAGGGCTCGCCGCGCGAATCGCGCCGCAGGACGCCGTCGGCGCCGGCCTCGAAACGCGCGACATCGCCGGCGAAAAATTGCGGCCCGATGGCGACGGCCCGGTCGTTGATCTCAAGTTGCACGCCGCTGCCGAAACCCAAGTACACGCGCAACGGCGCCGCACCGGCGATGGTCTTGACGCTGTTGGCAAGCCCGTTACCGGCGAACGTGCGCCGTCCGTTTGCGTCATGCACATCCACCCATGAATCGGCAGAGAAGCTCATACGCAATCGCGCCCGGCCCGCGCCCGGGGGCGGGACCGCAGCCGCATCGGCCGACGCCGGGCCGGCTGCGCCGCCATCGATGGCCGCTGTCCCGACGGGCGCCGCAGCCGTTTCCTTCGCCATGGCGGGCGACTCCGCGGCGGTTGAGCCCGCGCCGGACTCGGTGGTTGCATCCGCCGCCGATGCCGCCGACACCGATGCCGCGGCCACCGGAGCGCTGCTGAGGGGTGCCTTGGCGCGCTGATGCCAGGGTCTCCACCACAGCACACCGGCCAGCAGCAATGCGGCGATCAGACACCCGACGATCTGGGTCGGCGACCAATTGCCGAAAGCCGGTCCCTCGTCGCGCGTCGACAGGAGCATGCTCGGACCCGCGGATGTAGGCTCGACCGGTCCCGGCGGACGCGATTCGTAGCCTGCCAAGATCTCAGCGGCCGGCAAGCCGAGCAATGCAGCGTACTTCTTCAAGTGACCTTTGGCGTAAACCGTCGGACCGATGCGTTTGTAATCGTCCGCCTCGAGCGCATCGATCACCCATCGATCCAGATGCAATTCATCGGCGGCTTTTTGCGCGCTCAAGCCGCGGCGCTCGCGTTCAGCCTTCAGCCTGCTGCCCGGAGGTACCGCGAGCTCGCTCATCGATCGATGCCGTTGCGCATATTTTGCGCTTGCTGGGAATCCGGAAATTCAGTCTGCACGCGGCGCGCGTACACGGCCGCGGCGACCGCATCGCCCAGCTTGCGCTGCGCACGGAAGCCGAGCCACAGCACCTCCGGGGTGGGCGGATTCACCGCCAGATAGCGCTGCACGATGTCGAGCGCCTGCGCGGCGTCGCCGCGGTCGAATGCGACATTGCCCAGTTGCAGCAGCGCCTCTGTGTAGTTCGGACTGATCGCAAGCGCACGATTGAAAAACTTCTCGGCATTTACCAAGTCACCCGCGCCGCGGGCACAGGCTCCGGCGTTGCTCAATGCCACCCACGGTGTCTGATACAGCGGATTGACGGATACTTCGAGGAATAATTTTTCCCCCGCCGCAGTCTTGCCCGCGCGGCAGAGAAATACGGCGTACGTGTTCGCTATGTTCGGATCGCCCTTCCCCAACCGGTTGGCGGCATCGTAGGCATGTTCCGCCTTGGACATTTCGTTGATCCTCTCGTACACCAGGCCCGCAGTCATCTGCACGTCCGGGTTCGAGGAGTCTTCACCGAGGGCTTTTTCGATGCACACGCGCGCGTTCGCCAGCTGGCCGAGCTTCAGGTACTCGATGGCCAGCTGCATATTGGCAATCGCGGCTTTGGCCGGCTCCTTCTTGTAGGTCCGCACCGGACGCTGATATGGCGGCGGATTGTGGTTGCAAGAGGTCAGAATGAACGCCGCCATCACGGCCGCCACCGGCATTGCGCGAAGTAATTTCGGATTCAGATTCATTGAATTTCCGCCGGGGTGCGCGACACCGTTGAGAGTTTTGTCCCGAGCCGCACCAGGGTGCGATCCGTGACCCGCCCGGCCAATTGACCGCACGCCGCCTCGATGTCATCTCCGCGGGTTCTGCGCGTGGTCGCGATGACGCCGTGGTCATTGAGGATGTCGCGGAACTTCAAAATGGCCGCGGCGGAAGATCGCCGGTAGCGTGTGCCCGGAAACACGTTGAAGGGAATGAGGTTGAGCTTCGCCGGATGGCCCTGCATCAGGCGAGCGAGCTGCCGTGCATGTTCCGGTTTGTCATTGACGCCGTCCAGCATGACGTACTCGAAAGTAATGCTGCGGCCGTTTTGCTGATCGATGTAATGCCAGCATGCGGCAAGCAGTTCGGCAATCGGATGTTTTCGATTGATGGGCACGAGTTCGTTGCGCAGCTCATCGTTCGGCGCATGCAATGATACCGCCAACGCGACATTGCACTCCTCGGCCAATTTGTAGATTTGCGGCACCAGCCCGGAAGTGCTCAAGGTCACGCGGCGCCGCGATAAATCGTAGCCCAAATCGTCCATGAAAATGCGCATGGCGGGCAGCACGTTGCGATAATTGGCGAGCGGTTCCCCCATGCCCATGAACACGATATTGGTGATGCTGCGCCGGCCCTCATCGGCTGTTTCCGCGCGCACTGCCGCCAGTTCGCGCTGCGCAAGCCAGACCTGGCCCACGATTTCCGCGGCGCTCAAATTGCGGTTGAATCCTTGCTGAGCGGTGGCGCAAAAGGTGCAGTCCATGGCGCAGCCCACCTGGCTCGAGATGCATAGCGTGCCGCGATCGGGTTCGGGGATATAGACGGTCTCGATCCCCTGCACCTCGTCCATGCGCAGCATCCATTTGCGGGTGCCATCCTTCGACACTTGCTCGGTCACGATTTGCGGAACGGTGATTTCCGCGATCTCCGCGAGCTGCGCGCGAAACTCCTGCTTCAAATCGCTCATGGTGGAGAAATCCGCGGCACCACGCCGGTAGATCCACTTCATGAGCTGACGCGCACGGAATGGCTTCGCGCCGAGACGCGCCGCAACGAACGTCTCGAGCTGCGCGCGGGGAAGGCCCAGTAAATTCACGCGATCGCTCGACACTCAAACCCCCTTATCGCCGCTACGCTAGCGCGTACGCGGACAGAGCTCAATGTCACGGAAGAAGTACGCGATTTCGCGTGCCGCCGTGTCCTTGGCGTCGGAACCATGCACGATGTTCTCATCGATGCTGGTGGCCAGATCCGCGCGTATCGTGCCTTTGTCGGCCTTCTTCGGGTCCGTGGCGCCCATGACTTCGCGATTCTTCGCGATGGCGTTTTCGCCTTCGAGCACCTGAACCATCACCGGACCGGAAGTCATGAAGCGCACCAAGTCCTTGAAAAATGGGCGCTCACGATGCACCGCGTAGAAGCCCTCGGCTTCGGCCTGAGACAATTGCATCATGCGGGCTGCGATGACCTTCAAACCCACTTTCTCAAAACGTCGATACACCTCGCCGATCAGATTACGGCCGACGCCGTCTGGCTTGACGATGGACAGGGTTCGCTCAATGGACATTGCAACCTCGCGTTTGGAGCCACGAAAATCAGCCCCTGCTTGGGGCTGACAAAGACCGCGAAGTGTACTGGAGCAGAGGCGCTCAAGCAATCAGGGCGATTACCGAAGTCCCTGTATTACTTGGAAAAAACGAATTTCTAGGCGCTGCGCGCCAATTTTTCCCGGGGTCGAAGCGACCCCGTCCGATAGTTGCTCGCTGCGCGAGCACAAAACTAAACATTAAAGCTCTCGCCGCAGCCGCATTCACCCTTCGCTTTCGGGTTTTGGAACTTAAAGGCCTCGTTGAGCCCTTGCTTGACGAAATCCACCAGCGTGCCGTCGATCAACGGCAGGCTCAAAGGATCAACCACGACTTTTACGCCGCGTGCCTCGAAAACCGCATCTTCCGGATTGATCCGGTCGGCGTAATTCACCACGTAGGCGAAGCCCGAACAGCCCGTTTTCTTGATTCCAACCCTCAAACCGACGCCAATTCCGCGTTGCGCCAAATGAGTCTTGACCCTATTGGCCGCCGATTCCGTCAGTAGTATCGCCATGCTGCGCTGTACCTCACCAAAGTTCAGCTATGAGGCACCATACATAACACGTAGGGGCCTCGCCCGCACGGAACCAAGGCGCGTTTTTTATTAAGCCTAGTTCACGCTTGCGCGTTCCGCACCTACCGATGTGGGTGCTCATCCGCGGTAGTCAATGGCCGGGACAGCGGCCGCAAGCCAGGCGTCTTCAATGATCAGCAGGCGGCCCATTTTGTCGACCGGCACGTCGAATCGATCACGCAATTCCTGAACACTCTCCGGAAGCGTGCGCGTTACCGTCTTTCCCACCGACTGCTCCGCCAGCCAAGCCGACACGGCAATGGTGTGCGGGCATGCGAAAGCCAGGAACCGAGCTGCCTGCAGCGTTCCCGATACGAACTGCAGGTCGAACTGCACCCAGGTCCCCTCCTCGCGCTTCCCGGCGGCACCACGAAACACCCCGGGACCTGATAACTCACCCACATTCGCCGGCGATTCGAAATAGCGGCGGGTTACCTCGTTGTAGTTCACGGTGCGGGTAGCGCCGACGTCGCGCGCGCGGACTGCGTGCCGGCTATGTTGCGTAGCCGCGGCACTTCCCGCGACAAGACCGCGATCGCCGTATCGATGTCCGCATCGGTGGTGGTACGGCCCAGGCCGAACCGCAGGCTGCTTTCGCTCAATCGCTCGCCGCGGCCGAGCGCGCGCAGTACATATGAGGGCTCCGCAAGGGCCGAGTTGCACGCAGATCCTGTCGACACGGCCAGATGCGGACGCACCGCGGCGAGCAGGCTCTCCCCTTCGACGCCCTCGAACGACACATTGAGCAGATGCGGTACAGAGTGCGTGGCGCTGCCGTTGCGCAGTGCGCCGCCGATGGACGCCAGGCCCTGCCACAGGCGCCGTTGCAACCGCGCGATGCGCACGGTTTCCGTGGACGATATCGACGCCGCGAGCTCGAACGCCAGACCCATCCCGACGATTTGATGCGTAGCCAGCGTGCCCGCCCGCAGGCCCCGCTCCTGCCCGCCGCCGTACACCAGGGGTGCGAGTTGCACACGCCCGCCGCGAGGCCCGTCCTTGCGCTCCGATACCACCAGGGCGCCGACACCCTTCGGCCCGTACACCTTGTGCCCCGACAGAGACATCAGGTCGACGCCGAGACCGGCAAAATCGATGGGGCATTTCCCAACGCTCTGCGCCGCATCCACGTGCAGCCAAGCGCTGCCGTGCCGCGCGCACATCGCGGCAATGGCGCCGATGTTTTGAACCACGCCGATTTCATTGTTGACGTGCATGATGGAGACCAGCACGGTGTCGGTGCGCAGTGCGGCGGCGACCTGATTCGGATCGAGCAATCCGTCGCGATCGGGAATGAGGTAGGTAATCTGCCAACCGCGGCGCTCCAGTTCACGGCAGGGATCGAGCACCGCTTTGTGTTCCGTGCGTGCCGTGACGATGTGGCGGCCGCGCTCGCGGTAGTAATGCGCGACGCCGAACAACGCCAGGTTGTTCGCTTCGGTGGCGCCGGACGTCCAAACCACCTCGCCTGGGCCGGCTCCCACGGCCGCTGCCACCTGGCGACGCGCCCTTTCCACCAGCGAGCCGGCGAAGTCACCGTAGTCATGGCTCACCGATGCTGGATTGCCGAATTCGGTCTCGGAATTCAAGACCTCCGCCATTGCTAAGGCCAC
>Ga0209006_10005521_pt1 | contig 11486 bp, 10 predicted proteins | sample JacPin_JW_Ref_O2_FD_188567 | JGI IMG/M metagenome (GOLD analysis project Ga0209006, IMG submission 188567) | Forest soil microbial communities from Algoma, Ontario, Canada - Jack Pine, Ontario site 1_JW_Ref_O2 (SPAdes) (version 2) | ecosystem: Environmental > Terrestrial > Soil > Boreal... | reverse complement strand
CCATGCCCGTTCCTGAACCGGCCCGTCGCGATATCATCGCGGCCTCCCTGGTTGCGCCTCGTCTTGGTCTTGGTGTTGCGAGGCTTGGGCGATAGCGGCGCCAGCTTGCCCCAACCCCCATCGCCGCGCAACACCGCCCGCGCCGCCAAGACCCCAAATTCCTGGGGCTTTTGAAGCGGTTAGGGCCCGAGTCTGGCCCATTCCTTGCGGCCGGGATGCGGCCAAGCCGACGGCCCCGATCGCAGCCCCCGGCCCCGCCTGCAAGCCTTTGGCATGGTTAGTAATTTGTTGATAGTTGTGTGTTACAACCAGGACAAGAAATCCAATCATCGGCGGGGAGGCTTGGCTTGGGCTTTCTGCGGAACCTGTGGCGTGACGAGACCGGCGTATCGGCCCTGGAATACGGGCTGGTTTCGTCGCTGGTCGCCATCGTCATCATCGGCGCGCTGAACAGCCTCCAGCTCAAGCTCAAATCGGTGCTCAACATCGTATCGAACGCGCTCTGATTTCCGGCGCGCCGCGGCACGGGCCGCGCGAGTTATCCCCCACGCGCCGATTCGGCGCGAGTTATCCACGTGATCAACAGATTCGCCGCCGAGTCGAATTTTTTTTCGCGCTTCGGCCTTCCGGGCGTGAGGTAGGATTCTCGTCACGATCCTGTCCGCCCGCGCGTTGGGGGCACCGCACGGAAAGGTCGATCAGAATTGGTTCGCCAGAACGGCAACAACAACAAAAAGCGGGCGGATTCGCCGCCGCGCATCGCCGAGCCGCCGTTGCGCGGCACGGAGTCGCCGCCGCGTTATCGCTATGGAGCGGCGCCGGGAACCAGCCGCGCGGTCAGCCTGTCGCTGATGCTGTCGATTCTGTTCGCCCTGGTGCTGGGTGTATTCGGCGCGATCTATTTCGACCAGTTCCGCGGCGAGCAAACCGCCAATTCTCCGCTCACCGCGCCGGACGGCGCGGCTCTGAACTCCGGCTCGCCTTCGGCGCAACCCGTCCCGAACGGTAATGCCGCCGCGGCCAACATCCCGCCGCTCGGCCAAATCAATCCAACCGCCGGCCGCGCCACCCCGGCGCCGCTGCAGGCGGCTCAATCCGGATATTGGGTGGAATACGGCGCCTATTCCGGCCCGGTTTACGCCGACCAATTGGTCAAACGACTCGATGCCATGGGGCTCAAGGCCTATGTCGTCATGGCGCCCGGAGTTGGCGGCAAGCAGTATTACCGCGTCCGTTCGGCGACCGGCGGCGGGCGCGCGGCGGCGGAGGACGCCTCGCTCAAGGTCAGCGACGCGCTCGACATCTTTCCCATCGTGCATCGCGACGGCAAAACCCCGATGAGCGCCGCCGCCTTCACCCCGCCGGTTCCGAGTCTGCCCAGTTCAACGCTGACATATTGGGTGCAGTTCGGCGCCTATGACATTGAAAGTTATGCAAAGATTTACGCGGGAAAGCTGCGCGACTCGGGCCTGGACGTAATCGTGATCGCACGCCAGCGGCCGAGCGGCCGGGTCATCTACCTGGTGCGCTCGCGCCCGCTTTCGACCTCGGACGAGGCCCAGTATCTCGCCCGGCGCAGCCAGCAGCTGGCCGGTGCGGATACCTTGGTCGGCCAAACCATCCCGGAGGCGCCAGCCACGCAACACCTGTAACCGCCGCATTTGAAATCAGCCGGAACCCGGTATAGGACGGGGACCATGATTTTGACCCCTATTTCCGATTCGGAGCTGCCCGAGTCGCTGGTGAGTTTTGCCGACTCGCTTTCTGACGACTCGTTCCGCTCCGTTTTCCGGCGTGTCGTTGCGCGCGGTGATCCAGCCCGCGCCGGTGCGGAAACATGCGTTAAGAATCATTCGAACTCCATTGATCTTATAACATTTTTCGGCATCGGCACGAAACCGGGCTCGCCGCTTCTCGATGTGTCCTGGGACGGGGCGGCGTTTCGAGTCGAAACCGAGGCCTATGTGCTGCTGCACGAGCTGGCGCATTACCAGCTGGCGGCGCCGGCGCGCCGGGGGACCATCGATTTCGGCCTCGGCCCGGGCCCCGAAACCGGCGACCGCGGCCGGGCCGAGCGCGCTTCCATGCTGTTCGGCCTCGAGCGCGAGCGCGAGGAAGCGATGGCGTCGCTGCTCGGCATACTGTGGGAGGCGGAATTGGGCCAGCCGGCGCTGGCCTCGTTCCTGGATCAGAACTGGCTCGAGGGCGCGGCCCGGCCCGAGACGCGCCGCGCCGCCGCGGCGCATTTCGAGACCACGCTGGCGAATCTCGCGCGCGGCGCCTTCGTCACCGACACCGGCCGGCCGAGGATGACGCTGCGCCGGAACGCCGACTAGGCGAGGTTGGGATCCGTCGGATAGGTGGCGTTGATGATGTGGATCGCCAGCACGCTCTGCATCGGCGTGAGCTTGCGGCGCTTGACCAGGCGCGCGACCATCGAAGCGCGTTCCGCGGCGGCGACCGGTTCGACCTTGTGCTGCGCCACCCGCGGCACCGACCAGGGCAGCCAGAAGGCGCTGAGGCGATCGGTAATTCCGCTGTTTCCGGACATCGACATGGTTTTCTACCTTTGCTTGAAAAGCCGTTCGGGTTTCGGATAGGCGAATCCTCGTGCGGATATGGTTAATAAATCGTTAGCGTCTTAAGGGACTCGTGGAGATCGCTATGGCCAGCCTCAAAAACATCGCTTTTCTCGGCATCGGGCTGATGGGCGCGCCGATGGCCGCAAACCTGCTCGCCGGCGGATTCGCCGTCACCGCCTGGAACCGCGACCGCGCCAAGGCCGAGGCGCTCGCCAGGCGGGGGGCAAAAACCGCGCCCTCGCCGGCCGCAGCCGCCCAGGGCGCCGATGCGGTCATCACCATGCTCGCCAACGGCCCGGCGGTGGAGGCGGTGATGTTCGGGGCGTTGGGCGCGGCGGCGGCCTTGAGCAAAGGCGCTTTGGTGATTGATATGAGCTCCGCGCCGCCCGAAATGGCGCGCGACCACGCCCGGCGACTCGGAAAGCAGGGCGTCGACTATCTCGATGCGCCGGTTTCCGGCGGCACGCTGGGTGCGGCCGAAGGCAAGCTGGCGATCATGGCCGGCGGCGAGTCGCGCGTGTTCGAGCGCGCCCTGCCGCTGTTCGCGCGACTCGGAACCGCCACCCTGGTCGGCCCCGCCGGCACCGGCCAGCTCGCCAAGCTGTGCAACCAGGCGATCGTCGCCGTCACCATCGGCGCGGTGGCCGAGGCGCTGCTGCTGGCGGCGGCGGGCGGCGCCGATCCGGCGGCGGTGCGCCAGGCGATTCTCGGCGGTTTTGCCCAAAGCCGTGTCTTAACATTGCATGGCAATCGCATGATTTTGCGGGATTTTATTCCCGGCGGCCCGGCCGATCATCAGGTCAAGGATTGCCAGACCATCGTCGATTCGGCCAAAGCGGCGGGGCTCTCCCTGCCCTTCGCCGAAACCGCCTTGGAACTGTTCCAGGGGCTGGTGGCGCATGGCGGCGCGCGCTACGACCACAGCGCCCTGCTGTTGGAATTGGAACGCCGCAACGCTCCGGCGCGAGTCGGCAAAGCGCCGGATAAGCTGCCCGCATAGCACCTGCGTAGCCACAGGCGTGGGCTGGTTCAGGCCCTCGCCGACAAGCCAAGCGAATGGAATTCAGCATGGGCAGGGGCTGAATTTTCAAGCCCACGACGTCGTGCGAAGCAGAGAAAGCTAAACCACCGGCGTCAGCAATTCCTTGCCGGCGAAGAACGCCGCCAGATTGTCGAGCATGAGCTGGCCCATGGCGCGGCGCGTGGCATGGGTGGCGCTGCCGATATGCGGCAGCAGCACCACATTGTCGAGCTTGAGCAGATCCGCGGGCACGCGCGGCTCGTCGGCGAACACGTCGAGCCCGGCGCCGCGGAGCTGACCTTCCACCAGCGCCTTGACCATCGCCGGCTCGTCGATCACCGAGCCGCGCGCGATGTTGATGAGCGCGCCCTTTTTTCCGAGCGCGGCGATCACCTTGTCGTTCACCAGGTGGCGCGTCGCCGGACCGCCCGGGCAGGCGACCATCAGGTAATCCACGTCCCGCGCCATCGCCGCGAGATCGGCGTAATAGCGATAGGCCACGCCCGGCTTCGAACGCGGGCCGTGATAGACGATCTTGACGCCGAGCGCCTCGGCGCGTTTGGCGATGGCCAGGCCGATGCGGCCGAGGCCGAGCACGCCCATGGTCGCGCCGCCGAGCTTGGATGCCAACGGCATCGAACTTTTCGCCAGCCATTTGCCTTCGCGCACGTAGCGGTCGGCTTGCGGAATTTGCCGCGCCACGCCGATCAGCAGCGCGATGGCGATGTCGGCGACGTCGTCGGTCAGCACGTCGGGCGCGTTGGTGACGCGGATGCCGCGCGCCTTGGCGGCGGCGAGATCGACATGGTCCACCCCCACGCTCATGCAGGCGATGATCTTGAGCTTGGGCAGCGCGCTCATCAGCGCGGCGTCGATCGCGCCGCCGAAACAGGCCAGCGCCTGCGCCTTGTCCTTGACGCCGGCGAGAAACGCCGCGCGGTCCCGCGCCTCGAACAGGCGATGCACGGTATAAGCGGCCTCGAGTCCGTCCATAACCGGCTGGTAAAGCGGCGTCGCGGCGATGACATCGGGTTTCATGGCTCTGGTTTGCCCCAAGGCAGTCCGGAATGCAAACCGGCGCGGTGTCGCGGACGGGACAGGCGCGCAACCGCCGCGCGCCTAGGCCCGGCGGCGATATTCCGCCGCGGCGGGCCGCGAGTCGGACGCGCGGCCGAGGCCATCCGGTTTTATCCACCGGAATTTCTCATATTTTTCTGTGCGCGATATTGGCTTCTCTGAGTGGAAAACTTATCCCCGCTTTGCCTGCTATTCACAGACGAATCGTCTATTAGTAGGTTTTGAGCGAGTCGCTAAACCGCCGCGACGCCGTGACCGCCATCGACCGGAATCACCGCGCCGGTGATATAGGCCCCTGCCCCGGCAGCGAGCAGCAGCAGCGCGCCGTCGAGTTCCGATTCCTTGCCGGTGCGGCCGAACGGGATGCGCGCCGCCGCCGCCTTGCCCGGCGCGCTGTTGAGAAAAGCGCGGTTCATGTCGGTCTCGAAATAGCCCGGGGCGATGGCGTTGACCGTGATGCCGAAGCGCGCGAATTCCATCGCCAGGCTGTGCGTCAGGTGGATCAGCCCGGCCTTGGCCGCGGCGTAACTTGGCAAGTTGCGCGCGGTGCGCACGCCCAGCAGCGAGGCGATGTTGACGATGCGGCCGGTTCTCTTGGCGGCGACGGCGCGCGCGGCGAATTCGCGCGCGCACAGGAACGCGCCCTTGAGATTGGTGTCGAGCACGCGGTCCCAATCCTCCTCGCTGTGCTCGAGCGCCGGCTTGGAGACGGCGATGCCGGCGTTGTTGACCAGGATGTCGATGCCGCCCAAGGCCTTTTCGGCGGCGTCGAAGGCCTGGCGCACGCTGTCGGCCCGGGTCACGTCGCCGGTCACCGGCGCCGCGCGGCGCCCGGTCTTGGCGATGTCCGCCGCCGCCCGGTCGAGCGCGGCGCGGTCGCGCGCCAGCAGCGCGACATCGGCGCCCGCCCCGGCCAGCACCAGGGCGAAATGCCGCCCGAGGCCGCGCGATGCGCCGGTGACCAGCGCCTTTTTTCCGGCGAGCGAGAAATCCGCCATGGCTAGTCCTGCACGCTTTTGGCCTGCGCGCGCAGCAGGTATTTCTGGATCTTGCCGGTCGAGGTTTTCGGCAAAGCGCCGAAAACGATCGCGCGCGGGACCTTGAACCCGGCCAGGTTCCGGCGGCAAAAAGCGATGATGTCCTCGGCGCTGGCCGCCGCGCCGGGTTTCAGGGTGACGAAGGCGCAAGGGCTCTCGCCCCATTTCTCGTCGGGCCGCGCCACCACCGCCGCCTCCATCACCGCCGGGTGCTTGTAAAGCGCCTCTTCCACCTCGAGCGACGAGATGTTTTCGCCGCCGGAAATGATGATGTCCTTGGCGCGGTCCTTGATCTCGATATAACCGTCGGGATGCACCACGCCCAGATCGCCGGTGTGGAACCAGCCGCCGGAAAAGGCCTCGTCCGTCGCCTTGGGGTTCTTGAGATAGCCTTTCATCACCGTGTTGGCGCGCAGCAGCAGCTCGCCGATGGTGGCGCCGTCCGCCGGCACGTCGACCAAGCTGGTGGGATCGGCGACGCGCGCGCCGGCCAGCGTCAACACCGCCACGCCTTGCAGCGCCATCTTGGCCGCGCGCTGTTCGAGCGGCAGCGCGTTCCACGCTTCCTGCGGAAAGCAGATCGTCGCCGGGCCGTAGGATTCGGTGAGGCCATAGCCGTGCGTCACCTCGAAGCCCAGCCGTTCCATGTTGGCGATGATGGTCGAGGGCGGCGCCGCACCCCCGGTCATCACCTTGACCGGATGATCGAAGCGGCGCTTGGCGCTCTCGGGCGCGTAGGCGAGCAGGTTCAAAACGATGGGCGCGCCGCAGAGATGGGTCACGCGCCGCTCGACGATCAGGGAAAAGATCAGCGCCGGATCGATGCGCCGGAGACAGACATGAGTGCCGGCGGCGCCGGTGACGGCCCAGGTGTAGCACCAGCCGTTGCAATGGAACATCGGCAGCGTCCACAGATAGACCGATTGCGGCGACAGCCCGAAATAGATGATGTCGCCGAACGCGTTGAGGCACGCGCCGCGGTGGTGATAGACCACGCCCTTCGGGTTGCCGGTGGTGCCGGAGGTGTAGTTGAGCGCGATCGCGTCCCATTCGTCGTCCGGCAGCCGCCAGGCGAATTCCGGGTCGCCCTCCGCGATGAAGCGCTCGTAATCCATTTCGCCCAGCAGCTCGCCGCCGGTATAGAGCGGGTCGTCGATGTCGATCACCAGCGGCTTGCGCTCGGAAAGTTTCAGCGCCTCCTTGATGGTGGAAGAGAACTCGCGGTCGGTGATCAACAGCTTGGTCTCGGCGTGGCCGAAGATGAAGGCGATGTTGCGCGCGTCGAGCCGGTAGTTGAGCGCGTTCAGCACCGCGCCCGCCATGGCCACGCCGTAATGCGCTTCGAGCATGGCCGGCACGTTGGGCGCCATCAGCGAAACCGTATCGCCCTTGCCTACGCCGCGTTGCCTGAGCGCGTCGGCCAGGCGGCGGCAGCGGGCGTAGAATTCGGCGTAAGTAAAGCTGCGCGCGCCGTGGATGACCGCGATCTTCTGCGGATAGATCGCGGCCGCGCGCGCGAGAAACGACAGCGGCGACAAGGCCGCGAAATTCGCCCGCCCCCGCGCCAGGTGGCTCTCGTCGTAGATGCCCGATTCCATTTCCTCTCCCGGCCTAACCTTAAGCACGCCGCCGACCGGGTCAACCGTGCTATAATATATGCATGCATATCGACATCGTTTCCGACGTCATCTGCCCCTGGTGCTTCATCGGCAAGCGCCGCCTGGAAGCGGCGCTGGCGCAACGCCCGAGTCTCGCCGCCGAAATCACCTGGCGGCCGTTCCAGCTCAATCCCGACATGCCGCCGGGCGGCATGGCGCGCGCCGATTACCTCGCCGCCAAGTTCGGCGGCCGCGCCCACGCGCAACGCATCAACCAAGCGATTATCGAGGCCGGCGCTGCGGCCGGCATTCCCTTCGCCTTCGACAAGGTGGAGCGCACGCCCAACACCGTCGACGCCCACCGGCTCATTCGCTTCGCCGACAAGCACGGCGCCGCCGACGCGGTGGTCGATCGCCTGTTTTCCGCCTATTTCATCGAGGGCAGGGATATCGGCGACACCGCCACCCTCGCCGCCATCGCCCGGCAGGCCGGGCTCGACGGCGGCGACGCGCTCGCCTTCCTCGCCGGCAACAGCGAGCGCGCCGAGATCCAGGCCGACGATGCCGGCGCGCGCCGCCTCGGCATCAACGCCGTGCCGTGTTTCATCTTCGCCGGGCAATACGCCATCTCGGGCGCGCAGGAACCGCAATTCTTCCTGCCGGTGTTCGACCTGGTCGAGAACGGCGGCGCCGCGCAGGCGGCGGGCTGATGCCTACGGCGCGCGGCTGGTGGTTCATTGCGTTTGCTGGAATAAGCACTGGTCTCGTTGCCGTCATTGGATGGCATACGCCGCCCCGCTTCGCAGGACTCCTTGGCCTAGGAGCCATCTTTTACGCATGGGTTAGTGGCAGGTTCGCCATTTTGTTTCAGGGTCGGGACCACGAATGGCTCGCTGCAATTTTCTTTTGCTTTTTGATCTTAGTATCTTTGCCCGTGTCTTTTTTTATCTACGAATCCATTACGAACCCGAGCGCCAGTACGGCAGCGTCTAATCCCAGTGCTTATGGATTAATGTTTTCTTTTATTATTTTGTCTATTGTCTTCCTTGCCGCTCTCTATATCGTGCCGCTCTGTATCATTGGAGCGGCACTATTCCAGATTGCCTTCAGTGCGTATGACCGGCATTGGCGGAAGGCTGGGTTTAATGTCATAGTCATTATCGTCACGATTGCGTTTCTCAACGAACACGCAATTGTCGATCTCATGACAAGATATCCGGTACGGATTACTTTCGACTTTGTATACGGGGGACGTCGTTATCAGCCCAGCTTCCTGACCATGATGAGACCGCGTTATCACTCTATAGAATTTGAAACCGTCAAACAGTGGACGCCAGAGAATCAGGCTTTTCTAATTCAGTTGGATGATGGTTCCGGGTTAGAAGTTTACGTTGACTCACCGATGTATGGTCCGCTTAGCCAGCTTAGTCATTTTGGCCTCCCTCATGTTGGCGATTCTTTTGATACGGGCCATTTCCGCTGGGTGTGGATCGACAATCCGTCCAATCCTCGTCAAATCGAGATGAATGATTATGGGAAAGATCTGCCCGTCATCACCCAGACCAGGATCATCCCTCTGCAAACAACTAACGCGCATATCGAGCGCATCGAGAGCACCTTCCGCGACGAAGCAGAAACCCAGGACAGGGGCGTGATGGACAACGCGCTTATTCTCGCATCGAGCTTTACGGCACCATCTTCCTCAGGCAGGCTGTTTGCTGAGTTAACCGTGAGCCCCGCAGTCCCAGAGAAGATCGCGGCCGTGAAAAACCTGCCGGACTGGGGCGGAATCGAAGGCGGATGCCGCGTATCGTTTCCGGTCTGGAAGGACCATCCCGAGTTGAACGGCGCTTGGGCGCGAAAGGGTTATCCCGCGATGCTTGTCGGCGATACCTGGATGCTCGACAAACTTTTGGTCGAAACACCCGACATCGTATTCCCAACGGGCACAATGACGGAGCCGGCAGGGCGCGGTAGTTGGAATCTATTCGATTACGTATGGCCGATAACCCAACAAGTCCGAAAACTACGCTGGCAAGATCACGCTTGCGTCTTGACGGATTGGCCACAAGGCCACGGTCTGATTATTGATTTTGGTGGCGACAACATTATGAGATTAATCCCAGGCTTAGCCTGGGCTGTTCTCCATACAGATAACTAACAACTAAGTTAAGTCTGTACCTTTTCTGACTTACCTGTTGCCTGGCTCGCTCCGGCGATTTCCTGCAGCTGCGCCAGCAGATTTTCGATCCCTTTGACGCGCTCGCGCACGCCGTCCCAATCGCGGATGACGATCAGCCGCTGATCCGGCCGCAACCTGACGCTGCCCGCTTGGCGCCCGATCCAGGCAACCAGCCCGGCCGGGTTGGCGAAGCTGTTCTTGCGGAAGGTGATGGCCGCGCCCTTTTCGCCGGCCTCGATCTTCTCCACCCCGGCCAAGCGGCAGAGATTTTTGATGGCGATGATTTCGAGCAGATTGTCGACTTCGGGCGGCAGGCTGCCGAAGCGGTCGATCAGCTCGGCGGCGAAGCTCTCGATCTCGCGCCGGTCGACCAAATTGGCGATGCGGCGGTAAAGCCCGAGCCGCACGTTGAGATCGGCGACGTAGCTCTCGGGGATCAGCACCGGCGTGCCGAGCGCGATCTGCGGCGTCCAATCATCCGCGCCCTCTTCCTTGCCGCCACGCGCGGTGCCGATCGCCTCTTCCAGCAGATGCTGATAAAGCTCGATTCCGACCTCGCGGATATGGCCGGATTGCTCCTCGCCCAAAAGGTTTCCCGCGCCGCGGATGTCGAGATCGTGGCTCGCCAGGGTGAAGCCCGCGCCCAGCTGGTCGAGGGTCTGCATCACTTCGAGCCGCTTCTGCGCCGCCTCGGACAGCAGCTTCCCCGGCGGCAGCGTGAGATAAGCATAGGCGCGGATCTTGCCGCGGCCGATGCGGCCCCTGAGCTGATAGAGCTGCGCCAGGCCGAACATGTCGGCGCGGTGGATGATGAGCGTGTTGGCGGTCGGGATGTCGAGGCCGCTTTCGACGATGTCGGTGCACAGCAACAGATCGGCGCCGCGCTCGTCGAACACCTGCATCACCTTGTCGAGCGCATTGGCCCCGAGCTGGCCGTGCGCCACCGCCAGCTTCGCCTCCGGCACCAGCGCCTTGATTTCGCGCTCGACATCGGCGATATCGCTGACGCGCGGCACGACATAGAAGCACTGTCCGCCGCGATGCAGCTCGCGCAAGATCGCCTCGCGCATCACCACCGGGTCATAGGCCATGACGAAGGTGCGCACCGCCAGCCGGTCGACCGGCGGCGTGGCGATGATGCTCATCTCGCGCACCCCGGCGAGCGCCATCTGCAAGGTGCGCGGGATCGGCGTCGCGGTGAGCGTCAGCACGTGGACGTTGGCCTTGAGCTTCTTGAGGCGCTCTTTCTGCGCCACGCCGAAATGCTGCTCCTCGTCCACCACCAGCAAGCCCAGATGCTTGAACGCCACGCCCTTGGCCAATAGCGCGTGGGTGCCGATGACGATGTCGACGCGCCCGCCCGCCATGTCCGCCTTCACCCGCTCGGCGCGCTTGGCGGGCACGAAGCGCGACAGCTGCTCGATGCGCACCGGCAAGCCGGCGAAGCGTTCGGAAAAGCTGCGGTAATGCTGGCGCGCCAAAAGCGTGGTCGGCACCACCACCGCCACCTGGGTTCCCGCCATCACCGCCGCGAAGGCCGCGCGCAACGCCACCTCGGTCTTGCCGAAGCCCACGTCGCCGCAGATCAGCCGGTCGGTCGGCCGCCCCGAGGACAGATCGGCCAGGGTGTCGCGAATCGCCTTCTCCTGGTCCTCGGTCTCGGGATAGGGAAAGCGCGCGGCGAATTCGTCGTACAGCCCTTCGGGCGGCGCCATCGCCTCGCCTTCGCGCAATTGCCGCTCGGCCGCCACCTGGATCAATTCGCCGGCGATGTCGCGGATGCGCGCCTTGACCCGCGCCTTGCGCGATTGCCAGGCGACGCCGCCGAGGCGGTCGAGCTGCGCCGCCGCGTCTTCCGAACCGTAACGCGACAGCACCTCGATGTTCTCGACCGGCACGAACAGCTTGTCGTCGCCGGCATAAACCACGCGCAAGCAATCGTGCGGCGCGCCCGCGACTTCAAGCGTGACGATGCCGTCATAACGGCCG
>Ga0209006_10005520_pt1 | contig 11486 bp, 7 predicted proteins | sample JacPin_JW_Ref_O2_FD_188567 | JGI IMG/M metagenome (GOLD analysis project Ga0209006, IMG submission 188567) | Forest soil microbial communities from Algoma, Ontario, Canada - Jack Pine, Ontario site 1_JW_Ref_O2 (SPAdes) (version 2) | ecosystem: Environmental > Terrestrial > Soil > Boreal... | reverse complement strand
TGGGGATCAGATGCTCGCGGGACAGTTCGGAGAGCGCCGCGAACCGGCGGGCCTGCGGTTCATCCAGAAGCGGGGCGCCGTTCAGATACAGCAGATCGAACCAGAAGGGAGTCATAGGCAGCTCTTGCCGCATGCGATGGACATCCAGTTTGCGTCCAAAGCGCCGCATGGTGATTTGGAAGGGCTGCGGCCGGCCGTCGGGCTGCAGGCTGAGCACTTCGCCGTCCAGGATGAGATTTTTGGCAGGCAGGGCGCGCGTGAGTTCCACTACTTCCGGGACCGCGGGCGTGACGTCCTTCAAACTTCGCGAATATACGACCACGTCGTCGCCCGATTTGTGGACCTGCACGCGCGCGCCATCCATTTTGTATTCGAGCGCGGCTTCTCCAATGCAGGCCAGCGCTTCCGGAACGTCGTCGGCCGATTGGGCGAGCATGGGCTGAATGGGCCGAAACAATTGCACGTCGTATTGTGCTAGCCCAGCCTCGCCCTGTTCGAGAGCCGCTCGGGCAACTCGCGCGATATCACCCGCCATCATTGCGGCGCGGCGAACCCGATCGGGGGGCAGCCCGGCGGCTTTGGCCACGCCCTCCAGCATGATTCCTTCCAGAGCACCCTGGCGCAGTTCGCCCATCAGCAGGCCGGTAAGGAATTGCTGCTCGGCTTCGGTGGCGCGGGAAAACATGCTTTGCAGAAGTTCCAGCCGTTGCCGCTGGGAGCCGCTGCCGCTGGTTTCGGTAATGTTTTGAAGGATGCGGTCGACGTCGAGGATTTCGAGCGTTGCGCTGGCAGCTGGCGAATTGCGCGCGCCACGCAATGCGGCATAACCGATGCCGATGCGTCCCTGCCGGGTCTGGCCAGAAAGAAATGGGACGACAATCTCGATCTCATCCGGACTAAGCTGACGGATAAGGCGCGCGAGCAGATCGATCTTTTCCAGTCGCTTGGCGGTGTCGGTGACGCGGCGCGAAGTATCAACCACGCTGGCGAGCAGCATATTTGCAGAATAGCTGAACAGGCGTCTTCCTACGATGAATTAGTTGCCGATCGAGATCTGCGCCGCAGTGGTAGTGCCCAAGGAATTGACGATCTGGACGGTCACGAATCCGATCTCCGCCCCGTTACCCGTCACGGGAAACATCGCCAGCACCTGGAACGATCCGCCGGCTTGCGTCGTGCTGAAATATTGCTGGAAAGCGGTGGTGGCATCGACGTCGATGGCGCCCTGCGGCAGCGCTTTGCCCGTGATGTCATAAAACGTGAAAGCGATCTGCGAGGCCGTGTAGGTGTTGTCGAAGCCGGCGAAGGCGACGTTGATAGAGCCCAACAGGCCCACCGCCGTGATGCTATCCAGGTTGATGGCGGAGGGAGGAATGATCAGCGTGGCCTGCTGGGGTTGAAGATTACTCAGCGTGAGCGTGAACGTGATGGTCCCGGCCGTGGTTCCGGTTTGGAATGACATGCTGGATTCACCGCCGATAGTAGCCGATGTGGCGCCCACGGCAATGGCCACGGTTGCTACGCGCAGCGGCCCCGATAGAAACTGGACGGCCACATCATCGGTGACGCCCGTGACGCTCGGCTGAAACGCCATGGTCAGAGTTCCGTTGCCGCTGACCTGGGAGGCCGAAGCAAGCTGAATGGTGATGCTGTTCTGTTGTGCGCTGGCGCCGACGTTAGAGGCGAAGACCAGGCTGGCGCTGGGTAGTGCCGGATCCAAGCCCTGGCCGGTCAGAGTGAACGTGCGATTGTCCACCGTGAGGGTTCCTTGGAAGGCTGTGCCCGATTTCGGAGTGAACGTGATCTGAAAGGGCACGGATTGTCCGGGCTCAATTTGGACGGGCGTCGTCAGGCCGGGCGCTAGCGAGAAACCATTTCCGGTAACCGATACGCTCCCCACGGTGACGCTGGTGCTGCCCGGATTCGACAGGACGAAGCCTTGCGTCGCGCTAGCCCCCAAGTCGGTCGGTTTAAAATTGACAACTGCTCCTGCACTCAGCGGACTCTGGCTGCCTGCCAGCGTGAGATTGGCTGCTGCCGCCGCGGATCCTTCGAGCGCGATGCTGATGGTGTTCACGGCCAGAAATGCGCTAAAGGAACCGGTGCTGGTGGGAGTGAAATCGATATCCACCTCGGCTTCCGAAGCCAGGCCTACGTAGGGCGCCAGGATGTAAGGCAGGGTAGGCGCGGATACGATGGTGAACCCTTGGCCGGACAGCGCGAGCGTGGTAAAAGTGGCGGGGCCGGCGCCTACATTGCGCACGTGAAATCGGGTTTCCAGCGTGTCGCCAGGCGCGGCTGTGCCAACGTTGACCAGCGCTCCCACGGCGGTGTCGGTGGTCCCGTTGAATTCGAAGACTTGAAGCTGTGCCAGGGCCGCGAGCGGCAGGAGGAAGGCGAACAGAAAAATGCGCGCAATCATATTTTCTACTCGGGAAGCCGATAAAAGCCTTCGCGGCCGGGTGTGGCGCGGATGGCGAAACGCGCCTTGCTATTGAGGTCGGAAACCTGCACCCAATCCAGATTCATTTGTTGCAGCGAAAAACTGGCGGGCAACGATGCGGCAATGTGGATTTCGGAGGCATCGGTTCTGCGGATCGCTATTCCGCCGGTATCGGGATAGATCAAGTCCCCCGACGGCAGGACCAGCAGCGGAGCGTGTACGCCCACGACCGCGTTTTGTGAAACAGTTCCCACCGTGCCGAGAGGGAATTTCAGTTCCCAAATGGTGTCTTTTCTTTGGATTATCAGCGATGTTTCGAAAGGAGTGGGAAATGCGATCGCAAGGACGGTCTGCGGTATCGCGTCCGCAGAATGCAGTGAAACCGGCGCAAATGCGCTCCCGCGCCACTCGACCAACGCGTTGCTGGATGCGATATACGCCAGCGCCGTGGTGCCGCCAGGAGAGAACGCGAAAAGCGCCGGCCCCGGAGCCACATCCATGGCTGCGAGAAGCTTCCCGTGCGAATCAAACGCCGCGAGGGATGAGTCGGTTTTCAGCAGGCCGAAAGACCCGGAGAATGCCGCGGTGACGATCTTGCCGGACACCGCCGGCCCGAGAATGAAGTTGCCCGCGATCCCATACGCCGGCCGGAGCAGACATCCGCTGTCTTCCACAAACCCGAGCTGCGGCGGCGTAATGGCAGGCTGCGCCCAGAGGCCCGGGAGGATCGAAAAAATCGCAATTGTTAAGCACTTCGTCATTACGGATGTCCTACGGTGATGCTTGGCGTGCCGATGCTAAGGCCGGCCAGAGCCGGATTGGACGAACTCGACGTACTTGGAGAGCGCATCAACGCGTACGCGCCCCCGGCGGCTGCAACTCCCCCGATTGCGGCGATCCAGAGCCATTTGTGTCCCTTGTGGGGGGCCGTGAACACGCCTTCGCCGCCCGCTTTTGCCGCCACGGTATCGCTGAGATATTGCGTGCTAATGATGCCCGTACGCGCCTGCTCCTTGATAGCGGTAATGTGGATCTGAACCGTCCCTGCCGTCTTGTTCCATTGCATTCCCCACACCGAGGCGCGGCCGTCGGCACCGGTGGTCACCACTTCGGTGCGCAGGCCGGAGTTGAACGTGCCGCTGGCGCCCTGATCCGGCAAGCGAAAACTGACGGAAGCCATATCCAGGGGGAGGCCGGCTTCGTCGGTCACCAGGACAGTGACGCCGCGGGTGGCGCGGGTGCCGGTGCGATAGGTGACGCCTTCACCTTCCACCACTCTCAGTTGCACGATCACGGAGGCCTCGGCGGAGACGGCCAATGCCAACGCGCAGAGGATGACGCTGCGCACGGCGGTTATTACTTGGGATTCCACGCACTATAGGTGGGGAGGGTTGTTGAATTTTCTCAGGAAAACCGGTTGAACGTCGGATTCAGCCGGATAGCAATCTTCGCTTGACCACTGGCGTAACCTGAAAGATGTATGGACTCGGGTTCGGCCAGAGCTCAGGACTTTCAGACCGATATCGAAAGCGTACGCCGCATCGAAGCGGTTCCCACCATCCTGGATGTTGTGTGTCGGACCACCGGCATGGGGTTCGCGGCCGTGGCCCGCGTAACCGAGGACCGCTGGGTCGCATGCAGCGTGCTCGACGAGATCGACTTCGGGCTCAAGCCGGGCGGGGAGCTGCAGGTCGAGACGACTATCTGCCACCAGATACGGCAATGCAGAGAGCCCGTCGTCATTAACCATGTAGCGGAAGACGAAGTGTGGCGCCAGCACCCTACGCCGGCGATGTACGGATTCCAGAGTTATATCTCCATGCCGATCATTCTGGCGGACGGAACATTCTTCGGGACACTCTGCGCCATCGACCCACGCCCGGCCCGCGTTAACACGCCCGAGATCATTGGCATGTTCCGGCTCTTTTCCGAGCTCATCGCGAACCACCTCGATGCGGGCCGGAAACTCTCCGCGACCGAGTCGGCCCTCAATACAGAACGCGCGGAGGCGGAGCTGCGTGAACAATTCATGGCCGTCCTCGCGCACGACCTCCGGGCGCCTATGCGGTCTATCAATAGTCTTATGGAATTGATGATGCAGACGCCGCTCGATTCCCGAGCGTTGACCATGGGCCGGTTGATCAGGGAAAGTGCCTCGCGCATGGTGGCGCTGATTGAGAACATGCTGGACCTCGCCCGAGGTCGTCTCGGCGGTGGCCTGCCCTTGACCCGCGATGCCGCTGCTCCTCTCGAACCCGTCTTGCAGGGTGTTATATCCGAGCTTAAATCTAGCCAACCCGACCGGATCGTCGAAACGGAATTTTCGCTCACCGAGCCGATTAACTGTGACCGAGCCCGCATCGCCCAGCTCTTCTCGAATCTTCTCGGCAATGCCTTCAGCTACGGAGCCAGAGATCAGCCCGTGCGAGTGTGGGCCAAAAACGACGCGGCAACATTTGAACTCGGGGTAGCGAACGCCGGCGATCCCATCTCGCCGGCCGCCTTGGAGTATCTGTTTCAGCCCTTCTATCGGAGTGCCGTTTTAAAAAATCGGGAAGGTCTTGGCCTGGGGCTCTATATCGCACGAGAGATCGCGCTGGCCCACGGCGGCACGCTGGATGTTGAATCTCGTCCGGAGGAAACACGGTTTGTCTTTCGGATGCCGCTGGCCTAACGGGGCGAAGTCCTCTGCTTTTGAATTTCGACAACCTGGGACGCATTGACACCCTCTCGATCGCGATGATATAGTCTCCCCCAAATGCGTTCTAACATCGCGCGGAATGCGGCAAAATTATTCGCTGTGGTCACGGGGATGCTCCTGCTTTCCGTTTCCCTTGCAGCGCACCACGGCCAGGCGGGCTACAACACAACAGGGACGGTAACCGTCACCGGAGCAGTCACTGAATTTCAATTCGTGAATCCGCACTCCATCGTCAATCTCGACGTCAAGGATGACAAAGGCGAAACGCAGACCTGGCAAGGCGAACTCACCAGTCCCAATCATTTAATCCGGGCCGACTGGACAGCCACGACGCTCAAGCCCGGCGACAAGGTCACAATGTCCGGCTATCGTGCCAAGAGCGGCGCCAATTCCATGTGGATCACCAAGATCTCCGTCAACGGAGAAGAGCTCAAAATGGGCGCGGGGAACTAAATGCGCATCGCGCGGTTGGCTGTTCTGCTGCTCCCGTGCCTGGCCTTTGCGCAGGCACCCGCGGACGTGAAACCTTCGAGCGCAGCTCCGGATCTCTCGGGCGTCTGGAACGTCAAGGGCTCTCCCACCACGCGCTACTTGTCTTGGGGCTTCAGCAAAGATGAGCCGCCCATGACCCCCTGGGCGGAGGAGCGTTTCAAGGCCACCAAACCATCTTTCGGGCCTCGCGCGGTGGAAGATTCCAACGATCCCGTGAATCCCACCACTGTCAGCGCGGTCGGCTGTTTCCCTCCCGGGATGCCGCGGCTCTATCTGCAGCCGTTTCCCATGGAAATCATTCAAGTGCCGGGCCGCGTGATTATGCTGTTCGAGTTCTCGCATTTTATCCGGCAAATCTTTACCGATGGACGCAAGCACAACACCGCTCTTGGCCCCACCTGGCTGGGCGACGCCATTGGACATTGGGACGGAGACACGCTGGTGGTGGACACCATTGGGTTCAACGACAAAACCTGGTTGGATCGCGCCGGCCATCCGCACAGCGCCGATCTCCATCTGGTGGAGCGCATCCGGCGAGTGGACGACAAGACGCTGACTGACGACATCAGCATTGAGGACCCTAAGGCGTACACGAAGCCTTGGGGTGGGCAAATCACCTTTCAGTTGAGACCCACCTGGAACATCACCGAGATGGTCTGCGAAGACAACGTGAACTTCGATCAGTTCTTGAAAAACGAAGCGAACCCCAAGAAGTAGACCTCGCCCCACCTGAGAGGGTTGCGCGCCCTACGCGCTGGTGATATTGTTGATCCCCAAGTATGCCCAGATATCTAGCGTTCGTTGTGGCTGTGGTAATGGTTTTCGCCGCGGGTTTCCTGGCAGGCACCAAATTATCTCCAGTCCAGGCCAAGGAAAAGCCCGGGACCGGTTTCGCCGCTGCGCCCGGTGAGATGGGCCAGCAAGATATCTTCGGTCCGTACGAAGTAGTGAAGAGCTGGCCGAATAACATCAGCACGGTGCCGGGCAATGAGAAATGGACGTGGGGCGCGGGACAGAGCGTTTACGCCGAGAGCCCGAACCGCATCTTCCTCCTGTTTCGCGGCGAGCTGCCGAATATTCCACGGCCCGAGACGAAATTGATTCCTGAGTTCGGTCCCAGTCTGACGTTCCCCATTGGCCGCCTGCCGTGGCGCGACGCAACGGTCGCCGCGCTGCCGGGAGCGGGGGGCAGCGGTCAGGATCCGGACGATGGTCCGAAGCTCTGGAAAGGCACGCTGGGCGTGGACGCCAAGTGGGAACATTGCCTTACCGTCGTGGATGCCAACGGCAACATCGTGGAACAGTGGACGCAGTGGGATAAGATCTTCAAGCGTCCGCATTATGTCGCCATCAATCCCTACGATCCGGAGAAGCATGTCTGGGTGGTGGACGATCATATGCACGCCATCTACAAATTCAGCCACGATGGCAAGACGCTGGTGCAGACTGTAGGCACGCCCACTGTGAAGGGCGCGGATGGAACGCATTTCAATCGCCCCACGTTCCTCAACTGGCTGCCGGACAGCACGCTGTTCGTCTCCGACGGCTACAACGGTACACGCGTTGCGAAGTTCGATAAAGACGGAAAGTTTCTGCTCGATTGGGGCATGAAGGGCACGCCCCCCAACGAAAAGCGCCCCTACTACATGAACAACGTCCATGGCATGGCGCTGGATCCGCAGACGCGGCATGTTTTTGTGAACGACCGCGCCAATCATCGTATTCAGGTTTTCGACGAGAACGGAAAGTTCCTCTACGACTTCAGCATGGGGCAGGAGCCTTCCGACATTCACTTGATTTACATCGGAGCCGACCGCTCTCTGTGGGCTTTCGACCGGGGAACATCCAAGATGCTCAAGTACGACCTGGATGGACATTTTCTCTATTCCTTCGGAACCTGGGGCGATTTTCCGGGCGGCTTCTGGGGAGTTCACGGATTTAGCGTGGACCAGGAAGGCAACTTCTACGTCGCGGAAGTGGATAACGGAAGGGTGCAAAAGTTCAAGCCCAGGGCGGCTGTGAACGCGGCGTTTCTGGTGAGTAAACCAGTCTACTCGGCCTGGAAATAGGCGCCGCGGGGGACGTCCGGGATTTTGAAAGCCACTCCGCTGTTGGAATAGCTGACGCGCTGCGCCGGCAGTTCGCAGTGGCCGCTGTCGGTGTGCGCGGATTTTGAACCGAAGATTTCCTGAAAACGTTCTGTATTTTTATATAATTTATTGACATTTAGCACGTCTAGTGTTATATCCGCTTAGGCCTGTTTGGGGTGAGCTTTTCCAAAACGGTTGTTAAGGGAGGCCTCCATGTTGAGTTGGCGACTCCACGCCGAGATTCGTTTAATTTTGGGCGCTGGCCTGTTGTTGCTGGCCGCGTCGGTTCCGCTCTTTTCGCAAGGCAGCCAAGGGCGTATCTCAGGTACGGTCACCGATCAGAGTGGGGCCGCGATCCCCGGTGCCAGGGTGACCATTACGGACGAGCAACGAAATGTCTCGCGCACTTTGACCACGGATTCCGCCGGCGCATACGCCGCTCCCGATCTGATACCCAGCACCTACGATGTGCATGTCGAATTCCAGGGCTTTAAGGGAGCCGATCGCCGAGACCTGACGCTGGAGGTGGCGCAGGACATGCGCGTGGACGTCGCCATGCAGACCGGCGACCAGACCGAAACAGTAGTTGTCACCGCCGAAGCAGCCACACTGAACACCACCAACGCCGAGCTGGGCGGATCGCTCAGCAACCAGGTGATCAACGATCTGCCGTTGAACGGACGAAATTTCGAAAATCTGCTGGACCTGCGTCCGGGCGTTGTAAAGTATCCGGGCAACGCCGGCTGGACACAGGCGACCAATGGCCTGCGCCCTCACGACAACTTCTTCATGGTGGACGGGATCGATGCCAACGATCCGTGGATGGCGCAGAGCATGATGAATGCGGTAATGGCGGCGGGTGACGCGGGCACGATGCTGCCCATCGATGCGATTAACGAATTCCAGACACAACAGAATCCTCGCGCGGAATACGGCTGGAAGCCCGGAGCGGTGGTGAACGTGGGTATCAAATCCGGCAGCAATTCCGTTCATGGAACGGCCTACGCCTATGGACGCACGTCCGCCTGGGATGCCAATAATTTCTTCAGCAACGAAGTGGGCCAGCCCCTGCCCCCTCTCGAGCTGGAACAGTATGGCGCCAGCGTGGGAGGCCCCATCATCAGGGACAAGTTATTCTTCTTTGGCAATTTCGAATCGCAGCAGTACAATGTCGGCAGCCCGTTTGTGCATAGCGTCCCTTCGACGAGCAGCCTGGTGAGCTCCTGCCAATCGGCATTGGCGGGCGGCAACCTCAGCGCGCTGAGCGCGCAACTGGCCGGCCTGAGCAGCAGCTGTGCGCCTCTTTCGAATTTTCCCGGACTGTTCCCGAACAGCTCGACCGGGAACTACGCCACGGCGCTAGCCAGCACAAACTCGATTTTTTCAGGAGTGGGCAGGCTTGATTACCGCATCAACGAGAAGAACACCATCAACGGGCTGTTTTTTATGAGCCCGGGCAGCGGGACCTTCGTCGACGACGCCATTCACGAAATAGCCCCGCAGTGGCTAACCACTCAATATGCACGATCGCAAGTCATTTCTGGAAACTGGATTTATGTTGCCACTCCCAGCGTGGTCAATTCGCTGCGGATTGGCGTATCCCGCTACCACCAGGCCTTCGGAACGCCCGATGTAGGGGAGAATCCCGACGACTACTCCTACAACGGCAGCACCTACCACTTTTACACCGGGCAGACGGATCCTACGTTCGGGGGATTTCCTCGAATTCAAATCAACGGCTACCCGAGTTTTCAACTCGGCGGCCCCGTCAGCTGGCCCAAGACGGTTGGGCCGGACAGCGTTTACCAGTTCAACGATTCGGTGTCCATTCAAAGGGGCAAGCACGCCATCAAGTTCGGCGGCGAGGTTCTGCTGAACCGGAGCGACGACGACGTAACTAGCAACAACAAGGGCCCGGTTTCGTTTCGGAGCCTGGATGACTTCTTCACCGGAACCATCAAGACTGCGCACATTACGAGCGGAGACACCGCCCGCAGCTTGAGCGACGAGGGGTATGCCTTATTCGTCCAGGACGACTGGCGCGTCACGCCCAGGTTCACCGTAAATCTGGGATTGCGGTACGAATTAACCACCGTAATCCAAGCGAACCATGATTTGCTTGGGAATTTCATTCCAGGGCAGGGCCTGTTCCAGGTGGGATCGCCCCAACTCCCCAACATTACGAACGGCGACCACAAAGACTTCGCGCCTCGTGTCGGGTTCGCCTGGGACATTGGGGGGAATGGCAGAACGGTGGTTCGCGGCGGAGCCGGCGTGTATTATTCGCAGGCCAGCTTTGACGCGTTCATGGGCGTGGCCAATCTTTACGGCCTGCGCACCATCCCGACTGGCGTGCCGCTGTACGCGAACGGCAGTCCTAGCGCGACCACCGCTGGCGGATCGATTAACGTGGCCTCCATCACCTATTCGGGCTCGTCGCTGGGATCGGCCACCACTCCGGGAAGTATTGCTTACGGGTGGGCCAACAACAGCGCCACCACGCCGCTTTACTCCTTGAGTTCGGCTTGCGGGGATGGAACCGTCACGCTACCGACTGGCTTTACTCCGCAGCCCTGTTCGATTCTGGCAGTGAATCGGAATCTCAAAACTCCCTATGTCGCCACCTTCAACCTGGGTATTCAACACGCACTTACCAGGAGCCTTTCGCTGGAAGCCACTTATGTCGGCAACGACGCTCAGAGGTTATTCGGAGTAACAGACCTGAATCAGCCTCAAACGGTTGGCGGATTCAGCTCCGGTTGGGGAAATCCGGCGAACCCTAACAGCGCCGCTGGGCAATGTCTGGCCAGTGCTTCCTCCGGCTACAACAACTGCGCTTCGAACGGAGCGGCCGAGGTTGCCGCCCAGCCTTACAACGCGAAGTTCCCGTATCTGAACTATATCGATTACTTGCAGAATAACAACGTCTCCAATTACAATGCCCTTCAAGTTTCCTTGACACAACGCCAGTCGCACGGCCTGTCGTTCGTGCTGGGTTACACGTACTCTCATGCTCTAGCCGAAAATTATGACAATTGGACCTATGTCGTTCCCATAAACAGCGCCAGCCAAAAGTCCATCTATGGGGACAGTATGTTCGACATACGGCACCATTTCACCGCTTCGTTGACTTACTTGCTTCCAGGGAAGGTGACTAAGAGCCAACTGTTGGATGGCTGGTCGATTAATTCCATTGTGTTGATTCAGAGCGGCGCGCCGTGGGCTATTAACGACCTTACCACCGACTTCAGCGGAACCAACGAAATCAATAATCCCATCGGCTCCAACGGCGAACAGTGGGATTTCTTCGGCAACCCAAGCGACTTCCAGACCAGGAAGTCGTTCAACGATACAAACGGCTGCAGCAACGGGAGCTGCACTACCGGGATTCCGTATTATCCTGGCACCAGCAACCCCACTTGTCTGGCCCAATCGACGGCCATGGGACCCTTGGCAGTGGCATCACTTACTAATCTCGGATGTTACGCCAATGGTAAGTCGATTCTGGTACCTCCGCCTTACGGCAGTTATGGAACCAGCGGCAACAACATATTCCGCGGCATGCCGTACTATAACGTGGATATGTCGATCACCAAGGCGATCCGATTTAAGGAGCGAGTTACAGCTCAGTTCCGCGCCGAATTCTTCAACATATTCAATCATGCAAATATCTCAAATCCGGAAGGAGGGCCCGGCGGATTTGAGTCTGGCGTCACCGATCCCAGCGGTACCGGCGGCGCAGGTTTTGGTTTCCTTCCAT
>Ga0209006_10005519_pt1 | contig 11486 bp, 12 predicted proteins | sample JacPin_JW_Ref_O2_FD_188567 | JGI IMG/M metagenome (GOLD analysis project Ga0209006, IMG submission 188567) | Forest soil microbial communities from Algoma, Ontario, Canada - Jack Pine, Ontario site 1_JW_Ref_O2 (SPAdes) (version 2) | ecosystem: Environmental > Terrestrial > Soil > Boreal... | reverse complement strand
CGGCGGGCGAGGGGGCCTGTCCCGCCGAAGCCCGAAGGGCGAAGGCGGATAGGGGGCGCCGCTTGTTCGGAGCAAGTTGTCCCGGCGACAATCGTAGATTCGGAGCAAGCGTAGGCCCCCCACCCCTCGCTCCGCGGCTCCGCCGCGTCGCTCGATCCTCCCCGCCAACGGGCGGGAGGGTGACCAGAGCGCATCGATGAACGCTAACGACCCGCAGGGCGAGGTGTTCGCGTTCCTGGCCGATCCCGTGACGCACGGGATGATTCTCGCCGACGAGGAGGTCAAGCGCATCGATACGCACGCGGCGGCCATCTTCCTCGCCGGCCCGCTCGCCTACAAGGTCAAGCGGCGGGTGCGCTTTCCCTTCCTCGATTTTTCCACCCTGGATAAGCGCAAGGTCGCGTGCGAGGCGGAGCTTGCGGTCAACCGCCCCTTGGCGCCCGCCCTCTACCGCCGCGTCGTGCCGGTCACGCGCGAGCGCGACGGCACGCTGGCACTCGACGGCGCAGGCGAGCCGGTCGAATGGGCGGTCGAGATGGCGCGGTTCGACGAGAATGCGACGCTCGACCACCTGGCGGCGCGCGGCGAGCTCGATCCCGAGCTCGCCGACGCGCTCGCCCGCGTCGCCGCCGCCGCCCATGCGCGGGCGCCGGTCGCCGACGCGAAGGCCTGGCCGGCACGGCTTGCCGGCTACATCGCGCAGAACCACAGCGAGCTCAACGAGCATCCTGACCTGTTCGAGCCGGCGCAAGTCGAGACGCTGTCGCGCGCGAGCCGCGCGGCACTGCGCCGCAACGAGCGGCTGCTGCGCGAGCGCGGCGAGGCCGGGCTGGTGCGGCGCGGGCACGGCGACCTGCACCTCGGCAACATCGTGCTGATCGACGGCAAGCCGGTGGTGTTCGACGCGATCGAGTTCGACCCGCTGATCGCGACCGGCGACGTGCTCTACGACCTCGCGTTCCTGCTCATGGACCTCACCGAGCGCGGGCTCGATGCGGCCGCGAACGTCGTGCTCAACCGCTATCTCGCCGAGACCCGGCGGTCCGAGGATCTCGACGGGCTTGCGGCGCTGCCGCTCTTTCTCTCGCTGCGCGCCGCGATCCGCGCCAAGGTGACGGCGGCGCGGCTCGACCTCGCCGCGGACGACGAGGGGATCGCGGCGGCGCGCAACTATTTCCGTCTCGCCGTGCGGCTGATCGCGCCGCCGCGCGCCATGCTGGTCGGCGTCGGCGGCCTGTCGGGCAGCGGCAAGTCGACGCTCGCGCACGCGCTCGCGCCGACGCTCGGGCCGGCGCCCGGCGCGGTGGTGCTGCGGTCCGACACCGAGCGCAAAGCGCTTCTCGGCGTCGCCGAGACCGCGCGGCTGCCGGCCACCGCCTATGCGCCGGAGGTGACGCGGCGCGTCTATGCGGCGCTCGCCGACAAGGCGCGCCGCGTGACCGCCGCCGGACACGCGGCGATCATCGACGCCGTGTTCGCGCAGCCCGACGAGCGCGCCAAGGCGACGGCGGCGGCGCGGGCGGCCCACGTCGATTTCCACGGCGTCTTCCTCACGGCCGGCATCGAGGAGCGCGTCGCGCGGGTTTCGACCCGCGCGAATGATGCCTCCGACGCCGATGCCGCGATCGCGCGCGAGCAGGAAAGCTACGATTTGGGCAAGCTCGATTGGAGCAAGGTCGATGCCGCGGGCTCGCTCGACGCGACGCTTGCGGCCGCGCAAGCTGCGATCAAGAGCCATGCGCCCCGCGAGCCCGCCCCGCGCTGAACCCGCGGGGTGCTTTCGCGCCGACCCTCGCGCATAATACGTGCAGGATGACCATCGATTATCGCCGCCTCGCCGTCGCGATCAACGGCTTCTGCACGTTCCTCAATCTCTACTCGCCGCAGGCGCTGCTGCCCGAGCTGTCGCGCGAGTTCGGCGCGACGGCGGCGCAGATCAGCTCGATCATGACGGCGAGCACGCTCGCGGTCGCGCTGACGGCGCCGCTGACCGGCGCAATCGCCGACGTGCTCGGGCGCAAGCGCGTCATCGTGCTGGCGCTGTTCGCGGTGTCGGTGCCGACCATCATGGTGACGCTGGCCGCCGACGTGCATGGGATTGCGATCTGGCGCTTCGTGCAGGGACTGTTTCTGCCCGCGATCTTCGCCGTCACCGTCGCCTATATCGGCGACGAGTGGCCGCCGCAGGAGGTCGCGGGCGTCGCCGGCGTCTATGTGACGGGCGCGAGCCTCGGCGGGTTCGCGGGCCGCATGGTGCCGGGCGCGCTCGCCGACCTGATCGGCTGGCGCGACGCGTTCCTCATCCTGGCCGTCATCACGTTTGCGGCCGCCATCGCGGTCCTGTTCATCCTGCCGCGCGAGAAGCGGTTCGTCCGTTCGCGCGGCTTCGCCGACTCAGGCGCGCAGATGCTGCGGCACCTGCGCAACCCGCAGCTGATCGCCACCTACGCGGTCGGGTTCGGCACGCTGTTCAACTTCATCGCGACGTTCACGTATATAAGCTTCCATCTCGCCGCGCCGCCCTACAATTTCTCCAGCACGCTGCTCGGCGGCCTGTTCTTCACTTATCTGGGCGGCACCGCCATCGCGCCGTGGACCGGACGCTTCATCGGGCGGTTCGGCCGGCGCAATTTCGTGCTCGGCCTCATCGCGGTGTGGATCGCCGGCGCCGCCCTGCTGCTCGCGCCGCAGCTTTGGCTGCTCCTTACGGGGCTGCTCGTGTGCGCGACCTGCGGCATGCTGTGCCAGTCGGTCTCGACCGGCTACATCGCGGTGAGCGTCAAGCAGGGCCGCTCCTCGGCCGTCGGGCTGTATGTCACCTGCTTCTACGCCGGCGGCAGCATGGGCGCCTTCCTGCCGGGTCTCACCTGGGCGAGCGGCGGGTGGCCCGCGGCCGTCGCCATGCTGATCGCAATGCAGATCATCATGGGCGCGATCGTCTGGTTTGCCTGGGCGCGCACGGAAGCGCGCACCGGCAGCGGCCGCCCGGTGTGACGATCTGCTATAGAAGATGGTTCATCTGGCCGGGAGGGACATTGATGACGCTGAGCAAAGAGCAGTTCGAGTTCCTGCGCTCGATCGACACGCCGACGGTGTGCAACCTCATCGAGATGGTGGCGCCGGAGCGGCGCGGCATGGGCTACACGGTCAAGCACCTGCATTGCCCGTTTCCCGACCTGCCGCCGATGGTCGGCTTCGCCAAGACGGTCACGATCAAGACCAGGGACAAGGTGGCGCTCGGCGAGGCGTCCTACATGGCGAAGCGCCTCGACTATCTCGACTACGTGGCGGCGGCGCCCGCCCCGAGCATCGTCGTGATCGAGGACCGCGACGGCGAGCACGCCGGCTTCGGCGCATTCTGGGGCGAGGTGCAGTCGAACCTGCACAAGGCGCTCGGCTGCCTCGGCACCATCACCAACGGCTCGATCCGCGACATTCCGCAGATCCCGCCCGGCTTCCAGATGCTCGCCGGCTCGATCTCGCCGTCGCACGCCTATGTGCATGTCGAGGATTTCGGCGGGCCCGTCACGGTGCACGGCATGGCGCTCATGAGCGGCGATCTCGTCCATGCGGACCGCCACGGCGCGGTCGTCGTCCCGGTCGCGACGGTCGCGGCGATGAAGCCCGCCTTCGACAAGCTGATGGCGCAGGAGGCGCGCATCATCCAGGCGTCGCGTGCGCCGGGCGCAACCGTCGAGTCGATCAAGGCGGCGCTGCGGGGGTGAGCCGCGGGGTTGAACTGCGGCGGGGGGTTGGGCGACTAAACCGCAATGGGCCACAGTTCACAGCCATCCTTCATGGCCTCGCCGATCATTGGCGTGGCACTTCTTGCGGCGCTCGCCGCATTGCCGGCGCGCGCCGAGACCGACCGCTCCTTCCCGGAGGGCCGCCCGACGTGCCATGCGCGCGTCTATGATGCGGCACATCTCGCGGCGCATCCGCACCAGCGCGTCGTCGCCATTTCGTTCGCCCGCATCACCCGCGACCTCGCGGCGGAGAAGCAATTCATCGCCGACGGCGAAATAACCGAAGAGATGATTTCCGCAACGCTGCGCGTGCGGTTCCGCGGCGATCCCGTCACCCATATCGCCCGGCTCGAATGCGACGGCACCCGCAACGGCGCGCGGTATTGCGAGGCTCCCGCCTGCCAGGGCGGTGAAATCACGGTCGCCCCGGCCGCGCATGGCGCGATCCGCATCAGCGTCGGCGGCACCCTCACGAACGGCACATTCGTCCCGCATTTCCTCCATCTCGACGATTCATGCGAGACCAATCGGCTGATCGTGCTCGAGTCGGGCGCGGACGATCGCGAATTCCTCCTGCTGGCCGCTCCACCGGAGGCGTGTCGATGAGAGCCGCCGTTCTTCTTGCGCTCGCCGTCGCGGCGTTCGCAGCCACGGCCGAGGCCGCAGCGACGGGCGCGCAAGGCGAGCTGGAAGCGCTGTTTCCTCCCAATCAGGCGACGTGTTACGCGATGCGCTTCGACGCCGCCTGGCTCGCGGCGCATCCCGACCAGAGCGTCGTCGCCATCAGGGTGATGCGCGGCTATCCGAGCTTGCGCGAGAGCGACGAGACGAGTGGCCAGGGCGAGTGGCCGAGCATGCCGGCGCAGCTCATCGTCACGTTCCGCGATACCGGCGAGAACGCAACGCCACGGCAATACGGGGCGGAAGTCGAGTGCCGCGCCGACCGGGAGGGCGCACCAGACCCCAAGGCCCGTTGCGTCATCGCCTGCGACGGCGGCGACTTTATCCCGACGCGCGATGCCGACGGCGCGATGCATTTTGCGATCGAGGACGGCCGCTCGCTGCGCATCGCCGGCGGCTGCACCAATCACCGCGAGCTGCGGGCGCTGGGAACGCAGAAAGGCGACCGCATCTTCACGCTGCCGCGCCAACCGTTGGAAGCCTGCCGATGAGCCTGTGGCGGCTGGCAATGACCGTGTTTGGCGCGACGGTTGCCGGCGTCGGATGTTTGGCCGCGATCGTCGCCACCACCGGCCGCGCCCTGCCCTACCATTTCCCGCGCGGGGCCGATGCCTGCTTCGGCCGCGTCTACGGCGCGGCCTTCCTGGCGGCGCATCCGGGGCACCGCGTCAGCGAACTCTACATCGTTCGCACGTTCACGCCCGGCCGATGGAACGACGACGCCCGCCCGCGTGCGCAGCAGATCGCGGCCGACCGGTCGAGCAAGGACAATCTTTCCGTCACCGTGCTGGCGCGCTTCCGCGACCAGCCCGGCGCCTACGATCGCGAGGTGGCCTGCGAGCCCGACGGCATCGCGGGCGCAACCTGCCTGCTCGATTGCGAGGGCGCCGAATTCTCGGTCTACCCGCAGGGCCGCGGCCTCGTGCTCGATCGCAATTCCTCGGCGAGCTTCATCAATTTCACCGGCGTCTACGCTGGGGCGCGGCGGAGCGTGCGGATGAGCTTGGCGAAAGACGGCGTCGACTTCCGCCTCGAGCCGATGCCGATGGAAACGTGCCTTGCCGCCTACGAGAGCCCGGCGCGGGACGAGTAGCGCCTCGGGCCCGCACGCGTCGGCTCATCTACCCGGTGCGGTCCTTGAAGGCCCCGGTGGAGGACCATGCTTGGAACGCCGGGCGAATGGCGTCGCCGGTGACCAGCCCTGCGTTCCAGTCATCGCCCGTAGGACGCACCGTCAGCATCCAGCCGTTCCCGTACGGATCGCTGTTCAGCAGCGATGGATCGTCCACCAGCAGCGGATTGTGGGAGACGACGATGCCGTCGAAGGCGGCGCGGGCCGACCCCACCCACTTGCCGCCTTCCACGACCGCGAACGATCGCCCCTTCTCGAAGTCACGACCGAGGCGCTTGGGCGTGAACACCAGCACCTCGCCCATCAGCCTGGCGGCCCAGCTGGTGAACCCGGCACGCAGGACGCCGCTGTCGAGCGGCCGATACCAGATCTGATTGGCGATGTCGTAGAGCAGATCATCCGGGAAGTCGTTGTCCAGCAACGTCACCACGGCGCGCACCCTTTAGAAGGTCAGGACCCGGCAGTCGCCGTCCATGATGTCCTGGATCACGGCCGCCGCGCCGCGCAGGCCGCGGCACTCGGGGATGAGATCGCCCTCAGTCCTGTCGAGCATTTCGAGGTTGGCAGGACACGCCCAGAACCGCGCGCCTTGGTCGTGCGCCTCCTTGATCCAATCGTACACCGTCTTCGGGTCGGCCGGCTTGACGCGCAAGCCGTCGGCGACGCCCTTGATCATCAGCCGGCCCGCGCTCGCGGTGCACAGCACGTCGACCTCGTAATCCATCGCGGCGGCCACCGCCGCGTAGTAGAACGGCGCGGCGAGCTCCTCGACGTTGCGTGGGTCGGTGTTCATCAGGAGGATCAGCAACCGCCGGCTCGTCGTCGGGCCCGTCATGGCGCCACTTCCTCGATGGTCATGCGGCGGCCCCAGGCATCGAAGAAATAGCCCTGGTTGAGAACGAGCCGGTCGGCATCGATGCGGGCTTCGAGCTCGCGCAGCCGCTGCCGCGCCGTCGGGTTGTCGACCGGGCCGCCGTGCGCCGCGAGCGTCGCAAAGAACGCGGCGCCATCCCAGCGCCGGCCGGCGCCAGCGAACATCGTGACGATTTCGCCCCACGTGACCTCGTCGCCGATGACATTGACGTAGGTCGAGCACAGCGGCGTCACCTGCGTGCCGGCGATCTCGACGAGGATCACCAACGCCGTGAAAGCGCCGGTCGCGGCGAATTCGTGCGCCAGGCACGGCTCGAAGTCGTTGCCCGCGCCCTGCTCAGACATCGACACGCAACGTCTCCACGACGTGTTGATCGGACGGAGCGCGGACCGGCGTGCGGCCGCGGCAATGGAGCCGCGCGAGCATCATCGCGCGCTGCCCGAAGGTGGCGGAAGAGAATGGGAGTCGAACCCACCAAGGACCGGCTCGCGGCCCTTCCCGGATTTGAAGTCCGGACGCCCCACCGGGGACGCTTCTCTTCCGTGATCCGATGCGACATCCGATCCGACTTGCGCGCCGTCCGCGGGTGGACGAAACAAATCGAGCCGATGCCTGTTCGTGCGGCGCAGGTCGCCGCGGCGCAACGTGACGCCGTGCCGGTCGAAGAACTCGAGGATCTGGATCGCGACCTTGCGGCCATTGTTGACCCGGTCGCGAAACTGCGCGGCCGTGAATTCCGCGCTCGGCGAGGCGGCGGCGAGATCGACGCAGATCCGCACCATCTCGGCGACGGTGGCGCGCAGGAAGAAATGGTCGTGCGCCACCTCGTCGACCTTGCCCATGCGACCGCTCAGCTTCGCCAGCCGCCGGACCTCGGTCTCCGCGACGCCGAGCCGCTCGCCGATGTCGCGCACGCGCGGCGGCCGGAACCGCTCGGCGGCGGCGAGCAGCGGCGCGACCCGTGCCCACAGCCGCTCGTCCGCCGGCGTCAGCCGCACCTCGTGGCCGGCGAGCCTGACCCAGGCGCCGTCGAGCGCGACGTCGCCGCCGCGCGCGAGGCCCTGCAGCACCGACGCGAAGGCTGCGGCCGGCAGGCGCGGCTCGAGCGCGAGGCGGAGCCGCTCGAAGCCGAGCCCGGGCAGATCGGGGTTGGCGCCGTGGAACGCCGCGAGCGCCGCCACGAGCGCGCGCTTGAGGCGCAGCCAGGCGGCGGGCCCGAGGCCGATCACTTGGTCCCGGACCGCGACACGGACGATGCCGTGGGCTTCGACCAGTCGGGCGAGCTCGTCGTCGGCGAGCGCGTGGTCGCGCGCGAAGCCGGTCAGGTCGACATATTCGGGCGCGCAGGCGATCAGCGCTGCGAGCGCGCGCTCGGGCTCGGCGAGCGCGAGGGCTTCGAGCTGGGCGAGGCGCGCCGGAGTGCGCCGCTTGCGCGCCGGCGCGCGCAGATCGAGGAAACGCCCGCCGCCGATGGTGCGCTGCGCCGAGGTATCGCGCAGCACGAACCGGTCGCCCGCGGCGGCCGCCATCGGCGTCTCCAGCACGAGTTGCACCGGCTGCTCGCCACCGGGCGCCAACGCCGTATCGCCGAGCAGGACAACGCGGGCGCCGACCTCGCTCGCCGCATGATGCAGGCGCACCGGCGTCCACTGGCCGACCGGCCGGGTCTCGCTCGGCAGCAGGCGCAACAGCGCGTCGATGCGCTCAGCCGGCGCGTGCAGGGCGGGATCGACCACCACGTCGCCGCGCCGGATCGCCTCCTTGGTGATGCGCTCGCCGACGAGATTGAGGGCGCAGCGCTCGCCGGCCGCCCCGCGCGCGGCCGGACGGTTCTGGGCGTGGATCGAGCGCACCCGCGCCGCGAGCCCGCGCGGGCTCACGACGACGCGATCGTCGACCGCGACCGCGCCCGACAGCACGGTGCCGGTCACCACGGTGCCGGTGCCGGCGAGCGTGAACGAGCGGTCGACGGCAAGGCGAAAGCGGCCGCGCGCAGCGCGCCGTCCGAATGCGGCGGCGGCGGTGAACAGATGGCGGCGCAGCGCCTCGATCCCCTCCCCGGTCACGGTGGAGACCGGCAGCACAGCCGCGCCGGCGAGACGCGTCGCCGCGAGGATGCGCGCGACGTCGGCGGCGACCTGCACGCGCCGTTCCGGCGTGACCAGATCCGTCTTGGTGAGCACGACTGCGCCATGGGCGATGCCGAGCAGGTCGACGATGGCGAGGTGCTCCAGCGTCTGCGGCATGATGCCGTCGTCCGCGGCGACGACCAGCATGACGAAGTCGATGCCGGTCGCGCCGGCCAGCATGGTGTGGACGAAGCGCTCGTGTCCCGGCACGTCGACGAAGCCCAGCACCGCGCCGTCGGGGGCCGGCACATAGGCAAAGCCGAGGTCGATCGAGATGCCGCGCGCCTTCTCCTCCTTGAGGCGATCGGTGTCGACGCCGGTGAGCGCGCGCACCAGCGAGGTCTTGCCGTGATCGATGTGACCCGCGGTGCCGACGATCATGCGGCCGGCTCCGCGGGGTCGTCGGCGAGCGGCGCCACCGCCCGGCGCTCGGCCGCCGCGATGCCGTCGGCATCGAGCGCGGCGCGCGCGGGCGCGAGGAAAGGCGCGGCGAGCGCGCTGCCGCCCGCCTGCGCGCGGATGAGCCAGGCGAGCGCCGCGACCGGATCGCGCGGCACGCCGGCGCCGAGGGTGTGGGCGGCGCCGAGCATGGCCTGCCCATCGGCGTCGCCGGCGATGGCGCCGCCGCGCCACCAGCGCGCCGCTTCCGCGGCGTCGCGCTCGACGCCGAGCGCGTTGTGATGGAGCATGCCCATGCGGGTCATCGCGGCGGCAACCCCTTGCTCAGCGGCGGCGAGCGCCCAGCGCCGCGCCGCAGCGAGGTCGCGGGGGACGCTGTCGCCCTCGAGCAGCATCCAGCTCAGCATGTCCTGCGCGGGCGCGTCGCCCTGCTCGGCGGCGGCGCGATAAAGTTCCGCGGCGCGGGCGAGATCCTGGGCGACGCCCTCGCCCTTGAAATAGAGCGCCGCGAGATTGCGCTGCCCGACCGGATCGCCGGCCTGCGCCGACAAGGTGAGCCAGCGCTCGGCGAGCGCCGCGTCGCGCGCGACGCCGAGACCTTCGGCGAAGCAGGCGCCGACATTGTTCTGGGCGCGCGCCACGCCGGCCTGCGCCAGCGGTCCCCAGATGGCGAGCGCGGCGGCGTGATCGCCGCCGGCCGTGGCGTCGTAGGCCGCGGACATCTGCGCCGCGATGTCGGGCTCAGGCCGGGATGCTAGACGCTCAAGCCAGCGCATCGACCGCCTCCGCGAGCCCGGCGAGGTTGGCCGTGAACGCCGCCTCGTCGTCGAGGCAGCGCAGATCGAGAACGAGCGCCTTGTCCTCGATGCGGGCGACGACCGGCGTCGGCAGCCCGCGCAACGCGGCGGCGAGTCGCGCCAGCGAGCCGCCCCGCGCGGGCCGCACCACGAGGCCGGCGCTCGGGATCGCTTCGAGCGGCAGGGCGCCGGATCCGATCTGGCTCGCGCAGTCTGCGACCGCGACCGCGAATCCTGCGCCGAGCGCCGCCGCGACGGCCGGGCAGAGCCGCGCCGCCTGCGCGGCGATCTCGGCCTGCGGCCGCGCCAGCATGCCGATGGTGGGCACGCGCGCGGCGAGGCGGTCGGGATCGCGATAGAGCCGCAGCGTCGCCTCGATGGCGGCGAGCCTGATCTTGTCGACGCGCAAGGCGCGCTTCATCGGGTTGCGGTTGATCCGCCCGATCAGTTCCTTGCGGCCGACGATGAAGCCGGCCTGCGGCCCGCCCAGGAGCTTGTCGCCCGAGAAGGTGACGAGATCGGCGCCGTCGGCGACCGCCTCGGCGACGGTCGGCTCGTGCGCGAGGCCGTACCGGGCGAGATCGACCAGCGTGCCGGAGCCGAGATCGTTGACCAGCGGCACGCCGCGCGCGCGCGCGAGCACCGCGAGGTCGCGCGCCGCCACCTCGGCGGTGAAGCCCTTGATGCGGTAGTTCGAGGTGTGGACCTTGAGCACCAAGCCGGTCTTGTCGCCCAGCGCCTCGACGTAGTCCTTCTTGTGCGTGCGGTTGGTGGTGCCGACCTCGACCAGGCGGGCGCCGGCGCGCGCCATGATGTCGGGCATGCGGAAGGCGCCCCCGATCTCGATCAGCTCGCCGCGCGACACGATCGCGTGGCGGCCCTTGGCGAGGGTGTTGAGCACGATGAGGACGGCGGCGGCGTTGTTGTTGACGACGGTCGCATCCTCGGCGCCGGTCAGCTCGCACAGGAGACCGCGCACCAGCGCGTCGCGCTCGCCGCGCCGGCCGGTCGCGAGATCGAACTCGAGCGCGACCGCCTGTCGCATCGCGGTCGCGGCCGCCTCGATTGCCGCCTCGGCGAGCACGGCGCGGCCGAGATTGGTGTGCAGCACGGTGCCGGTGAGGTTGAACACGGCGCGCACGTTCGGCCGGGCATCGCGATCGAGCCCGGCAAGCGCCGCCGCGGCGACGTCGTCCACGCCGACGCCGTTGCGACCGCCGGCACGCACGGCGGCGCGCGTCGCGTCGAGGGCGCCGCGCACGGCCGCGACCGTGGCCGGCCGGCCGAAGCGGTCGACCGCCACGCGCACCGCAACGGCCTTGAGCACATCGTCGACCGAAGGCAGGCGGCGCAGGGCATCGGCCGGACGGGGCATCCTCCGGCTCCTCAATATCCCAGCAGGAAGTGGTCGACGCTGCCGCGCCGCAGGCCGGTCTCGCGCACCAGGAGATCGAGGCCCAGGGAGGCGACGTCGTCGGCGACGGGATCGAGCGCCGGGTCGGTGCGCTGGTCGAGAATCTTCACGTAGCTGCGACACTCCTCGCAGCATTCCGCCTTGACGGCGCCGACACCGCCGGCGACCTCCTGATAGGAGATGCCCTTGGTCGAGCCGCACACCGTGCACTTGACGCGCACGTAGTTCCACAGCGTCGCGCACAGCGTGCAGGCGCAGAACCGCGCACCGTGCGCGCCGTGCCAGCCGACGATCAGCGAGGCGACCGGCGGCCC
>Ga0209006_10005518_pt1 | contig 11486 bp, 6 predicted proteins | sample JacPin_JW_Ref_O2_FD_188567 | JGI IMG/M metagenome (GOLD analysis project Ga0209006, IMG submission 188567) | Forest soil microbial communities from Algoma, Ontario, Canada - Jack Pine, Ontario site 1_JW_Ref_O2 (SPAdes) (version 2) | ecosystem: Environmental > Terrestrial > Soil > Boreal... | reverse complement strand
GCGGTCAGGCCGATGTGCAGTTCACACTCACCGGACCGGACCTGGATAAGCTTAATACCTATTCGCAAGCTTTGCTCGTCAAGTTGAAGCAAATTCCCAAGGTGGCCGATGCCGATTCGTCCCTGGTATATGGCAAGCCGGAACTACGGGTTGAAATCGACCGGCAGCGCGCCGCCGATCTGGGCGTGCGAGTCAACGATATTGCGCAAGCGTTGAACACCATGGTGGCCGGACAAGTGGTTTCGTCGTTCCCCTCCGGTGGCGAAGAATACGACGTGCGCCTGCGCGCCGACATGCGCTTCCGCACCAGCGCCGAAGGGCTGCGCCAGCTTACGGTTTTTTCCACCAACACGCGGGGCTGGGTTCCTCTGGATCAGGTGGTCCGCATCAAGGGCGGCGACGCGCCCTCCAGCATCGGACGTCTGGACCGGCAGCGCCAGGTAACCCTGAGCGCCAACGTGCTGCCGGGCGGATCGCAGCAGAAAATAATTTCCGAGTTGAATCAATTCGCCGAAGATCTCCACATGGAGCCCGGCTATCGCGCGGAACTGCTCGGCACTTCGAAAGAACTCGGACGCGCGGGTTACTACTTCATGCTCGCCATCGCGCTGACGTTCATCTTTATGTACATCGTGCTGGCCGCGCAATTTGAATCGTTCCTGCACCCCTTTACGATTTTGCTCACGCTGCCGCTGGCGGTGCCGTTCGGCATCCTGTCGCTGTTGATGTTTGGCCAGTCCGTCAACATCATGTCGGGGCTCGGTTTGCTGCTGCTATTCGGGATCGTGAAGAAGAACGCGATTCTCCAGATCGATCACACCAACGGATTGCGCGCCACGGGAATGAACCGTTATGACGCCATCATTCAAGCCAATCGCGACCGGCTGCGTCCCATCTTGATGACCACCACCGCGCTAGTGGCGGGCATGCTCCCGCTGGTGCTTTCCAACGGCGAGGGTTCAGCCAGCAACCGGTCCATCGGCGTGCTGGTGGTGGGTGGGCAGACGCTGTGCCTCTTGCTCACTTTGCTCGCCGTGCCGGTATTTTATTCGCTTTTCGACGATATGAAGCAGTTACCGATGTTCCGCAGGTTCTCGCGCAAACGCGATACAACGCGCGAGGTGGTTTCTGGTTTGGACGTAGCGCCGCAGCCCCTGCACTTTGAGGGAGGAGAACGCGCGTGACCCCACGAACCATATTCGCGCTGCTTCTGGGCTGCTCAATGGCACTCGCGCAAAACCAGACCCTGTCGTCGCGGCCCAACGCCACGCTGGTGCCGCCGGTGCGTCCGTTCCATCTGCCGCCGCGCACTGGGATCGAGACCCAGATGGAAATTTCCCTCGACCAAACGTTGGCCCTGGCGCTGGCCAATAACAAGGATATTGAATCGGCGCGAATCGATGAACTGGAATCCGACTACACATTGACCGCGGCTCAGGGCGCGTATGATCCACAGCTCACTGTCACCAGTTACTGGGAGCAGCAAATTACGCCGATTGCCTCTTCTCTGGGCGGATCGTCCACCGGAAGTTTGATCAACAAGACCTGGCTGGCAGACCCCGGAGTAACTCAACCTTTGCCTTGGTACGGCGGGACCTTCAAAGCGGATCTGTCCTCAGCGGACGCGTATTCCAACAATACCTTTCTCTCGCTCAATCCGCAGTATGAGACGTCGCTTAATTTTTCTTACACGCAGCCTCTTTGGCGCAACTTACTTTATGACAGCAACCGCCATCAGATCGACGTCGCCAGGAAAAACCGCTCACTTACCAGCCAGCAGTTCCGCCAACGCGTGATGACTGTTGTGCTGCAAGCCGAGCAGGCTTATTGGGAGCTGGAGTACGCCTACAACAATCTGCAGGTTCAACTCGACGCCGTGCGCATCGGCATCCAGCAGGACGAGAGCAACCGGCGGCAGGAGGAACAAGGTCTGCTGGCGCCCATCGATGTTGTGGCGGCGCAAACGCAGCTCGCAAATTTCGAGGTGGGCGCTTATGCGGCGCAATCGGCGTTGACCAGCGCGGAGAATGCGCTGAAGGAGCTGGTGCTGCCGGATCAAACCGACGCGACGTGGTCCAGTGCCATGATTCCGGTTACTCCCGCCGACGTCATAGCGCCGCTTACTCCACTGCCGGATGCTGTCGCCCAGGCCATGGCCAACCGTCCCGAGATTGCCGAGTTGAAGATCAATGGCGAAATCAATCAGAAGGACATTCGCTATTATCGCGATCAGACTAAGCCGCAGGTCAATTTAACTGCGCTGTATACGCGCGCGGGATTGGCAGGCGTAGTGCTGCCGCCGGGCCCTAATCCATTTACCTCCGCCTTCGGTCCGCTCACCACTCAGTTGAACGAACTGTCGGCGCTGGCCGGACTGGCTCCGCTTTCGGGCGTATCGTTCGGAAGCTCCATCATCCCTCCCGTGCTGGTGGGGAACTATGGGCACTCGCTCGCGGGCATCTGGAATGGAGATTTTCCAACCACCGAAGTTCAACTGAATATTTCCATTCCGATTCGAAACCGGACTGCGGACGCGAATCTTGGCAAGTCGCTGGCCGAGACGCGGCGCATCCACAATCAAATGCAGCAGACCGAGCAGAATATTCAATCCGACGTGCGCAGCGCCATGGAGAATGTGCAGATGGCGCAGCTCCGGCTACAGGCCGCGCAAGTGGCTCGCGAATCCGCCGAAGAGCAATATCAGAGCGAGCAACGGCAATTTCGAGCGGGCACGTCAACGCTGTTTCTGGTGCAACAGCGGCAGGCCACCATGATCACCGCGCGCAGCCAGGAGCGGCGCTCGCAAGCCGATATGAGCGAAGCCATCGCTCAATTTCAACTGGCCACCGGAACAATTCTGGCGGAACGAAATATTAAGCTGCAGTAAGCCATTTGCCGGTGTCTATTGCCTCAGTCCGTACACGAACAGCGAATTTCCCGCCGAGACCGCCACATATTGCTTGCCATTTACCGAGTAACTCATCGGCCCGGACGACACTTGGCCGCCCACCACTACTTTCCACAGTAACTCCCCGTTGCGGGCGTCCATCGCCATGAAGTAACCTTCGCGTCCTCCCACGAACAGCAAGTCGCTGCCCGTAGTCAGAATTCCGCTGTCGGTTACGTCGGTCATTTTGTACTCCCACTTACGCTCGCCCGTTAGCGGATCGAACGCACGAATGGCGCCGTAACCGTCTTCTTCCTTGCGATTCCCAATCTGAGGCGGCCGGATCAGCGGCACCGGTGACTTCGGCAACGGGCCTGCGAAAAGACGCCCCTCGTTGAATTCGATTTTTTCCTTCACATACACCGAATAATAGTTATCCCAGGTGGGAATGTAGAACAGACCGGTATGCGGACTGTAGGAAGGCGAGTACCAGTTCGTCGCACCTTGATTTCCTGGATAGATTTTCGTCCCGGTCGCCGTCGGCACCATATTCGCGGCGCGCATCGGCCGGCCCTTTTCATCCAGGCCCTTCGCCCATGTCACTTTCGCGAACGGTGTACCTTGCAGGAATTCTCCCGTAGCACGATCCAGCACATAATAAAATCCGTTTCGATTGGCCCACAGCAGCACTCTGCGCCGCGCGCCTTTCCAATCCAGATCGGCCAGCACCGGCACTTGCACGGCGTCGAAATCGAAATCGTCGTGCGGCGTAAATTGGAAATACCATTTGAGCTTGCCCGTGTCGGCGTCCAGTGCGACCGCGCAATCGCTGTACAAGTTATCCCCCAGGCGCATGTCGGCATTCCAATCCGGGCCAGGATTTCCAATACCCCAGTAAGTGAGATTTAAATCCGGATCGTAAGAGCCCGTCATCCATACCGAAGCGCCGCCATGTTTCCACGAATCTCCCGACCAGGTCTCGTGGCCTTTTTCGCCGGGCCCCGGAATGTTATTGAAGCGCCATACTTCTTTGCCGGTACGCACATCGTAGGCCGCCAGAAATCCGCGAATGCCGTACTCGCCGCCCGCCGTGCCTACAATCACCTTGTCCTTTACCACCAGCGGCGCATGAGTAATCGCATAACCGGCCGATGGGTCGGCGACCCTTGCGTTCCAGAGCAGATGCCCGTTCTTTGCATCCACCGCGACGATATGCGCGTCAATGGTTCCCATGAACAAGGTGTCGCCCAAAATCGCGAGGCCCCGATTCACACGGCCGCAGCACAAGCGAGCCTGCGGCGCCGGGCTATAGGAATAGACCCAATAGATGCGCCCCGTAGCTGCATCCAGCGCCACGATGTCGTTGGGCGCTTGCACGGTGTACATCACCCCATCGACGACTAACGGCGTCGCCTCGAATTTCTCGAGCGAGCGCGCTTGAAAAATCCATTTCTGCTCCAGGTTCTGCACGTTGCCGGGCGTGATTTGGCCGAGCGCGCTGTAGCGCTGGCTGAGATAGCTTCCCGAGTAAGTGAGCCAGTCCTGCGGAGTATTGCTGGCATGCACCAGGCCGTCGAAGGAAACCTGCGCCGGCAAGGACGCCGCGGCCAGCAGCAGCGCAAACGTGGGGCGAATCATGAATGGTTCACAGTCCTTTCAGGGAAACCAGATAGCCGACCAGGTTCGTGAGTTCGGCGCCACTTAGTTTGTCGCGATAAGAAGGCATGGCGGAATTCTTCAGAAATTCGAACTTACTCAGGTCGGCCTTCTGGAAGGAGAGCAGCTTCTCTTTGCTGTCGATAAGCTGCAGCGTGAAAGTATCTTCGTTGAGGATTCTACCGGTGATGGTGACGCCGTCGCGAGTTACTATCCGGACGTAGCGGTTTTCCGCGAGCACTTCGGCATCGGGGTCGACGATGGAACGCTCGATCTCGTCCCGTTTGCGTCGCGCTCCAATGTTGGTGAGGTCCGGCCCCACGCGCGAGCCGCGATCGCGCACGCGATGACACATCAGGCAGCCCTTGGTTTCAAAAAGCGATTTGCCCCGCGCCACATCCGCCTTGTTGGCGCCGGTGTCCGTTGCCGCGGCCATGGATCGCAAATACGCGACGATCTGGTGCGCCTGCTGGTCGCTCAAGTTGGCCGGCGGCATGGGCGTGCCCTGGATGCCTTGCACCATGATGGCCACCAGCTCATTGTCCGTCGACGCTCGTCGAAACGTCCCGTGCCCCAGATCGACGCCGGATACGAAATCGCCGTTGGGGCCGTGGCAGTTGGAGCAATTGACGCCGTAGAGCTGTTTGCCGGTTTGGATGTCGGCGGTGCTGTAGCCCTGCTGCGCGCACAACGCGCCGGCCATCAGGCCGAACCCAGCCAACAACACAAACCGCGGATTCAACCGCAGACGCAACATGGTCTTGCCACCTTTCGCACAGAGCACAGTCTTTAGCAGAATATCAATCCCGCGGAGTCAGTGGCGCGCCTCGCTCCCTCACGGACGCGCTTCAGAACATTACGGCAGCATGTATAATTTTGCTGGAAGGATTCGTTTGCATTCGTTGAACATGGGAAGGCTCGCGAGCGTGGTGCTGGCAGCCGGTTTACCGCTTCTGGCTCAATCCGGAACGGCGAATGGCGAGTGGCGCTACTACGGCGGCGACGCACAGAGCACCAAGTATTCGCCGCTCGATCAAATCAATCGCGACAACGTCGGCAAGCTGCAGGTGGCGTGGACCTGGAAGGCGCAGAACTTCGGCCCTCGCGCGGACCCCAACTACGAAGTGACGCCCCTCATGGTGCATGGCGTTCTGTATATCACCGCCGGCACGCGGCGCGACACCATCGCAGTGGACGCCGCTACGGGCGAAACACTTTGGATGTATCGCCTGGATGAAGACGAGCGCGGCGATCACGCGGTGCGCTTCAACAATCGCGGCGTCGCTTATTGGACCGACAATCGCGGCGATGAGCGTATTCTCACGATTTCGCCCGGATATCAGTTGATCGCGCTTAATGCGAAGAGCGGAGTTCCGGCCGCCGGCTTTGGCAACAACGGCGTCGTTGATCTTCTGCCGGGGCTCGATCGCGAAAACATCAAGCCCGGAATCATCGGCGCCACCTCACCCGCCATCGTGGTCGGCGACACCGTCGTGGTGGGTTCCGCGCTGCAACTGGGCGTTGCGCCAACTTCCAAGGAAAATGTTCCGGGCTACGTGCGGGGCTACGACGTACACACCGGCAAGCTGCTGTGGACCTTCCACACCATCGCGCAGCCTGGGGACTTCGGAAACGAAACGTGGAAGGACGGATCCTGGAAGTACACCGGCAACACCGCGGTGTGGGCGCCGATGAGCGCCGACCCCGAGCTCGGCTACGTCTACCTGCCGGTGGAAACGCCGACCGGGGATCTTTATGGCGGCCACCGTCCCGGCGACAACCTGTTCGATGAAAGCCTGGTCTGCGTGAACGCGCGCACCGGCCAGCGCGTCTGGCACTATCAGATCATTCATCACGGCATTTGGGATTGGGACAATCCGGCCGCGCCGGTGCTGTTGGACATCACGGTGAATGGAAAAAAGATCAAAGCCATCGCGCAGGTGACCAAGCAAGCTTTCGCGTACGTGTTCGATCGCGAAACGGGCAAGCCGGTGTGGCCCATTGAAGAGCGACCTGTGCCCCAATCCGATGTTCCCGGCGAGAAGACTTCGCCCACCCAGCCCTTCCCCACCAAGCCCGCTGCATTTGACCGGCAGGGATTAACAGCCGACGATTTGATCGACTTCACTCCGGAGATGAAAGCCGAGGCCCTGAAGATCGTTTCCGAATATAAGACCGGGCCGTTGTTCACGCCTCCCTCGGTCTTCGACGCGAACGGCAAAAAGGGCACCATCATGTTACCCAACGCCACCGGCGGAGCGAACTGGCAAGGAGCGGCGGCCGATCCGGAGACCGGAGTTCTTTACGTGCCCTCTGTCACGAATCCCTACGTGGCGGCGCTGGTGAAAGACGCCACGCACTCCGACATGGATTACGTCGGCAAGACCGTGATTCTTGAAAAAGTGAAGGGCCTACCGATTATCAAACCACCCTACGGCCGCATCACCGCCTACGATATGAATTCCGGCGACCAGCTGTGGATGATTCCGAACGGCCAGCCGCCCGATGACATCAAGAACAATCCAGCGCTGAAAGGCATCGACACCAGCAAGTTCGGCAACCCGGAACGTGCGCTGCTGTTGGTGACCAAGACGCTGCTGTATTCGGCCGACGCCACCGGGCTGACTCCCGTGAACGGCGCCTATGCGTCCACGTTCCGCGCACTCGACAAAAAAACCGGCGATACCGTTTTCGAAATGAAGCTGCCGTCGCATGCCAGCGGCGTGCCGATGACTTACATGGCCAAGGGCAAGCAGTACATCGTGGTGGCAGTGGGCGGACGAGGTGAGCCAGCCGAACTGGTCGCGCTCGCACAACCGAGCGCGGATTCGGGAGAAAGCCGACAGCGTCCGGCCGAATGACGAACGGCACCTCGCGTGTTCTGGCGCCGGCTTCCATCTTAATTGCCAGCATCGGCCTGTTTTTCCTCTACTTTTTTGGACTCACGCGTACCGGTCTGATCGGGCCCGACGAGCCTCGCTATGCGGCTATTGGGCGGGCCATGGCTGCCACCGGCGATTGGATCACGCCGCGTTTGTGGGGCGCGCCGTGGTTCGAGAAACCGGCCTTGCTGTTTTGGATGACCGGGGCGGGTTTCAAAGCCGGGCTGGGTGTCGATCTAGCGCCCCGGCTCCCGGTGGCAATCGCCAGCGTGGCGTTCCTGGTGTATTTTTTCGTCGTGCTGCGACGAGAATTCGGGCCTAGCGCGGCGTGGTATTCGACGTCAATTCTGGCGACTTCGGCGGGCTGGCTGGCCTACAGCCACATCGCGATCACGGATCTGCCGATGTCGGCGGCGTTTGCGGCGGCGATGCTGGAGCTCTTGCCCGAGCCGGCTCCCTTACGGTCGCGGTTCCGAAGTGGGGTCTTGCTCGGTCTGGCGGTGCTGGCGAAGGGGCTTGTCCCGCTGGCCCTCTTCATCCCCGCACTTTGGTTCCTGCGACACCGCATTCGCGATCTGGCGCTGGTTTTCGCAGCCGCAGCCGTGGTCGCAACGCCATGGTACCTGCTGGTCACTTTGCGCAACGGCAAGCCGTTTCTCGAAGAGTTTTTCTGGAAGCATCACTTCGGTCGATTTCTCAACAGCGCTCTCCAACATGGGCAGCCTGTCTGGTTTTATGTGCCGGTTTTGCTGGCGGGCCTTTTTCCGTGGACGCCGCTGGTTGGCGTCCTCTTCAAGCGGCAGCTCTATCGCGATCGTCGCGCGCTATTTCTGCTGGTCTGGTTGGCCTGGGGCTTCCTGTTTTTCTCCGCCTCGCGCAACAAGCTGCCGGGTTATTTGTTGCCTTTATTGCCGCCGCTCGCGGCGTTGATCGGGCTGGCCCTGGCTAGCGCCGCGCGCGCGCGTATTTTGCTCGCACTTTCCGGCGCCCTATTGTGCGTGGCTCCCGCGCTGGCCGGAATGCTGCCGCTGGCGCTGGAATCGGGCCTCTCTCACGCGTCATTTCATCTCGCGTGGCCATGGATCGTCGCGGGACTCGCGATGGCCACCATCTGCGCGCTCTCCAAGCGCGGTTTGGCCGTGGCGATGGTGGCCTTGCTCGCCACGGTCGGCGTTGCCGGCCTGGTTTGGCGTGTTTATCCCAAGCTGGATCGCGGCTTGTCCGGTCGCGAAGCTGGTGCCATCACCTGCCTGCCCCCAACAAATCGTTCGCAACGCTACAGCATCGATTATTATAGAGATAGGGATCTGCCCGATTGTCACTAACGCTCAAATATAGTAATCTCGATAGAGATAAGGGTGATTATGATCGCTGAAGTGCCTGCGAACCTCCAAGCCGAGACGGAAGCCCAATACGACGCTACGGTTCGAGCCGATATCGAACTGTTCCGCTCGTACGCTGAAAAGTACATGGCCGGCAATTTGACCGACGACGAATTCCGCGCCCAGCGGCTGCGACGAGGCGTTTACAGCCAGCGCCAGGCCGGCGTCCACATGATTCGCACCAAGGTCCCCGGCGGATCCATGACCGCCGCTCAAATGGATCAGCTCGCCAATATCGCCGACGAATTCTGCGCAGGCAAGGGACACCTCACCACTCGCCAGAACATTCAGTATCATTTTGTTCCGCTGCCGCAGGTGTCCGATTTGCTGCAGAAACTGGCTGATTTTCGCCTCACCACGCGGGAAGCCTGCTACAACACGGTCCGCAACGTCACCGCGTGCCCGCTCAGCGGTCTGCTGGCCGACGAAGTTTTCGACGTCCATCCCTATGCGCAGCAGGTGGCGTTCGCGTTCCTGCACAAGGAACTGACCGACAGTATGCCGCGCAAGTTCAAGATCGCGTTTTCCGGCTGTAAGGAAGATTGCATGCTCGGCGCCATCCACGACATCGGATTGCGCGCCGTCATTCGCGACGGTAAACGTGGATTCCGCACCTTGGTGGGCGGCGGTTTGGGTCCGCTGCCGGTGGAAGCGCACGTTCTGGACGAATTCCTGCCCGTGGAAAATCTGGTCAGCCGCTGCGAAGCTGTGTTGCGGCTCTTCAACACGCACGGCAACCGCAAAAACAAAAACAAGGCGCGATTGAAGTTTGTGGTTCGTGAGCGCGGCTGGGAGTGGGTGAAGGAAGAGATCGAGAAGAATTATCAGGACATCCTGACCAATGGCGGTATCGCGACACCCGAAGTGGTCCCCGACGGCTTTGGTGGTTTTCAATCATCTCCACCACCACTAGGCACTGGCGCCGACCTGCCGCCAGTCTTGGGCGCCAATGGCGGTTCGAATGGACATCGCGCCGCTTACGAACGCTGGCTTGAGACCAATATCCGCGAGCAGAAGCAGACTGGCTACGCCATGCTGACCGTAAAGGTTCCGCAAGGCAACCTGACCGGCACGCAGATGCATGGGCTGGCACACATAGCCCGCAGCGCTGGCGATGGGTTATTGCGGGTCACGGTGGACCAGAACCTTGTCCTGGCTTACATACCCCTGCGGACACTCCCTCAGGTTTACGCGGCGCTGGATCAGGTTGGTTTGGCGGACGGCGGAGCGCACCAGATCGAGGACATCACCACTTGTCCGGGAGCTTACAGTTGCAACCTGGCGCTGACCAAGTCCATGAATTTAGGCGCGGCCTTGGCCGACGTGGTGAAGGACTACACGGATCCGCTGGTTCGCAAGCTCAGCATTAAGATCAGCGGCTGTCCCAATTCCTGCGGCCAGCACTGGATCGGCGACATCGGCTTTTACGGCAACGCCCGCAAGATTGACGGCAAGGAAGTCCCGTATTATCTGATGCTATTGGGCGGAGGATATGACAGTGGCGGCGTGATTCGCTTTGGGGTGGCGATTCAAAGCATTCCGGCCCGCTTGGCGCCTGAGGCCGTTCGGCGCGTGCTGGCTCACTATATGGCCAATCGGCAGGACGGGGACAGCTTCCGCGACTACGTGTTACGGCACAAGGTGGAAACGTTCCGCGGCATGACGAACGACTTGGTGAAGCCGCCGGCCCTGGCGCCTGAGATGTACCGCGATTGGGGCGACGAGATGGAGTACTCGCTGCAGCTAGGCCGTGGTGAGTGCGCTAGTTAGATTGGGTACTAGCGCCACACACCACGTGTAATATCAGTCCAGGAATCAGGCTCGTTTGGACGATCGCGCGCTCTGCGATTTGGCGGCTTCGATGAAAGCGCCATTGGCCAGAGCAAAGGCTGGGATCGAAATGGAGCGATCCACCAGATCCGCCATGGCGTGCACGGCCAGTCCCTCGGCTTCCTTCACGAAGGTCAAGCTACAGCTTGCGGAATCGAAGTCCACATTGACGCAATCGCCGCCGCGCACCTGATCGGTCGCGATTAAATTCGACATCGGCTGCACCAACAGGCGCTCGATAGCGCGCTTCAGATGCCGCGCCCCGTACTTCAAGTCTGTACCTTCTTTGAGCAGGAAGTCCCGCGCATCATCAGTAGTCTTGAAGACAAACGATTTCTCGGGCGACGTATTGAAGATCCGCTGCTGGACCATGTTCAACTCGATGTCCAGAATCTTCCTCAGTTCATTAGTGCCCAGCGGTTTGAACGTGACGATTTTGTCGAGACGATTGATGAACTCCGGCGTAAACTTACGCCGTGCGGCTTCGGCGCCCGTTCGCATCATCTTTCCGTTCAGTTTCTCGTCCACGGTTCCGTTTTGGGCTTGGCGCGCGCACTCGCCCGCGTTGAAACCCAGCCGAGGATTCACTAGCGCGCTCATTTCGCTAGCGCCCAGGTTGCTGGTCATGAAGATCAGCGCGCGAGAGAAATCCACCTTGCGGTTGTCGCCTAAAGTGAGCGTTCCCTTATCCAGGATGCCGAGCAGCAAATTCCACAGGGCGTCACTGGCTTTCTCGATCTCGTCGAAGAGCACGAAGCTCAGTTTGCAGCCGTCGGTGTGGTATTGGTTCAATACTTCCTGGCTGAGCAGCGGGTGCGTTTCGCGATGCCCCAGGTATCCGGGAGGCGA
>Ga0209006_10005517_pt1 | contig 11487 bp, 6 predicted proteins | sample JacPin_JW_Ref_O2_FD_188567 | JGI IMG/M metagenome (GOLD analysis project Ga0209006, IMG submission 188567) | Forest soil microbial communities from Algoma, Ontario, Canada - Jack Pine, Ontario site 1_JW_Ref_O2 (SPAdes) (version 2) | ecosystem: Environmental > Terrestrial > Soil > Boreal... | reverse complement strand
ATCTTCCTCTCAGTTCCTCAGCGTTCACTACAACGTGTGTCCAGCGTGACAAGCCGCGTCCAGCGGGATGCCCAACTCAGCCAGCGACGACCGCAACTGCGCGGGCGATTCGAAACGGATGCCCCGCATCCCATGCGACCGGGCAGCATCGATATTCTCCTGCGAACGGAGATACCGCGTGCTCCCGTGGCGCGCCCAACGGAAGCGGCCCCTTTGCTGCGGATTCGCTAGATTTAATGCCCGGCTGGCATAGGCCTTGAAGGCGTTCATGACAAGCTCGGGCGAGACCTCCGCATCGACTACGGTGTGCACATGGTTCGAACGCACTTGCACGGCGAGCAGGCGCCAGTGTTTGTACTGGCAGACCTCGTGGATCGCGTCACGAGTGATAGCTCGTTGATCGATATCCATCTCGAAGGGCGCCTGTTTTAGCGCTGCATCCACATATTGACGCAGTTTGGGCCGAGGCTCTGGCAGACGACTGCCGGGCACATTGTGATCGCGGTCGATGGCGCCGTGCTGGCCTGGGAGGTACGAACCATAGCAGGAGAACGTGATTAGGTATGTGGCTATGAAAGGCAGTGGGTTGAGTACATCGTTTTTCTCATCTGGAGTTTTGGCGTCACGGAGTCACTCCAGGTTTCCCTGATCGTTTTTCGCGCCTGTCCGCATGCTGACGCATGGCGGTTCATCGGAGTGGCGAACCGGACGGACGGTGGCAGACGGCCGAGGCTCCGGCGATCGCGCCTTGCTGGCCGGGGATGTGCGATCCATAGCAGGAACTCAGGGATGATTCACTGTGAATGAATATAGGCTATCGCCTGCCGCTACCACTACGTATTGCTTGCCGTCCAGCATGTAAGTGATTGCACCCGAGCTCGGGGCGGCCATTAGGCCGGCGTGCCATAGGATTTTTCCATTCGCTGCGTTGAATGCGATCAGGTTGGTGCCGTTGCCGGTGAATAAAAGTTTTCCGGCAGTGGTCAGGTTGTGCGCTACTCCGTTGCCGCTGGGCCAGTCGTGTTTCCATACGATTTTGCCAGTCTGATAGTCGATCGCCAGAAGCGCGCTGCCGTCATTGCCGACTGTGCTATCCAGGCCGCCCCATCCTTCGGGGTGGTCGTCGGTATCGGTTAGGTAGTACATGCTGTAGGTGCGGCTGCTGCCTACGTAGAATAATCCGGTCTCGGGATCGTAGCTGGGGGCGGGCCAGTTGGTGGCTCCGTTGGAGGAGGGCGACACTAGCACTCCGTCGGTGGTCGGGAATTTTTTGGGGTCGGGGATGGGCTGGCCCTTCGCGTCGAGACCCTTCGCCCAGTTCACCGTTTCGATGAAAGGCTTGGTGATGATGTTCTTCCCGGTGATGCGATCGAGGACGAAGAAGTAGCCGTTGCGGCTGGCTTGCGCGACCAGCTTGCGAGGCTTGCCGTCGATCATGCCGTCGAAAAGAATCGGAGTCTCGACGGCGTCCCAATCGTGGACGTCGTGCGGGGAGGGTTGGAAATACCAGGCCATTTTGCCGGTGTCGGGATTGATCGCCACGATCGAGCAGGTATAGAGATTGTCGCCTTTGCGGGACTTCTCCGCCATGACGGGATTTGGATTGCCGGTGCCGACTATATATAGGTTGAGTTCGGGATCGTAGGTGCCGGGGATCCACGCTTGCCCTGTGCCATGCGAGGCGGAATATTCGTCGGGCCAGGTATCCATGCCGGGATCGCCTTTGCGCGGAGTGGTCCACCACTTCCATTGCAGTGCGCCGGTTTCAGGATCACGGGATTGGAGGAAGCCGGGGTTATCGAGATGGTCGCCTCCGATGCCTACGATGATGTGATTGCCGACTACCACGGGCGCTACGGTCGACGTGTAATCCAGCTTGGGATCGGCGATCGGAACTTTCCAGCGCTGCTTGCCAGTACTCGCGTCGAGACTGACCAGGTTGCTATCGGGGGTTTCGAAGTACAGCCAGTTGCCGTACATGCCGACGCCGCGATTACCAATGGTCGAGCCGGTGTTGGGAGGATATTCGTAGTGCCAGAGCTCGTGGCCGGTGCGCGCGTCGGCGGCCCACACGTTGTTGGGCGCGGTGAAATAGAGAATGCCCTTGACCAGCAGAGGCGTGGATTTGATTTGGATTCCGCCTCGACCGCCGGCGCCGGAACCGTTATAACGGGTCGCCCAGGAGAGTGCGAGGTTCTGGACGTTCGTCGCGTTGATTTGATCTAGAGGGCTGAAGCGGCGGCCGGAATAATCGCCGTTGAAGGTCGGCCAGGAGTCGGCGGGCGGCTTGAGCAGCTCGGCGGGCGTTAGTCCTTGGGCGAAGATGGCGGCGGACGTTAGTAAAGATGAGAGGATGAGTTTCAGTTGGATTTTGGTCATTTGAGGCTCGCCAGGTACGCGGTTATGTTGTGAATGTCGGGGTCGGAGATTTTGCCAAGCAGGTCGACGTGCGGTTTCAAAGGATCGTGAATTTCGACTTTGGGAATGGCTCCGTCGCGCGTGAAGGAATGATACTCGCCGCGCGCATCGTGGAGGGAGACGCTGAAGTCGTCAATACGATCGAGGACGCCGGTGATGGGCTGGCCTTTCGGGGGCGTTACGGTTACGGTGATGTCACTCTTGGCAGAGGGCGTAGCACCGCCGCGTCCTCCGCGACCGCCGCGCGGCTGGAGCCATTTGGCTTGCAGCGCGAACGCATCATAACGGGCGCCGATGCCCTTGAGGTCGCCTGCGGCTGAATGACAACCCTTGCACGTCGCGTTGAAATAAGTCTCACCCTTTTTCGGGTCGCCGGTTAGGACGTCCATGAAAGCGTAGGTCGTGCGATGGCCCGCCATGTAGGTCTGGACGTGGAGCCAGGCTACTAAATCGGCGACCTGCGGATCGGTGAGGCCGAGCTTTGGCATTCCTTCGTCAGGACGGCCGTTCTTTAAAACCGGCGCGATGAGAATTCCTTTCTCATCATCGAGCACCAGGATGGAGCGAATTAAATCGGGCGCGCCGACGCTGCCTCTGCCGGTCGCACCGTGGCATCCGGCACAGAATTGCGTGTACGCTTTGGCGCCGCGCTCGTAGGCGGCGGGGTCCTCTTTCGAGCCCGCAATGGCGGCGGGGACTCCCTTGTCGGCGGCGCCGGGCGCGCCAGGTCTGACGGCAGGCTCCTGCGCGATCATGAATAAGGCCGGGGTTAGAACGAGCGTTAGCGATAGAGCAGTGGATTTCCAGTTGAGCATGATGGTCCGAAAGAACTAGTTTACGACGAACTGGGCCACGCCCAAGTTACTCTTCCCGCAAAACCATCATCGGGTCGACTTGCGTGGCTCGCCAGGCCGGAACGTAGGTCGCGATTAGCGCGATGGTCGCGAGGATCAGCGGAACGGTCGAGAAGGTCACGATGTCGCGGGAACTCACGCCGAATAACAGGCTTGCCATGAGCCGCGTGAGCGCCAATGCGCCGATGATTCCGGCGACGATTCCGACGCCTGCTAATTCCATTCCCTGGCGAACGACGAGCCACAGGATCATGCTGCGCTGGGCTCCTAATGCGATACGCAGGCCGATGTCGTGGCGGCTTTGGGTGACCAGATAGGACATGACTCCATAGACGCCGATCGCGGCGAGAACCAGGGCGAAGATGGAAAACGCGCCGAGCATGATGGCGGAGAAACGCTGGCGGGCCAGGGAATCGGCCATGCGGTCCTGCATGGAGCGGACGTCATAGATGGGACGCGCGGGGTCGGCTTGATGCAGGGCGCGAATGATGCCCTGAGAGGCCGAGGACGGATCGATGGAAGTGCGGGCGACGAGATATTCGCCTCCGGCGCCGGGCCGGTAGAAGGCCATGCGGGGATCGACGTCAAGCCCGTATTCCTTGACGACTCCCACCACGCCGACGATTTCCATACGATCCTTGGGTCCTCCCAGATGCTTGCCGAGAGGATTGTTGTGCGGCCAGAAACGGTCGGCGAATTTCTGATCGATAATACAAACCCTGGCTGCATTGGGCTCGGTATCGTGGTCCGTAAAAAAGCGGCCTCGGACGAGCGGAATTTCCATGGTTCGGAAGTAATCGGTGGACGCGCCTCTCTGATCCGCCTGAATTTCCTGACCCGGCTGGGGCGTGAAGCCTTCAATATCGATGCCTCCCCAGCCGACCGAGGACGTGAAGGGAAGTGAGCTCACGGAGCCCGCGGTAACCACGCCCGGCACCGCGGCGACTTTCTGCTGCAGGTCTTGAAAGAACCGGTTTGCCTGGTCGTTGTTTTGGAAGCGATGATCGCCCGCGCCAAGGCGCATGGAAATCACGTGGTCGGGATTGAATCCGGGCGGAACTTCCTGAAGGCGCGCGAAACTGCGGATCAGAAGTCCGGCGCCGATCAACAGCATTAACGAAAATGCAAGCTCGGAGACGACGAGAAGTCCGCGGAGGCGATGACGGGATAGGCCGAAACCTCCTTCCCCTTGCGTGCTGCGGCCGCCCGACTTAAGAGTGCTGTTCAGATCGACCTTGGCTGACCGCAGAGCCGGTGCGAGTCCGAAGACGATTCCGCTGAGAATTGAAACGGCGAAGGTGAAGGCCAGCACCCGGGAGTCGATGCTAATAAAATCGAGCCGCGGAATGTTGCCGGGATTGACGGAGCGAATCACATAAAGAGTCCACTGGGCGATCAGCAAACCAGCCGCGCCGCCGGCGAGGCTCAGCAGCACGCTTTCGGTAAGCAGTTGGCGCACCAGGCGCTGCCAGCCCGCGCCCAGAGCCGTGCGAATCGCCACTTCTTTCTGTCGTCCAGTCGCGCGCGAAAGCAGAAGATTCGCGACGTTGGCGCAGGCGATCAACAAGACGAGTGCTACGGAGCCCAGCAGGACCAGCAGCGCCCTCCGCACATCGCCGACCACTTGTTCCATCAAAGGCACAACGCTAATAGTGAACGTGCGGTCGCGTTTGTCCTTGTCACGAATCGCGGCCGCGATGACGGAAACGTCGGCTTGCGCCTGCGCCATGGTAATTCCGGGCTTCAGACGCGCCATCAGGTTGTAGTTTTCGTCGAAGCGCCGGCTGAGGACTTTGGCGTCCAGCGGCAAGGGAAGAAAAATATCCATGCGGCGCGTGCTGGATACGGTCGGCATAATTTCGTCGTTCAACAGAAAATCGCGCGGCAGGACACCGGCGACCGTGAACTGATTCTTCTGCTCGCCGCCCCCGATCCCTCCCACGCCGTTCAGCGTGATGCTGCGTCCGAGTACGTTGGGATCGGAGTTGAACAGGCGTTGCCAAATGGAATAACTCAGAATCGCGACGGGAGCCTTACCCGGTACATCGTCCTCCGGCAGCAGCAAACGTCCGTAAAGAGGCTTCGCGCCGAGCAGGTGAAACAGGCTGGAGGACGTGCGCAGCAGTTCGACGTTCTCCGGGCGGTCCGCAGTGATCAGTGTTGCACCGGCGCCCTGCGAAATCGACATTTCTTCAAAAGACCGACTCTGCGTTTGGACATCGTTGAACTCGCCGGGCGAAGGCCAATCCTGCATGATGTTGATCCCGGGCGACCGCAGCCAGAGGATCGCGAGGCGGTCGGGGTCGGGGTAGGGAAGCGGGCGCAGCAGCAGAGCATTCACGACACTGAAGATCGCTGAATTGGCGCCGATTCCGATGGCGAGCGAAAGAACCGCGACGATTGCAAACAGGGGCGCGCGGCGAAAACCGCGTAGAGCGTAGCGAATGTCGGAGAGCATAAAAATTCCTCAGTTGCCGGGATGATATTCTCGCTCGGTGTGACCTTTTAGTTGATCGCGGTAGAAGTATACGTCGCGCAAAGCGCCGGTGGCATAACGAGTCGCCTCATCGTTGAAATGTTTCGATGACGGATGGCCGCTCTCGCCGCCGGCGGTCACCGCTTTGGCTCGCACCTTGTCGCCGAATTCGACCACCGCAACGAAACTGTTGCCACTGGTCCCATACCATTTCTTCGTTCCCGGATACGCGCGGGCTCCGAATGAGGCGAGCGAGCCGTATTGCGCGGACGTGAACTCAACCGGGATGCTGGGGCCTGCGTCGTTAAAGGGCTGGACGATATCGCCCGTGACGCGCTGGAATCGATTGATATCGCCCCAAGGCGTCTTCCAAGTTCCAAAGTCCGCCGCAAGTTTGTCGGAAGCAACGGCGAGTGCGGCCAGTAGCTCCTTCGCGGGCGCCTGAGTGATAGAGTCCTCTTGAGACGCGCCTCCACGCCGGCCACCGCCGGTAACGCGTCGACGGATATCTTCGCCCCAGAAAACAGCAAGCGAGGTGGGGACGGAATCCACTGCCCAGCGGAGATCCCACTTGCGAAGCAGCGCGATCTGCTCGGCGGTTTTGGCTTTCAGAGGATCGCTGTCGGGGGTCTGATCCCAGGCCTTGATCAACGCCGGCATCGGCTTCTCAAACCAGGTGAGGTAGCTATCGAACGCGGCTGCGATCAGCGAATCGAGCGTGAAGTCTTTCTTATTTTCGAGGACGCGAATCGCGTGCAGTCCACGCGCGGATTCGCCTCCGTTCTCGACGTACGGTGGATAATCTTCCTTCTTCGGGCTGCTCGCGCCCGCGGCGGACCAGGGCCAGTTGTTCGTGTTGTACAGCCAACCCGACTTCGGATTCAGAAGATGCGGCGTCTCGTCGACTGTTAAAAGTCCCTTCCACTCCGTCGCAGGAGTGGTGCCGTCCACAGGCTTGGTCCAATCGTAAGCGGTGTCGCGGCGCGGAATATAGTTGCCGTGAAAGTAGGCGATGTCACCGTCGGCGTCGGCAAAAATCGTGTTGTTCGAGGAGTTCGCTTTCAGCTCCATCGTCTCGCGATAGGACTTGTAATCTTTCTGTTTGGTACGCGTGTAGGATTGCTCAAGCGCCTTGATGGGTTCCTGCATCAGGCGGATGCTTACCCACTTGCCGTTCAGTTCGCGCACGATGGGACCGTGATGGCTGCGGAACACCATGAAGAGCTTCTCCTCCACGCCCCGATCGGTTTTGTACTTCACAGTAACCTGCGCGGCGGCGAACGGCTTCTCCTCGTTGCCGTACTTATAGAAGAAGGCATTCCCCTTCTGCGTCACAGTTTCGAGATATTCATCGACGGCGTCGACGCCGCTTGAGGTGTGCATCCAACCGGTGCGATCGTTGAATCCCTGGTAGATGAAAAACTGGCCCCAGGTCACGGCGCCATAAGCGTTCAGCCCTTCCTCGCTCACCATCTGAAGTTCGGAACGGAAGAAGAAAGAGGTGTGGGGATTGATCAGCAGCAGCGAGTGATGCGCGGCGGTGTTCGAGGGCGCGATGGCCATGCCATTGGAGCCTGAGGGCTCGGCGAACTCGTCAACTTGGTTAGCAGCCAGTTCTTCAGCAGCGGTGTCGCCCACGGGAGCTTTTCCGTAAAATGCCTGTAGTTGGCCGAGATTGATTTTCTCGATATCGCCGCCAATGCTTCCTTCGGTAAAACTAAGCGCCATCCACGGCTCGAATCGTTTAATGACGCGCGGCTTCACATCGGGATGCTTGGCGAGATAGTAATTCAGGCCGTCGGCGAACGCGTTCATCAGCGCCTGTAGCCACGGAGGGCTCGCCGCGTATTGCTTCTTCAATTCGGCAGGGTCGATGAAGATCTTCATCCGCAGATCCTGATAGATTTTCGACTCGCCCTCGGTCTCCGCCAGTCGACCCATGGCGTTGATGTAATTTGTTTCGACGCGATTGAAATCATCCTCGGCTTGCGCGTAAATCATGCCGAAGACGGTATCGGCGTCGGTCTTGCCGTAAACATGCGCGATGCCCCAATCGTCGCGGACGATGCTGACGTTCCTGGCTTCTTTCTCCCATCGCGCCGCGTCTACGTTTTGAAACGCGAAACCAAAAGAAGCCGACACCAGGAGGAGGATGAGTTTGTTCTTCATGAGTTACTCTCGTCCAGTTTAGCGGAGACTTTTGCGCCTGTCCGCATGCTGACGCATGGCGGTTCCGAAGCTGCGTAGAACCAGCATGCGGACAGGCGGTTTACATCTTTTTGGTACTTTATGAAGCATGACGACTCATTCGTTCGTCCTCAGCGCAATTCTGTGCGTTCCCTTCGCGTGGGGCCAATGCGATCTGAAAGATTATAAAAGAGTCGATGGCCTGAGTGTGGAAATGCGCGAAGGCACGCTGGAGGTTCTCTGGACAGGTGAGCGCGGCGAGCAACTGAAGGCAGGGTTTATCATCCGCAACGGCCAGCCCTTGATTAGCGATCTCGAGGCTCGCAAGAACGGCGGCAAGTGGGTCACGCTCGGCAAGGATCTGGTGCCTGAGTTCGAAGTGACCAGCGGAAAACGCCGCCTGTCGGAGCAGCAGATGGCGCCGCTGCGCGCTTTGGGCATCGCACTCACGCCGGAAGTGGTGGAGCGCGAGAAGTGGTTCGCATTTTGGGATGCGCCGCTGATGATTCCTGGAGCGCCAAAAACTAATCTCGATTTGCCGCGCCTGGCCGAAGAAGTGAAGCATGCTTCGGCTAGCTATCAAGCCATTGGATGCCGCGTGAAGTCCGACGGCGCCCGTGTCGAAATTACTTATCCCGGCCTCACTATGGGAATCTTTTCGGGCGATTTGCAGTTCACCATATATCGCGGATCGAACCTGCTGCGCGTTGAGGCGATCGCCAAGACCCAGGAGCAGTCGGTCGCATATAAATATTCAGCGGGGCTGAAGGGCCTCGCGATTCACGACGATACTCGTCTGGTCTGGCGCGATGTGGCGCGTGCATGGCAACAATATGGATTCGGCGGCTCAGTAAATACGGATCAAGTGGCGGTGAAGGCTCGGAACAGATTAGCGATTGTCGAAACCGGCGGAGGCTCGCTCGCATTCCTGCCACCGTCGCACAAATTTTTCTTCGCCCGCGAGATTGAAACGAATCTTGGATTCGTGTATTACCGCAAGGACAGCGAAAATTCCTTTGGCGTCGGAGTACGGCAGGCCGATCGCGAAGAGCCTTATCGTCCCTACGGTGTTTCCGACGAAGAGTGGGATAAGCGCGAGCACGAAGCGCGCCATGACATCAATAATTTCGCTCTCTACAATGCGCCCCCTGGAACTCTTCAGCGCATGCCTGCATATTTTTATTTGAGTCCCGCGGGCGGCCACGAAACCGCCGACGCGATTCTTGCGTACACGCACGACGATCGATACAAGGAAATGCCCGGCTTCAAAGTGCTGGTGAGCCATTTCCACATGCACTTCAACGAGCAGCTTACCGACGCCGGTTCGATGGACGTTCAGCCGAGTTGGCTGCAGGTCTTCCGAGCGCTCGGGATCGACATCGCGATTCTCGCGGATTTTCATAGCGATTCGCATCCCAACGATCCCGGCCCATTGCGGTTCAAAGAGCAGCAGGTTTATTTCGAAGGCTGCAAGCGTTTTTCCGACCGCAACTTCCTGCTGATTCCGGGCGAGGAGCCTGATGCGACGCTGGGCGGCCACTACATCACGTTCCTGCCGCATCCTGTTTATTGGTCGCACGTGCGCGAGGCGGGGCAATCGTTCGAGGGGAATGAACCGCCGTACGGAAAGGTCTATCACGTCGGTTCGCCTTCGGAAGAATTGGACATGCTCCGCCGCGAACAGGGCCTGATGTGGCAGGCGCATCCGCGCACGAAAGGCTCGGCGGGATATCCGGACGCCGTGCGTGATAAGGCGCATTTCCTGAGCGATCGATTTTTGGGAGGCTCCTATCAATCGTTGCCGGTCGATCAATCGCAGCAGCGTATCTGCGAAGTGCGCTGCCTGGGCTTGCTCGACGACATGAACAATTGGGGCGCGGGCGCAAAGTACATGATCGCCGAGGGCGATACGTACATGAAATATCCGGATGACGAAACGTTCCCGCAGTTGATCGTGAACTACGTGAAGCTCGATCGCGTGCCTAAATTCACGGAGGATTGGGGTTCGATCTCGAAGGCTATGCGGTCCGGAGATTACTATGTTTCGAGCGGCGAAGTTTTGCTGCGCAACTGGGCGATTGCCGGGAACGCCTACACCGCTGAGGTGGAATGGACTTTTCCATTGGAGTTCGTAGAACTGGTGTGGGGCGACGGAAAATCCACCGGTCGCCAAATCGTCCGAGCGACGGAACTGGGTCCGATGGGGAGCCATCGTTTTCAGATTCCCTTTGATGCAGCGGGCAAGAAATGGGTCCGCTTCGCCGCGTGGGATTCGGTGGGCAATGGAGCGTTCACTCAACCCACGGTATTAAGCAAATAACACAGGCTAAAAGCCTGTGCCACCATGTTTGGAGCAAGGTGGCACAGACTTTAGTCTGTGTTTAATTCGCCCCCTCCGGCACTCCGCGCGGATCCGGTTTCAACGCGACTGGCTGTGTATACGTCTGTCCGTCGACCGTCAGGCGCACTGTGTATTGACCCGGCGCTAGCCCTCCAGCGCCGCGACCGCCGCGACCACCGCCTCGGCCTCCACGACCAGCCGCAGGCGCCGGTTCAGGCATAGCGCCTGTACATGCATCTTTCGGCGGCGCAACCACCGCACCTCGTCCTCCGAAACCTCCTCCGCGTCCCGCTGTTCCACCGAGCGCCACGCGATGCATCCCCGCAGAGGCGGAAGGCGGCGGCCCAGGCTGTTCCCAGATTGCCTGCACGTTGATCGCCTCGGTGTCGACGGGTCGCACCGGGGTGTCACTCGCGAGGCACGCCTTCACCGCTCCCGACCCGTCGAGCAGTTCGATCTTGAGAGGCTGCGATGCCGCGTTCTTGAGCCAATAATAAGCGAGCACGCCCGCCGGCGGATTCAATTGCTGCGGCTCCTCATGCGGCAGAGGCGTGCCGTTCATACTTCCCGCGCGGATCGCGTAAGTCTCGCCCGGTTTGAAAAGATAAGTGTTCGCCGACGCGATCTGCGGACCCTTCGAGGCGATCTCGCGCAGCGCGCTCATCTGATCCATCACCCAGAAACCGCGTCCGTGCGTCGCGATATCCAGGTCGTCTCCATGCACGACGATATCGCGAATCGACGTGACCGGCATGTTGTTTTGCAGAGGCTGCCACTGATCGCCGTCGTTGAAGGAAATGTAGACGCGTAGCTCCGTAGCCGCGTACAGCAGGCCTTTCGATGCCGTGTCTTCTTTAACGGAGTTGACGAACGCGCCCTCAGGTATTCCCGCGACCACATTCTTCCAGGTCTTGCCGCCGTCGTGCGTGCGATAAATATACGGTTTGTTATCGGCGATGCGATGCCGGTCGACCGACGCGAATGCCGTCTCCGCATCGAAATGTCCGGCTTCGATTTGCGACACCTTGCTCCACGCAGTCATCGCCGGCGGCGTCACATTCTGCCATGTCTTCGCATCGTCGCGAGTAACGTGAATCAGGCCGTCGTCGGTGCCGACCCACACCGTGCCCGCCTGAATTGGCGAGGGGCCGATGCTATAGACAACTCCGAAACGCGCGGTCATCGGTTGATCGATATCCTTCGCCGTCAGA
>Ga0209006_10005516_pt1 | contig 11489 bp, 11 predicted proteins | sample JacPin_JW_Ref_O2_FD_188567 | JGI IMG/M metagenome (GOLD analysis project Ga0209006, IMG submission 188567) | Forest soil microbial communities from Algoma, Ontario, Canada - Jack Pine, Ontario site 1_JW_Ref_O2 (SPAdes) (version 2) | ecosystem: Environmental > Terrestrial > Soil > Boreal... | reverse complement strand
ACCCGACAGCGACGAGCGCACAGGCGACTGTCCTGTACACGCTGCAGACGATCTATCAGTACACGGGCAATCCATTCGCGAGCGGCTTTCAGCAGTACACAACTTCCGACCGGGTCATCGCGTCGATGACGATGAACGTTCCGCTGCCGGTCAATCAGACCGGCTACATCACTGCGACAACAGTGCCAGGGCTCCTGGTGATCATGAGCGACGGCGTGCAGACGCTGTCGTCTCAGACCAACGGCGTCAGCCTCTACGACGAGATCGGCACCGATGCCAACGGCAATATCGTGAACTGGTCGGTGAGTGACTACAGCGACTCACCAGAGTTCGGCATCGACACGCAGCAGGGCCTCGGCGAAGGAAGCCTCGACTTGGGATATCAGGGCGGGGGCGACCTCTGCTACGACGCGTCGGCTGATTGCGGGGCCAACAACTCACCAGGCACCTGGACCAGCACCAACCTGGAAAGCCTGCGCGTCATCTACGGCACCGAAGCCTACGGGGAATCCTATGGCCCCGGCCAGCTGTACGAGCTCATCGTCGGCGGTACGCCGTCGGCGCCGACACTCGGCCCAACGGCCAGCCAGACTACACTTCCCATCATACTGAGCCAAGCACCCGAACCCAGCACCTGTTCATCATCCACGGGTGTCGTTTCATCGGCAGTCAGCCCGGGCATCTCGGCCCTGGCGTTCTTGCCGAACGCGAGCAGCGGCTTTCCCGATCTGGTCGCAGCCAACAGCTCTGAGGGCGATGTGTTCGTGTTGAGCGGCCCGAGCTACCAGCCGTCGTTCGACGTCAACAACGCCTCCGGGAATTGCTGGGACACCGGTCCCAACCCCAACGCGGTCGCCGCCGATGCTGCGGGCGATATCGTCGGCGTCGGACACGATATCAACAGCTTCACAACCCCGTCGCTGTACTTCTTCCCGCCGACTCAGGCGGGCGCGGTGCAGAGCAAACCGAACTTCGTGCTGATGGACAATGTGAACAACGACCCATCGCTCACGTCCTGCACTCCGAGTGACCCCAGCGGCGCTGGCTGCCTGGGCAGCCTGGTGGACGCCGTGGTGCCCTCCTCTGCGAACTCCGTCAACGGTGTGGCCGCCGGCGACCTGCTGGTATTGGTCGGCGATCCCGGCTCCAGCACGACAGGAGCGAAACCGGTCGTATTGCGATTTCCTGCGGCGGCGATTCAGACGGCCAAGGCCTACGCGAGCAATTGCCCGAATTCTTTCGGCAGCACCACCGGCAGTCCTCAGCCCTGTGTGACCAACAGCTCCGGCTCGCAGCTCGTCACCCAAACCTCGCTGGGGCTGGCGCTCAATGACTCGCCGGTGTCGATGGACATCTCGCCCATCGACGGCAGCCTGTTCATCGCGACCAACCAGGGGAACATCTACCAGCTGACTGCGACCTCGACCGGTTATGGAAGCCCGCAGCTCTATGCGCAGAATGAAACCGGGATCCAGAAGATTCGCCTCGGACAGCTCAATGGAACCCTGTACCTGTTGGCGACGATCGTCATAGGAGACCCGACGTCGTCTGTTGACATGTATGTCGGCTCCCCGTCGTCGGGTTCGTTCAATTCGCCGGCGGTGTCTGCACCGGTGAGCAACGCCTACGCGGTCGGCCTTGCGGTGCAATCACCCTCGGTCCAGGTCCCGAGCCCGCCGCCCCACCCTTAAGTCAGCCGCGCCTCGCGCACCAGCACCGTGAGCGTGATGTCGTCGGATTGCGGGGCAGCTCCGGCGAAGTTCGTCACGCTGCGACAGATTCGTTCAACCAGGGCATCGGCCGGTCCGTTGCCGTGCGCCTGGACTTCGGCGATCAGACGCTGTTCGCCGTATGCCTCGTCGGACGGATTGAAAGCCTCCGTCACACCGTCGGTATAGAGAACCAGCCGATCGCCGGGCTGCAGCATCACGGCGTGATTCGGATACTTGGCGCCCGGCATGACGCCCAGCACGAGACCCCCCGATCCTCTCAGCGCCTCGACCGAACCGTCGCTGCGCCGTATGAACGGCGGGTTGTGGCCGCCATTCGCATACTGCAGCAGCCCGCTGGCCGGATCGAAAATGCAGTAGAACACCGTGACGAAGAGATCCATCGGATTTTGCGTGCACAGCACTTCATTGGTCTGCATCAGGCAGGCGGCGGGATCGGCGCAGCGCGCCGCAAGTTCGCGCAGGTTGGTGCGCGATACCGCCATGAAGAACGCCGCCGGCACGCCCTTACCGGAGACGTCCGCCATCACCAGGCCGATCCGTTTGTCCGGCAGTTCGATGAAATCGTAGAAATCTCCGCCCATTGTCGTGGCCGCGGTCATTCGCGCCGCGCCGTGGCAGCCCTGCCGGTCCGGAAAGTTCGCCGGCAGGATTGCACTCTGCATCGCGCGTGCGAGATCGAGCTCGGCCTTCATCTGCGCCTGTGCCTGCTCGAGCATCGCGTTGCGCTCGGCGAGCTCGGCCGTACGGGTGGCCACCGTGGTCTCGAGCACGCGCCGCTGCAGTTTCAACACGCGCAACACGCGCAGGATGCGCAGGATCCGCAAGTAACGGGTATCGATTCCGGCCAGAAAGAACGGCGCAATCGCCAGCAGATCCACCAGGCCATAGAAGCTGAAAATGAAGGCCAGCTTCTTTTCCGCCGCCGCCAGGCGCAGCAGGTATTCGAAGGAGAAAACGATGACGACGACAATCTCCTCGACCCGCAGCACCGGCCGCGCCCATGCCGGAAGACGGGGTATCGCCTCCACGCCGACCGATACGACGCTGAGCACGATCAGGCCAAGGATGAGGTTCTCGAACGCTCGTGCGTACGGTCCATCGCCCAGCAGTAATGCGGCAAGCCGCTGCACCCGCGCCCTGACGGGACCGCCTGACTGCGGTACCGGAGCCGCGCTCAAAGGCATGCTCACGCGTTGTTGTGCGTTTCCGATAGCACTCTCTCCCAGTCAGATGAGGCGGCGGCCGGTTTTCGCGCCACTTTGCCGCAGATTGACCCTGAATGCATCAGGCCATTGACATTGCCCGATCGGCCGAAGAACAGCGACGAGTTCTGGATGTTGGTGATAAAATTTCGGCCACTGGATGCGAGCTGCACGCGCCGCAAAGGCCGCGTGGGAGAATAACAATGGAAATGAAGGTCACCGACGGCGCCGACGGCATCGTCGATGTCGCGTTGATCGGCAGGCTCGACACGCCGGGCGTCGGCCGAATCGAGTTGCGCTTCACGGCAACCCTGGTGCCGCGCGCCGCGCGCGCGATCATCGACCTGTCGCAGGTCGAATTCATCGGTTCGATGGGAATCCGGATGTTCATATCGGTCGCGCGCGCTCTGTCGAACAAGCGCGGCAAAATGGTGCTGTACGCACCTCAAGCGCTGGTCAAGCAGGTCCTCGACACGGTCTCGCTCGGCGAAATCATTGCAGTGACGCCCGACGCTGCCTCGGCGCTGGCCGCAGTGCATAGCTGACGATCCGCCGCCGCCGAGGCATCGCATCGACGCACACCCGATCCGGCTGCGTATTTGCGCTACGTTGAGCAGCTTCCAGCAGGGCTTCTCCGATCTACGCAGTGCGCTTGATGGGCACGGGCTCAAAGCCGGCGCCCGCTACAACGTTGAGCTGGTGTTCGAGGAGATAGTCGGCAACATCATTCGCCACGCCGCGCCGCAAGGCGGCGAGCTTCGCATCGAGCTGCTGCTCGAGGTCGGTGCGGATTTCATTACGATGGCATTCGATGACGACGGCATGCCGTTCGACCCCTGCGATCATCCCGATCCAGTGCCGCCCGCCACGCTTGCGGAAGCACCGGACGGCGGCCTCGGTTTAATGATGGTGCGTCGCACGGCAAGCGCAATGCAATATCAGCGAACGCCTGATGGAAGAAATCATCTCATCATTACGCTGCAGGCAAACCCGCAATCCCGCGCTTAGGTCCCGCGCGCTAAGCGATGCCTCGGACGGCTATTGTGTATAGCGATGCACCGAAGACCCTGGAGCAGTCTGGGCAGGCGCCGGCTGCACCGCGGCCGGCTGACGCGATCTGTCGAGATGGCGAAGTTCAGGCCACACGAACACGGTGACCGCGACCACCACAGCGAGCGTGAGCACCAACACCAGCCCCCAGGTGAGCCGCCTCGTGCGCCTGACCTCATCGTGTAGAGCTTGTGACACCCGGCGACCCGACTCGATGATGCAGTAGACATCGGCGGTCTCGCACAAAGACATCAACTCATCCGTGCTCAGCGTCCGCAGCCGTGCCACCATTTCACGCGTCAGCAGCGGCCTGACGCCCGGACTCTTGAACATTGCGATCGCCTCATCGCGTGTGCAACCTGCCATCTGCCCTCCTCATTGAGCCGTTAGACAATCCGATCGAAGAAACCCTGACAGCGCCACCATCGCCTGCTTTTGCCCGCACCTCGGGGCGGCGCGAAATATAAACCATATGTTGTTGATTTTAGAAATTTTTATGACTGCCGTCGAGCGCTAATATGCGCCATCGTACCGCTGTTTCAAAGTGGTAGCGAAAGCTGCGAGTGGTGCGCTTCCACAGTGAGACAATGTCGCCAGATTTCGAACGATTATCAGGGACAAATCCGCTATGCGCCTGTGGTTCGCGCAACTGATCCTTTATTCTGAGGCGCTGACGCGCGCGGGAGTCGCTGGGCGATGAAGATCGCAACATTCAACGTCAATGGCATCGGCGCGCGGCTGCCGGCCGTATTGCGCTGGCTCGGGGAATATGCGCCCGACATCGTATGCTTTCAGGAACTGAAGGCTCCCCATGAGAAATTTCCCGAAGCTGCGATCCGCAATGCAGGCTACGGGGTCATCTGGCACGGGCAGAAGAGTTGGAATGGTGTCGCCATCCTTGCTCGCGGCACAGATCCGGTCGAAATCCGCCGGGTGCTCCCGGGTGATCCGAACGACGCTCATAGCCGCTACATCGAAGCTTCAGTCAAGGGTCTCGTCATCGGCTGCCTCTATCTTCCTAATGGCAACCCTGCCCCCGGTCCCAAATTCGATTACAAACTTCGCTGGTTCGAGCGTCTGACCGTCCATGCGGCCGAACTGATTCGCAGTGGCAGCCCCACAGTGTTGGCCGGAGACTATAACGTCATCCCCACCGATTTCGACGTCTACAAACCCGAACGCTGGGTAGACGATGCGCTGTTCAGACCGGAAGTGCGCGAGGCCTATCGAGTGCTGCTCGCGCAGGGCTGGACGGATTCGCTGCGGCAGCTGCACCCGGGCGACGTTATCTACACTTTCTGGGACTACTTTCGAAACGCTTATGGCAGAAATGCCGGGCTGCGGATTGACCATTTGCTACTCAGCCCGTCGGTTGCTCCCCGTCTGACGGCGTCCGACGTCGACCGGCAAGTCCGCGGTTGGGAGAAGCCGAGCGATCACGCGCCGACCTGGATCGAACTCAGCGACTGAGGGCGGCGGCATCTGCCTCATCGGCAGCTGACCAGGTCCGCAGCAAGTGACCTCCGGGCTTTCCTAAGGATGCTGATCGCGCAGATGTCCGCCCAGCGCCGCCGCAACGCAGGCGATAAAAGCGCCAATGAGCATCGAGAAGGCGATGAACAGCAACGTCTTGGCGGCATCGCGCCTCGCAGTGTCGGCAGCCGCTTTCGCCTTCGCCTCCGCTTGCGCCGCCTTGGAGATAATGTCGTCTACTCGCTTCTGGGCTTCGTCTTGGGGAATGCCTGCTTGCGCCGCCACGAGCGACGCCATGTACGTGCGGTCGGCGTCGGGCACGGCGCCGGTCGCCGCTGCGTTGGCAAGAATGTGGGTAACTTCAGCCCGGGCGTCCCCGGCAGGCTGATGTCCTGTGTCCTTGGGTCGAAACAGCGAGTCCAGATCATAAGTACCGCTCGAGCTGGACGCCGCAGAAGTCATAGCCTGCGCCGCACCCGACGCCACGCCGGCCGTAGCACGCACGCCGCCTCCGACTGCAGACGACAGTGAGCTGCTTACCAACAAAGCCACCAGAACACTGGCCACCGCCCAGGTCACGAACCCGTGCGCCGTATCCCGAAAAAACACTTCGTGCGTGTGCGTCCCGATCCAACGGCTACGCAGTCGGCCGGCAATGTAGCCCCCCATTCCCGCCGCGACCCACTGTGTCACGATCAGCCAGATGGCACCTGTCATGACGAAGGCGGTGGCTCCCATTCCCCGGCCTTGCCAAGGGGATATCGAGGCAAATCCGAGCCCTGAGCCGAGCGCGAACAGCACCACCGTGACGGCAGCGGCCACGAAAGCCCCGGCGATGATCGCCGGCCACGAAGCCACCGCATTGCCAGGTTGCCATCCGCCGCTTAGGGCTTCACCGGCGGGCTGTTGTGGGTAAAGTGATTCCATGAGATCCCCCAAAAGTCAGTGACTCGAGCACATCGCCAGCAAAAGGATGATGGGAAGCGGAACGCCAAGCATCCAAAGTAAAATTCCCCGGCCCATGGCAGTGTCTCCCTATGTAAATACTGGTCCGCAGGCTGCTCGCTATGGCCTGCAGAGGCAATCTGGGTTCGCCTCGTGTGCATGTAGGACCCCGCTTTGCTTCTGACGGCATAAATGCCGAGGGGGTCAGCGCTTAGGCTTCGCCAACCAGCTTTCGAGGAAGCTTTATGATCCTTCATTGCAACGACAATCGCGGGCAGCGCCATGCATAGATTCGGGGGCCGCTAAGCGGTGGCTGCACCGCCCACGGCCGGTCAGGCGGCCGTTCGCGTAGCGATTATCGGCGCTGGCATCGCCGGTCTGGCTGCTGCCCGCATCCTGGTCAGGTCCGGCTGGCAGGTGATCGTGATTGAGGCACGCCGGCGCGTCGGCGGACGCATCTTCACCAGGCATGTCAGTGAAGCCGGCGACACGGCGGGCGCTGCCATCGAAATGGGCGCTGAATTCATCCACGGACTGCCACCGGAGACCTGGGCGCTGCTGCGCGAAGGCGGCCTGCAGACTTATGAGGTGCACGGCACCCACCTGTGCTTTGTGCGAGGAGTGCTGCAGAACCACGACGAGCCGCGCGAGGGCGGCTTCGCACTGATTGAACAGATGGTGCAATGGCTCGACGCCCAGCCGACTGATTGCGATATGCCCTTTGCTGACTACCTGGCCCTGACAGCCGCCAATAGCGTGGCTCGCGCCCGGGCGGTGGAATATGTCGAGGGATTCAACGCGGCAGACAGCGGCGTCATCGGCATCGCGGCACTGGCCCGGCAGCAGCGGGCAGAGGATGCGATCGACAGCGATCGCCTGTTCCGGGTGAATGGCGGATACGACGCCCTGCCGCGGTATCTTGCGAACGAGATCCGCTCGGCGGGCGGCGCGATCGTGCTCGGCAACATCGCGCAGCGCGTCAGCTGGCAGCGCGGCGCGGTGACAATCCTCGGGGTTCGCGACAGCGGTGAGGCTTTCGAAGTCCAGGCCGATCGTGCGCTCATCAGCATCCCGCTGGGTGTGCTGCAGGCGGGTAGCGTCGAGATCTCGCCGTCGCCGGCGGCAATTCTGGCCCACGCGGCTCGACTCAGGATGGGACCGGTGCTGCGCATGACGCTGGTGTTCAGCCGCAGGTTCTGGGGCGAAGCGACAAGTCCGATCGCGCTGCCCGGACTCGAATCTGGCCTTGGGCAGCTCAGTTTCCTCTTCACCCATGGCACTTTACCGTCCACTTGGTGGACGCCGATGCCTGACACGGCCCCGATGATTACCGCCTGGATCGCGGGTCCCAACGTCAATCTGATCCACCCGGCCGGCAGCACGCTCGAGAAACTGTTGCCGCGGGTGCTGCACACGCTGGCGACTGCGCTGGGAGTAGCGCCCAATGAGCTCAAGGCGCTGCTACGGAGCTGGCACACTCATGACTGGCAGGCTGATCCGTTTGCCCAGGGCGCGTACAGCTATGCCGCCGCCGGGGCGGTCGATGCCTCGGCGCACATGGCGCAGCCGGTTGAGGAGACGTTGTATTTCGCCGGCGAGCATACTGATACGACCGGCCATTGGGGAACGGTTCACGGCGCGCTGCGCAGCGGCATACGCGCGGCCACGCAGCTCCTGGCGAGCGGCTAGGCGATGAGCCCGCCGCACCGATCTGTCACTTACTCGCAACGATATTGCGTGCGATGGATGGATCCGATGAGTGCAGCGGAATGCCCAGGCGTCCAAGAGCGGGCAACTTCAGTGCCGGCCGGCGGATGTCCACGCCAGCCACGGCGCCCAGCAGATTGAATTCGATGCCTTCATACCAGCCCAGCGTAATGCCGAAGTATCCGCCGAGATTCAACCGCACGCCTGTCCTTGAAGCGGTCCACCCGACAATGCGGCCGTCGTAAGGGAAATCTTTGCCAATGGCGGTTGAAGGCAGCGCCGCTTTCATCCTCACCGCTTGCATGACGGCGGCGACGAAAGTATTGGAGTTGGGCCCTGGCCAGAGACGATAGTCTCCTCGACGCGGGTAGCGATAGTCGCGGACAGTGGCTCGAATCGTCGGGATCATGGCGGCGGCCAGGGCGCCGTCCGCGGCGAAGATCACCTCAGGCTCACTGCCGAACCACCGACCATCCGGTATGAAACGATCCTTCCAGATCGGCTCGCCCCATGCGGTGTAGTCGAATCTCTCATAGGAGCGCGCACGGGCGTCCTTGATCACGATCCAGCTATGGGTCGCGATGATGCCGCGCCAGCTCACCGTGCGCGCCGAAAAAACCCTCACGACGGCCTGATGCATCTGTTGCGGCGAGGCCAGCAATCGCGCACTGGAGCGATCCGCCGACCGCCAGTCGGGGTTGCGCGCGCGAAACCGATAGATCATCGCCGCGACCATAACGGGCAGAACGTACAGCAGTGTGAATACGCCAAAGAGCATATGCATGCGAGGATGGGGGCATTCGTACTGCCTTCAAGAGCCTCGGGATCCGGAAACAGTGTGGATTTCAGTTTTCCGCACTTAAGATAAGTCGAAGCACGCGGCGCGGCGGCGCATCGCGCTGCCATGTTTTCAGTCTAAGCAGCGCTCTTCTTCACCCAGCCACTGCACCAGCCGGCACCCGCGACGCTCTTTCCCGGAAAAAGTCTGCAGCCGGCCATGGCATCGTCCGGCTTGCCTTCATACAGCGAACAGTTCGCGCACGTTGCATCGGACTTCAACGATTTTGTGGTGTAGTCGCGCCCGTGCGCGGCCGGGTCGCTCGGATCCAGCGGCGGCAATGAGCCTTCGGCAGCGCCGGCGACGAACACTGCCGCCATCGGGACCAGGCCAGCTGCCACCAACGCGCCCTTGACGAGGGCACGACGCGTCATGTTTCTATTCATGATCATGTTCCCCTTGCGCTTCTACTGGCTGAGCCCGGCCCAAGTGTGCGTCCAGGTCTGTACGTTGTCGAACATACCTGGCGCCCCTGGCGGATGCTAGATCGGAATGGACTATTTGGCTATAGGTAAGTCGCCTACTGCATTTCGGCGGTGTCTGCTCCAAAGAATGCCGTCAGTGCCTCCTGCGATTGCCGGCGAGCTTGCTCCATTGCTTCAAACATCCTGCTGGATATTGGATACCGATCCTCCATTTCCACTGAAACCCGCGCCTTCACTCTATCCGCGAGCAGATCAAGCGGAACTGCGCCCTCGTCAGTCTCAATTTCGACATACGTGACCTCGGTTCCACGTTTAATTTGCCGCGCCAATACATCTGTATTCAAGATTGGGTTGAAAGCGACGCTTCTGCCGTTAACCTGGGTTAAATAGCGCGCAAAGGTTCCGACTCTGCTGCCGTGAAAGTTCTCCTGAAAAATCAGTAACTGATGCCGAGCGTTAAAGATGAAGTGGTTCTTTTCAATCAGGCCTTCATCGGCCGCCAGTGGCAGTCTTTTCTCGAGGCCTTGCCTGTTTGCCAGGTGCGGCAAGTCGCTCATGCGTATCTTCCCAAATATTCCCCTAAAGTCTTCTCCGTTGTTCCAGGTTTCAAGCTCTTTGACGACATAGATGTTGTCCCAACTTTGCTGGGGCACTGCGTGGTGCTCGTTGACAAGCTCCCGCAAAGACGTCTCCAGTCCGACACGATTGCCGTCGGCGATCACATTCGCAACGTAGAAGCTGATCGAAAATTCTTTAACCATTGACTTCTCAGCTGTCCGATGGCGCTTCCACTGTTAGTCCCAATTGAGGTGCACTTTGGTGTCGTTCGCTCGACATTTTCGCAGCCGGCGAGCCGGAGGTGCAGCTGTCAGAATTTACAGGTTCAAAAACTCACCCACGTCCCGACCCGCATCGATCCGCTCGAGTATTGCCGCAACCAGGGCGCGCTTCGCCCGGCGCTTCAGTCCAGGCATTACTTTGCGGCGCAGCAAGCTGTATAGAGCTAGAGTGCTGCCCTATGTGTGGCCGCTATACCCACCTTTACACTTGGGCCGAGGTCCGAGAGCTCTATCAGCTCTCCATCTGGCCACCCGAAGACATCGATCCGAATTACAACGTTGCGCCGACCCGGCTTGTTCCGGTGGTCCGCGTGACCGACGGCAAAAGGCAGGGCGTTAACCTGCGATGGGGACTGGTGCCATTCTTCGCCAGAGGGGTGCCGCCGAAGTATTCGACTATCAATGCGACCATCGAGAGGCTGGCTGACGGCCCCGCATGGCGCGGTCCCTGGAAACGGGGGCAGCGCTGCATTCTGCCTGCGAGCGGGTTCTACGAATGGCACGCCAATGCGGATGGCAGCAAAACGCCGTTCTACATTACTTGTGCCGATCAACCGATCTTTGGTTTCGCCGGTCTGTGGGATTCCTCGAAGCGCGATGACGGCACGATTCTGGAGAGCTGCACCATCATTACTATGCCACCCAATCCGCTGATGGCAGAGATTCACAACGTGAAGCAGCGGATGCCAGCGATATTGGAGAGTCGGGATATTGATGCGTGGCTGGGAGATTCGACCGACGCTGCGCGAGCAGCGCTAAAGCAGTACCCGGCGGATTCAATGGTCGCATGGCCAGTCAGCAGGCGGGTGAACACTCCGCGAAACAATCACGCGAGCCTGATTGTTCGCGAGTCGCTGGACGGCAGTGCCGTTCCGCCCGACCTCGCCGTGCTTGACCCAGGCGAGCCAATTCTTGAGTAATAGTGTCGGCCGAGGCGGCGCGGCAGTCTATCCACTGCCCGGATGCAGCAGCCTGTGGGTCGAGCAGCAATCGCCGAGACATACCCCTAAAGCTACCCGGCGCCCCCAAGCTCGATCCAGCCCGAGTGCTTGCAGACTGGGCAGCCGCTTCCTCCGCAGAACGGACAAGAAATCGCGTAGTCCACCCCCGGCTCGACGAATGGAAAGAAGTCAGGCCGAAACCGGACCTTGACCGACTCGCCGAACATCGCCCGAGCAAACTGCCCCAGCGTGCCCTTGAGGTGCGCCATGGAAACGCCTTCGTCGATCATGAAGGCATCTACCTGATGGAAGGTGTGAGAGTGCGTGCGGTCTACT
>Ga0209006_10005515_pt1 | contig 11490 bp, 8 predicted proteins | sample JacPin_JW_Ref_O2_FD_188567 | JGI IMG/M metagenome (GOLD analysis project Ga0209006, IMG submission 188567) | Forest soil microbial communities from Algoma, Ontario, Canada - Jack Pine, Ontario site 1_JW_Ref_O2 (SPAdes) (version 2) | ecosystem: Environmental > Terrestrial > Soil > Boreal... | reverse complement strand
AAGTAACCAACTGCTCCAAGCACGGCGGCGCGTCGCTCAACATTCTGTCGGGCTTCGTGGCCGGCAATTTTTCCGCGTTTTGGATGGGGCTTTGCATCATGGTGCTCATGGCCGCCTCTTATTATTTCTCCCAAAACCCCGCCTTGATGGCGCTCATGCCGGCCAAGTTCGGTTTCGCCGCGCCGATTTTTGCCTTCGGTCTGGTCGCCTTCGGTTTCCTTGGCATGGGGCCTGTGACCATCGCCGTGGACAGCTACGGGCCGGTGACGGACAACGCCCAATCGGTTTATGAGTTGAGCCAGATCGAAGCGCGCAAGGACATCAAAGCGGAAATCAAGCGCGACTTTGGTTTTGACGCGGACTTCGATAACGCCAAGCACCAGCTCGAAAAAGGGGACGGCGCGGGCAATACCTTCAAGGCCACGGCCAAGCCGGTGCTCATCGGCACAGCAGTCGTGGGCGCCACCACCATGGTGTTCGCGCTCATCATTCTGCTGGAAAATTTGTTTGGCAATGTCGTCACCAAATTGAGCATCGTGCAGCCCCAAATCATTTTGGGTCTGATCATGGGCGGCTCGGTCATTTACTGGTTCACTGGCGCATCCTGCCAGGCGGTGGTCACCGGCGCATACAGCGCGGTGGTTTACATCAAGGAACACATGAACCTCTCCGCCGCCACGGCTTCGCAGAAGGACAGCAAGGAAGTCGTGCGCATCTGCACTGTTTACGCGCAGAAAGGGATGTGGAACATTTTCATCGTGGTCTTTTGCTTCGCCCTCGCGCTCCCTTTCTTCAATCCTTACTTCTTCATTGGCTACCTGATTGGCATCGCGTTTTTCGGCCTCTTCCAGGCTATCTTCATGGCCAATGCCGGCGGCGCCTGGGACAACGCCAAGAAAATCGTCGAGGTTGATCTCCGCCAAAAAGGAACCGAGCTTCATGCCGCCACCGTCGTGGGCGACACCGTAGGCGATCCGTTTAAAGACACATCCTCGGTCGCGATGAACCCGGTCATCAAGTTCACCACGCTGTTCGGCCTGCTGGCCACGGAGATTGCCGTGACCATGACCGATCAGGGCACCAAGACGGGCATCGGCATTTTCTTTTTCATCGTCGCGCTCATTTTCGTTTACCGGTCGTTTTACTGCATGCGCATTCCGGAAGAAGCGGCTGGCGGGAAGTAAGGTCCCATGCGGATTGTTTCGCTGCTGCCCAGTTGCACGGAGATTGTTTGCGCGCTGGGCTGCGCGGAGCGGTTGGTGGGGCGGTCGCACGAATGTGATTTCCCGCCGGAAATCCAATCCCTCCCCGTCTGCACTTCGCCCCGGTTGGACCCCGACGCGTCCAGCGCCGCCATCGATGGCCAGATCAAGTCGTTGTTGCAAGGCGCTCTCTCTGTGTATAAGCTGAACGTGGAACGGTTGCAGCAGTTGCGGCCAGACATCATTCTGACGCAGGACCAATGCGCCGTTTGCGCGGTCAGCCTGGCCGATCTGGAAAAAGCGCTCCCGCAAGTTCTCGCCCGCCAGGCCAAAATCATCTCTGTAGCTCCACAGCGTTTGGCGGATGTGTGGAAGGACATTCAAACTATTGCCGATGCCTTGGGGCTGCATGAACCTGGCCGCGCCGTTCTTTTGCAATTAAAGAACCGCGTCGTCGATGTGATCACGAAGACCTGCCTGATCAAGAAAAGGCCGTCTGTGGCCTGCCTGGAGTGGCTCGACCCGCTGATGGCGGCCGGAAATTGGGTGCCGGAGATGGTGGAGCTGGCCGGCGGCCGTGATGTGCTGGGTCTGCCGGGCCGCCCGTCCGCCTGGCTGGAATGGAAGAATCTGGCGCAACTCGACCCCGACATGCTGGTGCTGATGCCATGTGGATTCGGCTTGGAGCGCACGCGGCTCGAAGCGGCGGTGTTGGAGGAGCGGCCCGAATGGCGCAAGCTGCGCGCAGTCAAATCGAAGAATGTTTTCGTGGCTGACGGAAGCCACTACTTCAACCGTCCCGGTCCGCGCGTCGTGGAATCAATCGAGATATTAGCCGAGATTCTCCAGCCCAAGTTCTTTTCCTTTGGCCACGAAAAGCGGGGCTGGGCGCGATGGTGAATCTTGTCGTTACGGATGGCTTGGCGTGCAATGTAGGAATCCTGGCGCGATATCAGGGAAGACAGCGGTTTGGAATTCTCGGGTTGAAGCATTCCGCACAAGATCCCTACATTGTGGTCCCGGGCAATTTGCCTTTTGTAGCGTCTGCTTGGGCTATATAAGGAGCCACGGCCATGCGACAGAAAATCCAGACCATTCGCGATATCGGCGTAATCCATCAGTCACGGAAGGTAGGGACGGCTCGCCGAGCCGTCCGGGGTTGGTTCGTGGTGGGGCGGACGCCTCGGCGAGGCGTCCCTGCCATTCCCCGACCCGCCGTCACGGACCCATTACATATCGGCTATCGTTTTGAGGCGCCCCTATGATCGAAGCCAGGGCGTTGAGCAAAATTTTTCGCGACCGGAAGCGCGGCCAAATTCAGGCGGTCGATGCCGTGAATTTTCGCTGCGAGCCGGGGCGAATATTTGGATTGCTCGGTGTGAATGGCGCGGGCAAGACCACCTGCTTGCGCATGCTGGCCACGATCCTCGCCCCGACTTCCGGCACCGCCTCCGTCAATGGATTCGACATCGTAACCGCGCCGGAAAAAGTGCGGGCCAGCATCGGCTTTCTCTCCACCGCCACCGCGCTTTATGGCCGTCTGACGGCCTTCGAGGTGGTACAGTATTTCGGACGTTTGCACGGTATGGCCGACAGCGCATTGCGCCCGCGTATTGACGAACTTTTCCAGGCGCTGTCCATGAATGAATTCCGTGACCGCCGCTGCGACAAACTTTCCACGGGCATGAAACAAAAGACTTCCATCGCGCGCACGCTCGTCCACGATCCGCCGGTGATGATCTTTGACGAACCGACGCTGGGCCTGGACGTGCTGACGGCGAGGACGGTGCTCGGCTTTATCCGCGAATGCGGGCAGCGCGGCAAGACCGTCATTTTTTCCACGCACGTCATGAGCGAGGCCGAGAAGCTGTGCGATTCCATTGCGGTCATTCACGGCGGACGCATCCTGGCCGAAGGCACTTTGGCGCAATTGCGTGAACGGACCGGGCAGGAGAGGTTGGAGGACATCTTTATTAAAATCGTGGAGGAACGCGTTTGAACCTGCGCCCGATTGGAATCGTCTATCGCAAGGAACTGCGCGACCTGTTGCGCGATTGGCGCACGATCATGTCGATGATTGTGGTGCCAGTGGTGATCGTGCCTGTCATTATTCTGGGCGTTCTTAAGATCGTCAATATGAAGATGAAGGAAGAGTCCAAAGTCATGGTGCTGGGCGGCGAAGGTTCCCCGGAATCGGTGGCCGCCCTGCGGCGGCTGAACAAGTTCGACTTCGTGCCCGCCGACCCCGATTATACCAACCTCATCTCGACCAAGAAAATTCGCGCGGCCGTGGAAATTCCCGGAGACTTCGACGCTGCAGTGGAGGCAGGGCGGACGACCACAGTCCGCATCTACACCTACGACGGCGAGCCGAAATCGATGCAAGCCGCGGGGCAATTGGAGGAATTCTTTCAGCATCGCCGCGAAGAGATGGTGCGGCGCCGTTTGCAGAAACGCTCGCTGCCGGATACTTTAGTCACGCCCTTCGAAGTCAAGAGGAACAATGTTGCCTCTCCCAAACAAGTGACCGGCGTTGTCATCGGCATGATCCTGCCTTACCTGATGATTGTGATGTGCCTGGCCGGGGCGATTTATCCCTCCATTGATCTCACCGCCGGGGAAAAGGAGCGCGGCACGCTGGAGACGCTGCTCTCCAGCCCGGTGGCCCGGACGCACCTGGTGCTGGGCAAGGTATTAGTCGTCTTGACAACATCGCTGGCGACGGCTGCATTGTCGATTTCCGCCAACGGTTTGGGCTTTCTGTTTGTCCATACGAGCCGGTTCGCCAAAGTGCCGATGGCGCTGGATCCGCTGGCGCTGGCCGGGGTCTGTGTAGTGATGATTCCACTGGCGGTCTTCCTGGCGTCGATGACCATTGCCGTGGGCTTGTTCGCGCGCAGCGCCAAGGAAGCCAATACCTATTTGCAGCCCATGCTCCTGCTGGCCATTATTCCGGCGATCATCGCGGCGCTGCCGGGAATTGAATTCACCTACGGCGTGGCCTTTATTCCCGTGCTGAACATGAGTTTGCTGTGCAAGGAACTGCTGTCGGGGACGTGCCATTGGGGCCATGTGCTGGTGGTCTTTGGTTCCATGACGGTTTATGCCGCCCTGGCCGTCGCCGCCGCCGTGGCCTTATTCAAACGCGAGAGCGTGCTGTTTCGTACTTGACAGCAATGTGGCCGGGTCGATTTGCGCGCGCGCCAATTTCTTGGGCAACCCTTTGTCAAGAAGGACGATCAGTTTTGAACAGCCGTGAGGGAACCGTCTTTCCCGTGGACTATGGTCAATCCTGCCTGTTCCTTCAATACTTCCTCCATGGATGCCAAGGCTTCGCTCCTGGTCATCGGGTGGTCGGTTTGCGCAGTGATCGTTTGATCGTTTCTAGGTGAAACTGGCGTGTTTACTTTCTTTCCCGCCAGATGCTCGTAACAATCAAGAAATTGGAAAATCGGCATGGCCTGATAGTTAAAAGTGTTGTCTGCTTTTTCCCCTGGAGCGGGTTGGGACCGAGGTTGATCGCTGAGTTTTTTGGGCGACCACTTGTCAAGAAAAGCGAGCACCTTGACCAGGCTGTGATGATTGCCTTCCTCCAATTCCCCGCTGTCCTTGGTCGTGAGCTGCTTGCCGTTGGCGTCCAAAACGACCAGCACCGGCAAACCGAGGCGCGTGGGATGTCCGTACTTGTCATCGACCTCCTTATTGCGGCCTTTGTTCACGTCAATCAAAACGACCACATAATCGCTCTTCAGTCTCGCGGCGATGTCTTTGTCGGTGTGGAAGAGCGAGTGCAACTTGTGGCACCAAGGGCACCAATTGGCGCCGAACTGCAAGAGCACGCGTTTGCCGTCTTTCCCGGCCAGCGCCACGGCATCGGCGATCTGTTTGGTGCCGTCGGCCGACTCGTCGTAAATGGGCGGCAAGGCCGTCGCGGGAGTGTCGCCGGCCTGAATCGCGGCGGTGAAGGCAAGAGATGCCGCCAGAAGGCCAAGACCGAACCAACCGTGAAGCGCACGAATTTTCATAGGTACACGATGCCGTTCTGGAAGCAAAAAATCAATTCAAAACCAAGTTGCGTTTTGGGGATCATTTAGCAGGCTTTCGGTTCAAGACATGTGCAACTATCTGAAACTTTCATGGAAATCAACGACTTGCATAAGGGCTTTCTGAACTTCGGAGAAGTGGAGCAGGACCGCCGATGGCCACAAGCACCACGAGAGAAATCATGAAAATCAACGACTTACGTAAGGTCATCCTGCAAATCAACGACTTACGACCGGACGCTTTAGAATTTAACAGTAAATCACAAAGGCGCTGAGGCAAGGTGTGCGGCCTTGTCATCCCGCGCATCCCCGGCGTCCGGTCACACGGACTCTCCGGTCCATTCTGTTTCCCGCTGATGTTTTTACGATTCATCATGGAAACGACTTTACGTCAGTTCTAGCTAACCAAAAAACCTACCGTAGGCTTTTTGGTATGATTTTTTTTGGAAGGTCGGAATCACTGTTAATCCCTTATCCGCAATGGTTTGCAACACGAATAATCTTAAAAAATCGCCAAAACTCAAAAGCAAACTCGATTTTTATTTCGCGAAACATCGATTTAGCTGCCAAAACGCCCCAAAAAGGGCCTGTTTTTTCTGTCAGTACTAGCTGTGGTTTGGCGTTTTGATCGTTAAGATGCTATGGCAGAGCAAATTGCGTTGATTTCTGAAACCGCGCTTTTTAAGCCCAAGTCCGCCGATAAGCGCAGAGCCGTCGGCAGGTAGGGTCCGCCAAGGCCGTCCCAACCATCCATTGCAAAATCTCCGTGCAATCGACCGTGTGCGCGCCTTCCGCGCGAATCCGTAGGCACAGGAACAGGTTCATTTGGCAGGGCGCAGCTCAACGACGTTGAGTGGCCGAATATCCGTGACATCTGGGTTATCCGTGGTTGACTCCGTTCCCGTGAAACATGAGGAGCTCACCGGTGAGATCATTGGTGCCGCGATGGCCGTTTTGAACCAACTCAGGCCAGGTTTGGATGAGAAACTCTATGAGAATGCGCTGGTCCTCGAACTGGTGGCGCGAGGTCACGCTGTCGAACAGCAGCGGGAATATCCAGTTCATTACCGAGGACATTTCGTTGGTAAACTCGTGCCGGATCTTATTGTGGATGGCAAGGTCATCGCGGATCCCAAGGTGGTGAGCGCGTTCAACGAAACCCAAACCGCCCAAATGCTGGGTTATCTGAATATCACTGGCCTGGAGGTAGCGCTCCTCCTAAATTTTCGCGACTCAAAGCTGGCTTGGAAGCGCTTCGTGGGAGGGCAGGCGGAGTGAGGGCTAGAAAAGAAACCACGGATTTCACGGATGGCACGGATGACCTTCGGTCGTCTCAAGCTCTCGTACTGTGAATAACTGCTGGACATCTAGGGCAAAACTTCCAATAACTTCAGATGTCTAAAAACAGTCCCAAGGAGTTTCCTTGTTGTCATGATTGATTCCGTACATCCCGAATCGGGAAGCTCGTCGGCAGATTTGAAGAAATCGCGCCGCAAATCTTCCGCCACCGCCGGCACGCCCAAGATTGACCGATTGCCGCCTCACTCCATCGAAGCCGAACAGGGCGTGCTGGGGTGCATCCTGCTTTCCCCCAACGATTGCCTGGGCGAGTGCATCGAAAAGCTCAAGCCGGGTCACCTGGTCTTTTATGATCTGCGCCACCAGACTTTGTTTCAAACGCTGTCGGAAATGTTCGATGAAAAGCAGGCCATCGATCTCATCACGCTGCCGCAGCGCCTGAAGAACAAGCAACTGATGGAAAGCGTGGGCGGGCTGGCTTATTTGTCCACCCTGCCCGATGCCGTCCCTTCGGCGGCCAATCTCCAGTATTACCTGGACATCGTCCTGGAAAAATATCTGCTGCGCAAGATGGTGCAAACTTGCACCGGCATCGTGGGCCGGGTTTTTGATTACGAAGGGGAAGTCGATGCGTTGCTGGACGAAGTCGAGCGCGACATTCTGCAAATCAGCGAAGACCGCGTGTCTGGCGCGTCGGCGACGATCAAGGAATTGGTCAACCGCGCCATCAGCAAGATCGAAGAATATCACGCCAATCAGGGCATGCTGACGGGCCTCTCGACCGGGTTCGTCGATTTCGACAAAATGACCACTGGCTTGCACGGCGGGGAAATGATTGTGGTGGCGGCGCGGCCTTCGGTAGGCAAGACCTCCCTGGCTATGAACATCGCGGAGCACGTGGCTTTGGAATTGAAGGTGCCGGTCGGGGTCTTCAGCCTGGAAATGACGGCGGACCAATTAGTCTTGCGCATGCTTTGCTCCCGTTCGCGGGTGAATTTGCGCAACATTCGCGACGGCTTCCTGGCCGAACGGGACTTTCCGAAGCTGACCGGCGCGGCCGGCAAAATGGCGGGCGCGCCGCTGTTCATCGACGATAGTTCCGGACTGTCCATCCTGCAGTTGCGGGCCAAGGCGCGGCGGATGTGGCAGCAGTCAGGCATCAAGCTCTTTGTCATTGACTACATGCAACTGCTCCATTCTACTTCGCGCCGGGCGGAGAACCGCCAGCAGGAGATCGCGGAGATTTCCGGGGGTCTGAAGTCGCTGGCCAAGGAATTGAACGTGCCGGTGATCGTGCTCAGCCAGCTCAATCGCGAGTTGGAAAAGCGCGGCCCCGGCGAGCGGCCGCGGCTCTCGGATTTGCGCGAATCGGGCGCCATCGAGCAGGACGCGGATTTGGTTGGATTGCTGTATCGTGAGACGAAAAACAAAGACGGAGACGAAGAAGTGGAAACGGACCAGGACGCCCTTGCCGTGAAGCTCTTCATCGCCAAACAACGCAACGGTCCCACGGGAGACGTCGATTTGACGTTTCTCAAGAACTACACGCGTTTCGAGAGCGCGGCCAAGGTCAGCGCGGAGGATGTGCCGGGCGAAGCCTGACCAATGAAACGATCCGCGCGTCTGGCCTTGTTCTTCTGGGTGTGGCTGGCGGCCTGCTTGCCGCCGGCTGTGGCGCAAACGGCCGGAACCGTAGTCAACAAGATTTCCATCCGCTATGTCGGCCCCCCGCCGGTGAGCGATGAATTCATCCGCGCCAACATTCGCCTCAAGGTGGGCGAGCCTTTCACGCCCGCGGCCGAGGACGAAGACATCGCCAACCTGTACTTGACCGGTTATTTCTTCAACATCCGGGTGGCCAACGAACCTGACGCCGGCGGGGTGAATGTGACTTATATCGTGCAAGGCAAACCGATCCTGACCAGTCCCGTCATTGTCGTGGGCAACAAGAGGATGAGCATCAAGAAGATCAGGAAGAAGATCACATCCAAGGAGGGCCAGCCACTGGACAAAGCGAAGCTTTTCGAAGACTCGCTGGCTATCAAGGAATTGTATGAGAAGGCGGGCTACCAGAAAACGACCGTGACCGCCCAATCCTCGATCATCGATGACGCATCAGGGCGAGCCACGGCCACCATCGTGATCAACGAAACGCCCAAGATCAAAATCAAGGACATCGTCTTCGTCAATGTCAGCACCAACTTCACACAAAGAGAATTGCGCAAGGTATTCAAGAAGACGCGCCGCCGCTGGATGTTTTCGTGGGCGACGGGCTCGGGCGTCTTGAAAGAGGATGAATTCCAGGATGATAAAGACTCGTTGGTGGAGTTTTTTCAGAACAAGGGCTATATCGACTTCGCCATCCAGGATGTCAAATTCGAGGACATCAGTCCAAACTGGATGATCATTCGCGTGGTGGTTTCTCAAGGACGCCTCTACAAGGTAGGGGCGCTGGACATAAAAGGAAACACCATCTTCACGACCAACGATTTCATCAAAGGGGTCAAAATCAACAAAATGCTCATGCGCTTGAAGATGGTCCCCGGCGCCATTTTCAAGCCGTCGGATTTCAACGACGACGTGCAGACATTGCGCGACATGTACGGCGCGAAGGGCTATCTGGACGCAATGGACCCGCAGCAACACGGCACGACATTCATTACCCCCAACCATGCGGCCAATCCGGCCACGGGCACGATGGACTTGTCCTACGACATTCAGGAGGGCGAGAAGTGTTACGTCGAGAAAATCATCATCAAAGGCAACGTTCGGACCAAGGATCGGGTGCTGCGGCGCGAATTGGCGGTCTATCCCGGCGAAGTCTATGACATGGTCCGCATCAAAATCAGCAAGTCCAAGCTGCAGGGGTTGGATTATTTCAGCAAAGTGGACGATAAGGCGCAGGATTCCGACGTGCCGAACCATAAGGACCTTGTCATAGACGTCGAGGAGAAGAGCACCGGCAGCTTCAGCGTGGGCGCGGGTTTCAACTCCGTGGAGAGCATCGTCGGCTCGGTCGAAGTCCGGCAGGGAAATTTCGATTTGTTCAATCCGCCGACATTCACTGGAGGCGGACAAAAGCTGCAACTGCGCCTATCGATCGGCACCCTTTTGCAGGATTACGATTTGAATTTCACCGAGCCGTTCTTCCTGGGCAAGCGCCTGATTTTCAACGTCGATTTGTTCCATCGCAAAACTTATTACAACGCGTTGCACGACGATTATAACGAGACGTTTGACGGAGGCACGGTGAGCCTGACCAAAGAGCTGGGCAGCCAATTTCTCAAGGCCACCGCCAGCTATACCATGGAGAACGTCCATGTTGCCATCACGCCCGGCTACGAGCCGTACCTGACCACCAACTATTTTGGCACCACCGGAGGCGGTTACGAGCAGGAGACTTACAGTGGACCAGGCGTCACGACGAATATTTTGGCCGAGCGCGGCAGTTACTTGATTTCCAAGGTGGGCCTCGCGCTGACTTACGACACGCGCAACAGTTATAAACTGCCCAATGGCGGCCAAACCACGAGTATTTCGACCGAAGTGGCCACGCCGCCCGGTGACACGGAGTTTTACAAGCTGGAATTGCGCTCGGCCTGGTACTTCAAGGGCATTTCCACGAATCATGTGCTGGAAATCGTCACCAAGGCCGGCGCGGTATCGCCGTGGGGGAATACCACCCACGTCCCCATCTTCGAACGCTGGTTTTTGGGCGGCATGTATTCCTTGCGCGGCTATCGATACGAAACGGTCGGCCCCCTGGATGGCCTGGGTGAAGCATTGGGTGGCGATACCTATTGGTTCGCCTCGGCTGAATACAGCATTCCCATCGGCCCGATCATCCGCTACGCTTTCTTTTACGACATCGGCGACGTCTATCCCGGTTCATTCAGCCTAAATCCCGGTCCCGACCGCAAATTCTTTAACGACGACGTGGGGCTCGGCTTGCGCATTGTCTTGCCCATTGCGGGCGGCACGCCGCTGCGGCTGGACTACGGCGTGCCGATCGTGCATGATGCTAGTGCGAGCAAGTTTGGCCGGTTCCAATTTGGATTCGGCTTCTCACATCCGTTTTAACAAAATGTTTATGAAAAAGTTGATGCAGATAGCTCTCGTCGCTACGGGTCTGGCGGGATTTGGCCTGGCCGGGCGGGGCGCCGAATTGAAAGTTGCCACTTTCGACTTCGCCAAGGCCTTCAATGGCTACTACAAGACCATCCAATCCAAAGTCGCTATTGGCCAGGAAATTAACGAGGCGAAGAAAGAAGAGGCGCAGATGCTGGAAAGCGCCCGTAAGCACGAAGACGACTATCACCAGCTCATCGACAAAGCCAATGACCAGGCAGTTTCCGCTGAAGAACGCGAAAAAGCCAAGAAGGCCGAAGACGCCAAACGAGCCGAATTGGTGGATGAAAATCAATCCATCAAGGATTTCGACAGCAGAGTCCAGTTGCACCTCAGGGCGAAGGAAGACCAACGCACGGAGGAGATTGTCAAAGAAATCAGAGGCGTCGTCAACGCCCACGCCAAAACCGGCGGCTACACGTTGGTGCTGGACTCCTCGGAAACCGCCACTCACGTGCCGGTGTTGCTTTATTCCAACGGCCAGGATGACCTGACCGACTCCATCATCAAAGAACTCAACGCCGCCGCCCCGCCAGGTTCGCTGGATACCAACGCGCCGGCCGCTTCCAGTCCGACCAATCTGCTCGGTACGCCGACCCCGCACAAATAGGCTCGGGGGAGGTTCGCATTGCTCCCGCTCTTAATCCTAATCTTAATCTTTTCTTGCTTCGCAAGCCGCTTTGATGTTGATTGGCACGGATTAAGATTAGGAGAAGCACCTGCCCGTTGACTCACGGGAAAAAGACACCAAAGGAAAGCTATAGTTGACTCATGTTTCTCTTCATTTGTTAAGCTTACATTGTCTGTCAAATCGCGCA
>Ga0209006_10005514_pt1 | contig 11491 bp, 7 predicted proteins | sample JacPin_JW_Ref_O2_FD_188567 | JGI IMG/M metagenome (GOLD analysis project Ga0209006, IMG submission 188567) | Forest soil microbial communities from Algoma, Ontario, Canada - Jack Pine, Ontario site 1_JW_Ref_O2 (SPAdes) (version 2) | ecosystem: Environmental > Terrestrial > Soil > Boreal... | reverse complement strand
CCACTCTTTTGCAAATCCGCAATGTTGTACGCCGCATAGTTCACGCCCCACTCCTCGAAGTAGCCGCCGAAAATTTTCTCCTGGAGACGCGCCTGCCCCGCCACGGGATCGACGCACGCAACCAGAATCAACGAACTCGCAGAAACCGCTTGCAGCAAGCCCCGCAGGAATTTCCTTAACATCGCGAAATACCTCCATGATTTCAATTCAGAATGGTTTGGAGAAATGGCTGACCGGCAGACACAGAACTATACATATACAGCAGAGCCGCTCGAAATCGATAAATAGGTTTTTATTTTCTCAGCGTCCTTAGCGGCTGTTCTTTGCGATCTTAGCGGTTAAAAGCCTTTGCATCCTTCATCGCCCATCCAAATGAAAACCGTCGGGGCTGTTCCAAACTGAAAACTACCCATTGTTCTCGTCAGAGGTACAGCTTTGTTCCGATGGCGCAACGAAAACGAGCCCCGTACTGTGGCGATGGGAATACTTTCGAACTCCTTAAGGAGCTTCACCATGGCAGGAAAGAACACGGCAGTCTTCGGAATCTATCCTCAACAAACCGGCTTAGAAGCCGGAGTGGAAGCGTTGCGCTTGGCCGGATTTTCCAACAGCGATATTTCAGTTCTGTTCCCGACCAATGAAGGCACCCGTGATTTTGCCCACGAAAAAAATACTAAGGCGCCCGAAGGTGTGACCGTCGGCGCCAGCACCGGCGCCTTGTTGGGCGGAGGCTTGGGATGGCTGGCCGGAATCGGCGCCCTGGCAATTCCGGGTCTCGGACCAATCATCGCCGCAGGGCCCATCATGGCAGCTCTGGCTGGAGTCGGCGTCGGCGGCGCGCTCGGCGGACTCACCGGAGCCCTCATCGGACTCGGCGTCCCCGAGTACGAAGCGAAGCGTTATGAAGGTCGCGTAAAAGATGGCGGAATTCTTCTTTCCGTTCATTCCGACACGGCCGGAGAAGTGGTGCGCGCCAAGGAAATTCTCGAGCAGACCGGAGCGCAGGATATTTCATCCAGCGGCGAAGCCGCCGGTGAAAGAGCTTCGCGCGTAGCGTAAACAACGGTACTGCGAAGAGATTCGTTGGGACATTTCAAACTAGCTGGCAAATCGCAGTAATTTCGGGACAAAGCTCCCGCCAACACGGAGGATAAAGCAATGAGTATCTGGACAATTCTATTCGTGATTCTGCTGGTGGCATGGATCGGTGGTTTCACAGTCTTTCATGTGGCAGGAGGGATGATTCACCTGTTGCTGGTCTTCGCCGTGATCTCGTTGATCCTGCATTTCGTCATGGGAAGACGAACCGCATAACTGTTTCTTCTTCATAACCACGGCGGACGCATCGGCGAGAACGAATCTTCGCAGATGTGTCCGCCGTGTCTTGCGTCTGAGATGCGCGCAATTGCGCGACATCACCCACGACCTCCGCACCATCAGCGATTGTCATCCTGACTCGGCAAACGCGGAGTGTGCGAATACCCCAGCCGTAGACAGCGCATCAATTACTCACATGCTCAATCCCCAACCTGCACCACGGCCGTACCCGCTCTACTGGCAACAACGCGAGGATCCGCGGTCTTAGATTGTCCGGTCTGAGACTCTCCGATCAGAGCCACGATCTGCGCCAACGACGTCCCCACCAAATCGGCGCTGTGATTCCGAAGTCTCTCCTGGGCCTTCGCAGTACCCCCGGGATACTGCCACAATCCCAGAACAATCGTCGCATCGGGCAAACACTGGCGTATCTGCTTGCACAACGACCTCGCGTGCGACGCTGCGAAAGGCGGCAGCGCAGACACACAAACCACGGCGGGACGCGACACTTCGATCTGCTTCAACATGCTTGCCACCGGACCGATCGGCAAAGCCTCAGCTTCGTGTCCGGCGCGTTGGAGCAACTGCGCCGCCATCATGCCTACGATCTCATCGGCTTCGTCTCGCGCCGGAAGACACACGATCTTCGAACCAGCCACCGGAGCAACCTCCGGGACCGCACTCGCAGCGCCCGACTCAGCGAGGTCTCGCTCCTGCAATTCTTCAATCAATTCCTTGACGCTCTGTTGAACGAAGGCCATCTTGCTCTCATCAATCGCATTCACATGACGGTCTTGTTCAGCCAATCCCAGCGCCGGCACTAACACCGAATCATACAGGCTTCCCAACGGATTCTCTTTCAGATAACAGTCCGCGATTTCCCTCGCCTCGTCTTCATCAAATGCCAGCAGGCGTTGATACAAATGCGCCGACGGAGGCAAAACAGGTTTGTCGCCGAGAACAATTTCCAGAAACCGCAACTGCGGAACATGTCTGCCGATCAGCAAAAGACACACGGTCAGCGGCGTAGAAAGAATCAGCCCGGCCGGGCCCCACAACATGCCCCAGAAGATCGCGGCCACCAGCACGGCCAGCGACGAAATCCCCGTATGCGTGCCATACAGCCAGGGCTCGATCAGGTTCGCGATTACAAGTTCCAGCAACACAAATAGAACAAAAACCAGGCCTACCTGCGTCCATCCCGGGAAAATCGCCAGCGCCATTCCCATCGGGAACGCTGCCGCGACGAGGGTTCCGATGTAGGGAAGAAAACGCAGCACGCTCGCGAATACTCCCCACAACCCCGCGTGCGGAATTCCGATGAGATAGATGCCCAGCCCGAAAAGTGCTCCGTATCCGATATTTACTGCGAATTGCAACAACAAATAGCGGCTCAATCGCGTCGACGCTTCGCTGATCGCCTCGGTCATCACGCTCAATTGACTTCGGCCCGCCAGCCGCAGCAGTCGGTTTCGCAAGTCCTCTCGTCGAAGCAGAATGAACAGCGTAAAGATCGCGACGACTGCCGCGTTCTCTAAAACTCCCGTGAGCGGGCCAAGCAGATCTCGCAAATAATCCGCCCCGCTGCGAGGAGGCGCGGAAACCTGCACCGGAATCGGCTGCTTGGTTTTTCCCAGCTTATCCTTCTCCGCCGTTTGCGAAGCCGCGCTCAGTTCCTTGCTCACTTGATCGACCGTCGCGGTCGCCTTCCCCAGTTCGCCCTGCGCAGGCGATCGCAGCGCTTCGATCTTGTTGTGGATATTTTCGCTGTAGTCGGGCAGCCGCTCAGTGACCTGCAACAACTGGTTGGTCACACCCCACGCGACAGCAACGATCAAAACGAAAGCGACGACAAGAACGATCAACACCGACAAAAAGCGCCCCAGATGACAGCTCTCCAGCACTTCGACGACGGGGCTCAGCAGAAAGGCAAAGACCACAGCCAGCGCCAGCGGGATCAGAACTTGCCGGCCCAGGTAAAGTGCCGCGATGGTTAAGGCCATCACGACGGCAGTCGAGAGCCTCGACGCGCTTGCGACCTCTTCCGCCGCAACGTCAGGCACGCTCACCGACCCTGCTCTGCTTCGCGAGATTGTCGGCGGGCTCGCCATAATTGTTTTTTGCGATGCTTAGAGCTTGGAATACGGCAATAGGTTGCGCCGAGAGTAGTTCCACCACGGTGGGCACAGCGGAGCACAGAGATATTGCAGTCGCATTACCCTGTAATCCTCTGTGCCCGGTGGTTGCGACTTTACGACCACCGCCCGGCCAAGAACATCCGCAACCGCAGGGCTTGAGAATCACATCCAAACTCAATGCCTGATCTTCCAAAGGACGATCTTCCCCAGCACGGTCTTCCCCAGCCCGATCCACCCGGGTTTTACAGCGATTCACATGCCCTTCCGGTGACGTCCTCGATCCCAAGCGAGATTCCCGAGGAGCAAGCCGCGCTCTTCCACGACGTCCTCGTCACCCTCGAAGAAAAACACGTTCCCTACGCAGTCTCAGGAGCGTTTGCCCTGCGCATGCATACAGGCATCTGCCGCTTCACCAAAGATCTCGATCTCTTCATGACCGCAAAAACCGTGCGCACGGTTTTTCCCTACCTGATCGAACGCGGATTCCAGTGCGACGTCTGCGATCCGGTCTGGCTCGCCAAAGCCCGCAAAGGAGAATTCTTCGTCGATCTCATCACCGGCATGAGCAACGCCGTAATCGTGGTCGAAGATTCATGGATCGAGCGTGCAAGTCCAGCAGTCGTCTACGGCGTCACCAGTCGCGTGCTCGCGGCTGAAGAACTTGTAGCTTCGAAATTGTTTGTAGCTAAGCGCGAGCGCTTCGACGGGGCCGACATCGCTCACCTGTTCTATGCCACGCAAGGCTCGTTCGATTGGGAGCGCCTGCTCACTCTCGTGGGCGAACACTGGGAACTCGTTCTCTGGTCGCTCGTCCTCTTCCGTTACACATTCCCCGGCCAGACGCACTACATTCCCGGCAAAGTGTGGCGCGATCTGCTGGGCCGCTTCGAAAAAGAACTGGCAGACAATCGGCGCGATGCTGATTTTCGCGGAAGCCTGATCGACGAGAACATGTTCGCTATCGACACCGAGGAATGGGGCATGGCAAATCTGCTGGAACGGGAGCGCCAACGCCGTCTGGCGGAGATCGGCGGATTTTCCGACGTCGACATTTCAGAATGTGAACCGAAGCCCGGCGCGGCTAATCTGCCCAAGGCGTCTTGATTCGAGAGATTAACGGGATCCGAAGGAGTCAACTCCCATGCGCATTGCCGCTACCGCCGACTTGCACTTCAGTCCGCAGAGTTACACCAAACTCAAAGATCAATTTGAGCGCGTACGCGATGAAGCCGACGTGCTGGTTCTGGCCGGCGATCTCACCAACTATGGACAGCCGGCTGAAATGGAGCCGCTGCTGAACGTTCTCGTACGTCTGCGTCTGCCCACAATCGTGGTTTTGGGCAATCACGACTACGAGAGCGGCAAAGAAGAAGAACTTTCGCAGATGATGAACACCGCCGGCATCAAGGTTCTCAACGGCAGCGCCTATGAACGGGACGGCGTCGGCTTCGCCGGCACAAAGGGATTCGTCGGCGGCTTCGGACGCGCCGTTCTGACCGCCTTCGGAGAACGCGAAGTCAAAGAATTCGTCCGCGCCTCCATCGACGAAGCGCTCAAGCTCGAGCGCGCAATGTCTCAGCTTCGGACCGACAAGCGAGTAGTTGTGCTTCACTATTCACCGATCCCAGAAACGGTGCAGGGCGAGTCGCCGGAGATATTTCCGTTCCTCGGCACATCCCGCCTGGCTGAGGTGGTCGACCGTCACGGAGCAGATCTTGTCTTCCACGGCCATGCTCATCACGGCAAACCCGAAGGCCGCACAACCGCCGGCGTCGCCGTCTATAACGTCGCGATCTCATTGTTGCAGGCGCAGCAGCCCTCGTCGGTGTATCGCATCTTCGATATCTGATCGGGACCCCCAACTATCCTGTTGATAACAATCTGTTCCCTACTGTTTCTTGAGCGCCGCGCTACATACATTTCCTGATACTCGCCTCCGCCCAGAAGCCGATATCTTGACTGTCGGGCCAGCTTCCGCACTGGTGTCTCTAGGCGAAGTTCTGGCTCCAGGGGGTGTATCTCGAGCCAAACGCAGCCCATCGTATGGTCTGGAAAGCCTTATCCGCTCGGCTCTACATGGGACGGTGAAGGCGTAAATTTCGCGCTCTATTCTGAGCACGCGGAAAAAGTCGACCTGTGTTTATTCGATCCATCCGGCAAACGCGAGATCTCCCGCGTGCAATTACCCGAACAGACCGACATGGTTTGGCACGGTTATCTGCCAGAGGTGCGCCCAGGCCAGCTCTACGGCTACCGTGTCTATGGCCCCTACAAGCCCGAAGAAGGTCAGCGCTTCAATCATCACAAACTTCTGCTCGACCCTTATGGCAAACAGGTTCACGGCAGCATTCGCTGGAGCGACGCGCACTTCACCTATCGCATCGGCCACAAGCAGGAAGATTTGTCGTTCGACCGTCGCGATGACTCCGCGGGCATGCCAAAGAACCGCGTCATTGACTCGGCCTTCAGCTGGGGCCATGACACGCCGCCCCGCATTCCCTGGCACGATACCTTGATCTACGAACTTCACGTCAAAGGATTCACCGAGTGCCATCCCGAGGTTCCTGCCCATCTCCGTGGAACTTACGCCGGGCTGGCCACGGCGCCGGTCGTCGATTACCTCTCCCGGCTCGGCGTGACGGCAGTCGAACTCATGCCGGTGCACGCCTTCGTCGATGATCGTCAGCTCGTTCAGCGCGGCCTGCGCAACTATTGGGGATATAACTCCATCGGATTCTTCGCCGTCGAGCCTCGCTATCTGTCCACCAACTCCATCAGCGAATTCAAAACGATGGTCAAGACCCTGCACACCGCGGGCCTCGAAGTGATCCTCGACGTCGTTTACAACCACAGCGCCGAAGGCAATCATCTGGGGCCGACGCTATCGCTGAAGGGCATCGACAACAGCACCTATTACCGTCTCATGCGCGACAACCCGCGCTACTACATGGATTACACCGGCACCGGAAACACGTTGAACATGCAGCATCCGCGTGTTCTGCAGTTAATCATGGACAGCCTGCGCTACTGGGTTCTCGATATGCACGTCGATGGCTTCCGCTTCGACCTGGCCGCCACGCTCGCCCGCGAGTTGCACGAAGTCAACCGCCTCGGCGCTTTTCTCGACATCATTCACCAGGATCCGGTTCTCTCGCAGGTGAAACTGATTGCCGAACCGTGGGATCTCGGCGAAGGCGGCTATCAAGTCGGCAACTTCCCTGTCGGATGGGCGGAATGGAATGACCGCTACCGCAACACCGTGCGCAGTTACTGGAAAGGCGATAGCGGACTGCTGGGCGACCTCGCGTATCGCATGACCGGCTCCAGCGATCTCTACGCGCACAGCGGCCGCCGCCCTTATGCCAGTGTGAACTTCATCACCGCCCACGATGGCTTCACACTAAACGATCTCGTCAGCTATAACGACAAACACAACGAAGCTAACGGCGAGGAAAACCGCGACGGAAACAACGACAACCGCAGCTGGAATTGCGGGGCAGAAGGCCTCACCGACGACGCCGATATCCTCGCTTTGCGCGCTAAACAGAAACGGAACATGTTAGCGACCCTGCTGCTCTCACAGGGTGTTCCGATGATTTACGCCGGAGACGCAATCGGCCACTCCCAGGCCGGAAACAACAATGCCTACTGCCAGGACAATCCGATCAGTTGGCTGAACTGGACGCTGCAGAACGAAGACCGCGACCTTCTCGCATTCGTGCAGCGCGTCATCAATCTGCGCAAACGGCATCCAGTATTCCGCCGCAGAAGGTTCTTTCAAGGCCGGCCGATCAAAGGCGCGAATGTAAAAGACATCTCGTGGATCAATCCCCACGGCGTCGAGATGAGCGAAGAAGAGTGGCACGACCCGGCGGCGCACTGTTTAGGAATGTTCTTGTCAGGGCAAGGTTTGGACGAAACTGACATGCGCGGGCGCAAGCTCAGCGACGAAAACTTTCTGCTTCTCTTCAACGCTGGTCATGAAGATGTGGAGTTTGTCCTGCCGACCTTCCATCCTCGGGCCAGATGGAGCGCATGGCTGGATACATCTCGCGAATCCGGACTCCGCCCCGCCGAGACCCACGACGCCGGCGCCGCTTATCCGCTGCAGGCGCGCTCTCTGGTCGTGCTGATGGAACGCCGGAATGGCAGAAGCGACGAATCGAATGAAACGTCTTCATAGCATGCCCTTCGGCGCGCAGTGCTGTGACGATGGCAGCGTGCGCTTTCGCTTATGGGCCCCCGCCGCGCAGAAAGTCGAACTCTGCCTGGCGCCAGCGTTCTCGAATGAACCGGCTTCGCAACAAAGCCGATCCGTCCACATTCCTCTAAACCGACGCGAAGATGGATGGTTCGAACTCGTCACCGACCAAGCCAAGCCCGGTTCTGACTACTTCTTTCGCATCGACGGCCAGCATCGCGTGTCCGACCCGGCCTCGCGCTTCCAGCCGCGCGATGTGCATGGCCCAAGTCAGGTCGTCGATCCCGGAACCTTCGACTGGCGCGATGCAAATTGGCGCGGCCGACCGTGGCAAGACGCGGTCATCTACGAACTCCACGTCGGCGCATTTAGCGCCGCGGGAACCTTCGCCGGTGTGATCGAGCGTCTCGACTATCTCGTCGATGTCGGCATCACCGCTCTCGAACTGATGCCGCTTGCCGATTTCCCCGGCCAGCGCAACTGGGGATATGACGGCGTATTTCCCTTTGCCCCCGACTCGATCTATGGCCGCCCCGAAGACCTGAAAAATCTCGTCCAGGCTGCGCACGAGCGTGGGCTGATGGTTTTTCTTGACGTCGTCTACAACCACTTTGGCCCGGAAGGTAATTATTTGCGCGCCTACGCGCCGCAATTTTTCACTGAACGCCACCACACACCCTGGGGCGAAGCCATCAACTTCGACGGAGCCGGAAGCCGCGTCGTCCGCGATTTCTTTATTCACAACGCCCTTTATTGGCTCGAGGAATTCCATCTTGATGGCCTGCGCCTCGACGCAGTGCACGCGATCGTCGACGATTCAAAATCGCACATACTCGCCGAACTTTCCCAAGCCGTGCGGGATACGATTGTGCGCCACACCATCCGACCAGAGCGTCACATTCATCTCATCCTCGAAAACGACGCCAATCATTCGCGCTATCTGCTGCGATCCGCGGATTGCCAGCCACTCCAATTCACCGGCCAGTGGAACGACGACATTCATCACGCCCTTCACACGCTGATCACCGGCGAGCGCGACGGCTACTACGTCGACTACGCAGACCGTACCATCGATCACTTGGGCCGATGTCTCGCCGAAGGCTTCGCCTATCAGGGCGAGAATTCAATTCTTCGCAAGGGCGTTTCGCGCGGCGAGCCAACCAGCAATCTTCCGCCGAACGCCTTCGTATCGTTTCTGCAGAATCACGATCAGGTCGGGAATCGCGCCTTCGGGGAGAGAATCGTCACGATCGCCGATCATCGAGCCATTCGCGCGGCGATGGCTATTCTTCTCCTCGCACCCGCGCCGCCTCTGCTTTTCATGGGCGAAGAATACGGCGCGCGAACTCCATTCCTATTCTTCTGCGACTTCGAAAACAATCTGGCTTCCGTGGTCGCGGCAGGCCGCCGCAATGAATTCGCCCACTTCGCCCGCTTCCAGGACCCGGCTCTGCGCAATCAGATTCCCGACCCTAACGCCCCTGAAAGTTTCGCCGCATCGCAACTCGACTGGTCTGCGCTCGCGCGACCCGATGCTCGCAACTGGCTCGATTTCTACCGCAAACTGCTCGCCCTCAGGCGTGAGCACATCGTACCGCGCCTTGCCGATGCCTGCGCGATCCAGTCGAAATACAAAACGCACGGCGACCATGGCGTAACCGTGCGCTGGAGCTTCTCCGATCGCTCGGAATTGATCTTGCTCGCCAATCTCGGCAGCTCGCCCCTGTCCGGCTTCGAGACTCTCCCGGACAAAATTCTGTTCACCACCGACGAAATTCAAACCCCGCACAAAACGGATCAGCTCCCGCCCTGGTCCGCAGCATGGGGACTTCGATCATGAAGCCGCGCCCGCAAATTCCGACCTCGACCTATCGCCTTCAACTCAACCGCGAGTTCACCTTTGCGCAGGCGGAAGCGATCGTTCCTTACCTCGCAGACCTCGGGATCAGCCACTGTTACGTTTCTCCCTGCCTCAAGGCGCGCTCCGGCAGCTTGCACGGATACGACATCGTCGATCACAACCAACTCAATCCTGAGATCGGCACCCCCGAAGATTTCGACCGCTTCGTCGCCGCGCTCCACGAGCACGGCATGGGATTGATTCTCGACATCGTCCCCAATCACATGGCGGTCATGGGAAGCGATAATGCCTGGTGGCTCGACGTTCTGGAAAACGGCCAGTCCTCTATCTACGCAGGATTTTTCGATATCGACTGGAATCCGCCCACCCAAGACCTGCAAGGAAAAGTGCTCGTCCCCGCTCTCGGCGATCACTACGGAGCCGTGCTCGAGACCGGCGAAATCCAGCTTGTCTTTCGCGATGGGGCATTCCTGCTCGCCTACCACGATCACATTTTCCCGATCGACCCGCGTGAATACCCGCGCATCCTGGCGCGCTGCGGCGAATCCATGTCCAGCACACTCGGCGACCAAAATACCGACTTCCTCGAATTTCAAAGTCTGGTTGCAGCTTTCGGTCATCTGCCCTCACGCAACGAAATCGAGCTCGATCGCGTCACCGAGCGTAACCGCGACAAAGAAATCCTCAAGCGCCGTCTCGCCGATCTGTCCGCGCGGGCGTCCGAGATTTCCGACTGTATCGCAGCCTCCCTCAAAACCATCAACGGACGACCCGACGACTCCGCCAGCTTCGAGCAACTTCACGAACTCATCAAGGCGCAAGCCTTTCGCCTGGCTAACTGGAGAGTCGCGGCCGACGACATTAACTACCGGCGTTTCTTCGACACCAACGATCTCGCCGGAATTTGCGTGGAGAACGAAGCCGTTTTCGAAGCCAGCCATCGGCTGATCCTCGGGCTCGTTGCTCAAGGCAAAGTTGACGGCCTGCGCATCGACCATCCGGACGGCCTTTACAACCCAGCAGAATATTTCGAGCGCCTGAAAAAAAGCATCGACGCCGTTTCCCCTGACCTATCGAAATACGTCATCATCGAGAAAATCCTCACCGGCGCAGAGCAATTGCCCACCGATTGGAAGGTCTGCGGAACCACCGGCTACGACTTCGCCAACCTGGTCAACGGACTCTTCGTCGACCCCGCGAACGCCGCGCGTATGGAGCGGATCTACCGCAACTTTCTCGAGGATGAAATTGATCTCGACGATTTGGCCTATCGCTGCCGGCGCCTGATCATTCGCACCAGCCTCGCCAGCGAACTCAATGTTCTGGCGAACAAACTCACCCGCATCGCTCTCTCCCGGCGGCGTACTTGCGACTTCACGCTCAACAGCGTGCGCGAAGCGCTCGCCGAAGTGGCTTCAAATTTCCCGGTCTATCGAACTTACGTCAGCCCAACGGGCGCTCTTGATCGCGACGTTGAGTACATCCGCAGCGCCGTGGCCGCGGCCAAGTTGAGGACTCAAACCGATGCCAGCGTGCTGAACTTTGTCGAAGACGTCCTCTCCACTCGCGTTGCCGAAGGCCAGGACGCAAACTATCGAAACGCCGTCACTATATTCGCCATGAAGTTTCAACAATTCAGCAGCCCGGTCATGGCCAAGGGTTTAGAAGACACCGCCTTCTATCGCTACAACCGCCTGGTCTCAATCAACGAAGTCGGCAGCGATCTTCATTATTTCGGAACGACCGCCGAACAGTTTCACCGCGTCAACCAGGAGCGCGCTCGCGATTGGCCGCACACCATGTTGACTACGAGCACGCACGACTCCAAGCGTTCCGAAGATGTGCGCACTCGCATCGACGCTCTCGCTGAAATACCGGCCGAGTGGCGCCTGCGCTTGCGCGAATGGAAGCGCATGAATCGCCATTTCAAGCGCAACGTGAACAGCCGGCCGGCTCCGTTTCCCAACGATGAAT
>Ga0209006_10005513_pt1 | contig 11493 bp, 9 predicted proteins | sample JacPin_JW_Ref_O2_FD_188567 | JGI IMG/M metagenome (GOLD analysis project Ga0209006, IMG submission 188567) | Forest soil microbial communities from Algoma, Ontario, Canada - Jack Pine, Ontario site 1_JW_Ref_O2 (SPAdes) (version 2) | ecosystem: Environmental > Terrestrial > Soil > Boreal... | reverse complement strand
GATATCGTTCGCCCCGCGAGTTCATCGCAGCTCGCGGAAATCCCTGACCGTGTCCGATCGTTCGGGGGCTACAACAGCTGCCGAAACAGCTACGCGAAGAAATCAACGACGTGGTGGTGAAGTATTTGGAGCACAAGCTTCAAACCGGATAACCGGTAAACATTGTCGCTGTGGCAGAGCGACCGTCCCGCCACGCCTGTTCTCGCTGAGCAGTTTCAACGATTGGCAGCGAAGCCACCGAAGCCGCACCGTAAATCGAATAGTTGCGAGAGGCCCCAAACAAGGACCGCGGACCCGTGAACACCCGACTGAGTCGGCGGTGGGAGCGGCTATCCACGCCACCAAGGGCAACCGCCACGGCCAGCGAGACGCTGACACGGTGCTGGCCTACCGGCAGACCGGACGATTTACTTGCGTCTCCGAGCCCTAGCCGAGGCCGCAGACGCGATAGCTTGAGCGGTCCGCTTCTCTAAGTCTGCCTGAAGGACCCATTTCGCGAATTGCACCTGCTCATTCGACGACCGCGAGAGGAGTTCCATAGTTCCCAAAATCCAAACGCCTTAAGACCCACTCCCATTCACTTTTGTGGAAAAGTTCGACACGCCCACAATTGCGACGCATAGCCGCCAAACATTACAGAATGTCACGGGGCGAGACGGCCATGGCGGGGCAAATCAAAAGACCGTTAAGCTCGATAACACTTGTTACGACACTTCTCGCGTCGTTTGTGGGCGTCACGGTGCTGGCGAACACTGCGCACGCGGGTGATTGTATTGCTGCACCGAATTCTCAGTCACCGCCAGGAAAGCACTGGTATTACCGATTGGATTGGGCGACAAAGCGCAAGTGTTGGTACGTGGGTCCACTTGGTCGCTCGGTGCAAGAAGCTGCGCCAGCTACGAAGGGGCGGCCCGCACACTTGCATTCGATGCCAGCCCGACCAAACCAACAATTGCGAGCAGACGACCCTCCTTTGAGCCCAGGCGAAGTCGGCCCAACCTCCCCACCTGTCAACGTGATCGCCGTTAAGCCGAACGCCGCTTCCGTAGGTGCGGCTGAAAACGACGCCACGTCGTCGATTCCAGAAAAATCCGCTCCGCAAGCAAGCACCACCTCCTCAGAAACTGTCGCAAAAGGAGCTGCACCGGCGTCAAGCGATGCGCCCGTAGGCGGTGCGGCGGCCGACGATACCGCGTTGTCGACTCCAGAGGCATCTGCTCCGCAAGCGAAAGCTCTTTCCGAGATTAGCCCCCTCGCGAGCGCGAGAGGGCAGCGAATATGATCAACGCTGGGGAGCACTAAGCCCGCCCAAAAGTTCGGTCGGTTGGGCGCGGACCCCCTATTTCAAGACCGAGCGGAGCACGGCGTTGAATGCCTCCGGCCGCGTCAAAAAGGGTGCATGTCCGCTCTCGATAAAGATCGCATCGCCCTGCGAGCTTGGGATATTCTTCGCAAGATAGGAACTGACGACCGGCAAACAAATCGCGTCGTTGCTGCCGGCTATGACGGTTGTCGGGGCGTTGATTTTTGGAAGATATCCAAGCAACGAACGCGCGCCCGAACTCTGAATGGTGTTGAGTACGACATCGGGCCGGCTTTTCGTAGCGATCGCCGTCAGCATCGCTGTGACGCGCTGGTCCTTCGGCTCCATCATACCGCAAAGCGCGGCGCAGCCTTTGGCGTAATCCTGCACCATCAGCGTAGCCAGCTCCTGCGCTGCCTCGGGCGCCAGCGCGTGTTTGAACTTGTCGTCGGCCAAAAGCTGCGGTGTCGAACCCACAAGCACGAGATGCGATATCTTGCCGGAGTAAGTCGCGGCGAACAGTTGGGCGATGGCGCCCCCCATCGACCAGCCGACCAGAGTGACATCCTTCAGGCCCAGGGTATCAATAAGCGTCGCGAGATCGGCGGCATGGTCCTCGAAGCTGATGTCGGGATTCGCTGCCGTAGAGCGGCCGTGGCCGCGAAGATCGACGCAGACCACGCGAAAGTCGACCGAAAGCGCTCCGACCTGCGATTGCCACACCGTGTGATCGAAGGTCAGGCCATGCACAAACAGAAGCGCGGGCTTGTCACCGCCGGTATCGGTAAGGAAAATGTCTTCGGTGCCAATTTTGGCCATTACGACCCCCGTTTCGCTAGTTTGGCGCGCCCGTGACGACTCGATGGCGTTTCCAGAAAACGAGACCAAGGATGGCGGATCGCGTTCCTTTATGCCGACGTAAAGCGCAGGCCGCCTCAGCTTGCTTCCCGCATTTTTTCCAGGTCGTAGGCAAACACGGAGGTGGAGACTGTTTTAGAAGCAACGGCCTCCATTAGCGGTTGGCCGGCTGTGTCAGCAACCGTCACGAATAGGCGGTTCTTGCTATCAGTACAGCAAGCGATAGGGAACGCAGCGCCGGTGTCAATTGATCTCAAGAGTTTGCCGTCATTCACCAACGCGATTGCATGCGCACCAAGCGTGGCGACCCAAATCCCATCCTGCGTTGCGCAAATACCGTCGGGCATCGCTGCAGGCGCCACAAGTGCAGCCATGTCTGCATAGAGACTCCGGCCAGAGAGATTCCCGTGACCGTCTGCGCGGAACGACGTCAGCCTCTTTGCCGTCGTCTCGGCCACGACGAGAGTTCGTTCGTCATCGAGAAAAGCCAAGCCGTTGGGAAACATTAGGTCGTCTGCCGCAACGTTGCTTTCGCGATTGGCTCCTACGAAGATCAGGCGCCCGGGACGCGGTTGTTCGCCTTTAGGAAGGGAGTAAGCGACGTCATCAACGTAGAGATTTCCACTACGATCGCCTACAAGATCACCCAACGGCCCCGGCTTTAGATGACTAAGGTCCGCGTAGGTCTCCCAGTCAGCGCCAGTCCATACTCCAATTCTCTGTTCGTGCATAATGGCACCCACCAAGCGTCCATCCGGCAGGAACCAGAGGCCATTCGGGACGGACTTTACATCGATGGATGCCCAACGCCCTGACGCATCAGTCCACAATCTGGATCCTTGCGTATCGGATACCCATAATGCGCCGTCGCGCCAGCGCGGCCCCTCACCCCACACCATTCCCGATGCATACTTGGACATGCACTACCTATTGTTTGAACAGGCGATTGCCCAGGTTCTTGGTTGCCGCCTCAAGCTCCTCCGAGCCGTGGGTCAACGCGAATGCATAGCGGTCCGGCCGGACGATCGCAGCATCGGCACCATTGGAACTCAACCACTGTTCGACGAAGGGGTCCTGCTCAGGCAGCACGACGGCACCAAGCCGCCGCCACGTCTCCTGGGTTTTATTATCCGCAGCCTCGATCACCGCAGGTGATCCAACGATCGTAAAATTGTACCCGGCAACGTCGTCAAGGCGCCGTCCGTCTCCTGAACGCGGCTGGGGAGCTAACCGGCCAACTGGACCCTTTGGATCATCTGTCAAACCCGGACCGAGGATAGGGCGTTCCCTTTCAACTTGCTCGGGATTGCCCCCTAACTCTTTGATCTCCCCTCTGCCAATCGCTCCGATAAGATTTCCCAGCTTGGCGGACTCAACCACTTGGCCCTGAACATGCGGAGAGCGCTCCGACTCGTAAGTGTCGAGTAAATCTTCGGGGCTAACACCCTTGATCACAAGCGCGAGCTTCCATGCGAGGTTCGCCGCATCTCTCAATCCTGCACACATCCCTTGCCCCAACATGGGAGTCATGGTGTGAGCTGCGTCTCCTGCGACAAAGACGCGTTGCTTGCGCCATCCCCTCACAACATGAGAGTGCCACTCATAGGCATCGGTACGCATAATCCTGTATTTTCCGGGACGGATATACGGGCTCAGCAATTCGTAAACGTAATTCGGATCTTCCATCTCGTGCGCTTGATGCTCACTGCCCAGCATGAGTTCGAAGCGCAGCATCGGTGGATGTATCGGCACGTAAGTGAGCGGCAATGGAGACCGACAAAGTATAAAAACGGCGGTAGCGGGAAGACTTTTAGGTTGTTCGAAAGCGAAAATATCAACAATCAAAGAACGCTGTGAGGCGTGAAAATCTTCTACCTCGGACGCCATCCACTTACGAACAAAAGAGTTCGCGCCGTCACTGCCCACCACATAAGCTGCACGCGGCGTCGCAACGCTAGCGGTTTCTCGCTCCTCAAGCCTGAGTTCAACACTATCTTTAGACTGCTCAATAGAGTTGACCTCCCAGCCAAGCCACAAATCAGCATTCGGGTCAGTGGCAAGCCTACCCCGAAGTTGCGATTCAAAATCAGGCTGGTGAAACATGTAGTCCGAAAACCACCCTTGATCTGTGGCAGTAAAAGGCCATTCGTGGACCATAAACGGTGTCCCATCTGCCTTGCGAAGAGTGTATCCCGTCATGCGCAAGAATTCGGTTTCTAAGGAATCTGCTCCAAGGGTCTGGAGCGTTCGCATGGTTTCATCGTCGATATGGGTCGCGCGTGGATGCTGGCAAACCACCCGATTTGGATCGATTGCAGCGACACGAATACCTTTGGCTGCAAGCAAGGTAGCAAGCGTAAGCCCTATCGGCCCTAAACCCACAATAGCGACATCGTAGCTGTCGTTTTCACGATTTGCTTTCATTGACGCTCTCCCCCTGAACTGTTCTTCGCGCGACCGACCACCGCTAATCAACGCGAAAGTCGAACTGATAGCCGGTGCCCCATGTACTGAACTCGCCGCTCGGCCAGCTTTTTGGTTTTTGTGGACGGTCCTCGTGCCAAGGGCGTGGCTCGAATATCCCCAGCTCCGGAAGCAGCACGTCCAAATCGGTGTAAAGTTCGATGATGGTGCGGTCCACATCGTGATGATACGCCGCGTAGTTGTGCCCAGCGGTATGCCGCGCCGGTCCCCAGAGCGTCGATACGCCGGCTCTCGCCAAAAAGTCGGCTGCGTCGACGTGGTGGCCGCGATCGCGCAGCTGGAAAGCGACGTGATGCAGACGATTCTTGTCTGCCTGGACGATGACAATGACGTGGTGATCGGGGTTGCACGTCATGAACGTAGCAAACCCTTCGAACCGATCGGTTATTTGGAAGCCGAGTACATCTCGGTAGAATTGGACCACCTTGTCGGAGTCCGATGTCATGATGGCCAGATGCCCAAGGCGAATCGGGCCGATACCCCGGTCGGAGAAACCGGGCGCCGGCATTGTCATGGTGTGAAACAGCTGGACCGGAATGCCGCCGGGTGGCGTGACCTCAATCAGCTCCGCCACACCGGGTCGCGCGTCGGTCTTGTGCACGACCGCAAGGCCCGCTGCTTTCAACTCGCGCGCAAGCTCCGTCAACACGATGTCGCGGTTAACTTGAAAGCCGCTACAGCTCAATCCGGCAGCCGCGCCCGATCGCAGCGCCACATTGTGGTGATCGAGACCGATGCTGAGATAGGTCGCGTCGGCAGTCGCCTCCACCCGCCGCAGGCCGAGCACGTTCTCGTAGTACTCCGACTGGCGCGGCAGGTTCTGCGTGGCTAGTTCTACGTAGCCGATTCGAAAGACCTTTGGCATGACTGTGCTCGCCGACGGGTTGAATCGAAATGCGCGATCTGTCAGGTCGTCTCGGGGGCGCGCTCCAGCGCCACCGTATTTTCGATGAAACCTATGCCCTCGATCTCGACCCGCACGCGGTCGCCAGTCTTGAGAAATACGGGCGGCTTCATCACCGCTCCCACCCCGCCAGGCGTGCCGGTGAAAATCAGGTCACCGGGTTCCAGCGTCATCGCACGGCTGAGATGGGCGATCTGGTCGAATACATTGAAAACCATGTGCTGAGTATTGGAGTGCTGCCGAACCTCGCCGTTGATCGAACAAGTCAGCTCAAGACAGTGCGGGTCGCCGAGTTCGTCGGCGGTGACGATCCAGGGGCCGATAGGTGCATGGGTATCGAACGACTTGCCCAAGACCCATTGCGAAGTGTTCAGCTGCCAGTCCCGCACGGAGACGTCGTTGCCAGCGCAAAAGCCGAACACTACGTCCCGGGCGCGCTCGACGGGGACGTGCTTGGCACGGCGGCCGATCACCGCGACCAACTCCACCTCGTAGTCAAGCGAAGACGACGCCAGCGGCAGTTCGATCGGATCATATGGTCCGTTGACGCAGGTCACCGACTTCGAGAACCACACCTGGTGCTTGGGGGCGGGAAGCCCGCTTTCCGCGATATGATCCGCATAGTTCAGGCCGATCGCGAAAATCTTGCCCGGTCGCGCGACTGGCGCGAGAAGCCTGAGCTCCGACAGCGGAGTGGAGGGCGCACTCGCGGCGTGCCTTCCCGCCTCCGTTTTCAGCGAATCCCAATTGGCGATCAGATTCAACATGTCAGCGCCGCCTGCGATGTCGCCTAGGTCGACGGCCGCCTGTTCCCGCAATGCGCCGATACGGACACGATCCTGGTGCATGTATCTGAGCAATTTCATCGTCGTTCTCGTCTCTAGAGATTTCGCGCCCTGGATTTCGGACGAGCACATCCGTTGCGCAGCCGTGCGCGCGCGGTCCGTGCGCCTTTCGGGTCATAAGGTCGTGGCCATTCTTCCTGCACGGCGTGACCGGCAGGTCATTCGAATGGTATGTCCCTTAGGAAGGCATTGTCCTTCTCCTCCTCGGCTTTCCTCCGGTGCGACCTTGCGATTTTTCACTGGGATCCGACCGATCCCCCGCGACCCTCATGCCGGGGTCATCGCCTTTTACGGCCGAACTTCAGACGTTCGGTCCGACTCGAATAATTCCTCTGTAGAGGAATTATTCGAATTGGTGCCATGACGGCCTCAAGAATGTCAAGAGGCATTTGACCAAAGCGAGGACGAACGAAAAACATGAGCGCGAAGCAATCCGTCCGTTCCAAAGCCCCACGGCGGCAAGGACGCCCGCCTAAGGACGACCTTCAGGCGCTGCGCGACAAGATCATAGCCGCGACGCGCGAGCTACTGCGGACGCGGCCGCCCGATACCATCTCACGCATTGATATCGCTCGTGCGGCCCGTGTCGACCCGGCGCTGATCCGCTACTACTTTGGCACCCGGGACGATGTCCTGAGCGTCGTCGCGCAAACCTTCATGAACGACTTCGTGAGCGACAGCTACGACCTGCCGCCGAGCGGACAGATTCAAGATCTTGTGCATCAGATGATGCTTTTCACTATGACCTTTCTCGAGAAATTTCCGTTCATGCACGACGTAGTGGTGCGTGAGATCGGTCGGATTGGCGTCGCGCGCGGAGCCACGATGAAGAGCGTGTTCATCGATCGTCCAACAATCCGGGTTGAACAGGCGCTTGAGCGCACAGACAGCACTCGCCTAAACCGTAGAGAACTGCAATTCTTTCGGATGATGACGTTCGCGCTCGCGTTATTTCCGATTCGCGAGCGCGGCTTTGTCGAGCAGATCTTTGGGCATGACCACTTCGATGCCGAACTCACGGAGGAATATTGCAGCTTCGTCGCAAAAATATTTGCGCAAGGAATGAAGGTGCAGCCAGCGAACCGACAGCGTAGCGGGTCGGATATCTAGAAAGGTCGGGAGAATTACCAACGGCGCCTGAGTCTCATCTGGTCAGATCAGCTTGTTGCCTGGGTCGGAAACGGGGCTCGCGCTATTCATGCGTTGCGAAACGTTGCAGGACTACCGGTGTCGCGAAGCCTGTCCCCATCGTGTGCAGGTGATCAAGGTGTCCAGTGTCTGCTGCAATTCGCCACTGCCCGTCAGGTATGCCGATATCGCGTTTTGGCACTTCTCGGACCTCGCACAGCGTCCGGCCTTTGTCCGCAATGTAGGCAAAAGCGGTAATGACACTGGTCGAACCAATCGGTTCTCAGCCATTGGTTTCGTAGTCCATCTGCAAATTTTTCCGCCCATGATCCACATACTCGTCCACCGTCTCGTCCCGTGCTTCCCGGTGTGGTTCCTATGTTTGGCTGATGCAACCGCGCAGTCGGCGCAGCCGAAGCAATGAGCAGTCGGCGCAGCCGAAGCAATGAAAAGCCGCGCACGAACGTTCGGGCCAGCCTCATTGCCAACGATCAAGCCAATGGCGCAGGAGTGCGGCCCGACCTGCTGGCGGAAGCGGTATTGGGGGCTGCATCGTATCGACGGATGCAGCTACAGGATGTGTGCACGGCGGAAGACTGCCTCTACGTGATGGCCATCATCGATCTGTTCTCACACCGGGTGGTGGCTGGTCGGTGGGTGCAGAGATAGACAGCCCAAATCATTCGTGCCAAACTTCTGTATGAAAATAGCGCTGGATCTTCGGCGCAAGCTGCAACCAAAAGACATTGCCCTCTGCCAAACCGAGTTATAATTATGAAGAAATGGAAAATTTTTGCCTTAGCTGCGGTCCTTACGATTGCCGTGATAACATTCCACGCTCGCGCGGCAGAAAAGCTGAAAGTTGGATTCGTCTATCTGGGGTCTGTCGGCGACTTTGGCTGGAATTATCAGCATGACGTCGGCCGTAAGAAGATGATGGCCGCGTTAGGAGACGGGGTCGAGACGACCTACCTCGAGAACGTACCTGAAAGTGCCGATGCCGAACGTGCACTCGAGGGGCTCGCGCGATCCGGTCACCAACTCATCTTCGCCACATCGTTTGGCTATATGGAGCAGACGATCAAGGTGGCGGCCAAGTACCCCACCGTGCACTTCGAACACGCAACCGGTTACAAGCGCGCTGCAAACGTGAGCACCTACGACGCCCGTTTCTACCAAGGCGACTACATCCAAGGGGTTATCGCCGGAAAAATCTCAAAGTCTGGGGTGATCGGATACATCGCTCCATTCCCAATCCCTTTAGTGATTTCTGGTATAAACGCCACAATCCTCGGCGCGCAGACCGTCAATCCGAACATCAAGCTCAAGATCATCTGGGTCAACACGTGGTTTGATCCGCCGAAGGAGGCCGACGCTGCCAAGGCGCTAGCCGACCAAGGCGTCGATGTGCTGATGACGTACACCGACTCGCCCGCCGCCATGCAGATTGCCGACCAGCGCGGCATTCACGGATTCGGTCGAAGTTCGGACATGATCAAATTTGGACCGAAGAGCCAGCTCAGCGCGGCTGTCGATGACTGGGGGCCGTACTACACCAAACGCGCGAAGGACGAACTCGACGGCAAGTGGAAACCTGAAGACACTTGGAGTGGTCTAGATTCGGGTGTGATCGTCATGGCGCCATATACCAATATGCCAGATGACGTGAAGATGCTCGCGTCGGACACCGATGCAGCAATCAAGGCCGGCACCTTGCATCCGTTCAAGTGTCCGGTCGTTGATCAGGACGGCAAGACAGTCGAATGCAAAGGCGCCAACCATCTGGACGACGCTCAAATACGAAGCATGAACTATTACGTTAAAGGCATCGACGACAAAATTCCAGGTAAGTGAGTCGGCTCACGATCTAGGTCAATAGGCTTGGTTTCATTGGTTCGAGCAGCAGCCCTTAATCGGATGAGATTTGTTTAGATAACGCAAGAGCGCTTGAGCGTATCATGGGGCTGAAATGCCCCTCGTGTTGCTGATCGGTTCTGGGAACTCCCATCTCGGCGTGGCGAATACCGGGTTTACCCTCCCCTACCGCCATCCTGCTCGCGCGCCTCCGCACTGCGACATGCGGCCCTCCTAAGTTGATTTCTTCATGGCAACGGACTCAAACGCAATGCGAGTTTCGCACTTTTGTGCCACTGCAACGACGCTGAGCGTGCCACGTAATGCAGCAGATCAATAAAAGCGCGCCGTAATTTAACGAGGAAGAATCGCCATGACCGAACCCGCGGCACGCCCCGCAGATATCATCATCGTCAATGCAACTATTCTGCCGATGGGTGAAGGGGCGACTATTCAGAATGGTATGCTGACGATCAACGGCGACAGCATCGCCGAGCTCGGACCTTCAAACAGTTTCGATGTCTCTACGGCCAAAAAACGCATCGACGCAAGAGGCGCCGTCGTGATGCCGGGCTTCGTAAATTGCCACACCCACATCGCTTCGAACATGCTGCTGCGCGGTCTGCTTGAGGATGTGCAATTATTCGAATGGCTCGGTACGATGTGGAAGCTGAAGCGCAATTTTGATGAGGAAACGCTGTATTGGGCCGGTCTCATGGGTCTCGTCGAAATGGCGAGATCCGGTATCACCTGTTTCAACGAGCATTTCGACGCCTACCGCGTCGCACCGCAAATTGAAGCGCTCAAGAAAGTGCCGTTGCGTGCGACACTTGGCTATGGCTTCGCCGACCGCGGACTCTACGCGCCGATTACTGATTGGTCCTGGAAAGCGCTTGACGGCTTCAGCGAGAGAGTGAAGCTTCATCATCGTTCGGGGAATGGCCGTATCCATTTAGCGCTGTCGCCGCATGCGCCCTATTCTTGCGGTGCCGACATGTTCCGACGTGTGCGTGAAGTAGCGGACGCGGAGAAGATCGCCATCCACACCCATCTCGCCGAAGGGCCGCAAGAAGTTCGGTATGTGGCGGACACCTATGGCACAACACCAGTGCGGTGGGTACATTCACTCGGTTTTCTGGGACCCGACGTTACAGCCGCGCACTGCACGCAGCTTCAAGATGACGACATTGGCATCATGGCCGAAACAGGAACGAAGATCGGTCACTGCCCATGCTGTAACGCCAAGCTCAACTCGGGCACGCTCAGGCTGCGTGCGGTCCGTGAGGCCGGCATAACAGTCGGCCTCGCGACGGATGGACCAGCCAGCCACAATTCGCTGGACATGTTCCAAGAAATGAAATTCGCCGCCATGATCCACAAAGACAAGGCGGGCGACGTCGAATTTCTGAAGACGGGCGAATTGCTCGAGCTAGCCACCTGCGAAGCGGCGAAGGCGATGAACCGTCCAGAAACGGGAGTGCTTGCTCCCGGCAGTAAAGCCGACGTAATAATTGTGGATCTCGACAAGCCTCATTGCCTGCCGGTTTATCACGCGGCCGCTGCATTGGTGTATTCCGCCCGCGCCGAGGACGTGGTGACAACCATCGCTGACGGCAGAATTATCATGGAGAACCGCGTCCTGCCGGGCATCGATGAGGCAGAGATTCGAGTCAAATTCCGCGAGAGAGCGCTCTCGCTTCGCGATCGCAGCCTGTGAGCGGTACAGCAGCGGGCTACACATGTCGCCGGCGATTCTTGCTTCGGCCGGTATTATTCGCAGTATTTTGCAACAAAATGCGCGTGACGTCGACTATTGATCCTGTAGATCGCTCCCGCACCTGGGATGTGAGTGCCATGGATGTGGACGCTGTTAAGGCTCCCATGATTCGCCACGCATCAATGCTGTGGACCTAAAAGGCCGACTTCGTGATGCAGAGGGCAAAATTATTGTCCGGCGCCAGCTCAAGCGGCGTTAATGCCTAGCTTGGCAAACCATTTCATCCAAACGGCAAAACGATAAGGGAACGATCATGACCATTAGGCGGCCAACGCAGGACCAATTGGCGGACATTGCAGCGGATTTTGGATTCGCTATGACCCCCGCGGAGATCACCGCT
>Ga0209006_10005512_pt1 | contig 11494 bp, 5 predicted proteins | sample JacPin_JW_Ref_O2_FD_188567 | JGI IMG/M metagenome (GOLD analysis project Ga0209006, IMG submission 188567) | Forest soil microbial communities from Algoma, Ontario, Canada - Jack Pine, Ontario site 1_JW_Ref_O2 (SPAdes) (version 2) | ecosystem: Environmental > Terrestrial > Soil > Boreal... | reverse complement strand
GTTGAGGTACGGATCTTCGCCGATCGACTCGAAGGCGCGCCCCCAGCGCGGGTCGCGGACGATGTTGATCGTCGGGCCGAGGTCGATCGTGCTGCCCTTAGCCGCCTGCTCGGCCCCGATGACCTGGCCGTACAGCTTCTCCGCGGAGGGGTCCCAGGTGGCCGCCGCGTCCACCGGCGCGGGCAGCTGGGTGACGTTGGTCATCCCGTCGCCGACCCCGGCCGGGCCGTCCTCGAGGTTGAGGGCCGGGATGCAGAGCGACCCGATGGCGGTGGTGAACCCGACGTAGCTGGAGCCGCTGGCGCCGGTGACCAGGTCGATCTCCTGCGCCTGGGTGATCTTCGACATCACCTCGGCGACCCGCGTCGGGATCGGGGCGCTCGACCCCACCCACGGGCACGCGGTGGAGACGGCAGCGGCAGGCTGGGCGGCGGCCACCGCCAGCAGTGACGCCGACGTCGTTGCCAGCGCCAATGCGATGATCAGCGGTCTTTTTCTCGACATGATTCCTCCGGCCTAAGAGCTTTGCCCTGAAGCTAAAGGGGCCGGAAAGATCGGTCAACGTTAATATTTGTTAATAAAATTCGGTTCATTTCCGTTGGCTCCTGGACGTGCGCGAAAGCCAAGGTCAAAGCCATTCGGGTGTCGAACGGTCCGTTGCTCCGCCGTGTATGCACTCAGAGCACGTTGGTGTGTTTCCGTCCCTGGGGTGACTTGCATCCCTTGCATTTACTTGCTTCACGGCAGCAACACCGGCCGCCGCGGTAATAGTGGCGAATAATCCTCCAGCAGCGGCGATGGCTTCGCCGGGATACATTTCGTACGATAGAGCCAAGGTCGCGGCCGGAATTGCGCGAGGCACCTTCGAACGACGGGAAATCAATCGATGGATTTCCTCAAGCCCGATGATCCACGAGCCATGGGGCCCTATGTGCTGTCTCGCCGGCTCGGCGCGGGCGGCATGGGCGAGGTGTTCTTCGGGTGGTCGCCGGGCGGCCGTCCGGTGGCGGTCAAACTGGTCGACCGCCGGTTCGCAAGCGACGCCGAGTTCAGGCAGCGGTTCCGGCTCGAGGTCGAGGCGGCCAGGATGGTCGGCGGGTTCCATACCGCGCAGGTGGTGGGGGCCAACACCGACGCCGACCGGCCCTGGATGGTCACCGCCTACGTGGCCGGGCCGCCGCTCAACCGGGTCCTGGCCGTATGCGGCGCCCTGCCGCCGGATAGCGTGCGGGTGCTCGGGGCCGGGCTGGCGGAAGCGCTGGTCGCGATCCACTCGGCCGGGATCATCCACCGGGACCTGAAGCCGGCCAACATACTGCTGGCTGCGGACGGCCCTCGTGTCGTCGATTTCGGCATAGCGCGCGCCATCGACGCCTCGGGCGTCACCGCCCGGCCGGGGACGCCGGGATTCATGGCACCCGAAGTCCTGACGAAACAACCCTTTACCGAGGCCTGCGATATTTTCGCGCTCGGCGTGGTGCTTGCATTCGCGGGAGGAATCCACCCGTTCGGCGAGGGGCCCCCCGAAGTCGTCAACTACCAGGTCGTGCACGAGGAACCGGACGTGCGGGGCCTGGATCCGCAGATCCGCGGTCTGGTCGCGGAATGCCTGGCGAAAGACCCGGGCAGCCGGCCGACGGCCGGCCAGATCCTCGAGCGCCTGGCGCTCCCCGACCCGAACGCCGGGTGGCTGCCCGAGCGCGTACTCGAGATGATCGCCGCGTGCGCGCCGCCACTCGAATCTGCGCCGACCGACGGGGGCTCGGCCCAGCATTCGCGGCTGCAGACGGAGGCGGAGCAGACCGCCCGGGCGCTTCCCGACCGGTACGAGCGCGCCATCGCCGTCCTGCACGTCGCTACTGCAGCCAGTCGCAGCGATCCGGCGCGCGCGACGGCTCTGCTCGACGACGCCTGGTATCGCTCCACTCAGACACCCGAAGACCACGCCCAGTGGCGCCGCCAGCTGGTCGAGTACCTGGTCGAATGCGCCGCCGCCGAGGTCGGCACGGTGCTCGGCGTCGTTGATCGCAACCTGGCCGATCGGATGCTGTCCGACATCGAGGAGTGCAGTCACCGCCTGAGCCACCGCCGTATGGGCGCTGAGCACGAAGCGGCCAAGGTCATCACCGCGATCGCCGAGGCCGCGACCGCTGATCCGGATCGCGCCGACCGAATAACCCGCATCCTGGACGACGCCACCTTGCAGACCGTGGCGATCGCACGGGTAGCGATGGTGCTCGCCGCCACCGATCCCGACCGGGCCAGTCAGCTCACCCGCACGGTTCTCGCCCGGCTCGGGCAGGCGACGCGGCCGCCCGTCAGCCGGGGTGGAGACGGCCGAACCGGGCGTTCCTGGGGGCGGCTGCGGCCAGAGCCGCCCGCCGCGCTTGACGGACCGAACGTCGACCATGACACCGCCGGGTACTGGGCGGTCCGCGCGCTCACCGAGGTCGCCCTGGGGATGAGCGGCCGTCAGACGATGGGGCCGCCGCGGCCGCCGGCCGACCCCGCCGCCTTCGCCCGCACCATCACCGTGGACGATGACCTGGCCTCGCGCACGGCCGTGCCGACGACTGGGACCGATCCCGCGCGGGCGGCGTGGCACCTGGACGAGGCGGAGAAGCTCGCACTGCGCATCGCCGACTCCGGCCTGACCCCGGCCGGCGTCGCCGCCGCCGACCTGAGGACGGCCGCGGTGTGCGCGGTCACGACCGCGGCGGCGCGACTCGACCCCGCCCGGGCGACGCCCCTGCTGGCCGAGGCGGAGCAGGCCGCTCGCGCCATCGGCGCCGACTGGTACCGCCTCGAGGCGCTGGGGCAGGTCGCCCTGGCGGCGGCCGACATCGACCCCGCGCGGACCGAGCAGATCGCCCGGAGCCTCCTCCGGCTGCCGCACAAGGTCGGCGAACTCGCCTTGCTCGGCTCGCTCGACTACGCCCGGGCCGACCGCATCGCCGCCACCATCACCGACTCCTATCTGCGCTCCCTGGTCCGGGCGGTGCTCGCGGTCAAGGTCGACCCGCAGAAAGCCACCGCGCTGCTCGACGAGGCGATGCGAGACGCCGGCGCGATGCCGGGCCGGATGGCCGAGGTCGCCGCGGTGATCGCCCGCACGGACCTCGCCCGGGCCGAGCTGATCGCGCGCGGTCTGGCCCGCGGGCCCGAGGTCATCTACATTCAGTCCGGGGAAGACCAGTGCGCGCAGGTGCCGAGCGCTGGGTGGATACGGTCAGCCGAGTACTGGCGGGCCAGGGCGCTGACCGACCTCGCCACGGTCTGCTATGAGAGCAAATTGGCCCGCGCCTGAGCGGCAGGATAACCGCTTAGCGGGGTCTCCGGGGCCGGGCCCCGCGCTCCCGTAGGGGACCGATTCCGCGCGCATGATCCAGTGCACCAAGGTATCGAGGCCGTGTTCATCGCAACTGAACGGCTCGGTGTGGAAGAGCGTCACTTCGTGGAAATCAGACTGCGCGTCGCGCAGCAGGTCGCCCAGCCCGAGGTCGTCCTGCGCCCACTTCCTCATGTCTTCCTCGTCCGCGCTGGCGGGCCCGTAGCCGCCGCAGACGAGGTCGGCCCGGCTGAAGACGATGGCCAGCCTGCGCTGCGCGGAGCGCTTCCCCATCTGCATGATCCGCTCTGCGGTCTGCTGGTAGATCCGCTCGGGATCAGGCGCCGCCGAACGATGGTTTTCCAGCCGCTTCTGCCACTCCGCCGATAGACCCTGCCAGAACACATCGATGGACAGCGGGTCGATCACCAGGATGAACGTGCTGGCGGCGCCGAGGTAGAGCAAGTCGGCTGAGAGCCGCGAATCGTAGAAGAGCTCGCCGGCCGGGTCGGGCAGCTGCAGGAGCCGACGGTAGCGGCCCACCTGCAGGCGGAGCACATAGGCCTTGGGCGCCGGAGCCGTGGTGGCGGGCACTCTCGAGAGGCCGGCCTTGATCGCCGCATCGAGGTCGCCGACCCAGGTGGCGGTGTCCGCGTTGCCGTACTCGACGCGAACACCGGGTCCAGCCGAACCCTGCAGCGTCTTGACGATGCCCCACAGCAATACCGTCTTCCCGGCCCGCTTGGGACCGAACAGGGGCAAGATGATCTCCCGAACCTCGCCCGGCCGGTAGTCGAGCGGATGCCTGCAGCCGCGACGAGGACAGATGGCGTCCAGCTTCGCGGTGCCGAGAATCAGCAGGGTCGGCATCGAATGCCCGCACTCGCAGGTGCGGCGGAGCACCCCGTACCGGCCCGGGCGGATATCCCACTGCGGCGTCTTGCACTCGGGGCACAGGTACGCCGGGTAAGCGATCGGCTCGAAGCACGCGATGCAGCGCACCCGGATGTGCCGCACATGCAAGAGTCCGCTGTCGACCGCCCGCAGGGTCAGCGCGGCGCAGCGCACGCTGACCGTGCACAGGTCGAGCACGACCTCCGTCGCCAGCAAGGCGGCGCCCGCGACCACGGCCATGATCAGGATGGCCGCGGTCAGGCCGACGGCCAAGCCCACTCCGATCGGACCCGTCAAAGCCAGGACGGTATCTCCGGGATCGAGCATCCCGCCGACTCTGCCGCGCCACGACGCGGACGATCGCTGCCATCGGCTCCACGTGACCTGGCGGACGTAGCGAAGATCGGACCGTGCGGGCCCGTACAGGTAGTTCGGCTTCGCCTTCTCGCCGTCGGGCGGGAGGGTGAAGACGCTCGCGCGCTCGGGCAGGTCGGCCGGGCGAGTGAAGACCACCCCGACGACGGCGGCCACGCACCCGGCGATGATCAGGTAGACGCCGATCAGCAGGCCGGCGATGGCTGCGGCCAACGCCGCGACGACTGCGTAGAGGAAGAGGACGAGGGCGCGGAGGAAGTCCATCAACTGCCGTCGATCAGCCTTGGCCGGGTTGCCGTCGGCCACGCATCCACGCGATGACGGACGTGCCTGGGGCCGGAGCCGCCCCGCCGGAGTCGGGGTTGCCTGTCCGCGCGTTGTCCTTGCACCATTGTTTGAACTCGGAGCTGAGATCGGGCAGCCGCTGGCGGCCCACCATCCCGTTGATGGGCATGACCCAGGTCTTCAGCCGGCCGCGGCGGCCCTGCCACTTCAAGCCGGCCGCCACCTTCCTGCGGTCGCGGCGGTCCCAGTGCGGAATGACGGGCGCCAACACGGCGCTCTGCAGCCGCCGCGCCCTGGCCGGCCGGTCGGCTCGCAGCTCGTAGGCGGCCACGTAAAGCCGGGCGGCCAGCGGATGGTCGAGCGGTCTCGCCGCCAGCCGCTCCTTGGCCTGGCGGCAGGTGGCGTCGAAGATCGGGCCGGAGCAGGCGCGGAGCTGCTCGGCCGGCCGAGGCGCGGGCAGTGTCAGGTAGCCGAGGTACTGGCGCAGCGGTTCGCAGGCGCCGGGAGGCAGTCCCTCGATCCGGCTGTGCAAGCCCCCGTACCAGTCCATGTCGTCCCGCTTGACCTGCCGGTGGGCGTTGTCCAGGGTCCCCCGCAGACCGCTCAGCGCCGCCAGCATCTGCCTGGTCACGGTTGGCAGCCGGGAGTAGACCGGATGCTGGGAGGTCCGCGCGCACAATTCCAGCCACCGGTCCATCTCCCCTGGTCCGCCCGCCCGGTGCAGGGCGCGGTCGAGTAGCGTCAGCGCGGGCGTCGGGCGGACCTCCCCGTCGAGCAACGAGAGCAGTTCCGTCGCCTCGGCCACCGTGATCAGCCCATGCGGCCACAGCCGGGCCAGCAGGGACTCGTCGGTGAAGACGAGCTCGGGGGACCCGCGCAGCTCGATCACCTCGCGCAGCGCCAGCATCGGCGGGACCCCGCCCGACCGGACGTTCTCGGCCAGCAGGATTTCCCGCAACTCCGGATGGGCGCTCAGATCGCTGCCGTCGAGCAGTTCGCCGGCCACCCCCCGCAACAGCCGGACCGCCGCGTCCGTTCCCGCTTCCGCCAGGGAGGCGCCCAGGCCAAGGGCGAACGCCGGATAGCAGCGGCCGACGAGGACGACGCGCCGGTCGCCCTGCAGCCCCGGCAGCGCTTGCGCGACCACCCGGCCGCAGTTCTCGACCAGCCGCTCATCGAGGGTGAGTCCGGCCGCCCCGGCCCAGCCGAGCACGGTCAGGACGGCGGCCGCGTCGGCCGGGCCGAGCAGCCTCTCGCACCCGGTCACCGCGAGCCTGGTGCCCTCGGCAGACTCCAGCCGGGCGGGCGCGGCCGGCGGGAGTCCCTGCTCGAGCTGGGCCAGCGCGCGGTTGACGAGGATCACCTCGATACGCTGCAACTGGCCGACGGCCCGGGCCGCTTTGGCGGCGTCAAGCAGCGGTCGGAGCTGTTCGTCGCTGAGTTCCTCGTGCCGGTCGAGCAGCACGGTGAGCACGGCCTCGACGTGCGGGCCGGCCAGCGGGGCCGGCCGGAGCCGGAGCTTCGGCAGCCAGGCGGCCATCGCGTCGACCGCGCCGGCCGACAGCGGCTCGATGCCGAGCAGGCCAGCCGCAGCCAGGGCGACCGGGTACCACGCGTCGAAGGCCCGCTCGGTCCCGTCGGCGAGGGTCGCCGCCTGCCGCCACAGGCCCGCCGTGCGCAGCACTCCGACCTGCACCAGGAGCTGAGCCAGCGGATGAACGTCAACGTCGGGGAGCGCGCGCGAGGTCAGGTCGAAGACCCGGAAGCTGTCGGCGAGCACCGCCGCGCTCGCGACCGTGCCGGGAACCGTCCCGATCACGTGCGCACGGCACTGGGCCGGGCGCCGCGTGTAGGTGTAGAACGACATCTCCCTGGCCTGGTCGGGCTGCATAAGGTAGCTGACCGCCGCGATCCAGTAGGCGTTCTCGGTGCTGGTCTCGCTCCACAGGATCAGCGAGCGGCCATCCCTCATCACCGTGTCGATGGCGGACAGCAGGCGGGCGAGCACGATCGGCGCGTCGGGCCGCCGGCCGAGAAACGCGGCCACCGTGGGTCGGTCGAATGATCCGCGGGGCAGGGCATCGATGATGGCGGGGAGGGCCGTGTCGTCCGCTTCCGCTCGCGCCCATACGGGCGATTCCCAGAGCTCGACCGGGAGCAGGCCGCCGAAATCCTGGCTCGGTGCGTCGGAGACCAGCGCGTGCGCGAAGTAGTTCCCGGCCCGCCCGGAGAAGTCCGTGCCCGCGTAGACCACGTTCGCCGTGATCGTGGCGCCGCGGGCCGCGTCGTGAACGTGACACAGGTTGACGGGGGCGTCGGCAGGCGAGGAGTCCCAGGACGGCAGCTCGTACACGGTGAGCTGCTCGACCTCCCGCATCGCGCGCTGGCCCGCGCCCGGGCTTAGCGCGTTGAACTGGAAGCCGGCGTAGCCGCCGACCCCGTGCTCGCAGGACGTGTAATAGAGCTGCTGGAACGCCACCTCAGCGCCTCCGGATGACTGGCACCATGCGGGCCTTCGACAGCAGCCACAGGATCGGGTCGGTGACCCGGTAGGGCTGGACCGTCGCGACGCGCTTGTCCGGCGTCGGAATCGCGCCGAGCGCGGACACCCCGAAGTAGCGGAACCGCCGGTAGTGATTCTGCAGATACTGATCGATCTGCCGCCCGTCCCAGTCGTGGAGCAGCGCCTGGACGTGACTGTGCACGTCCAGTCCGTCCACCTGGTCGCAGCCGGCCGCGGCGGGCTCGGGCCGCTTCAGCGCGCTGCCATCGGGGAAGCCGTGCCAGAGCGCGTCCAGCTTGGTGAACACCACCGCCAGGGGCTTGCGCACCTTTCCGTCACGATGGCCGTCCTGCAGCATCTCGGTGATCCGCTGAATGACGTTGTACGGATCGTCCTCCGGCCTCGGATCCTGCGGCAGCGCCTCGCTGCGCGCAAGCCGTCGGCCGCCCGCCGTCTGCAGTGGATCCAAGATGAGGATGATCGCGTTGGCCGCCCGCAGATACCGTCCGTTGAGGTCGACGCTGGCCTTCGTGGTCAGGTCCTCGCCGGCCGTGTCGAAGAATGACAGCAGCGTCTGCCGGGTGTGGCCGGGAAAGCGTGTCTTGTCCTGCCGCTTGAACTTGAACACCATCGGCGGCCGGTAGCCCTGCCGCTCGGCTGCCACCGTGAAGGTCGGGTCGGGCAGCGAATGGCCCGTGTAGAGGCGCTGCTCGTAATCGCGCCTGAAGCTGTTGCGGGTCTCGTCGTCGGCGCCGGGTATGGACGCCCCCAGGCGATCCCCCAGCCGGTGCCTGAACTCGTGCATGAACACGGTCATGAACACCGTTTTGCCGCTGTCGCGAGCCCCGACCAGCGCGATCAGCTGGCTGCGGATCCGGCCGAAGTGCACCGGGAGCGTGTGGTGGCAGCGCGGGCAGACGCGCTCGAACGTCTGCGCGCCGGAAATGGGGCACACCGAGCTGTAACGGTGCCACCGGTCGGGGAAGGTATGGGGCCGGTCACCGGTGCTGCCGAAGAAGGTCTGCAGGCGCGGGTCGGGTTCCGGCTCGCACCGGTTGCCCTGCGGGCCCGGCCGGCCCGAGCAGCGGAACCCGATCTGCCATTCGGGGAACAGCTCGTAGCAGTACGGGCATGCTAGGCGCGCCCGTGGGCCGAACGGAAGGCGGACCATGTCACCTCACCCGCAACTGGCGGACCGGCGGCACCGCGAGCGCCACTCCGGTGCGCCGCGTGGCCGGCTGAGCCGGGTCAATGAAGCACACGACCCAGGACGGGCCGGAGCGCCGGAGCTCGACCACTGTCCGCACTGGCCTGCCCGGGTGTATGGGCCCGCCGGGAATGTTGTGCACGATCTCGCCGTCATGCGGGGACAGCGGCATGGCCGGGCCCTGACCCTCGACAATGACAAGGTCAGGTAGCACGCACGGCTGCGGGCTGGTCAGCACGAACTCACGCCGTCGCCGCCGGCCGAGCCCGGGCCAGCCGAAGACGCGGCGGAACCCGTAAGGCACCAGAACCCCGATGGCCGGAACCTCGATCTCGGCCGGCGACGTGAGATCTTCCCTGCCCGGTCCCTTGAACACGGCCCAGACCTCCACCCGCTGGGCCGAGTGGCCCATGACCGCGGCGAAGCCGCCCTCCGCCTCGAAGGCACGCCGGGAGCATTTACGCTGCTCGCGTCCTGCGGCCGGCCCGGTCTGACCCGGCGGGAGCACCGGCTGCCACGCTACGTAGGCGGCAACGGTGTCGTCGGGCCACTCCCAGGTGAGCCGCACCTCCTCGCCGAAGCGCTGCCATGTCAGACCCCGAACCGGGGCACCCCGGGTGATCTCGACGGTCGGGCCGCTGGCGGCGTCCTCGTCGCAGACGGTGAACGCGGTCACGAAGGTCCGAGCGGAGGGCAGCGTGAGCTCGAGGCTCATCCTCCGGTCCGGTCCGAGCATTCCGTCGCCAGCCAGGGGCTGACCATAGGCGTCCGCCTCCTGGGCGGCGAGAGCGGTCCCGGCCGGCCACGGCGGCGACGTGGCAGCCATCCGCAGCGCGACGACCCCCGAGGCGGGCGGAGTCCAGCTCAGCTGCACGATGTCGGCCCGGCCGGGCATCGGCCGCGACAGCAGGTCGGTAATCGGTTCGAGTAGCCGACGCGAGGCCGGGCTGGCGGCGGGCGGGTCTGGCCTCGGCATGGCATCGGCGACGACGGCGCGCGCCGACGGCGGAACCGGCGGAGCGGCTTCCGGCGTTCCCTGGCGGCGCGGAGGCGGCGAGATCGTCCGCATCTGATATTCCTGGGCGACCGCGGCCGCCAGCGCCTCGGCCTCGCTCCGCTCGAGCGACAGCCGCACTGCCTGTTCGGCGATCGCGCGCTGCGGGTAGCTCAGCCGAGCCAGCGCGCGCAGCACCTCCGCGACCTCCCACCAGACGATTTCCTCGAGTACCTCCGGCTCCGGGGCCGCGTCAGCCAGGATCGACAGGACCCGCTGCCAGTCGTCGTGATCGACGCTGAGCGGAATCTGGCTGACCGCCTCCTCGATTGCCTCCTTATCAAGGCGCCGCCCGTCGTCCAGTCGCAGCCCGCCAAGCAGACGAAAGCCATAAGCCGCGTTATCGAATACCAGCTCCATCGAGAGCTTGCGGCCGAGCCGGGCGACGCAATCGGTGAAATCCGGATAGGGGGCCAGGTACACCGGCCGCGCGGCGGGCAGGCCTGGCAGTTCGGCCACCCGCACTCCGTGCCGTTCGAGGGCGCTTCTGGCCTGGGCGGCGCTGACGTCTGGGCCGGCCGCAGCGCAGAGCCGGTCGATGTGCCACTGGCCGACGCACGACGCGTCCTCGGATACCGCGGCCGCTTCCCGGTCTAGCCGTTGCGCTTGATCGCCAGCACTTTCGCTGCTGTCGCGGTCGCCTGGCGTCATTGCCAGCCGGATTTCATCCGGAGGCAACGCACGGACCTGAGACAGGTCCTACCCAGACTCGCTTGATCTCGCCTCAGTACGCCTTCCACGCAGACCCCACCCCGAAGCTGCCTATCAGCGTTGCTATGACGATCCCATGATGTCTGAATTGCCGTTAGAGTTCCATAGCCGCTCATAACGGGCTCTTGTTATTTTGACCGTTTTGTTTACGATTATGGTCTTTTATGGCTTTTTGCCGGGGAGACGGGTCAGGCTCCTCGTTCAAGGCGGCGGAGGGCGAGCTCGGTGTAGAGGGTGATGCCGTCGGCGATCACGGCGTCGGCGAAGACCGCGCCCGCCGAGTGGTTCGAGGACGCGGTCAGCGGGTCGGTGCCGGACGGGCACGCCCCGAGGTTAACGAACGCGCCCGGCACCTCGTTGAGCACGTAGGAGAAGTCCTCGGCGCCGGTCAGCGGCTGGGCGGGCGTGATCGCGCGGTCGGCCCCGAACAGGTCGGACGCGGTGGACCGGGCGAACTCGGCCTCGGCCGCGTCGTTGACCGTGACCGGGTAGCAGTCGAGGTACTCGGCCTCGACGGTCAGGCCGTGGGCCTGGCCGATGCTCTCCACCAACCGCACCGTCTCGTTGTGCAGGCGGCGCTGCGACTCGTGGCTGAAGGAGCGCAGGGTGGCCTCGAAGCTGGCCTCGTCGGGGATCACGTTGTTCACGGTCCCGGCGTGGAAGCTGCCGACCGTGATCACCACCGGGTCGAACACGTCAAACCGGCGGGTCACGAACGTCTGCAGCGCGGTGACCATCTCGCACGCGGCCGGGATCGGGTCGGCGCTGTGCTGGGGGGCCGAGGCGTGGCCGCCGCGCCCGCGCACGGTCACGTAGAGGATGTCGGCCGCGGCCAGGGCAGGGCCCGGCCGGACCGCGAACACCCCGGCTTCCGTCAGGTGCGAGAAGACGTGCAGCGCGTAGGCGGCGGCCGGCCGGTCGCCCGCGGCGTCGAGCACGCCCTCCTCAATCATGAGCCGGGCGCCGCCGAGGCCTTCCTCGCCCGGCTGGAACATGAAGATCACATTGCCCGGGAGGTCACGCTGCCGGGCGGAAAGCACCCGCGCGGCCCCGGCCAGCATCGCGGTGTGCAGGTCGTGGCCGCAGGCGTGCATCGCGCCGTCGATCTCGGACGCGAAGGGAAGACCGGTCGTCTCG